>Ga0326735_1000459_pt1 | contig 10166 bp, 4 predicted proteins | sample 37_GP2_1092_FD_207945 | JGI IMG/M metagenome (GOLD analysis project Ga0326735, IMG submission 207945) | Glacier ice microbial communities from Ngari, Tibet, China - 37_GP2_109.2 | ecosystem: Environmental > Aquatic > Freshwater > Ice > Glacier | place: China: Ngari, Tibet | collected 2018-07-31
GCGCCTGCAAATCCAGCTGGCCGACGAACGCGCCTACAACCGCGGCTTGATCGAAGCGTCGCTGGACGGCTTGATCACCGTCGACCCGATGCTGATCATCACCGATGTCAACGACACCATGTGCCGCATGTCCGGCTATGCACGGGAAGAGTTGATCGGAACTTCGTTCCCGCACTACTTCACCGACGACAAGCACGCCGCCGGCGGCGTGCGCATGACGCTCGACCAGGGCGCCGTCACCAATTACGAGCTGACGCTGAAAACTTCGGACCAGCAGGAAAGACTGGTGTCGTTCAATGCCGCCATTTTCAAGGACCCGTCCGGCCTGGTACGCGGCATCTTCGCTTCCGCGCGCGACATCACCGAGCAATCAAGGCTGCAAACGCTGCTGATCGAGGAGCGCGCCTACAACCGCGGCTTGATCGAAGCGTCGGTCGACGGCTTGATCACCGTCGACGAGGCGATGCTGATCACCGACGTCAACGACACCATGTGCCGCATGGTCGGGCGCGGCCGCTCGCAATTGATCGGCTCGCTGTTCCCGGGTTACTTCGTCGAGCGCGAACAGGCCGCGCAAGGGGTGGAGCTGACATTCCAGCAAGGCTTCGTCACCAACTATGTGCTGACGCTGCATGCGGCCGAGGAGCGCCAGTTGCCGGTCTCGTTCAACGCCGCCGTGTTCAAGGATTCGGCCGGCAAGGTGCGCGGCATTTTCGCGTCCGCGCGCGACATCACGGCGCAACAGCAGTTGGAAACCCAGTTGCAGGTGTCGCAGTTCTATACCCGTTCCCTGATCGAATCGAACATCGACGCGTTGATGACGACCGATTCAATGGGCATCATCAGCGACGTCAACCAGCAGATGGCGGCGCTGACCGGCTGCCAGGCGGCAGAATTGATCGGCACGCCGTTCAAGAATTACTTCACCGACCCGGAACGGGCCGAACAGGGCATCAAGCTGGTGCTGCACGAAGGCAAGGTCACCAACTACGAGTTGACGGCGCGCGCCACGGACAGCCACCAGACCGTGGTGTCGTACAACGCGACGACGCTGCATGACCAAACCGGAAAATTGCAGGGCGTGTTCGCGTCAGCGCGCGACATCACCGAGCAGAAAAAACTGGAACAGCAATTGCGCGAGCAACAGACTTACCTGCGCGGCTTGATCGAAGCTTCCGTCGATGGCTTGATCACCGTCGATCCGGCCGGCACCATCACCGACATCAATGCCCGCATGTGCCAGATGACCGGTTATTCGCGCGCTGAATTGTTCGGCTCGCCGTTTACCGATTACTTCACCGAGCCGGAGCGGGCCCGCGCCGTGGTGCTGGAAACGTTCGAGCAAGGCATCGTCACCGAATATGCGCTGACGCTGGTGTCGCGCACGCGCCGCCAGCTGCAAGTGTCGTTCAATGCGTCCGTGTACAGCGATGCCGATGGCAAGGCGCAGGGCATCTTCGCTTCCGCGCGCGACATCACCGACCGCGTGCGGCTGGAAGAACAATTTCGCGAACAACAAACCTACCTGCGCGGCTTGATCGAAGCGTCGGTCGAAGGCTTGGTCACCGTCGATCCGCAAGGCTTCATCACCGACGTCAACGACCAGATGTGCCGCATGACCGGTTATGAGCGGAAAGAATTGATCGGCTCATCCTTCCGGCGCTACTTCACCGAGACCGAGCAGGCCCATGCCGGCGTGATGCGCACCTTTGCCGAAGGCATTGTGACCAACTACGAGCTGGTGCTGAAGACCAAGAGCGCGCGCAAGGCCACGGTATCGTTCAATGCATCGATCTACCGCGGTGCGGAAGGCCAGATCGAAGGCATTTTCGCAAGCGCGCGAGACATTTCCGAGCAAGCCAGGCTGCAGAGCCAATTGACCGAGCAGCAAGCCTACAACCGCTCGCTGATCGAAGCGTCGGCCGATGCCCAGTTTGCGATCGCGCCCGACGGCATCATCACCGACGTCAATGCCGAAGCGATCCGCCTGACCGGCTATTCGCGCAAGCACCTGATCAATTCGCCGTTCCTGCAGTATTTCACGGCCCCCGAACTGGCCACCGAAGGCGTGCAAAAGACGCTGCGCGAACAGCGCGTGCTGGGCTACGAACTAGAATTGATCACGCGCCATGGGCGGCGCATCACGGTCAGCTTCAACGCCGGCGTGTTCAGCGATGCGCAAGGCCAGACCGTCGGCATCCTGGCGGCGGCGCGCGACATCAGCGCGCAAAAGGTGATGGAGCAGCAATTGCGCGACCAGCAATTCTATACCCGCTCGCTGATCGAATCGAACAGCGATGCGTTGATGACCACGGATCCGCTGGGCATCATCAGCGACGTCAACGGGCAGATGGTGGAATTGACCGGCGTGCTGGCATCGGAATTGATCGGCACGCCCTTCAAGAATTATTTCACCGACCCCGCTCTGGCCGAACAGGGCATCAAACTGGTGCTGCAGGAGGGCAAGGTCAGCAATTATGAATTGACCGCGCGCGCGCAAAGCGGCCTGGAAACCGTGGTGTCCTACAACGCATCGACCTTCCACGACCGCGATGGCAAATTGCAAGGCGTGTTCGCTGCCGCGCGCGATGTCACCGAGCGCAAGCGCTTCGAACAGACGCTGCAAGAAAAAAACATCGAAATGGAAAATGCGAACCTGGCCAAGGACCGTTTCCTGGCCAGCATGTCGCACGAATTGCGCACGCCGCTGAACGCCATCATCGGCTTCACCGGCACGCTGTTGATGAAACTGCCGGGGCCGTTGACGGCGGGCCAGGACAAGCAATTGAAGATCATCCAGACCAGCGGGCGCCATCTGCTGTCGCTGATCAACGATTTGCTCGATGTCGCCAAGATCGAGGCCGGCAACGTGGAACTCGACGTGGTGCCCGTAGTTTGCCAGGAAGTCGTCAAGGAAGTGATCGACACGCTGCTGACGCTGGCCGAACAAAAGGGCTTGACGCTCACTGCCGAGGCGCCGCTGGCTTTGATCACGCTGCGCACCGACCGCCGCGCGCTGAACCAGATCTTGCTCAACTTCGTCAATAACGCGATCAAATTCACCGAGACAGGGTCGATTCGCCTGACGCTGACGCAGCGCCATGAAAACGGCCATGTGCTGACGCAGTTCAGCGTCACCGATAGCGGCGTCGGCATCCGTCCGGAAGACCAGGCCAGGCTGTTCCAGGCATTTACCCAGCTCGATTCCGGCTCGACCCGGCGCTATGAAGGCACCGGACTGGGACTGTATCTGAGCCAGAAACTGGCCTCCCTGGTCGGCGGCAGCCTGTCGTTTCACAGCGAGTATGGCAAGGGCAGCACGTTTGTGCTGGAGTTGAAGTCGTAACGCTGCAAGTCAACATTTACCAAACGAGGCATTCATTTGTCAGCGCGCATCCTTATTATCGAAGACAACCCGGCCAACATGGAGCTGATGAGCTATCTGCTCGAAGCTTTTGGCCACACCGTACTGTCAGTGTATAACGGCGAAGAAGGCGTGGAGGCGGCGCGCAACGAATTGCCGGACCTGATCCTGTGCGACGTCCACTTGCCCAAGATGGATGGTTATGGCGTATTGCAGCAGCTCAAATCGGAAGTGGCGCTGCGCACCATCCCGGTCATCGCCGTCACCGCGCTGGCCATGGTGGGCGACCGTCAGAAGCTGCTGGCGGCCGGTTTCGATGGCTATCTGGGCAAACCGATCGAGCCCGAACTATTCGTCGGCCAGTGCGAAAAATACCTGGACAGCGCGCTGCACTCGCGCATCGCGCTGGCCGAACCGGACCCGTTGACCGAACCCGGCATGGCCCAAGCCGGCACGCCCCAGTCTCATGTGCGCAGCAAAATACTGGTGGTCGACGACATGCCGGCCAACCGCGAATTCATCCGCTGCGCGCTGGAGCCGAACGGCTACCAGGTGGTGCTGGCGAGTACGGCGCGCGAAGGCTTGGCGCGGGCCACGGAAGGCGGTTTCGACTTGATTCTGTGCGACTTGCACATGCCCAACGAAGACGGCATCGTGCTGATCAACGCGGCAAAAGCGGACGCGCGCCTGCAAGCGGTGCCGTTCGTATTCATCAGCGCCGCGCAGGGCGAACAAACGATTCAGCTGTGCCTTCAAAATGGCGCCGTGCACTTCATCCAGCATCCGATCGAGCCCCACATGCTGATCAGGGAAATCGAGGATTGCCTGCGCGTGGCGCGCGCAAGCAAGAGCGGCCCGAAATGAAAACCATCCTGATTGTCGACGACCGGGTCATCAACCTCGAATTTTTGGCGATGCTGCTCGGCTATGCCGGCTACCAGGTATTGAGGAGCGTCGACGGCGCGCAAGCGCTCCTGCTGGCCCGTTCGGAATTGCCGGCGCTGGTGATATCGGACATCGCGATGCCGGTGATGGATGGCATCGAACTGGTGCGGCTGCTGCAGGCCGATCCAGCAACAAAGGCGATCCCGGTGATTTTCTACACGGCAACCTATAATATTAGCGAAGCGCACTCGATAGCGCATACTTTCGGCGTGGCGGCGGTGCTGACCAAGCCGGCCGAACCGCAAAAAATCCTGGATGTGGTGGCCAAGGCGCTGGGCGGTCTGGCGCCCGGGTGCGGGGAAGCGGCGCCCTCGGCGGCGCCGGAATTGCCCGCCGCGCCAGAAGCGGGAGCTTCAGCGCCGCCAGCGCCCCTCGACAGCGCTCACCCGCTGCAAGCGTTGCAGGCGCTGGATTTGCAAGCGCTCAGCCTGCGCCTGGCGGCGTTGCTGGAACTGAGCATCACGCTGGCGGGGGAGCGCGATGCTCAGCGCTTGCTCGACCTGTTTTGCCGCTCCGCGCAAAATATCATGAACACCGCGCAAGCGGCGGTCGGCATGCATGGCAACGGTCAGCCGAAACGCTTTTCCAGCGGCGGCATCCATGCCGCCGACATCGATGCGCTGTTCGACGTCAGCGATCCGGATTGCGGCTTGTTGCACGCGCATTTCGCCAGCGGGCGCGTACTGGTGGCAAGCGATCCGGCAATGCCGCAACTGTCACTGCATTTGCCGCCGGCGCACCCTTTGCTGCGTCCCTTCCTGATGGTTCCGGTAAAGACCGCCACGCTGGGCTGGCTCTATCTTTCCGGCAAACCGGGCGCGCCCGACTTCACCGTGGAAGACCAGGAAATCGCGGCCACGCTGGCCGCGCAATTGGCGCCGATGTACGAAAACAGGAGCTTGTACGACGCAGCCCGGCAGCATGTCGAGCAGCTTGAAACGGAAGTGGCGCAGCGCAAGCTGGTCGCCGACAAGCTGGCGCTGAGCGAGGCCGGCTTGCGCCACGCGCAAATTTTGACCAAGTCGGCCCACATCGTCACCGCCCGGAACGGCGTGTTCGAAAGCTGGTCGACAATGCTGCCGCAGTTGATCGGCGTAACCGATGCCGCGATGCCGGCCGACAGGCAAGCCTGGCTTGCCATCGTGGAGCCGGCGGACCGCGCCCGCTTCATCGCGTGCCTGAGCGCGGCCGACAACGAAGGCGCGCGCACCGAAGCCAATTACCGGGTGCGCCGCAGCGACGGCGCGATCATCGAATTGCACGAGGTGCTCGAACCGCTGCCGGGCCAACCCGACTCGGATGACCAAATGCGCTGGTTTCATACGATACAGGACGTCACCGAACACAAGAAACAGGAGCGCAAGGTGGCCCGCCTGAGCCGGGTGTCGTCCGTGCTCGGCGGCATCAACTCGGCGATCGTGCGGATTCACGACCGCGATGCGCTGTTTCAGGAAGCGTGCCGCGTCGCCGTCAATCAGGGCGCCTTTTGCATGGCCTGGATCGGCGTGCTCAATCCAGATGCGCAAGGTGGCCAAATGGGGGCCTGGTTCAGCGGCAATCCGGACCAGGGCGCCCCGCTGATGACAGGCACAAGCGACATCGATACGCCGTGGCGCATCGCGACGCGCGAGCAGCGCCCCGTCATCTGCAACGATATCCGCCTCGACGCCACGCTGCGCCCGCATGACGTTCAGTTGAGCGCCTGTTGCTCGTTCGCGGCGTTTCCGCTGATGCTGGAAAATCGCGTCGTCGCGGTCATCGTGCTGTGCGCCGACGACATCGGCGTGTTTGACCATGACGAACTGAAGCTGCTCAACGAATTGGCCGGCGACCTGTCGTTTGGCCTGCAATTCATCGCCAAGGAAGAGCGGCTCAGCTATCTGGCTTTCCACGATGTGTTGACCGGCCTGCCCAACAGGATGCTGCTGCAAGACCGGGTGACGCAATTTTTGCAGGGATCAAAACACGATGACGGCCTCACTTGCGTCATCATGCTCGACCTGGATCATTTCGCGCAATTGAACGACGCGCTGGGGCGCCACGCCGGCGATGCGGTGCTGACGCAGGTGGCCCGGCGCCTGGACGCATCGCTGGCCGAGCCGTCCAGCCTGGCGCGCATCGCCGGCGACATTTTTGCGATTGCCATTCCCGGCCTGGCGCAGGGGGCCGATGCAGCGGCGCTGCTGGAACAGCAGATATTCGGCGTCTTCGACAGCGCCTTCCTGATCGACGGACAAGCGGTGCGCATCACGGCGCGGGCAGGCCTGGCCGTCTACCCGGAGGACGGGGGCGACGCGGAAACCCTGCTCAAGCATGCCGAAGTCGCGCTCAAGAAAGCCAAGTCGACCGATGAACGCTATCTGTATTACGCGCCCCGCATGAACGCCGCGATTGCGGCCAGGCTGTCGCTGAAAGCGGAACTTCAGGTTGCGCTGGAACAGCAGCAATTCATCGTCTATTACCAGCCGCGCGTCGACCTGGTCAGCGGGACCATCGTCAGCGCCGAAGCGCTGATCCGCTGGCGGCATCCGCAGCGCGGCATCGTGGGCCCGGATCGATTCATTGCGCTCTCCGAGGAAACCGGCTTGATCGTGCCGATCGGGGCCTGGGTCATCGATGCGGTCTGCGCGCAGCAAGCCGCCTGGCGGGCCGGCGGCGTCGCCATCGTCCCGGTCGCTATCAACCTGTCGGCGGTCCAGTTCAATAAAGGCGTTGTGCTGAAAACGATACAAGAGGCGCTCGACAAGCACGCGCTGGCCACCCGCCATATCGAATTCGAGCTGACCGAATCGGTCGTCATGAGTAATCCCGAGCAAGCCGCACTCAAGCTGCAAGCGTTGAAGAAAATGGGCCTCAAGTTGGCGCTGGACGATTTCGGCACCGGTTTTTCATCGCTGGCTTACCTGAAGCGATTCCCTTTCGACTTTGTCAAGATCGACCGTTCCTTCATCACCGACATCACGAAAAGCGCCAAGGATGCGATGATCGCGAACGCCGTGATCGCGATGGGCCATAGCCTGAATCTGCGCGTCGTCGCCGAAGGCGTCGAAACCGAAGGACAACTAGCCTATCTGCGCCAGCACGGCTGCGACGAAATACAAGGTTACTATTTCAGCCCGCCGGTGCCGGCGCCCGAGTTTGAAGCGATGCTGCGCGAAAAAAAAAGCATGGAGACGCCACAGTACGTGTGGAACATATAGCCGCGCGCGATGTGAAGCCGGGCCAGGTTGAATCGGGGTGCGCTATCGCGGCAACTCGCAAGACGCCGGTCCCCGATTGCGCCTGGCCCCTTGCGACGACAGCCTGGTCAACTTGCACGGCATTGCTGCCGGCCCGGGCCATACACGGTATAATCCTCGGTTCTGCCCGAAAAACCGTTTAGCCACAATGGGCCAGGTTTAATCAAGGGGCGATGTTGCGTGCAGATCACGCGATGCAGGCCCCGATTGAGCCTGGCCCCTGACGTCTTTTGCGGATGCCATCTGTCTGGCTTGGCACTCATCACATTAAGGGACATCGGATGTCCGATCTGGCGACTCGCGCCAAGCTGGCGCCGTTGAACGCGCAGCTTCCGGTTCACGTCTATTTTGACGAAACATTGCTTGCGCGCGAAACGGCGCAATTGTTCCTGTGCGGCCCGCGCTATGTCGGGCACGCACTGATGGTGCCCAATGTCGGCGACTTTGCGACGCTGGCGTCGGAACATGAGGGCCGCATGCTGGTGCGCAACAAGGACGGCGCCCAGGGCATCGCCGTGTTGTCGAACGTCTGCCGCCACCGCCAGGCGTTGATGTTCAACGGACGCGGCAACGCCAGCCACATCGTCTGCCCGCTGCACCGCTGGACCTACGACTTGCAAGGGCAATTGATCGGCGCGCCGCATTTTCCCGAGACCCCGGCTCTGCACCTGACGACGCTGCCGCTGCAGCAATGGAACGGCTTGCTGTTCGAACAGAACGGCTACAACGTGATGGAAAAACTGGCGCAACTGTCGGTTGCCAAGGACCTCGATTTTTCCAATTACATGTTCGATCATGTCGAAGTGCAGACTTGCAATTACAATTGGAAAACCTTCATCGAAGTCTATCTGGAAGACTATCACGTCGAGCCATTCCACCCGGGCCTGGGCGGCTTCGTCAGCTGCGACGATTTGTGCTGGGAATTCGGGCGCGATTACAGCGTGCAAACCGTCGGCGTCAACCATGGCTTGCTCAAGCCTGGCTCGCCGGCCTACCGCAAATGGCAGGATCAAGTCTTGAAATTTCGTGGCGGCACGCCGCCGCCCTATGGCGCGATCTGGCTGACGCTGTACCCGAACATCATGGTCGAATGGTATCCGCACGTGCTGATCGTGTCCACGTTATGGCCGGATGGCCCGCAACAGACGCGCAACGTCGTCGAGTTTTACTATCCCGAGGAAATCGTGCTGTTCGAGCGCGAATTCATCGAGGCCGAACGGGCTGCGTACATGGAAACCTGCGTCGAGGATGACGAGATCGCGCTGCGCATGGATGCCGGCCGCCGCGCACTGCTGCGGCGCGGCGTCAGCGAAGTCGGGCCTTACCAGTCGCCGATGGAAGACGGCATGCAACACTTCCACGAATGGTATCGCGCCCACATTACGCTGTGACCACGTACGCTGTAACCACGTTTTTTCTTATCTACTAAGCCGGAATCAAATGCAATCGTTATGGATGTTGTTTGCCAGTTTCATGTTCGCCATCATGGGCGTGTGCGTGAAACTGGCCTCGGACCGGTATTCGATATCGGAAATCGTCATGTACCGCGGCCTGGTCGGCGTGACGGTCTTGTTTTGCATGATCCGTTTCCAAGGCGGCAGTTTCAAGACCAGCATGCCGAAGGAGCACCTGTGGCGCGGCGTCGTCGGCGTAATCGCGCTGTGGATGTGGTTTTACGCGATCGCCGCGCTACCGCTGGCCACTGCGGTGACGCTCAATTACATGGCGCCGATCTGGATTACCCTGCTGCTGTTTTGCGTCGCCTGGTTGCGCACCCGCAGCGGCCTGGAGTCGCCGCTGGTCGGCGCCATCGCGCTCAGCTTCACCGGCGTCGTGCTGCTGCTGCAACCGGCCTTCCATGCGCAACAATTGGGCAGCGCCATGGTGGCGCTGGTTTCCGGCATGCTGTCCGCGCTGGCTTACCTGCAGGTGCGCAGGCTGGGACTGATGGGCGAGCCGGAATACCGCGTTGTGTTCTATTTCTCGATCGTCAATGTGGCTGCCGGCGTGCTGGGCCACGTGGCCGGCGCCGGCGTGCTCGACTGGAGCAGGCACGACAACGCCGGGGATGTCGCCCTGCTGCTGGTGATCGGCTTGTCGGCCACGATGGCGCAGATGGCCATGACGCGCGCCTACCGCCTCGGCAACACGCTGGTCGTGGCCAACTTGCAATATGCCGGCATCGTGTTTTCCAGCATCTGGGGCGTGCTCGTTTTCGGCGACGTGTTCGCCTGGACCAGTTGGCTGGGAATTGCGCTGATCGTCAGTTCCGGCATCGCCGCGACGTTCTACAATCACCGCAAGAGTCAGCGCGAACAGCAGCACAACAAACGATTCGGCACGCAACGCAGCATGTCGCTGGGCACGCAATTCAACCATCGGATCAGCAAGCAATCGAACCGCGCCCGCGCCGCCAACGATCCGGCCTGATCCGGGTTTTTCATCACTCCCAGCCAAGGATGACCGATGGATAGGGCCCTGATCAACGCCACCGAACTGGCAGCCCACCTGACGGATCCCGACTGAATCCTCCTTGATTGCCGCCACGACGTGATGAATCCAGGCGCCGGGCGCGCGGCCCGGATGGCACCTATCGCGGCTGGGGCATCCCAACGCAA
>Ga0326735_1000460_pt1 | contig 10162 bp, 8 predicted proteins | sample 37_GP2_1092_FD_207945 | JGI IMG/M metagenome (GOLD analysis project Ga0326735, IMG submission 207945) | Glacier ice microbial communities from Ngari, Tibet, China - 37_GP2_109.2 | ecosystem: Environmental > Aquatic > Freshwater > Ice > Glacier | place: China: Ngari, Tibet | collected 2018-07-31
CTGCACCAACAGACTTCGACTTTGTTATTGGGGACTGGTTTGTCACACATCGGCGGCTTAAGGAACGCCTAGCAAGTTGCAATGAATGGGTTGAGTTTGATGGAAAGATGTCCACCAAAAAAATCCTAGGCGGGTTTGGCAACATCGAAGACAACCTCTTGCAACTACCTGGCGAGGACGTCCGCGCCATAGCGTTACGCTCCTACGATCAAAACACGAGGAAATGGTCGATTTGGTGGCTTGACGGACGTTTTCCGGGTCAGATCGACGTTCCAGTAATAGGTAGTTTCGTTGATGGCGTTGGTACCTTCTTCGCCAACGATAGGTTCCAAGAAATCCCGATTACCGTCAGATTCGTTTGGCGCCAAATTGGTGAGGACCTGCTACATTGGGACCAAGCTTTTTCTGTCGATGCAGGAGAATCATGGGAAACCAACTGGACGATGGCATTTCGCCGTCAAAGTTAGACGTGTTGACAGCGAATGTCCGGTGTGGGTCGGGTGCTGCCGTCCGTCACTCCAAAAAATCGTGAAGTTCGGAAGCATGAGCACGCCAGAATGAGGTTCGATCCTAAAGGAGGACCTCATGAAACCGAATACACAAACGCCGGCTCTTCAAGTCGCCTGGAACAAGGGGAAATTGCTTGGCCAGAAATCGCCGTTGAAGCTGAAGGAGATTTGGAGCCGCCTTCCGGTACACCAACCGTCTTAAGAGGTTTTGTCAGGCGTTCTGGACCAGGCGCCCTGCCGCAATCGTGATGGTGCGGTCGCAGCGCGCCGCGATCGAGGTGTCGTGGGTGACCAGCACCAGGGTCGAGCCGCGCTCGCGGTTCAGTTCGAACATCAACTGGATTACCGCTTCGCCGGTGGCAGCGTCGAGGCTGCCGGTCGGCTCGTCGGCGAACAGCAGCGGCGGCTCGGTGACGAAAGCACGCGCCAAAGCGACACGCTGCTGCTCGCCGCCCGACAAAAATTTCGGATAATGCTTGAGCCGGCTCGACAGCCCGACCCGTCCCAGCATCTCGGTGGCCCTGCCGCGCGCGCCGGCGTCGCCGCGCAATTCGAGCGGCAGCATGACGTTTTCGAGCGCCGTCAGGTGGGCCAGCAACTGGAACGACTGGAACACGAAGCCCAGCTTGGCCATCCGCAGGCGGGCGCGGCCGTCCTCGTCGAGCGCGAAGATGTCGACGCCATCGAGGATCACGGTGCCGTTCGACGGGCTGTCGAGCCCGGCCAGCAACCCCAGCAGCGTCGACTTGCCTGAACCGGAGGCGCCGACGATTGCAAGCGTCTCGGCCGGTTGCACTGTAAAATTCACATTGTGCAGGATGGTAAGTTCGCCGCTGGCGTCGGCAACGCGTTTCGACAGCTGGCGCACTTCGATCGCGGCCGGCGCTGGCGCAGCGTCGATCGCAACTGTTTTTAAATCTTTCGAATTTAAATTTTTAAAGTCTTCCGGGATGTCACGCATGCTTGCTTTTCTCACCAGGTATCTAGGCTCAACAATATTTGGCGCGGTGCTGATGCTGGCCGCGACGATCGTCCATTCTGCACCAAAAACGGTGCTTGTGCTTGGCGACAGCCTGTCAGCCGAGTATGGGCTGACGCGCGGCAGCGGCTGGGTCGCGCTGCTGGACCAGAAACTGAAGACCGAAAAAATCAATGCCGCCATCGTCAACGCCAGCATCAGCGGCGAGACCACCAGCGGTGGCCGTTCACGCCTGCCGGCCCTGATACAGCAGCATCGCCCGGCGCTGGTGGTCATCGAACTGGGCGCCAACGACGGTTTACGCGGCTTGCCGGTGGCGGCCGCCGAAGCGAACCTGCGGGCGATGGTCGAGCTGGCGCAAAAAAACGATGCCGAGGTGCTGCTGGTCGGCATGCGCATGCCGCCGAATTACGGCCGCGCCTACACCGAACAGTTTTTTTCGATGTACAAGACGCTGTCGGCGCAACTGAAAGCACCGCTGGTGCCGTTCATGCTCGAAGGCGTGGCGGAAAAGCCCGCGCTGTTCCAGGCCGACCGCCTGCATCCGACGGCCCAGGCCCATCCGATCATTCTTGCCAATATCTGGCCAAAGTTCCTCCCACTTGTCAAGGCACGATGAAATATCCGGCACTACTCCCTTTCACCGACGTATTGCCTGTGCTTGGCCAGTTCGATGCGATCATCGACGTGCGCAGCGAATCCGAGTTTGCCCTCGATCACATTCCGGGCGCCATCAATTGTCCGGTGCTGGATGACGACGAGCGCATCCGCGTCGGCACCACGTACAAGCAGGTCAACGCCTTCGAGGCAAAGAAGGTCGGCGCCGCGCTGGTGTCGCGCAACATCGCCCGTCATATCGAGCAATCGTGGATCGACAAGCCGCGCGACTGGAAGCCGCTGGTGTATTGCTGGCGCGGCGGCAACCGCAGCGGCGCGATGGCCCACGTGCTGGCCAAGATCGGCTGGCCGGCGATCCAGCTCGACGGCGGCTACAAGGCTTACCGCGCCCACGTCAGCACCGAGCTGACGCAGCCGCCGCGGCTTGACTTCAGGGTAATCTGCGGCACCACCGGCAGCGGCAAGAGCCGGCTGCTCGAAGTGCTCGACGCGATCGGCGCCCAGGTGCTCGACCTGGAACAGCTGGCTGCCCACCGCGGCTCGGTGCTGGGCAATTTGCCGGGCGAACCGCAGCCTTCGCAAAAGAGGTTCGAGACGCGCGTGTGGGACAAGCTGCGCCATGTCGATCCCGCGCGCCCCGTGTTCGTCGAGTCCGAAAGCAAGAAGGTCGGCAACCTGCGCGTACCGGACGCGGTGATGGAGCAGATGCGGGCCTCGCCCTGCATCGCATTGACCTTGTCGCGGCCGAACCGGGTGCGGCTGTTGATGGAGGACTACCATCATTTCTGCTTTGATCCGGCGACGCTGAACACCCAGCTTGACTGCCTGGTGCAGCTGCACGGGCGCGACAAAATCGACCGCTGGCACGCGATGGCCAACGGCGGCCGGATGCCGCAACTGGTCGACGAGCTGCTGGTCGACCATTACGACCCGGCCTACGTGCGCTCGATCGACCGCAATTTCGCGCAGTATGGCGCGGCCGAAGCGCTCGAACTGGCCGACATCGGCGCCGCCGATTTTCTGGCCGCGGCCAGGTTCCTGCACCCGGCTTAGGCCTCACTGACATGTTGCCGCCTTCACCGCGCAGGGCCGGGTCCTTCGCGGTGACCTCTTTCATCGATGCGTTTTCTCGACATTAGGCTGCCAAACCGCCAACAGGTTCGGCCCGGCTTGTTGACGCTCCTCACCGGCCCAAACGCGGCTGCGTTGATACTTGTGACGGGCGATGAGTGACCGCGGCCGCGGTCTGTCGTCACTTTCATTCGATACTGGAGGAACCGTGACGTCGTCAAGCGAGGATCTTCAATCTTGTCCATCGGACCGGCAAGACAGCTTTATCGAAAGCCTCGGCCTGCATGCCAGGCAGCACCGGGCTCGTCACTGGTCGGGGCAGTTTTCAGCCTTCATGCAGGAAATCCTGGCCAAGGCGCCCGAGCGCGTCGCGCGCAGCTCGCACCAGTACATCTGGGACATGATTCGCGCTACCTTTATCCAAGACAATGACGGTCACTACCACTGCAAGCTGTTCGAGGACGAGCTGTTCGGCATCGACGAGGCCATCGACCGGGTCATCGATTATTTCAAGGCCGCCAGCGCCGGTTCCGAAGTGGGCAGGCGCCTGTTGCTGCTGCTCGGGCCGCCGTCGGGCGGCAAGTCGACCCTGGTGATCCTGCTCAAGCGCGGGCTCGAAGATTACAGCTACACCGACGACGGCGCGCAGTACGCCATCGCCGGCTGCCCGGTGCACGAATCGCCCTTGCACCTGGTGCCGCACAGCATGCGCGCCAGTTGCCGCGGCACCTACGGCATCGACATCGCCGGCCAATTATGCCCGCACTGCCGGGTCCGCCTCGAAGACGATTTCGGCGGCGACTTCATGCAGATGCCGGTCGAACGCCTGTTCATCTCGGAGGCCGGGCGCAGCGGCATCGGCACCTATGCGCCGCACGACCCCACCACCGCCGACCTGGCCGACCTGGTCGGCTCGGTCGACCTGTCGAAGGTGGCCGAATACGGCGACGAGGGCGACCCGCGCGCCTGGTCGTGGTCGGGCGCGGTGTACGCGGCAAGCCGCGGCGTGCTCGAAATGATCGAGATCCTCAAGGTCAAGCGCGAATTTCTTTACCTTCTGCTGACGTTGACGCAGGAGAAAAACGTCAAGGTGTCGCGCTTCCCGCTGATCTACCTCGACGAAACCATCGTCGCCCACACCAACCTGGCCGAGTTCCGCAAGTTCCTGCAGGAGAGCGAAAACGAAGCCCTGCTCGACCGCATGGTCATCATCCAGGTGCCGTACACCCTCGACTACAAGCAGGAAGCGCGCATTTACCACAAACTCATCGCGTCGGCGGCGCCGGCGTTCCGCGATGTCCACCTCGATCCCCACGTGCTGCACGCGGCGGCGGTGTTCGCCATCCTCAGCCGCATCCAGGACAGCGACGACAAGGAAATCGAACAGGTGCGCAAGGTGCGCACCCACGCCGGCGAAGAAGTCGAAGGCATGACGCGCGCCGACGCGCGCCGCCTCAAGCAAAGGGAAAAGGCGCCCGACGAGGGCCTGGCCGGGGTGTCGCCGCGCTTCGTCATCAACGCCTTGTCGAACGCGATCATCCAGTCGGACCAGAAAAGCCTGTCGACGATGGACGTGCTGCTCGCGCTCAAGGACGGCATCGAGAACGACGCCCGGATCGACCCGAAGAAAAAGCGCAAGTGGGTCGATTACCTGATCGTCACGCGCAAGGATTTCTACAACCGTTGGGTCAAGGAAGACGTCCACAAGGCGCTGTTCGTGTCGTTCGAACAGGAAGCGCAAGACTTGCTCGACAAATACCTCGACGAGGTCGAGGCGACGCTCGACAACCGCCAGGTCACGGACCCGATCACCAACGAGGAGCGGCGCCCTGACGAGCGCTTCCTGCGCGCGGTCGAAGAAAAAATCCATGTCTCTGAATCGGGCAAGCACTCGTTCCGCCAGGAAGTCGTGCGCAAGGCAATGGGCGCCTACAAGCGCGGACTCAAATTCGGCCTCGACAGCCATTTGCAGCTCAACGATGCGGTGCAGCATTACCTGTTCGAACAGCGCCGCGACGTGTTGCGGCTGGTCAGTTCCGCCAGGCGCCCCGACGATGACGTGCGTACCAAGGTGTCGGCGGTGGAAAAACGGCTGGTCGACGAATACGGTTACGACAGCCACAGCGCGCGCGAAGCGCTGAACTACGTGACGACCTTGCTGGCGCAAGAGTAACAGGGTTACTGGTTTTACTGTCCTGTATGGAGGAGCGGGTGACGGCAACGATCGACACGGCCTGGTACGACCTGTTCTCGCGCGGAGCGCGCGACTTGCTGCGCCACAATAGCAAGGTGCGCGAGGCGGTGCACGACCACCTGCCCGAGCTGATCGCCGGCCCGGACCTGATTACCGGCTCGGCCACGCGCACCGTGCAGGTGCCGCTGCGCATGCTCGAGCACGCGCGTTTCCGACTGGCCGACAGCCGTGCCAGGGCCGGCGTCGGCCAAGGCCGGGGCCAGCCCGGCGACGTCCTGCAGACCCTTGACCCGGCGCGCGCCGGCGCGGCCGAACCGGGCAAGGGGGGCGATGGCGGCAAGGGTGGCAGTGCGGACGGCGAAGTGAGCCTGCTGCTTGAATTCTCGGTCGACGAAGTGATGGACTGGATCTGGGAGGAACTCAAGCTCCCTGACCTGAAACCGAAGCCCAACACCCGCGTCGATACCCCGGAACTGGTGCGCGAAGGCTTGGACAAGCACGGCGCGCCGTCGCGCCTGGACCGGCGCCGCACCGCCAAGGAGGCGATCAAGCGGCGTGCCGCGCAAGAGAACCCGGTGCCGTATGTCAACGGGGACCTGCGGTTTCGCCAGGTCGTCGCGCGATCGCGCCCCAGCACTTCGGCGGTAGTGTTTTTCGTCATCGACGTTTCGGCCAGCATGACCGAGCTCGAGCGCAAACTGGCGAAGTCCTTCTTTTTTTTCGCGCTCCATGGCCTGCGCCGCAAGTATGCCAAGGTGGCGACCCGCTTCATCGCCCACACCACGCGGGCGTGGGAATTTACCGAAGCCGAATTTTTCCAGGTGTCCGGCAGCGGCGGCACCATCGCCTCGAGCGCGATGCGGCTCACGCTGGAACTGGTGCGCGCCGAACTCGACGCGGCAATTGATAACGTCTACCTGTTCTACGCTTCCGACGGCGAGAACTTTACCGAAGACCGCGGCCCCGCCAGCGCCGCGTTGACCGAACTGGGCGGCATGCTGAACTACATCGGCTACATCGAAACCCTGCCCGGCATGCCGCGTACTGTCGACACCGAGATGCGGCGGCTGTGCGGCGAACTGCAGCGGCGCGGCCTGCCGATTGCCAGCAGCGTGCTGGCCAATCCTGACGATGTCTGGCGCGCGCTGCGCAAGTTTTTTGTGCAGGAAGCGGGCGCCGTTGCCGTCGATGCGCCGGGGGGGCCAGCCCGATGAGCGCCTGCCGCGGCGGCAACGGCGAGCTGGCGGACTACACCGCCCGGCTGGAGGCGCTGGCAATCGAACTCGGCATGGATTTTTACCCAGTCCATTTCGACCTGGTGCCGGCCAGTTTCATGCTCGAGATCGCCGTGTACGGACTGCCGGTTCGCATGCGCCACTGGTCGTTCGGGGTGAGCTACCTTCACCATCTAGTGCGTCAGCACATGGGCCACTCGAAAATTTTCGAAGTCATGTTCCCGGGCGACCCTTGTCGCGCCTTCATGCTCGAACAAAATTCACTGGCCGAAAACACGCTGGTCACCGCCCACGTGCTCGGTCACGCCGACTTTGCCAAGAACAACGCCCTGTTCACCCGTTTCATCGCGATGGCTGGCAGCAACATCCTCGAACAAAGCGCGGCACGCTCCAATCGGCTCGAGCGCGCGCTGGCCGCCCACGGGCAGCAACGGGTCGAAGCGGTGCTCGACGCGGCGTTGGCGCTGGAAACCCACATCGACGTCGACCAGCCGCTGCACCGCGACCGCTACGCCGAATTCGTCGGGTTGAAATCGGCAGCGCCAGCGGACCGGTTCGGCGATCGCTACGCGCGCCTGGCGGGTGAAGCCGACGTGCCGGCCAACCACCCGGCAGCTCAGTGCGCATCCCCGCACGCAGCCCAGGGCGCTGCGCAGCGTATGCCTTTGCCGCCGCGGCCGGAACCCGACCTGCTGTGGTTCCTGGCCCAGTACGCTCCTGAGATGGCAGACTGGGAGCGCGACATCTTGCTGGCGGTGCGCGAGGAAGCCTTCTATTTTCAGCCGATCCACGCCTGCCAGATCATGAACGAAGGCTGGGCTTCGTACTGGCATGCGCGCCTGCTGCGCGAAGCGCACTTCCTGCCGCCGGACCTGTATCTGTCGGCCATCAAGGCCCACTCCGACGTGGTGCGCCCGTTCGCCAGCGGCCAGCAGCTGGCGCTGTCGCTAAATCCGTATCACCTGGGCTTTTCGATGTGGGAACACATCATCGAGCGCCACGGCATCGAAAAAGCGCGCCAGATTTGCCGCGAGGAAGACGATTGCGGGTTCATCCGCAACTACCTCGACAGCGAGCTGGCCGAGCAACTCGACCTGTTTGTCTACCAAGCCCGCAAGGATGGCGACACGAGCATCGTCAGCCGCGACCTGCACGCGATCCGTGAAGCAATCCTGGCGCCAAAGTTCAACTTTGGCGCGCCCTGCGTTACCGTGTCCAGCGTCGGTGCCGACGGCTGCCTCGAGCTGCGCCACGATCACCTGCGCGACGGCCGCGGGCTCGACCTGGCGCAGGCCGAGCGGGTAGTCGAGTATGTCGCCCGCATCTGGCGCCGCCCGGTGTCGCTGCACACGGTGGATTTTCGCGGCGTGATACGGGTGTTGCCGACACGGCGTAATCCGCCCTAAGCCCTCAGCCCGGCACCCGGCGCGCGGCGCGTGCCGGCGGCTTATGCACGCGGCGCCGGCCCTCTTCCTTGTTGGGGAAATTGACATACCCGCGCCCCGGCCCGCGCCGGCTCGTAGCGCCCCGGCGCGATGATGCCGTCCGGGTCCAGGGCCGCCTTGATGCGGCTGACGACGCGCCAGAATACGTCGCCGTGCGGGTCGAGCCCTGCCATCGACTGGATGCCGACCCGGTAGGGAATGTAGCCCGCTGTCATCACGGCATCGAACAGCGCGCGGTAGCACCCCTTGGCGCGCTCGGTCTCGGCCGGGTCTTCCTTGTCGTACGCCACCGTCAGCACGCCGCCCAGCGCGCGCTCGTTGATCATGCTGAACGTGACAAACAGGTCGAAGCCGTAGTTGGCGAAGATCGGCGCCGCCAGCGCATGCAGGGCCAGCACGTCGGCGCCGCGCATCGGCAGGATCGGCGACACCCACAGCAGGCCGCAGTTATCGACAGCGGGGTTGGCCTGTTGCGGGAAACCGGCCGGCAGGCCGCCGCGCCGGCGCCAGTAAGCCCCGGCCAGGAAGCGCCCGTTCGGCTCGCCGCGGTTGATGGCAAACAGCGCTTCGCCCAGCCCCACCTTGGCGCGCAGGGGGGCGCCCAAGCCGACAATGCCGAGCAACCGTCCCAACAGCGCGCCGCGGCTCAGTGTTTGCGGCGTAAGAAATGTCGACCTTGCCTTTGTGGGGCGCAGCGCCCGGCGCAGCGCGGCGCGCGCCGCCGCCACTTGCAGTTTGCTGCCGTACAAGGCACCCGACACGGTCCATGCACCGGCGCCCGCCCTGGCCCGCAGCTGCAGGCGCAGGTCCTCCGGCAGCGCCGCCTGGCCGGCGGCCTGGTCGCGCGGAAAGGTGATGCCGCCCGAGATGACCCGCAAGTCGTTGCCGATATGGACAATACTGCGCAAGGTTCCGTCCAGCCGCAGCGGGCGCAGCGCATCGACGACGGGGCCGATGTCGGCATGCGCCGGCACCATGCATAAAAAATGGTTGACGCATTCCGCCTTGGGCATCAGCCAGATGCCCAGCTGGGTCACGACGCCGAAGTTGGACTGGCTGAACAAGCCGTCGAGGAAAGGCCCGACGCCGTACGGGAACAGGTGGGTGGTGCGCGCGTTGGGATAATGGCCGAAGCCGGTGTCGAGTACCTCGCCGCTGGCGAGCACCACCTGCATCCCGGCGATATACTGCAGCCGGTTGCCGTACGGCGAATGGCCGAAGCCGCGCTCGAGAATATTGCCGATGAAGCTGGTGTCGGGGCCGGCGCCGGTGCAGTCGATCTGCAGCGCAATGCCGCGCGCGTGCAGGTAGTCGGCCAGCTGTTGCTGGGTGACGCCGGGCTCGATTACCGCGTACGCCAGCTCGGGATCGACCAAGATGATGCGGTTCATGCGCGACAGATCGAGCACCACCTGGCCATCGGTAACTGCGCAGGCGTCGCCGTAGCCCCAGTTCTTGCCGGTGCTGACCGGATAGACGGCAGTGTGGTGGGTGCGCGCCAGCGCCACCAGCGCGATGACGTCGGCGCGCGAGCCGGGGCTGACCACCGCCAGCGCCAGCGTGCTGCGCGAGGCAGTGCTGCGCGCATAGCGGTTCAAGGTGGCGGCATCGCTCCGCACGTAGGCGGCGCCGACTGCCGCGCGCATCGCCCGCAGCAGCGCCGCGCCGCGGCCGCCGTCGTCAGCGTCCTTTTCAACGTCCTGTTCAGCCATCGCGCCCTCCTTCAATTGAGGCCGGCACGCAGCCGCCCGGTGAGGCCCGGCTCGTCGCTGGCCGGGAAAAAATAGGAGTAGAACGAACGGTCCTCGCCTTGCTGCTCCATGCGCCCGCCCCACGTGCGGATCTGGTCGCCCATCCGCGCCAAAGGCAGGCGCAGCAGCACTGCCGGCGCACCAACCCGGGTGCAGGGGCGCTCGGTGCCAACGCCTTCGAAGCCGAGCATGCGCTGATAAAACATCACGTGGCGCGGATTGACCTCGATCACGTAGTCCGAGCAGCAATGGACGACTCGGGCATACAGGTAGGAAATATGGATCAGCGCGGCAAACACGCGTTTCGTCACGCCCTTGTCGATCGCCAGCCGCGACGGCTCGCACAGGCGCCGGCCCTCG
>Ga0326735_1000461_pt1 | contig 10160 bp, 6 predicted proteins | sample 37_GP2_1092_FD_207945 | JGI IMG/M metagenome (GOLD analysis project Ga0326735, IMG submission 207945) | Glacier ice microbial communities from Ngari, Tibet, China - 37_GP2_109.2 | ecosystem: Environmental > Aquatic > Freshwater > Ice > Glacier | place: China: Ngari, Tibet | collected 2018-07-31
GTAGTCCGACGGGTTGGCGACATCGTGCGCGCGGACCGTGAAACCGTTCTCTTTCATGTGCTTTACCCATGCGCCGCAGCATCCGCAACTGGCGGTTTTGTACACATCGACGATCGGCATGGCCGCGTGCGCCAGCATGGGAACGGCAAACGCGCCAGACAGAAATAATTTGGCAATGGTTCGATGCATCATGTTCTGCTCCTTGTGTGATTTGCAGATAATCATGCCACTTCTGAAGAATGGCGTGGAATCAGACACCTACCTGGCCTTGCGTGATGACCAGTGGACGTGCACGATGCGCCACTTGCCGGCCTGGTTCTCGAGCACCGAAGTCTCGGTGCCGAAGACGTGAAGCGCTTTACCGTTCGAGGTGCCCGTGGTTTCGGTCTCCTGCGTTACGATCGCCAGTTTGCCTTCGGTACGCTCGCCCTGCTTGAGCACCGTGCGGCGCGACGTCTTGGCAAACGCTATGTCGGCGGCCAGATGATGCCCGGCGTACTCGGTGAATGAAGCTTCGACGTGGCCCGATTCGTAAATCAGCGCATCCGGCGCCATCAGCTCGCTTGCCTTTTGCTTGTCGCCAGCGACCAGCGCGGCATGAAAGGCCGCAACGGTGTCTGTTGCAGTCGAGGCGAAGCTGACCGCGCTCGCGCTCAACAGGGCAGCACCGAAGGCGAGTGCCGTATGCGATATGGAGATCATTGAGATTTTCCTTGAAATGGTATGCGAACGTCTCGGCTTAGCCTGCCTTGGGTGGGATTGGCAGCCGCGCTTTTCCAGCGTCGCCTCGGTCAATGTCGGCAAGCGCGGCGGACAGGATGTTGAAAATCTCAGCCAGCTTCATCCGGGTTTGCTTTCAGCGTGTCGTTGTAGGTTTCTGTCGAGCGCTCGAGCGCCAGTCCAAGATACTCGGTCAGTTCCGCTTTCGTCGCTCCGTTGCGCAATTCTTGCACGGCGAACGTGTTGCGCAGGGTGCGGCCGCCGCTGCGCGAAACGGCGATGCCGGCCCGTTCAAACGTTGCGCGAACCTGGCGATACACCGTGGCCTTGTTGAGCGCCGCGCCTTTCATGTCGGCCGGGAAGAGCAGCGGGCCGGGAATTTTCAGTGCCGCCCGTTCAGCCAGCCAGTCCAGCAGTTCGGCGACACCGCGCTGGCGCAGCACGGTCGTGTGCTCATAACTGGTTTCATGCTTTTCGATTGGCGTGAGCGAAATTTCGAGGTTGCCGTCAAGATCGCTCTGGTGGCCGATCTCGTCAATCAACAAACCGATCGCTTCGGCCACGCGCAGGCCGGCCAGAAGCATGACCACCTGCATGGCCCGGTCGCGGCGCCGTTTCCAGCCAACGAATTGACTGCGCTGACGTGCAGTTGAAGCGGGCAGTGCGGCCAGAAAACTGTCGAGCTGCTGCTCGGTCAGGGCTATCATGCCCGCGTCTTTTGCTGTCTGACCGGATTTGAGCATGTCGAAGATCGCGTGCTGGGCCGGATTCGGCATGGTGCCGAGATGTTGGTAGCAGCGATCGAGCAGGCGAAGGTAACGGTATGCAATCTTGCTGTTCAGATCAAGGTGATTGCCGTCACTTTTCACGGCGAGAAAGCGCGCCAGGTCGTGCTGTCTGACCTCTGACATGACGATGCCCTCAGCCGCAAGCCACTGGGTGAATTTTCCGAACATGAAGGTGTAGACCGCAGCCGACTCTGGTGCGATCGGTTCCGGCGCGTGCGTGTAATGGCGGCGAGAGGTCTTCACGAAGTCGTGCGTTGCTACGAAAGCGGTGAAGGCGCCGAGCGGGTTCTGGTCCCACAGATCAGGGTTCGTCATGAGTTTGGCCGCGAAGAAGTGAGTTCCATGATACCACGCAATGCAACTAACCAATTAAGTTCTTCCGGAAGTACGGTGCGCTTGGTCTGCTGGCTCATGGTGGCGCCGTGATTTTTTCGATGCTGCAAAAACCAAACGTGCGCCGAGAGGGTTCTGGTTTGGCGCAGTCCGATCCATCATGAGGGTAACCCCAAAGCAGTGATCACCCTCGAAAACATATAATGCAACTAACCAAGTAATATATGACTGGACATGAGAAAGCATCTGTTGCCGATTCACGCTGGTAACGCGGATCGATTTACTACACTGTCTGGTTTCTTTCCGCGCTCTTTGCGCTTCAATGTACTCCCGGGAAGCGACCAGGTGAGGAGATACGATGCGCGTGAGCAGCCTTTGGCGTACTTCAAGAGTTAACGATACTATTCGCTTCGGTTTGGTTAGTTGCATTCTTATTCTCCGCTTCAGCTGCCTCATGCGCCCCGCCCCGCTCGTCGTTGGCATTGCCCGACCATCAAACCAGGCGCCGAGTTTAATTCCATCGTGGCGTCTGGGGAATCTGCCGTACAATTCCATGCGCTTGAGCTCAACAGCGGAACCGGTCCGGCGTTCATCGGTGATCCCTGGCAGCAGCGTAGCTTCTCCGAATGCCTGGAGTATTCCACCAATGCGCTGGTTGGGCAAGTCACAAAAAGGTAACGACCGCCTGGACAGCGGTTGCAAGCCTGAAGGTCGTCAGTTTGCAGTTGCTCTTTTATCGGGCCAAAACTAGGCCAAGACTGGGCCAAAACCATCCCAATGCCGGATCTTTCTTCCTGTTCACCTTCCCTTGAAACCGTCACCGAAAGATTACATCCATGCAAATGAGACATGCATCGCTGTTTGTCAGCCTGCTCGCCGGGTTCAGCATTAATGCGCACGCGCAATCCTGCGCGCCAGCGGAGAGCCCCGTGGCCTATCCGGCCTCGAAAAAAGTCGACCAGCAGGATGATTATCATGGCACCATCGTCGCCGATCCTTACCGCTGGCTGGAAGACGCCAACAGCGCCGACACGCGCGCGTGGGTCGAGGCGCAGAACAAGGTGACGCACACTTTCCTGGGCCATATCCCGGGCCGCGAGGCAATCCGGCAGCGGCTGACGACACTGTGGAACTACGAGCGCTATTCGGTGCCGTACCAGGAGGGCGGGCGTTATTTCTATAGCCGCAACGACGGCTTGCAGAACCAGTCGGTGCTCTACACCATGGCGAAATTGTCCGACACGCCGCGCGTGCTGCTCGACCCGAACACGCTGGCCGTTGATGGCACCGTGGCGCTGGCCGGCATCGCCGTCAGCCCCGACGGCAAACTGCTGGCCTACGGCACGGCCGCCTCCGGCTCCGACTGGAACGAATGGAAGGTGCGCGACATCGCCACCGGCATCGATCTGCCGGACCATTTGAAATGGGTCAAGTTTTCCTCCGCTTCATGGACCCGCGACGGCAAGGGCTTTTTTTACAGCCGCTACGACGAGCCGAACGCCGCGACCAAACTGGCCGACGTCAATTATTTTCAGAAGCTGTACTTCCACAAGGTTGGCACGCCGCAAAGCGCCGACGTTCTGGTCTACGAGCGGCCCGACCAGAAGGAATGGGGCTTTTCCGGCAAAGTGACCGACGATGGCCGCTACCTGCTGATCTCGTCGACCCAGGGCACTGCGCACAAGAACCGCGTGTTCTACAAGGACCTTACCCGGCCCGGTTCGAAAGTTGTGGCATTGATCGGGGCGTTCGAGTCGGCCTACAACTTCATCGACAACGACGGTCCGGTGTTCTATTTTACGACCGACAACAAGGCGCCGCGCCAACGCGTGATCGCCATCGACACCCGCAAGGCGCAAGCGGCGAACTGGAAGACGGTGGTGCCTGAAAGCGCGCAGACGCTGGTGTCGGCCAGCCGGGTCAACCACCAGTTCATCGCTGACTATCTGGCCGATGCGCGCAGCATGATCAAGGTGTTCGACCGTAATGGCGGCCTGGTACGTGAAGTCGCGTTGCCCGGCATCGGTTCGGCTGCCGGGTTCAAAGGCAAGGCCGGCGCGCGCGAGACGTTCTATTCATATACCAGCTTTACCAGCCCGACGACGATCTACCGGCTCGACATGAAAACGGGCGCCAGCGACGTGCTGCGCCGCCCGAGCGTCGATTTCGATCCCTCCGCCTACCAGACGCGCCAGCAGTTCTTCACCAGCCGCGACGGCACCAGGGTACCGATGTTCATCGTGTCGAAAAAAGGCTTGAAGCTCGATGGCGGCAATCCGACCTATTTGTACGGCTACGGCGGCTTCAACATCTCGATGACGCCGGGCTTCTCGCCGGCCAACCTGGCGTGGATGGAGATGGGCGGCGTCTACGTCATGGCCAACCTGCGCGGCGGTGGCGAATACGGCGAAGCCTGGCATGAAGCCGGCACCAAACTGCACAAGCAGAACGTGTTCGACGACTTCATCGGCGCTGCCGAATGGCTGATCGCCAACAAGGTGACGTCGCCGGCAAAACTGGCGATCGGCGGCGGCAGCAATGGCGGCCTGCTGGTCGGCGCCGCCATGACCCAGCGCCCGGAGCTGTTCGGCGCGGCGATCCCCCAGGTCGGCGTGATGGACATGCTGCGCTTTCATAAATTCACCATCGGCTGGGCCTGGGCTTCGGATTACGGCTCGTCCGACAATCCCGAGCAGTTCAAGGCGCTTGTAAAATACTCGCCGCTGCACAACTTGAAAACCGGTGGCTGCTACCCGGCGACCATGATCACCACCGCCGACCACGACGACCGGGTGGTGCCGGCGCACAGCTTCAAGTTCGCCGCCGCCGCGCAAGCCGCCCAGGCGGGTGCCGCGCCGATCCTCATCCGGATCGACACCAAGGCCGGCCACGGCGCCGGCAAGCCGACCGGCAAGCAGATCGAGGAGGTTGCCGACCGCTGGGGCTTTCTCAGCCGCGCGCTGAACATGAGCGCACCATAAAGCGCGGTTCGGCCCGCTGCTGCGGCGCACCGCGGCAGTTTGCGGTTTGCTACCATGATTCAGTGCTTCGGCAGTCGGGCAGCCACGCCTGGCGGCAATCGGCACTCTGGACATGTCGGAATGTACATTTGTTATAATCCGCCCGTCCGCAGTAATCCGCTTCCGCCCGGCAAGCGCTCGGCTCGAAAGCTTTCCATGAATTTTGCCGCCACTGCCGTGCTTTCCTTGGCCATGTCGACCGACGCTTTCGCTGCAGCCATCGGCAAGGGCGCGGCACTTCACAAGCCGCAGTGGCGTGAAGCGCTGCGAACCGGGCTTATTTTCGGCATCATCGAAGGGGTGACCCCGGTCATCGGCTGGGCTTTGGGTCATGTTGCGGCACCCTACGTTTCTGCCTGGGATCACTGGATCGCCTTCGTTTTGTTGAGTCTGCTGGGTGTGCGGATGATCCGGGCCGGGCTGTCGGAACCGCAAGCCGAGACCGTAGTGAGCAAGCCCGCCAGCCATGCCTTCTGGGTATTAGTCATCACCGGATTTGCGACCAGCATCGATGCCATGATCGTCGGCGTGGGACTGGCGATCATTGGCGCCGATATCGTCATGACCGCGATTGCCATTGGTGTTTCCACCTTTGTCATGGTCACCCTCGGCGTCATGCTTGGCAGGGTATTGGGCCAGATCGCCGGCAGGCGTGCTGAAGTCGTGGGCGGGCTCGTCCTGATCGGCATCGGATGCCTTGTCCTGTACCAGCACATTGGCTAAGCGCTGGCAAATTCCTATTGTCAGCGCTATTTGATGCGCATCAACGAACTGCGCAAGCCGAGCGACGTATGATCGACTTTGGCCAATCACGGTTCGGGCCGCATTGTGCGCCGGGTGTTCGAAAAAAGGTTAGAAAACCGGACTGAGGCGTTCTCTGCAAACGGCTGCCATCGCATCATTGGGTATTGCATGATTCCCCTTGTTGAAAAGTCTGTTGTGGACTGCGCATTGCCGCACGCGATGGCTGCAGACGCCGTCGCCGCACGGATGCAAGTCGGTCCCGGCGCCGGGCTGACGCACGCACAAGCGCTGGAACGCCTTGCGCGCTACGGCCCCAACATCCTGCCGGCAGGAGTGGCGCGCTCGCCCTGGATGGTCTTGCTCGGGCAGTTCAAAAGTATGTTGATCGTCATCCTGATTGGTGCGGCCCTGCTGGCGGCGCTGGTCGGCAGCCGCAAGGATGCGGCCGTCATTCTGGCCGTCGTCGTGATCAATGCACTTGTCGGGTTCTACCAGGAATATCGCGCCGAGCGCAGCCTTGACGCCTTGAAAGCCATGCTGCCGGTCAGGGCAAAAGTACGGCGCGAAGGGAAAATCGAGGACATCGGTGCCGATGCCGTGGTGCCCGGCGACCTTCTGATGCTTGAAGCGGGCGACAGCGTGGCCGCAGATGGGCGGTTTTTCCTGTGCTCCGGAGTCGACATCGACGAATCGGCGCTGACGGGTGAATCTCAGCCAGCAAGCAAACAGTGCGCGCAGCTCGTGGCCGCCGATGCGCCGCTCGGCGACCGCGTCAACATGGCGTACATGAATACGCTGCTCACGCGCGGACGTGCCGAGCTGATCGTTACGGCAACCGGCTCCCGCACCGAGATCGGCCAGCTTTCGCGCGCACTCGCCCAGGTCGAGGACACCGCAACGCCATTGCAAACCCAGCTCGACCATCTCGCCAGGCGCCTGGGCATCGTGGCGTTGACCATGGTCGCTCTGCTGTCGCTCTTCCAATACCTGCAAGGCGCAGACCTGGTCCACATCATGCTCGACGCGATCGCGCTGTCGGTCGCCGCCATCCCGGAAGGGCTGCCCGTTGTCGTCACCGTGACACTTGCCCTGGGCATGCACAAGATGGCACGGCGCCATGCCATCGTCAAACGCCTGTCCAGCGTGGAAACCTTGGGGTGCACGTCCGTCATCTGTTCGGACAAGACGGGTACCCTGACCCTGAACCAGATGACGGCGCGGACATTTTTCTACGAGGGAAAACGCTTCGAGGTCAGCGGCACGGGCTATCTGCCGATCGGGGCGATCACGCAATCCCAAGGCGATGGCGATGGCGCCGACAGCGACCTGGCTGCCTTGCTGGTGCCGCTGGCAGCCTGCAACGACAGCCGACTCGATGAAGGCAAGGTCATCGGCGACCCGATGGAAGCGGCGCTGCTCGTGCTGGCTGCCAAAGGCCATGTCGTTCGGGAACAGGTCGAGCGCGACTTTCCACGCCTGGCGGAAGTGCCTTTCGATTCGGCGGCCAAGTTCATGGCGACGTTTCATCGCGCTGCCGATCCGCAATCTGCCAACCGCATGACGCTGTTTGTCAAAGGCGCGCCGGATGTGCTGCTCGCCCGCTGCGCCACCTGGCGCGTTGGCGGAGCCGAACAATTACTCGACGAGTCAGGCAAAGCACAAATCGAAGCGGAGTACAAAACGCTCGGCGAACAAGGGTTGCGCGGACTGCTCATCGCCTCGCGCAGTTTGCCGCTATTGCCGGCGGCGCAATTCGATGTGGCCGGCGACCTTTCGATCTGGGTCGACGAATTGTGTTTTATCGGCTTGATCGGCTTGATGGATCCGCCGCGCCCGGAGGCCAAACAAGCCATCAATGACTGCAAACAGGCCGGAATTGTCGTCAAGATGATCACCGGCGACCATCAAACCACCGCTTGCGCGATCGCGTCGGAACTGGGCTTGCACGGGCGGGCGATGTCCGGCGTCGAACTCGACCGCCTCGATACCGGTCAACTGCAAGCGGCGATCGACGACATCGCCGTCTTTGCGCGGGTAAGCCCTGCGCACAAGGTGAAAATTTTGCGCGCACTGCAGGCCAGGGGACATGTCGTGGCAATGACGGGCGACGGCGTCAACGACGCCCCCGCGCTCAAGCAGGCGGACATCGGCGTGGCAATGGGGATTGGCGGCACGGCGGTCGCCAAGGAGGCCGCGACAATGGTGCTCACGGACGACAACTTTGCCACCATCGTCAGTGCGGTCAAGCATGGACGCACGCTGTACGACAACATCCTCAAATTCGTCCGCTTCCAGTTGTCGACCACCGTCGGCGCGCTGCTGACGGTGTTCCTTGCGCCACTGGCGGGCCTTCCGGAGCCATTCACGCCCCTGCAAATCCTGTGGGTCGCGATCATCATGGACGGGCCGCCTGCCGTGTCGCTGGCACTCGACGCGGCCCGGCCGGGCATCATGAACGAGCCGCCGCGCCAACGCAGCGCGCCCATTCTCCCGCTGGCACGCGTGGTGCGCGTGCTGGTTCTTGGCTTGACGATGGCGGTGGGAACCTTGTCCGTGCTGCACGGCGCTTTGCAGAGCGGGCCGCAAGACCGCGCCTTGACGCTGGCGTTCACCACTTTTGTCCTGTTCCAGGTCTTCAACGTCTTCAACGCGCGTAACGAAACCGGCTCGGCCTTCAACGCCAATTTTTTCGATAACCCGATGCTGTGGCTGTCGCTTGGCGCCACCGTGTTGCTGCAAGCGGTGGTGGTGCACTGGACACCGGCTTCCGCTCTCTTCGGTACCATCGGAATGGGCTGGGCCGACTGGGGTGTCGCCATCGCGGTGGCGTCATCGGTACTGCTGCTTGAAGAAAGCCGCAAGCTGGCCTGGCGCACCGTTCAACGTTGGCGCGGCTAGCCGATCAGCGGTGCACCACCACCAGCAGCGCCTTTGCCTCGGTCTTGCCGGCGTTGCGGATCACGTGGGTTTGATCGGCAAGATAGCGTGCGGTGGCGCCGCTCCTGATTTTCTTCTTGACCGCGCCGACTTCCACTTCGAGCGCGCCGTGCAGCACTGTCAGGTGCTCGCCGGTGCCCGGATCGTGCGCCTGCGACGCCAGTTCGCCGCCCGGCGCCAGCGTCAGCTCATACCACTCGTACTTCCCGGCCAGGTCCATCGGGCCAAGAATGCGCAGCACGTAGCCGGCGTGCACGCCCGGCAGGGTAGGGGTTTCGTGGGCGTCGAGCACCCGGATCGGCTCGACGTCGCGCGATTCGGCCGTCAGCAACTCGCCAAGCGCGACGCCAAGGGCGTTGGCCAGGCGCCAGGTGATGGCGATCGTCGGGTTTGCCTTCTCCCTTTCGATTTGCGATAACATCGACTTCGACACGCCGGCAATGCGCGACAAGTCTTCCAGCGTCAGGCCACGCGCCAGCCTCAGCCTTTGCAACGTGGCGCCCACCTCGGGTGGCGCATTGGTCGGTACTGGCACTGCAGGTATTTTCATTGGCGCTCGGCGTTCCGGTTCGGTGGACAAGTCAGGAGAATCAGGAGAATCAGGAGAAAACAATGGGTCAGCCAGACAACACGCGACTGGACACGCTCAGGGCGCTTGCCAAGGTCGATTGCCTTCGGTAGTATCCACTATATTGAACTTTCGTTCGACATAATGGATTTTCTGCATATCTGTAGAAATGTGCAAAATATAAAACTTGCGGCACAGACGTTACCGCATCCGGCGACAGTCGGTCAAGCCGGCATTCACTTCTCACCAGGACAACACCATGAGCGACCAGGCCAGCAAGCAAGATAAATGCACTTTTTTCAGCAGCCTGCAGCACAACCTCGAGACGCTGCGCGGGCAGGGCCTGTACAAGCCGGAACGGGTACTCGCTTCGCGGCAGGGCGCCGAAGTGGTGGACGCCGACGGCCGCCGCCTGATCAACATGTGCGCCAACAACTACCTTGGCCTGTCGGGCGACCTGCACACCCAGCAGGCAGCGAGCGAAGCGCTGGAGAAATATGGCTACGGCCTGTCGTCGGTGCGTTTCATCTGCGGCACCCAGACGGTGCACAAGGAGCTCGAGCAGGCGATCTCGGCTTTTCTGGGCATGCAGGACACGATCCTGTACGCCGCCGCTTTTGACGCCAACGGCGGCCTGTTCGAGCCGCTGTTCGACGAAGACGACGCCATCATCTCGGACGCCCTGAACCACGCTTCGATCATCGACGGCATCCGCCTGTGCAAGGCGGCGCGCTACCGCTACCGCAACAACGACATGGCCGACCTCGAAGCGCAACTGCAGGCGGCGCACGCGGCCGGCAAGCGCCACAAGGTGATTGCCACCGACGGCGTCTTTTCGATGGACGGCACCATCGCCAGGCTCGACGCCATCTGCGACCTGGCCGAGCGCTACGGCGCGCTGGTGATGATCGACGAATCGCACGCCTCTGGCTTCATGGGCGCGACCGGGCGCGGCACCCACGAGCACCACAACGTCATGGGCCGCATCGACATCATCACCGGCACGCTCGGCAAGGCGCTCGGCGGCGCCATGGGCGGCTTCACGTCGGC
>Ga0326735_1000462_pt1 | contig 10156 bp, 11 predicted proteins | sample 37_GP2_1092_FD_207945 | JGI IMG/M metagenome (GOLD analysis project Ga0326735, IMG submission 207945) | Glacier ice microbial communities from Ngari, Tibet, China - 37_GP2_109.2 | ecosystem: Environmental > Aquatic > Freshwater > Ice > Glacier | place: China: Ngari, Tibet | collected 2018-07-31
AACGAATTGATCCGGAAGGAACGTGATGCCTTGGGAGAATAACGGAGGCGGGGGTGGCCGCAATAATAATGGCGGTCCCTGGGGGCAAGCGCCCGGTGGTAGCGGCGGCGGTGGTCCCCGTCGACCGGGGGGCGGCAATACGCCCAACCTCGAAGATATTCTCAATCGCGGCCGCGATCAGTTCAAGGGCGGCCTTCCCGGCGGTCGTTGGGCTATTGTTGGCGGCGTACTCGCGCTGATCGCCTTCTGGGGCATCAATTCGGTCTATACGATCGATCCGCAGGAAGTTGGCGTCGAGCTGCGCTTCGGCGCGCCCAAGGCCGAACTGTCGGGCCCAGGCCTGCATTTCCTGCTGTGGCCGGTCGATACCGTCGAACGTGCAACCACCACTGTCAACCAGACCCAGATCGGCGCTGCAGAGGACAACACTGCGCGGACGTCAACCGCCGCCAGCGACGGCCTGATGCTGTCGGGTGACCAGAACATCGTCAACGTGCAGTTCTCGGTGTTTTGGGCGATTAGCGATCCAATCGCTTATCTGTTCAACGTGCGCGACCAGGAATCCATGGTCCGTTTTGCCGCCGAAAGCGCGATGCGTGAAGTGGTTGGCCGCCGTCCTGCACAGGATATCTATAGCGATGACCGCAGCGGTATTGCCTCCGAAGTGCTGAGCATTACGCAGTCAACGCTTGAGAGCTACGGCCTTGGCGTTCAGGTCAGTCAGGTGCTGGTCGAAAATGCTGGCCCGCCGGCAGAAGTCATCGATGCCTTCAACGAAGTGCAGCGTGCCCGCCAGGACGAAACCCGTCTGCAGGAAGAAGCTCGTTCCTATGCCAACACCCTGCTGGGTGATGCGCGTGGTCGTGCGGCAGCCCTGCGTGAAGACGCAGCCGCCTACACCAACCGCGTGGTGCAGGAAGCAACCGGTGAGGCCGAGCGCTTCAACGCCATCTATGCCGAATATGTCAACTCGCCTGAAGTGACTCGCAAGCGCCTGTTCCTTGAGACCATGGAAGAGGTGCTGGCTAGCTCTGAAAAGGTGCTGGTCGAGAACGGTGCTGGGGGGCAGGGCGTCGTGCCCTATCTGCCATTGCCTGAGCTGCGCGGCAGAACCAACGCCACCACTCCGGCGGGGAACTAAGCCATGAACAATCGTCTCATCGTCATCGGCGTCGTCATTCTCGCCGCTCTCTACGTGTTCTTCTCGTCGATCTATGTGGTCAACGAGCGCGAACAGGCCATCGTCATGCGCTTTGGCCAAATCACCGACGTCCGCACCGAGCCGGGCGTTTATTTCAAGATCCCGACCGATATCGTGGACAGCGTGCAGATCCTCGAGGATCGCCTGCTGCGCTATGACATCGCCAATATGCGCGTGCAGGTTTCGGGCAACGCCTTCTATCAGGTGGATGCCTTCCTCACCTACAAGATCTCCGACGCCCGCCGCTTCCGCGAACGTGCCACGGGTCAGCTGTCGGTGGCGGAAGCCCGTATCGGCGCCAGCCTCGATGCTGCACTGCGTCAGGTCTATGGTTTGCGTGAGTTCAACGCGGCCTTGTCCGACCAGCGCCAGCAGATGATGCAGGAAACTCGCGACCTGATCCGTCCTGACCTTGCCGAACTGGGTATAAACGTCGTCGACGTGCGTATCCTGCGTACCGATCTTGATGCCGATGTGTCGGCCACGACCTTCGAGCGCATGCGTGCCGAACGTCTTGCCGAAGCGGCTCTGCTTCGCGCTCGTGGACAGGAACAGGCTCAGTCGCTTCGCGCTATTGCCGACCGCCAGGCCGTCGAAATCGTGGCTGCCTCCACCCGTGACGCCGAGATCATCCGTGGTACGGGCGATGCCGAGCGGAACAGGCTGTTCGCTGCGGCTTATGGCCAGGATACGGAGTTCTTCGAGTTTTATCGCTCGATGGAAGCGTACAAGGCGGCGCTGGTGAATACCGGCACGACCATGATGCTCTCGCCCGATAGCGAGTTCTTCAAGTACTTCGGCTCGAATGGCTCGATCCCGGCTGCCAATCCCAACCTGTCGACACCGATCCAGCCGACCGCCGCGCCTATCACGGCACCGGCGAGCACCGAGCCGGCGCTCGATGGTTTGGGTATCGAGGAAAGCACCGTGCCAACCTTGACGCTTGAAGATGGCTCGCAGCTTTCGCCTACCGTGGGCACCGATGTTCCGCCACCAGTTGAAGCGCCTGCTCCGACACCTGCGGCGACGCCGTAATCGGGTATGTCATGGAAACAAAAGCCGGCGCTCAGCGCCGGCTTTTTTTGTTTGGAAGGGTGCATCTGATCACGCCCCTGGAAGGGGCGCGGTTAAGCCCTACCGAACGATGTCTTCGTCCGTGAAACCCTGCAGATAAAGCAAGGCAGTCAGGTCGCCATGATCGATGCGAATGCCGGCTTCTGCGGCGACGGCAGGCTTGGCATGCAGCGCCACGCCGAAGCCGGCGATGCGGATCATGTCGAGATCATTGGCGCCATCGCCGACCGCGATAGTCTGGCTCAGCGGCACATTGCGTTCGGTGGCGAGTGCCTCCAGCCGCTGGCGCTTGGTGTTTTTGTCAACGATGGGCTTGGCTACTGTGCCGGTCAGGGCATCGCCGTCGAATTCGAGCACGTTTGCCATAGCTTCATGGAAGCCGATGCGCCTGCCGAAATAATCGGCGAAGAAGGTGAAGCCGCCCGAGACCAGCGCGGTATAGGCGCCATATTCCTTCATGGTCTGCACCAAGGCGCGACCACCTTGAGCAAGGGTGATGGTCTCGCGGCGGATTTCCTCGATGACCTTGCGCTCGAGCCCCTTGAGCAGGGCTACGCGGGTATCGAGCGCCTGGGCGAAGTCCAGCTCGCCGCGCATGGCGCGGTCGGTGATCTCGGCGACCTGTTCCTTGATGCCTAAGGCGGCGGCCAGCTCGTCGATGCATTCCTCGTTTATCATGGTGGAATCCATGTCGGCGATAAGGATCTGCTTGCGGCGGTTTTCGGTCGGCACTACGGCGGCATCGACCCTGCGATGGCCGATGATCTGGCGCGCCAGCGCCAGCGCGTCGGTTGACTTCGGCTCAATGATCTCGCAGGCAATGGAATGGTTGAGCCAATTCAGCTCGCCACCGACTTCTTTGATGACCGCTTCGGCGAGCTTGGGGTCGAGTTCGGAATCGATAGGATTGGCGATGAGGCAAAGGACTGGCATGGGGACTTTTCTGAGGAGAATTGTGTGACAATCCGGGGTCGCGCCGTCCTGATAGCGGGTCCGACTGCCAGCGGCAAGTCGGCGCTGGCGCTTGCCATGGCGCAGGAGCAGGACGGCATTGTGGTCAACACCGACGCGATGCAGATTTATGATACGCTGCAGGTGGTTACGGCACGACCTAGCGGCGCTGAAATGGCGCAGGTGGAGCATCGACTATACGGCACGGTGCCGGCCTCCATGCGGTTTTCGACGGGGCAGTGGCTGACTGCGGTGGCTGAGGTAATCCAGCATGCCGATCCGGTACGCCCGCTGATTTTCGTTGGCGGAACAGGGCTTTACTTCGATGCGCTGCTAAATGGATTCGCCGACGTCCCCGAAATATCCGCTGAGCTCACGCTTCAAGTTCAAGAAGAGATTCAAGGGCTTGATGGCGAGCAGCGGCTCGATCTACTGCGCTCCGAAGATCCAGTCGCTGCCGGGCGGCTCAAGGTGGCCGACCCGCAGCGCCTGATCCGTGCCTTGGCGGTCAAACGCGCTACAGGCCGCATGCTGTCCAGCTTCCAGGACGAAATGTCTGCAAGCCTGCTGGCTGATTTTTCTACTATTGATCGCATGGTTCTGGACCCGGATCGAGATGTGCTGCGCATGCGAATCGCCCTGCGGTTCGAGGCGATGTTTTCAAATGGGGCCGTGGACGAGGTGACGGCACTGCGGGCGCTCGAACTCGACCCGGCAGTGCCCGTGATGAAGGCGATCGGCGTGCGCGAAATCGGTGACTGGCTCGACGGAGTGATTAGCCGCGACGAGGCGATCAAGCTGGCGACCATCGCTACCCAGCAATATGCCAAGCGACAGCGGACGTGGTTTCGCAACCGGTTCAGCGATTGGACCCGGCGCGCGGTCTAGCGGGCGCGCATCAGCCCGAGACGTTCGCGTAGGGCGAAGCGGGTGACAAGGACGACCGCGACAAAGGCCAGGCCAGCGGCGAGGCCGATCCAGATGCCGACGCCGCGCCAGCCGACGACGAAGCCGAGGATGTAGGCGATGGGCAGGCCGACGGCCCAGTAGCCGAAGATCGCCAAGACCATTGGTATCTTGGTGTCGCTCAATCCGCGCAGGGCATGGGCGGCGGTGACCTGGGCGCCGTCGACGAGCTGGAACACGCCGGCCACGACGAGGAAGGTCGCAGCCAGTGCGAGGGCGTTTGCATTTTCAGGGACGCGCGGGTCGAGGAACAGGGTGACGATGCTCGGGCCCATGGTGAGGAACAGGGTGCAGGTCAGCGCCATGAAGCCGGTGCCGAGGACAAAAGCGGTCCAACCGGCCTTGCGAACGCCCTCCGGGTCGCTGCGGCCATAGGCCGTGCCAACGCGAACGGTGGCGGCGATGCCGAGGCCCAGCGGCACCATGAAGGCCATGGAGGCGCATTGCAGGGCGATGGCGTGGGCTGCCACCTCGTCAGTGCCTAGACGGCCCATCAGCAAGGCAGCGGCGGTGAACAGACCGACTTCGGCCAGTACGGTCAGCCCGATTGGCGTGCCGATGCGGAAGATTTCGCGGAATCGGAACCAGTCGGGCTTCCAGAACCGCGCCAGAACGTGGAAGCGCTTGAGCCGGCGATGGCGCAGCACGTAACCCACCATCATCAGGAACATGGCGATGTTGGTCACCAGCGTCGCGATGGCGGCGCCGCGCAACTCAAGCCGCGGAAAGCCGAAGTGCCCAAAGATCAGCACATAGGCGATCGCCGCGTTGAGCAGCACGCCGAGCACGGTGATGATCAGGATGGCGCGGGTGGCGTCGAAGGCCGAGAGCAGCGAGCGGAAGGCAATAATACCGAGGGCCGGAAACAGCGACCAGGCGGCGATCTGGATGAAGGTCTCCGCCATGAGTGTCGCTGCCGGGTCCTGGCCCAGCAAGCCGAAGATCGGGCGGATCTGCAGCACGATGGGAACTAGAACCATGGCCAGCGCGATGGCCGCCCAGCATCCCTGCCGGACGATCCGGCGGACGGCCTTGATGTCCCGCGACCCGCGTGCCTGCGCGACCAGTGGCGCGACGGCGCCGACAAGGCCTACGCCGCCGACGAGAAATGGCATCAGGAAAGTGACGGCCAGGGTGCCGGCCGCAAGATAGCTCGAACCGAGCCAGCCGAGCAGAATGACATCGGTGGTATGCAGCGCATTCTGCGCAAGTTGCGCGATGACAAGCGGCCAGGCCAAGGTAAAAGTGGCGCGCAACTCGGCAATCCAGCTAGCCCTGCTAGAAATAGTTTCGGCGGCAACGCTGGGTGCAGCCGTGATCTGGTCGCTCATTTGATTGTCCTACTCGCGGCGATTGATCTAGAGGAAAGCTCTCCAATGCGGAAGAGGGCACACCGATGGCTGGCGATAGGGACACGATGCGGCTGGTGCTGGCAGCAGCCGGGCTGATCGGCGCTGCAGGCGTTGCCAGCGCTGCGGCCGCCTCGCATGCCGGGGAGTCGCGTAACCTGGCTGCCATTGCCGCCATATGCCTCTCGCACGGACCGGCTTTGCTGGCGCTTGGCCTCTTTGGTCAGGGCCGGTTGCTGGGTTTGGCGAGCGTGCTTATTGCTGCGGGCACGATGATCTTTGCCGGCGATCTCGGCATGCGGGAATGGGTTGGCCATGGCCTGTTCCCCGGTGCGGCGCCCATAGGAGGCGCCGGCATGATCGGCGGTTGGCTGGTCATCGTCGTGGCCGGGGCGCTGTGGCGTCGGGCCTGACAATTTTAGTTAATTTTGTTTTGGTGTTAGCTGGAACCAATCACAGCGCCGTGCATTTCCGCCTCGATAGTTTTCCTGGAGGGTTTCCAATGCATAAGATCCTGATCATCGCCGCAACCTGCCTGTCAATGGCCGCCTGCACCACCACGCAGCAGGGTGCCGCTATCGGCGCTGTTGGCGGTGGCGTAATTGGCGCTGCTGCAGGCGGTAGCGTGCTCAGCACCGCCGTTGGTGCCGGTGTCGGCGCTGTTGTTGGCGCTGCTGCCGGTGACGTTGTCGGTCGCTCAAGCAGCGGCAACAATGTTTGCGTTTACCAGCGCCCAGATGGCAGCCGCTATCGCGACACTTGCCCACGCGGCTAACGAGAGTTGCAGCATCGCCCCATGCTGCATGCGCCCCAAGGCGCAACAGGCACTCGGCCCGGAGAAATCCGGGCCGAGTGCCTCTTTGAATAATGAACTGACTTGAATTTATGAAATCGAACGGCCATATTTCGACCCTGCGTTTATAATTTGCGCTGACTGGGCTCTAGACTAACAGGCCCAATTTCAACCCTACCCGCTTCGGCGGTGTCCACTGCGAGGACTACTTCTATGGCTGCCATCAACGGTACCGTAAAATTCTTCAACACGACCAAGGGCTTCGGCTTTATCTCGCCCGATAACGGCGGCAAGGATGCCTTCGTCCATATCTCCGCCGTTCAGCGTTCAGGCCTGCAGGGCCTGTATGAGAACGACAAGGTAACCTACGAGATCGAGACCGGCCGTGATGGCAAGGAATCGGCGACCAACCTGACGCTGCTGAGCTAAGCTCAAAAGATCTGTTTTCGAAGGGCCCCACGGGGCCCTTTTTTGTTGGCGTCGCACAGGGGGGATGCGCCGGGGTCGACTCGACAGTCGGGCTGGCGCAAACGTGTCTCCGGAACAAACAGATCGAGGGCGGTCCATGCTGCTTGAATTCCTGCGCCATTGGAGCCCGAGGGTCGACCACATCCCTGGCACCAGGCAGTCGGGCGCTCTGCCCTATAGCGTCATCGAGAATCGCGTGGTGTTCCTGCTGGTGACTTCACGGCGCACCGGACGCTGGATTTTTCCCAAGGGTTCGATCAGCACCGGCATGACGGCCTGGGACAGCGCCGCCAAAGAAGCGCTGGAAGAAGCCGGCGTCACTGGCCAGATCGCTAAGGAGCCCGCCGGCAGCTATCAAAATTCGGACAAGGGCATGGTGGTCGATGTCGACCTGTATCCACTCCGCGTCGATGCGCAGCATGAGACGTGGGACGAGATGGACCAGCGGCTTCGACACTGGGCCCTGCTAGCAGAAACGCGCCGCCTGCTGGATGATCGTTCGCTGGTGCGGATTGCCGAGAGCTTTCACAAGCAACTAGCGACTCAGCACGTCACCCAGTGAAGGCAAGCAGGACGCGGTAGACCGTGGCTGCGAGAATGGCGGACGCGGGCAGGGTAACTACCCAGGCTGCTGCTATCTGGGCAACCTTGAGGCGCCTCACCAGATAACGTCGTTCATTACGGCGCTCGCGTGCCAAGGCCTGTTCGGGCCGGTCGTTGAGCGTGGACGCATCCACCAGGCTTGCCCTCACCGGCACGGCGGCGCCGTTCATGTTGCGGATGGCGAGGAATTCGCGCACGAAGCCGACGCCAAACACTGCGCCGACCGCGACATGGGTTGACGAGACGGGCAAGCCCAAAACCGATGCGGTCAGCACTGTAACCGCCGCTGACAGGGCGACGCAGAAGGCGCGGATTTCATTGAGCTTGGTGATCTGCTCGCCGACGGTGTGGATGACGCGGGGGCCGAACAGCGCGATGCCTACCGCAATGCCGGCCGCGCCGATTGCCAGTTCCCAGGGCACCACATGAAATGCATCGTTGGCCGCGAGATGCGCGGCGCGCACGATGGCGACCAGCGGCCCCAGCGCATTGGCAACATCGTTGGCGCCGTGGGCAAAGGACAACAATGCGGCGGCCACGATCAGCGGCGGCCGGAACAGCGTGGCCACCTGCTTCTTGCGGTTGTTCAGCCCGAGCGAGCGCATCCGCACCCAAGGCATTGAAATCAGGTAGCCGATAGCGGCGGCGGCGAGGCCCACCAGCAGCGTTGGCACCAGACCGGGCTGCCACCATTGGGTCAGTGCCTTGGTCGCCAGATACATGGCAAAAATGCCGGACATGGCGGCGACGAGAATGGGCACCCAGATACGGGCTGCGGCGAGCTTGTTGGCCCGGCGGGTGATGGTGCGGCGAATTGCGGAGTGAAGGCCCGCTGCAAACACCGCGCCGAGCACAGGCGACAGCATCCAGCTCACTGCTATCATGCCGACCGTGGGCCAACTTACCGCGCCCATACCCGCGGCAGCTACGGCAGCGCCGACAATGCCGCCGATTATGGCGTGGGTGGTCGAAACCGGAGCGCCGACAAAGGTGGATGCGTTGACCCAGAGCGCTGCGGCAAGCAAGGCCGAGATCATGACCTGGATCATCGTCAGCGAGGAAAAGCCGGCATTGAGCGAAATGATGTCGTTGGCGACCGTATCGACCACATCGCCACCGGCCAGCAGCGCGCCCGCAGCGTCGAAACTTGCCGCAATGGCCAGCGCCATACCCATGGTTAGCGCCTTGGCGCCGACCGCAGGCCCCACATTGTTGGCGACATCATTGGCGCCGATATTGAGCGCCATGTAGCCCGCCGCAACGGCGCCAATAATGACCAGCCACTGCATCGGCCCGGCGGGCAGGACCATGCCGGCGGTGATCGCCGCCAGCGCCAGGAAAATCATTGCAATGCCAAGAGGCAGGATAGTCCGTGGCATTGGTGGCTTGGCGGTCCTGAAGGTTTGAAGACGCTTCTATGGACTATGGTTTGATGGCTTTGTCGATTCAAATGCGGGACTAGTTGTTGCCTAGTTTTTGGCCAGTTCGCGCCCCAGGGCATCCAGCAGGTCGGAGGTGCCGCGCTTGCGCTGTTCCATGTTGTCGAGGCCGTCGAGGAAGCAGCCGTGTTCGGTGACGGTCATGCGGGTGCCGCTGCCTTCGGCAAACAGCTCGATGGCGGCGACAGACACCGAAATGCGCTTGCCGCCCATGGTCATGTAATAGGTGTAGATGATGCGATTGTTCTCGACGATGTCCTGGTAGAGGACGTCGAAGCCAAACTCGCCGTCACCTTCACCGCCCATGACCAGCTCGCGTCCGCCCTCGCGGAAATCGAACTCGGCCGGGGCGGTGCCGTCGCCAAACCAGGTTGCCTTGACCGCCGGGTCGGACCAAGCGCGGAATACGCGTGCAGGACTGGCGGGATAGGTGCGTTCCAGCACGAAGGTGCCATGGGCGATGGATCGGTCGGTCATTGGTGGTCTCCTTATTGACTGTTAAGCGCTACGTTAAGTGATGGTATCTGAGCGGTCAATAGTTAGGCGGAACATTTAGTGTTTGGCCGGGGCCTTGACACATTCGGCGCAATGACCCTATCAGTACGTCCGTAATTTCAAGGAGAGGTCCCGTGCGGGCACTCATTCTCGTAGTAGGCAGGCGCATCAGCAACGTGGGATAAGTTCCCGCGCGATAGCTGGTGCGCCGAAAACAGGTCCCGAACGGGGCCTTTTTTATTGCCCGGTTTTTGCCGCTACGAGACTGGGCTCCCAACTAGACTTTTGGAAGGAAGAGACGATGGCCGAAAAAATGACCGGCGCCGAGATGGTGATACAGGCCCTGATCGATCAGGGGGTGGAGCATGTTTTCGGCTATCCGGGCGGCGCGGCCCTACCGATCTATGATGCGATGTTCCAGCAGGACACGGTGCAGCATATCCTCGTGCGGCATGAGCAGGGCGCGACGCACATGGCCGAGGGCTATGCGCGCTCGACCGGCAAGCCCGGCGTGGTTCTGGTCACCTCCGGCCCCGGCGCCACCAATGCGGTCACTGGCCTCACCGATGCGCTGATGGACTCGATCCCGCTGGTCTGCATCACGGCGCAGGTGCCGACGACGCTGATCGGTTCGGACGCGTTCCAGGAATGCGACACCGTCGGCATCACCCGGAGCTGCACCAAGTATAATTATCTGGTGAAGCGGATCGAAGACCTGCCGCGCATCATGCATGAGGCGTTCCTCATCGCCACGACCGGCCGGCCCGGTCCGGTGGTGGTCGATATTCCCAAGGACGTTCAGTTCGCATTGGGCGAC
>Ga0326735_1000463_pt1 | contig 10154 bp, 5 predicted proteins | sample 37_GP2_1092_FD_207945 | JGI IMG/M metagenome (GOLD analysis project Ga0326735, IMG submission 207945) | Glacier ice microbial communities from Ngari, Tibet, China - 37_GP2_109.2 | ecosystem: Environmental > Aquatic > Freshwater > Ice > Glacier | place: China: Ngari, Tibet | collected 2018-07-31
ATTTCTGCCGTAGCCATGTCTTCTCCTTTGCGCACTTTGTATGCACTATTATTGCACTATTTTTAGAATTGCTCAACTTCGCAATGGAGGCGCCAGCATGTCCTGACTTCAGGCACCTAGTCCATTCACGCGGCTGAGCATCCGCTACAGCTTGCGACGGCGCAATGCACTGGCCATCCCTTTGCCGACGGCGGAAGCGCGTTTTGTCGCCGGGGCAATCGGCCGCAGCCGCAATTCAGATTCCTGGCGCTCCGCCTGCGCTGCGATGCTCTGTTCGAGTGCGGCATTGCGTACCCGGGCCACCGTCAGCGCTTCCTCGATCGCAGATAGCCGGCCGCGGGCGCCGGCCAGTTCCGTGGCAAGCGACGACGCTTTCTGGCGGTACGTCTCGAGCGTCGTCCTGTTCTCATGGTCGACCCGTTCGAACTCGGCTTTCCAATGACGCGACTCGCCGCGGGCCTGGTCAATTTGCAGCAGGCTGTGCTTGCGCGCACCTTCGAGCTCGATGAGGCCGGCCGCATACTGTTGCGTCGTTCGGGCGAGCTCGTCGGCGATGCCGGCGAGGCGTTCATCCTTGGCCGTCAATGTGGCGCGCGCCTCCGCTAGCGCATCTTCCAGGCGCCGGATCGTGTCATCGCGCCCGGCGATCGTTTCGGTGGCGATGTCGAGCCTGGTCGTAAGGGCGTTCGCCAGGTCCACCGCGGCGACGGTTTTTTCGCGCGCCTGAGCGACGAGCCGGTCCGCGGCGGCTTTGTCAAGCCCGAGGGCGTCGCGTTCGCCCGCCAGCGCGTCGCTGGCGCAATCGACGGCCAGGCGCCAGAGATCGCGGGCGAGACTGCCCACGGCGTCCGGCAAGCCGTCAATGACGCTGTCGCGTTTTAGTTTCAGGACATCGTCGAACCAGCCATGAATATCTTTCTGGACGTCGCCGTCGGACCCTTTTTTTGCGCCGGTCGACGCGATCGTCCACTCGCGCACCAAGCCGATCGATGGCTTTTTTCCGGCCGCGGCGAGCGCGTCGCAGGCGCGCCAGGTGAGCTCCTGCCGGGTTAATTCACGAATAGTGTCAAGCATCATTTTTGTTCCTTCGATGGTCCGGTAACGCCATGGCCGGCTTGGACAGGCAGTGCCTGCGGGACGGGACAATTCTGATGTCGCCGGGAGTATCAGGGGCGATCGCCGATGGGTACTTGCCCTGTGGGGACGGCAACAGAGGGGAATCGTAGCATACGGACCACACAACGTAAAAATTATTACGTAAATAAAACGTAATTGTAATTACATATTGATGCATCTAGTCGAGATTATGTGAATAATCCCGAGTGTTTGCTGTATTCTGGCAACTGAGCTGTTTGACCGTTGAATTTGCCGTGGAACATACTTGATGATCGATGCTGAAAAATGGGATGTTGACGACGCTACGCCCGGGGCGGTGGTAGAAAATGGCGGTATCGGTCCCTTTGTCGGCGACGCCGGAATGTTCCACGATATCCCCCTGGTCGACGCCCAAACAGACTCGGAGTTGGCCCGGGCCTACTTGCTGCATGCCGAACTGGCGCCGACCACCCTGAAAAGCACGACGACGGAGGTGGGGCGCTTCTTGTTGTGGTGCCAGGCGCACGGCAAGGTGCTTGCCGCCATCCGGGTCGAGGACCTGCTGGCCTATAAAACGTTTTTGCGGGATCCGCAGCCGGCGGCCCAGTGGATCTCGGCGACCCGGTGGCCGCGGCACGATCCCCGCTGGCGCCCGTTTGCCGGGCCGCTGGGCGAGCCGAGCATCCGCCAGGCGTTTCGGGTAGCCAAGGCGTTACTGACCTTCGGCGTGAACGCGGGATATTTAAGGCGCAATCCCGGTGTGCTGGTCAAAAACATCAAGACGTCGCGCGACGCCCGGGTGACGCGCTACCTGCCCAATCCGGCCATCGAGTTTATCTACGCCGCCATCGAAGCGTTACCCGGCGCCACGCCGGCAGCCAGCAAGGCGCGGGCGCGTGACCGGTTTTTGTTGATTGCCTACCTCACGACCGGCGCCAGGCTGAGCGAAATTGTCGCGGCCACCATGGGCGCGCTCTACACCGAGGGCGATGGCCGCTGGTGGCTCGATGTGATCGGCAAGGGGACGAAACCGCGGCGGCTGCCCGTCTCGCCCGAGATGCTGGCGGCGTTCCGGCAGTATCGGCTCGCTTACGCGCTGCTCCCCACGACCTCGCGCGACGACCGCACGCCGATGGTCTTGAATACCCGGGGCCGGCTGCTGGTGGCGGTGACGGACGAGGCGGCGGCCAATGCGATCAAACAGCTGCTGGCGGATGCGGCCAAGCTGGCCGAGGGCAATGGCGACGTCGATTCGGCGACGGCCTTGCGCGCCGCCTCGGCGCACTGGCTGCGCCACACCATGCTGACCACGCATGCGAATAATGGCGTGGCTTTGAAAACGCTGCAGGACACGGCCGGACACGCCAGTCTGTCGACGACGGCGACGTACCTTCACAAGAGCGACAGGGAACGCCACGATGAGTTAATGGCCTCGCTGGAGAGCCCAGAATTGGTTTGATGGGGCCGGGTTCGATAAGAGCGTTGTTGACTGTTGCGGGCATCCCACTTGCAGTATTGTCCGCCATGTCTTCCATCGTTCGTTCGCGATCGTTAAAGATGAGACTGTACAGAGACCTTGAACTCGCATGCTGAAATAGTAGGCAAAAACGGAGAACCGCACCGCCAGCGGGCTACAAGAGGGTTGTGCCCACTTATGCACAGGCATGTCCACAAAAAATGGGCATAAGTTGCAAGGTTTAATGCAAAAACATAAAACTAGATTCAGAACGCGGCCTGTCAGATTGCAATTGATGCTTGATACCAACGGGTGTTGCACTTAGTTTTTGAGAACGCCCAGCCTCGAACCGTGGACCAATGAAAAATTTTTGACAGGCTGCGCCCTTAACCCGGTTTCCGCGTTCCGTTGCATCTGAAATTTTAGATTCAGTGACTCGAATTGTTCCAGCGGCACAGGTTTGCTGAACAGATAGCCCTGGTAGGCATGACAGCCATGCTTGGCCAGAAAATCGCGCTGCGGCGCCGTTTCAACGCCTTCGGCGATCACTTCCAGCCCCAGGCTTTGCGCCAGCGCTACGATGGTGCGCACGATGGCGGTGTCGTTGGGGTCGCTGAGAACGTCGCGCACGAAGGATTGATCGATTTTCAACTGGTCCAGCGGCAGCCGTTTCAGGTACGACAGCGACGAATAACCGGTGCCGAAGTCATCTAACGCAAAACCCACGCCAAGCGCTTTCAACGCACTCATCTTGTCGATGATTTGCTCCACATTGTCGAGCAGCATGCTCTCCGTCAGCTCCAGCTTGAGCCGGCGCGGATCCGCCCCGGTGCGGTTCAGCAGTTCCACCACCTTGCTGGTGAAATCGGACTGGCGGAACTGGCGCGCGCTGACGTTCACCGCCAGCGTCAGGTGAGCGGTGGCAGCGCAGCCGGACCAGGCCGCCAATTGATGGCAGGCCGTTTCCAGCACCCAGTACCCCAAAGGCAGGATCAGCCCGCTCTGTTCGGCGGCCGGAATGAATTCGGCCGGCGAAGTGAAGCCGCGCACCGGGTGCTGCCAGCGCAGCAGCACTTCGGCGCCGGTCAAGTTGCCGACGGCGTCGATCTGGGCCTGGTAGTACAGCAGGAACTGGTCTTTCTGTAAGCCGTGGCGCAGGTCCGTCTCAAGCTCGGCGCGTAGCACGACGACCGCCTGCATGTCCGCTTCAAAAAAGCGCAAGGTGTTGCGGCCCGCCGCCTTGGCGTCGTACATGGCAAGGTCAGCCCGTTTCAGGTGCTCGTCGGTCGATTCGAGCTGGCCGTCGAACAGGGTGGCGCCGATGCTCGCGCTGTTGTGGTACACGTGGGCGCCGAGTTGATACGGCCGGGTTAGCGCTTCCAGGATCTTTTCGCCGATGGCTTCAGTCTGCATGGCCGCTTGCTGCGCGACCTCGCTCAGGTCCATCAGCATGACAACGAATTCGTCGCCCCCCTGGCGCGCCACCGTGTCGCCGGCGCGCACGCTGTCGCTCAGACGGGCGGCGACCTGTTGCAGCAGCAGGTCGCCCTTGGCGTGTCCGAGCGTGTCGTTGATGGCCTTGAAGTTGTCGAGGTCGATGAACAGCAAGCTACCGTGGCGCTTGTTGCGCCGCCCCGCCGCCAGCGCATGCTGCAGCCGGTCGCTCAGCAAGCGGCGGTTGGGCAAGCCGGTCAGCGGGTCGTAAAACCCCAGCTGCCTGATTTCATCTTCAGCCGCCTTGCGCGCAATGAACTGGCCCATCTGCGAGCCGATCGCGCTGGCCGTCGTCAGCAGCGCCGGGTCAGGCTGGCGTATATCGCGCGCGAAAAATTCCATCACGCTGTACAGCTCGGAACCGACTTTGACAGGGAATGCAAATGCGGCGTGCAGGCCCGCCTGCGCGGCGATGCCGGCGCGCAGGAAACCCGGCTCCACGCACACATCGGCGATCCACACCGGTTCGCCCGTCATCGAGACGCGGCGAATCAATCCGGCCGAGTCGGTGACCTCGCTGCTCGCGGCCAGGAACTGCGTTATCCCGGTCGACCCGGTGCTCCACGACGCGACGCACGTCAGGCGCCGCGTGTGTTTGTCCCATTCCCAAAAGGCAGCACAGTCCCAGCCCAGGGTTGCGCCGATGGTCTGCATGATGTTGGGCGCCGCAATGGCGATCGTCGCCGATTCGCCCAGCAACAGCGTCACCGCATATTCCGTCGCTTGCCGTTGCTCGATCTGCTTTTGCGCCGTAACATCACGCCGCACCCCGACGATACCGCCGCTGCGGGTATGCTGCTCGCTCACTTCCAGCCAGCGCCCGTTGTCCATTTTCAACACCCAACGCTCGGCGTCAGGATGGCGATGGCGCTGCACGCGCTGCTTTATCCAGCCTTCCACGTCGCCATGGAAGGTGGACTCGACCATTTCCCCTTTTGCCAGCGACGAGCGCACCAGGTCTTCGAAGCGCATGCCGGCAATGTCCTCAACGCGCTCGAAATCGGTAAAGTACTGCGCATATTTGCGGTTGCACAGCACCAGCCGGTCATCGGCATCGAACAGGCAGAAAGCTTCATTCAGACACTCGATGGCATCAACCAGGGTGGCGCGGGTCGCAGAAGCCTCGTCGCGCGCCAGCGTCAGCGCCGCTTGCTGCGCATGGTGCAAGCTGACATCCATCACGGTGCCGCTCAGTAAGATGGTCTGCCCCTCGGCGCCGATGACGGGCTGGCTCAGCGCATGTATCCAGCGTATCTGGCCGTCCGGCAGCACGATGCGGAAAGTTGCGTCGAAAGCGCATCCTTCGAAGACTGCGCGCCGGATCAGGTCGAGGTAATGCTGCTGATCCTGCGGGTGTACCAGTTGCAGAAATGCGCTACCGGTCGGGGCCAGGTGCGAGGAATCAACACCAAACAGGCGGTAGGTTTCCAGCGACCAGGTCGCGTAGCGCTGCAACGGATCGAAGCTCCAGCTACCGAGCCCGGCGATGCTCTGGGCCTGGGCCAGGCTGGCCTCGCTGATCTGTACCCTTCGCAGCAGGCCCTGCAATTCTTCATTTTTCTGACGAAGCTCGGCAGTACGTTGTTCGACACGAAGTTCAAGATTTTCATTCAAGCATTGAAGCGCAATCTGCGCCCGTTTCTTTTCTTGAATGTCTTCGATGACTGTAACAAAATAATCAGGGGTAGCATCAGTCTTGCGAAAAAGCATCACGCTGAGATTGACCCACACCGCATGGCCAGCTTTGTGAAAATAGCGCACTTCAAGCGAATACGACAGTCGCGTGCCTTCGAGCAGCTCGACATTCAACGCTTGCCAAGGCGTCACATCTTCCGAGAAGGTGATGTTGTGAGAGGACAGCCCTTCGATCTCATCCTGACAGTAGCCGATGATGTTGGCAACCTTGCGATTTACCCTCAGCCAGGAGCCATCCATACCGATATGGGCGATGCCTACTGCTGCCTGCTCAAAAGCCGCAGTAAAACGCGCTTCACTGTCGCGCAGTTGTTTTATCTGCAACGCTGCATGACTGGCCATGGTCTCTCTGCTGATCTGATCATCAACCATTGACGCAAAATACTTTAACGCGACAATTTGCGCAGCGCTCAGGCTGCGTGGTTTATGATCGATAAGGCAAAACGCGCCCAATATAAAGCCCTCTGGACTGCGTATTGGGTAACCTGCGTAAAACTGAATGAAAGGCTCACCAGTGACAAGCGGATTGTCTTTGAAGCGCTCATCAAGCCGCGCATTCTCGACGATGAGTACATTGTCTTGCAATATTGCATGGGCGCAGAACGCCGACCGGGGTGTCTCTGCAATTACCAGTCCATGTCTGGACTTGAACCACAGACGCTTCGAATCGACAAGAGACACAACAACAACTGGCACGTTGAATAATTGCGCAGCCGTTCTGGTAATGCGGTCAAAACGTTCCTCTGGCGCGGTATCAAGAAGGTTCAGCGCGCGTAAAGCTCTAAGTCGATCTGCTTCGTTGTCAGGTATCGGTGTCATCAATGAGTCGTAATTTATATAAATAAGTCTGTGGATCTAATTTTAAATTCTTTAGCCGTACAGAGGAAAAGGCGGCCTGCCTTACTGAACTTGGTAGGTGAAACGTGGAAACCACCTAGAATACCGGCCAATAGATTGGTTGCTGCGATATCGAGCGATTTATTAGCGTGCCAAGCTGTGCGTCTTTGATTAAGCGTTGCTTGCAATGCTGAAAATTGAGTGCGGAATAGGGTGCCGTGGCATCGAACCGACGCAGGACCGAAAAAACCGCATCCTGGCTTGAAAACACCAGCGGAATGCCCTTGATTGTCAAATACCGATTGATGTTGCTGCCAGCGGCTTATGTCCAATGCTCGACGATTTATAACTCTCGCTCGTACACAATAATGGCAAAATGGATGAACTAATATTCCATATTCAGCCAAAGGGTGGTCATCCAAGAGAATATAAATAATCCGGTCCAATTCCCAAAACGTCCAAATATTATCCTAAATATATTTTTTGAAGAGCATTACTATAGTTGCTGCCATTTTTACAAAAACGATTAAATTTTCATGCACTGGGCAGCGCATGGTGTATCTGAAAAATTTGCGTTGACATCGCTGAGATGGACAAAGCGTCAGGACGTTGCCTATCTGCATACAGGTAAACCAATTGGCTTTATTGTTGTAAAGCAAGATCAAAAGAGCATAAATACAATTCGCCTGTTTGTCGAGCTTCTTGTCAAAATGCTCCCTGGAAGGGCCTGACGCGTGACGTCATGTGATATGAGCCGCAGCCTGCTGCGCCCGCAGGTAAAATGATGACCAGCTGATAAACGACTTTGAATGTCGTGCTGTCCTTCAATCGCATTGTGCACTGGTCGTCAATGCGGGTGGTGGTGATGCTGGCATGTCCCAATCACTCCTTAACCTTGGCGATATCGGCGTCATGGTCGAGCGCATTGGTGGTGGCAGTGGCGCGCAGCGCATGCGCCCCAAACCCGGCGATGTCCATTTTCAGAGACGTCGCATAGCCGGCCAGCATCTTGTAGACGCTGCCAGCCGTAATCGAGGCGCGGCCGTTGGCATGCATATTGTTTTTGACAGGGCGAAACAGCGCCGCCTGGCGTCGCCGGCGTGGCCAGTCGCCTGCAGGTAATCGTCCATCACCTCAGCCGTGCTCGGATATAGCGGGACATAGCGCAGCTTGTCGCCCTTGCCGTGGATCCGCAAATGCATCACGCCGCGGCGCAAACCGTGATTTAGCAGGGTCGACAGGATGGCGCGATCACGCTTGCCCTGCAGCGTAGTGGCGTCGGGCGTTGCCAACAGGGCGCGTGCCTGATGGTCGCCAATCGCCGGCGTCTTGCCCTTTGGAACTGGCCATCTTCGGGCGTCTCACGCCCTTGACCAGATTGCTGATCATGGCATTGGTTTCGCACAGGTACTCGAACAGCGACGACAGGGCGGCAAGTTTGCGCCGGATTGTGGCGCTGGCCAGAGCCCGGCTTTCCAGGCTGCGGTGCCAGGCAAGCAGGTAGGTCCGTGTGACGGCTTGCCTACACAGGGGTAGTGAAGGCAACACGTTCCAAACTTAGTTCGATAGAGCTACTTACTTGTGTTCAAAAATAATTATTTAAAATGAAAAACTATTGACGTAGGGCTACCTTTGTTGCAAAATTAATGAACATAGTTGGCGTTGCAGCAGCAAAAAGGTGCTGCGCAGCGTCATCTGCGACGACCGTCGGCGACGATGTGGCAGGGTGCAACAGGTCCCGTTCATGTCGACCATCGTTGGTCAAAACCATGGGCAAAAAATGATATTAGACACCGCGCCCCAAACTGAATCTCCGCTCGTGCAAGCGCTTGCCGAGCGCCTGCACGCCGAATCGCAACTACAGGAGAAAAACCAGCAGTTGGTCGATAAGACGAGCGCGCTCGCCCACGCGACCCACGCGCTGGAACTGTGCGAGCGCGCCATTGAGGCGAGTGCCAACGCGATGATCATCACCAGCGCCGCCGCGCCCGATTTCATCATCGAATATGTCAATCCAGCGTTCGAGCGCATCACCGGCTACTCGGCCGCCGAGGTGCTTGGTAGCAATTGCAATTTTCTGCAAGGCGCCAGTAAGGATCAGCACGGGCTGCATGAAATTCGCGCCGCACTGCGCGAACAGCGCGCCGGCAACGCGGTGTTATGCAACTACCGCAAAGATGGCAGCCTGTTCTGGAATCATTTATATGTGGCGCCGGTGTTCGATGCAAACGGCGTCGTATCGCACTTCGTGGCCTCGCAATACGACATCACCGCGGCAAAAAATGATGAAGCGAAACTGATGTACATGGCGCATCACGACACACTGACCGGCCTGCCCAACCGGACGTTCCTGCGCGATAGCGTGCAACAAGCAATCGACTCGGGCTGTCGTAACGGGAAACCACTATGGGTGCTGTTTGTCAGCCTGGATGGCTTGGGCGTGATCAACGACAACTTCGGTCACTCGGGCAGCGACGGTGTTCTGAAGGTCATGGCGCAGCGCCTGCGCGAGGTGGTATGCGCGGGCAACATTGTGACGCACTGGTGTGGCAGCTCCTTTGTGATCGTTTTGGCTGAACCGGTGCAGGGCGCCTCGGGGGCGGCCACGCTGCAAGCGATCATGGCGGCGGTCAACGTCGCGATTCCCTTTGGCGGACAAGACCTGTTCCTGAACTGCAATATCGGCGTGTCGGCGTATCCCCACCAAGGCGCCGAGGTCGACACCTTGATCGACTGCGCCGATATCGCGTTGTCCCACGCGAAGCGCCAGGGACGCAACCATTTTCGTTTCCACAGCGCCGACATGAATGTTATGGCAGCGACACGGCTGCGCACCGAGTCCGAATTGCGACTGGCCATTGAACGCGAGGAGTTTGTCCTGCATTACCAGCCGCAGGTCGAGCTCGGTTCGGGGCGCATCGTCGGCATGGAAGCGCTGATCCGCTGGCAGCACCCGCAACGCGGCCTAGTGTATCCGTCGGATTTCATCGCCATCGCCGAGGAGACCGGGCTGATCGTGCCCATCGGGGCCTGGGTATTGCGCAGCGCATGCCGGCAGAACCGGCAATGGCAGCGCGATGGTTTTGCCCCGAAACGGGTAGCCGTCAACGTCTCGGCGCGCCAGTTTGCGCAGCTTGACTTGGCGCGTGGGATTGCTACGGTGTTGGCCGAAGCCGATCTGTCGCCCGACAACTTGGAGATCGAGCTGACCGAAAGCCTGATCATGAACGATGTCGACCAGACGATCAGGACGCTGCGCGAACTCAAGGCGCTCGGGGTGCGCATCTCGGTAGACGATTTTGGCACCGGCTATTCCAGCCTGGCCTATCTGAAGCTGCTGCCCATCGATGTGCTCAAGATCGACCGCGCCTTTGTCATCGATCTCGGTGCCGGCGATGGCGCCGATGCGGCCATCGTCACCTCGATCATCACGCTGGCGCACGCGCTCAAGCTGAAGGTCATTGCGGAAGGGGTCGAAACCATCGAACAGCTTGAATTCTTGCGCCGCAACGACTGCGATGAAATGCAGGGATATTATTTCAGTAAACCGGTGGGCGCCGATGCCATCGCGGCACTG
>Ga0326735_1000464_pt1 | contig 10121 bp, 10 predicted proteins | sample 37_GP2_1092_FD_207945 | JGI IMG/M metagenome (GOLD analysis project Ga0326735, IMG submission 207945) | Glacier ice microbial communities from Ngari, Tibet, China - 37_GP2_109.2 | ecosystem: Environmental > Aquatic > Freshwater > Ice > Glacier | place: China: Ngari, Tibet | collected 2018-07-31
CCTCGGCAATGTTCCGCCTGCGTTGTTTGCTGAAAATTTCAGCAAACAACCACAAGCGGCCTAAAACAAGCGTGTCCGCTATTGACAGTACACCTCACAGGTGAAAAAGTGGCACTTACGGGTTCGCTTTGATAGTGCAAGGAAGGCCGCTATTGAGGCATGCAAGGAACAGGGCAACGACGCCCTGGCTCAGCGCGTCAAGGCTTTCCAGTTCCGCGATATTCGTGCGAAGTCCGCCAGCGAGATCGTTGACATGACCGCTGCAAGCGCGCTGCTCGGCCACACCGAAAAAGACATCACCGAGCGCGTTTATCGCCGCATCGGGCAGGCGGTCACGCCGACAAGATGAACCGACATGCGGGCGCAATCACCCAGTGGACAAGCGCCCAGCCAGTCGGTATCAATAACAAATAGAACCATGAGAACGCCCGGATAGCGCGCTCTTTTAGCCCCATCGCTTCTCTGATCACGGTGTAAGGCGAAGCAACTACGCGCCCATCGAGCAAGTACGGCAGCCAATACTCCCGCATGTGCTTCACATTCAGGAAATCGCTGTGTCCATATTCGAAGTGGCGATCTCGAACCAAGCTATTCTGAAAGCCAATGCATCCACTATCCCCATACCCCCAAGACCAGGACTTGGCCAAGCTGGGATAATAATCCCACCGACCGATATCATTGATGACGGGCGAGCTAATTCTTGGCTCGACCGTGGACCAGTCATAGTCGCTGTCGACGATTGCGCCGCACAGGAGAATGCGATGCAGCTTGAGGTCCATGGCCGTCGTCAGAATTTTGGACAAAACATATGTTCCGAAACTGTGTGCAACGACCGAAATATCAGCGTCGGGATGACGCTTCCGGATGCCGCGCAAGTCCTCCATGACTTTCTTGATCCGCCCCGGCCGGAAGAAAACGGGTAGGAAAAATTTAACCGGATGGAAATTTCCATAGCCGACGACGATGGGCTCTATGTTCGTCGAGTTCCGGATAGTATCGGCCAACGCCTCCTGCCACTCTGCATTCGTGTTCATTCCATGCAAAAGGACAACGATATGCTTTCGCTGCGGCAAGGCGGCGGCGGTGAGGAATAAAGCAACTTCAGCAATGCGGCGTTCGGCCGGATCGCGAATTGACTGCAGATGGACCTGCAGCTCGTGCAAGCTGTTGAATTGCATGAATGGCGCCGCTCGCTACTGTTTGATCACGAAGATCAACTCAATTTCTTGTTGAGAGACCTCAACACTACGGCCAATGCGGCTGTCGTAGATCTCGAGCGGGATATCCAGGATCGAGTCGAAGTCGCCGATGCCTCCGCCAGTGCTGGAAAGGACTCGAAATGAGCGCTTTAGCAGCCCTTTTTCTGCAGCGCTTGAGAGTATCTGCACCAGAACGCGATAGTTCGACGGCTGCAATACATCATACAGTCGGTTCGGCAAATACTCCTTCCGCCCAGGCCGCGACTCCCCGTCACGCACGAGCTCGAGCAGCCGGCTTACAGCAGCCGACTCCTCGGGAAACTCATCGATTAAAGTGTCGAATTTGGGTGAGTACATAGTCGTAGTCCGCTGCCGAACATTTCCTAGGAATTGCAAACTCATTCGAAGCACCATTCAACAGCACATGGACCGGATTTGCCAATTCATCAGATTTCAAGAACCAGAGATTGGAGTCGGAACAATACGCATTGGCATCCTCCTGAAGCATGTAGTCTACGCTCTTTCCCGCAGCACTATCGGAGAGGTTACTGGTGTCGGATCCGGTCGCCGCCCTGATTCGATTGCCTTGTTCGTCGATCACCGAAGCGTCCGTGTATCTTATCAGATCGCGCAGTTCATCCCGCCTCGCCCACATCGTGTCCTTCGCCTTGGACAGCGATGTTTCACCGAAACGCGTGGTTGGGAAAAACTGATTGATCAAGCGCATGAAATGGACTACATCTCCGTCATATTTGGTCGTGTTGTCACGCGACTGGATACGCAGTTCCAAGAAGCCAGCGCGATGCAGCTTGGCCACGTTGACCGCGCGCACCTGCTTATCGGAATAAATTTTGACGTGCTTCCCATGCATCGACCGCTCACGCTCCAGCGTACGCTTGGTGCGAACCTCGGCAACCTTGATCACCATGGCCAGGTCGACGTCTGCAGAATCCCAGCGAACATCAACGATCGTAGGCGTCGCCGGCATACGTCCCATGTCGGCACCTTCGATCAGATGCTCAAGTCCACCCGCACGCAATGTCGCCTGAGTATCTGCACGGTCCATCATTGCGACGGCGTCCCCCGGGCGACAATGGAACAAGAAAATATGCTGGTCGCCATTTTCTTCTGCCGAGCTCAGCAAATTAACCAGCTCGTCGAGTGAAATCGTATAGTCGTTCAGGTACGGGATCAGGCGCTTCTCGCGCAGCTCTGGCCAAGTGCCCGAAAAGTGCAGCCCCTTCTTGCGAAGGAAGTCCTGCACCACTTCTTTACTGGTGGCCTCTTGCAGCAAGTCCAGCACGATGAGAGTTTGATTTTCGCGGTCGTCAGGCATGGGTCTCGTTTTCAAGGGCCGGCGGATATGCCCTATTATATTTACAATATTGAACGACATTGTACATTATTGACAATGCCGACGACCAAATCTCTGACCTGAAAACCCGCTAGTTGCGGAAACCATTTCCGCAACTAGCGGGTTTTGCATGGTCTCACGCAGCCCGTCGGATACCACCAGGCCACAACACAGGCATAAAAAAACCCTTGATTTACAAGGGTTTCTTCGGAATTTACTGGCGGAAGCGGTGTCCGCCCTCCCACAATCCGCCAAAGTTCGCCACCGTTCGAAAATTCGAAATCCTCATAGAGCAACACAGTAAGAGATAGTTCGCTTGTGTCCGCCCCGGTACGTTAAAATCCGCTTACACCATGTGGGTAGAGGTGTGGGTAGAAATATCGCGGAGGAAATCATGGCACACAACGTGAACAAGCTTTCAGCCTTGGGCGTGAGCAAGGCAGCGAAGCCGGGATACTATGGCGACGGCGCCGGCTTGTGGCTGCAGGTTTCCGCGTCCGGCTCCAAAAGCTGGATTTTCCGCTTCACCCTGGCGCGCAAGCAGCGGGAAATGGGCCTGGGTGCGCTGCATACCGTGGACCTTGCGCTTGCACGGGCAAAGGCGAAGGAATGCCGCTTGCTGCTGCTCGACGGTCAAGACCCGCTCGACGCCCGCAAGGCTACCAAGTTGACTGAAGCCTTGGCGCTAGCAAGAATGATCACCTTCGACCAATGCGCGGCGGCGTACATCGCTGCGCACCGGAGCGGGTGGAAGAACGCCAAGCACGCCAGCCAATGGGAAAACACGCTTGCGACCTACGCCACGCCGATCATTGGCGCGCTGCCGGTGGCGGCAGTGGATACCGCGCTTGTCGTCAAGGTGCTTGGTCCGATCTGGCACGACAAGACCGAGACAGCCACCAGATTGCGCGGCAGGATCGAAAGCATTCTCGATTGGGCAACCGTGAGCAAGTACCGCCAGGGCGAAAACCCGGCGCGCTGGCGCGGACACTTGGACAACCTGCTCGCCACGCCGAGCAAGATCGCCCCGGTGAAAAACCACCCCGCCCTTCCCTGGCAGGAAGTCGGCGCCTTTATGGCCGAGCTGCGCGCGCGTGACGGCATCGCGGCGCTGGCCGTCGAATTCGCCATTCTGACCGCCGCCCGTTCTGGCGAAGTTCGCGGTGCCATCTGGACCGAGTTTGATCTTGAGGCCAAACTGTGGACAATCCCCGCCGAGCGCATGAAGGCCGGCAGGGAACACCGCGTTCCATTGTCAAGCGCCGCGCTGGCGCTACTGAACAAGGCGCCGCGCGTGGGCGCCATCGTATTTTCCGGGCGGGTTCGGGATAGCTCGCTGTCCGACATGAGCCTGACGGCGGTTCTGCGCCGCATGGAGCGCCACGACATTACCGTACACGGATTCCGCTCGACGTTTCGCGACTGGTGCGCCGAGTCGGTGGCCAACTCGTTCCCGCGTGAAGTATGCGAGCACGCCCTGGCGCACAGCTTGCCCGACAAGGTGGAAGCAGCTTACCGGCGCGGCGACCTGCTGGAGAAGCGCGTGATGCTCATGCAAGCCTGGGCCGACTACTGCGCGGCCATCCCCGCCGCCGCGACCGTGACGCCGATACGTGGCGCGACCGCCGCGACCTAATCCGATCAAAAAACTTCAGCATAAAGCGAGCGACAATGACAACGGCAAAAGCGAGGTATGTTGGTGGCGGGGATGAAGAACCGATCCCAGATTTCTCTGAAAAACTTAAAAATAGCCTTCGAGCGTTCTACCCAAACCCACAAGCCGAAGTCGATCCCGTTTGGGGCCATCCAGCGGTTGCTTTCGTGGAAGCACTGTTGGGTGCGGCCTGGGAGGCGAAGTCTGCGCTCTACTGGCAACGTTTAGAAATTACCAAAGCAGAGCTTGTAGCTGAAAATGCCGACCTGTTAAAGGTGCTACAGGCATGTGCATACAAGCTCCAAAATCTGTCTCCGGATCATGCCCGCATTCTTGCGGTAAACGCCGACCCTCGTGGCTGCGCGGACACAATTTCGCTGATGATTCAAGCCGTGGCAGCTGCGACACCAGCCATTGAACAGCTGAAAAAGGCCAGGAAGCCTATAGAAAAGCAATATGGCGTGGCCGTCGAGTTATCATTTTTAGTGCTCCGAGTCCTGCAACAATACGGGATTCGATCTGGCGCTAATGGCGACTGTTATTTTGAATATGCGTCAGACGCGGTCAAAATTCTCAAGTTAATAGGCGATGATCTGGGACTTGTGCGTGACAACCTGACTTGGCGCGACTTGATCATCGAGGCGAAGCGGATCGCTAAAGTCCCTCAGTAGTGCCACTCGCGCGATTTTCCAGGCAATAGTTGGAAGTGCCACTCACCCGATTTTCCGGGCGTATGCCACTAGCGGACACGCGTAGTCCGTAGCAATACGATGCAGACCGATCCACTCCACTAAAGGACGGCTGCAAAAATGAACGAACTTCCTGAAACCGGATTTCTCCGGCTGCCACAAATCATCGGCGACCCGAAGGCCCAACCGCCAATTCCCGCTCTCATCCCTGTCAAAAAATCCTGCTGGTGGGATGGAGTCAAGAGCGGACGCTTCCCCAAACCTGTGAAATTTGGCCGCTGCACCATGTGGCGCGTTGAGGACATCAAAATCCTGATCGCATCGGCGTAAGGGGCGGCGCGATGACGAAAAAAACAAAGGGTCGGGACCGCTTGCACGGCGGCGCGACCCCAATAACTTCCAACAACCGCAATCATAACCAAAAAAAGTGCTCGGGCGGCTGGGTCAACCCCGCCAAATTGCGCGAATTTTTTGGACAACAACAGCACGGACAACAAGAATGAGCGGCGATATTGAACGTATCCGCGCAGCCCTTCAATTTATTGATTCGAGCGACCGCGACATTTGGCTGAAGATGGCCTTTGCCATCAAGGACGAACTCGGGGACGCGGGTTTCGATCTTTGGGACGCATGGAGCCAGCAGGCCGACACCTATCAACCCGCATCGGCGCGAGACGTCTGGAAGAGCGCAAAAGCAACCGGGCCGGTGAAAATCGGCACGCTGTTCCATGCAGCCAAGGAGAACGGCTGGTCTGATGATGGCGCCTACCAGCAGCCAACGCCCGAAGCGCTCGCTGAGCGCCGGCGCGTGGCGACGGAACGCGCCGCAATTGAAGAAGTTAAGCAAGACCGCGAACGTGTCGGCACTGCGATGAAAGCGGCGGCAATCTACAAAGCCGGCATCGCCGTCGTCGACAATCCCTATCTTTTGCGCAAAGGGGTTTCACCGACGGCGGCCCTGCGAGAAATCGAAGCCGGCGCTGCGTTGGCGATCTTGGGCTATGCGCCGAAATATGGCGACGTGCTGCTTGCCGGGCGTTTGCTGGTGGTTCCCGTGCAGCAGGGTGAAAAGCTTTCCACACTTGAACTGATCGACGGCGAGGGGCGCAAGGCGGCGCTGGTTGGGCGTGGCAGCAAGGCAGGCAGTTATTGGCCAACGGAATGCCTGCCCGACGGCGATGGCGCAGGGCTGACGCTACAGATCGGTGAAGGGGTAGCGACCGCATTGTCAGCAAAGCAGTCAAGCGGGCATCTTGCCATCGCGGCGCTATCGGCCAGCAACATGGCGGCGGTGGCGAAGGCCATGCGCAAACGCTACCCCGCTGCGCTAATTGTCCTGCTGGCCGATCTGAACAAGAAGACCGGCGCACCGGACCGGCTCGCGGTGGCTGCGGCGCTGGCCGTGGACGGGGTAGTAGCAGTGCCCGACTTCGGAGCGGACAGAGCCGATGGAGCGAAGGACTTCAACGACTTGATGATCCTGCGTGGACCGGAAACCGTGAAAGGCTGCATTGATGCCGCTATTGCGTCGCAGGCACCGGCAGCAGGAGCGGAAAACCCCGATGCGATGGCTCTGGTAGATATGACGACGGACGCTGTGAAGACAAAGAAGCAGAAAGGCATCGCGTCCGATTCCATTACTTGCACCTATGGGGGCGGCAGTTTCGATATATCGCGACAGGGCGTGTTCTTCATCGGCACTGACAAGGACGGCAACGAGCAGCCGCCCAAGTGGATTTGTTCGCCCTTAGCTGTGCTGGCCAAGACGCGGGATGCGAAAAGCGGCGAATGGGGCCGGCTGCTTCAGTGGCGCGATGATGACCAGGTGCTGCACCAGTGGGCCATGCCGTTGGAGCTGCTGCAAAGCGATGGAACGGACATGCGGCGCGAGCTGGCACGCATGGGCCTGACCATTGCACCCACCAAGGCGGCGCGTGATCTGCTGGCCTCCTTCGTGCAAGTGTGGCCAGTGGAGCATCGGGCGCGCTGTGTAGATCGACTGGGCTGGCATGGCGCCGTGTATGTGACGCCTTCGGAATCCATCGGGCAGGATGATGAAATCGTAGTTTTCCAGAACGCCCACGCCATCGAGCCGGCGTTTTCCGCTGCCGGCACGCTGATTGAATGGCGCGCTTCGGTGGCGGCGCTGGCGGCGGGCAATTCGCGGCTGGTGTTTGCGCTGTCCGTGGCCTTTGCCGGCGCCCTGGCGGACGTGGCCGGCGAAGACTCGGGCGGGTTTCACCTTCGGGGCGGTTCATCGTCGGGCAAAACAACCGCCTTGAAGGTGGCCGCTTCCGTGTGGGGCAATCCGAACGCCTACCCGCGATTGTGGCGGGCGACGGCAAACGGGCTGGAAGGGCTGGCGGCGCTGCACAACGATGGTTTGCTGATCCTGGATGAATTGAGCCAGATCGACCCCAAGGAAGCCGGGGAAGCGGCCTACCTGCTGGCGAACGGCCAAGGCAAGGCGCGGGCATCACGCACCGGGGCGGCACGGCAGTCTGCGCGCTGGCGCTTGATGTTCTTATCCGCTGGCGAGGAATCGCTTACCGCCTTAATGGCAAGTGTAGGGAAAAAGGCCAACGCCGGGCAAGAAATCCGCCTGGCCGACATCGACGCTGACGCGGGGGCCGGCATGGGAGTATTCGAGCTGCTGCACGATCAACCCAGCCCTGCCGCGCTGGCGCTGGCCGTCAAGGATGCGGCGATCAAGTTTCACGGTGCTGCTGGGGTAGCCTGGCTGCGCTGCATCGTGGACGACAGGGCCAAGCTGTCGGACCTGATCGAGAATGGGATCAAGCAGTTTGTCGAAAAAGTCGCACCGAAGGACGCAAATGGTCAGGTGCTACGGGTGGCGCGCCGGTTCGGGCTGGCGGCTGTGGCTGGCGAACTGGCGACCCATTACGAGATTACCGGATGGCTCGAAGGCGAGTCCACCAGAGCGGCGCACAAGTGCTTTGCAGCTTGGCTCGAATCATTCGGCGGCACCGTCAACCGGGAGGAGCGCAACATCCTTTCACAAGTGCGGGCCTTCTTCGAGGCGCACGGGGCCAGCCGCTTCGAAGATATGGCGGCGACCAATGACCAGAGAATCATCAACCGCGCCGGGTTCTACCGCGCAGGGACAAGTGGAGAACGTGAGTTCCTGGTTTTGCCTGAAGCATTCAAGCGGGAAATATGCCAAGGCTTCGACACCAAAACTGCAACTTTGGCGCTGCTGGCCGCCGGCTGGGTAAAACCGGGCAATGACAGACGGGATACCCAAAAACCACGTATCCGCGGCCTTGGCCCGACCCGCTGCTATGTGTTCACGGCGCGCATGTGGGAGTGCGAATAATGAAACTCGACTTTTCGGAATTAACTGGACCCGTACAAAAACAGCGGGGACAAGTGGGGACAACGGGGACATCAAGCATTCATGCAGGTTCCAGCCGTCCCCACACCATCGGTAATGGCGGGGACACATGGGGACAAACACCCTCGGCAAGATTTGACGACATGAAAATGTCCCCAATGTCCCCATACGGCGATATCGTCGGGGGACACCTTAAACCCGCATGGATACTCACTGTCCCCGTTGTCCCTAATGTCCCCACAAAAAAAGGAATGAATCGAAACGACAGCGACATGGAGGTTGACGCTTTGACGCCGACCGAAGCGCAATTATTCGACACGCTGGCATTATTCCGGTTTGACTTGATGGCGCAGGGTATTGCGGAAGGCAACCCAGCCACGCAGTTACACCGAGTAAACAACATCACATGGCGGCTGATGACGGTGAACGGCGTCACGTTCGATGAGGCGATCAAGGCGGCGGCGGAGTGGGTCATCGGCAACGAGCAGCACTAGGACGAAGCGGCGTTCGTTGACGTGCTGGCACTGTACAACGAGCTAAACCGGAAGTCCGCACCGAGCTAGTCCGCAGCCGAGTATGCAAACGAGCCCAGCCTAACCGCTGGGCTATTGCGGCGCAAGCTTGTGCGCATGACCGGGACGACACTAGCGCCAGCACCAAAACACGCACTGAACTTTGGGGCCGGACCCCGAGCGATGGATTCGCTCTGCCGGCCTCAACAGCAAATCTTGAAGGGAGCGAAACAATGAGCAAGCAGATCAGCGCAGGGACCGGCAATGCCAAACCGAGAACGGGGAAAACCGTAAGCCTTCTCAAGCAAGAAGGGAAAAGCGCGGAGCGACAACGCGCCGAGTTTGGTATGTCGCCTGTCGTTGGCAACGTGGCAACGGCGTCATCATTTGCCAAGGGTTCATTTGGAGCACTCGAATTGGCCGACTGCATTGATGTGATGGATGAAAAAGTGGGCCGGGTGAAGGCCGGCGATTTGTCCGATGTTGAGGCTACCTTGACCGCACAGGCGGTAACGCTTGATGCCATCTTCAACGAACTGGCGAGACGGGCGGCGTTGAACATGGGCCAACACATGGCAGCGGCCGAAACCTATCTGCGGCTGGCGTTCAAGGCGCAGGCGCAGTGCCGGTCGACACTCGAAACGCTTGCTGAGGTAAAAAATCCGAGGCAAGCAACCTTCGTTCGCCAGCAGAATTTCGCCAACCAGCAGCAGGTAAACAATGGCGGTGGGAGCGCGGCCAGTGTGATCGATGCCGCGTCTGCGAAAGAAAAAAAATTGAATTCATCAAACGAACTATTGGAGTCTCAAAATGGCAAACGGCTGGACAGCAGAACGACGTGCACAACAATCGATGATGATCCGTGCCTGGAAGCCGTGGGAAAAATCTACCGGCCCGCAATCAAGCAACGGAAAGCAACGTAGTAGACTGAACGCTTTTGCCCATGGCGCCTACACATTGGAACAAAAACTTGCAGCGAAGCGGCTTCGTGACTTGGTGCAAGAGTCCAAGATGGCTTTACTTAAAATCAAACGACAAGCGGTGGAACTTTAATAACTATGTGTTGGCGCCGAAAGTTGTTGACCCAAGGCGCTGATTTTGAGTGACCCATGTCCATAGTTGTCCGCAAACCCGCATGCCGTAAGGATTTGACTGGAATTACGATGGGTCAGCAGATATCGGCCGCATAGGTCAAAAATTCATCGGCTCCAACATGGAGGCGACACAAGGATTGAAACTCCTTGTGTCGGTGGTTCGCGTCCACCCCTGGCCACCAAGAACCTGGCACGCAACGCCAACCAAAAAATTCACGCGACAGCCAGACCACTTCTGTGCGCGATAAGCCGACGTAGCGGCAA
>Ga0326735_1000465_pt1 | contig 10115 bp, 4 predicted proteins | sample 37_GP2_1092_FD_207945 | JGI IMG/M metagenome (GOLD analysis project Ga0326735, IMG submission 207945) | Glacier ice microbial communities from Ngari, Tibet, China - 37_GP2_109.2 | ecosystem: Environmental > Aquatic > Freshwater > Ice > Glacier | place: China: Ngari, Tibet | collected 2018-07-31
GTCGTGTACCAGCACTTGCTTGTCCTTGGTGATCAGGAACTCGTGCTTGTTGCCGTCCATGTCCGTGATTTCCAGACGCTGCTTGCCCTTGGTCTCTTTACCGAAGGCGACCGTACCGGTGACTTCCGCCAGCATGCCGGCGTCTTTCGGCGAACGCGCTTCGAACAGCTCGGCCACCCGTGGCAGACCACCGGTGATGTCGCGCGTCTTCTGCGATTCGGTTGGGATACGTGCCAGCACTTCGCCGACCGATACCGACTGGCCGTCCTTGACCATGATCAGCGCGCCAACCTGGAAGCCGATCGCCACCGAGTGCTCGGTGCCGGCGATCTTGACTTCTTCGTTGTTCTCGTTGAGCAGTTTCACTTGCGGACGCAACGTTTTCGTCAGCGAACCACGACGCTTCGCGTCGATCGCCACCAACGTCGACAGGCCAGTGACGTCATCGACCTGGCGAGCGACGGTGACGCCCTCTTCCACGTTCTCGAAGCGGACCATACCGGCGTACTCGGTAATGATCGGACGGGTCAGCGGATCCCAGGTTGCCAAAGCCGTGCCGGCCTTGATGACCAGGCCATCCTTGACGATCAAGGTGGCGCCGTACGGCACCTTGTGACGCTCGCGCTCACGGCCATGGTCGTCCGTGATCAGCACTTCGCCGGAACGGGAAATGACGATCTGGGCGCCCTTGCCGTTGGTGACGTAACGCATGGTCGCGGTGAAACGGATGGTACCGTTCGACTTCGCTTCCACCGACGACGCCACTGCCGCGCGTGATGCCGCACCACCGATGTGGAACGTACGCATGGTCAGCTGGGTACCCGGCTCACCGATCGACTGCGCAGCGATCACGCCGACGGCTTCACCGGCGTTGACCATGCTGCCGCGGCCGAGATCGCGGCCGTAGCACATTGCGCACAGGCCGAAGCGAGTGTCGCAAGTGAGTGGCGTACGGACCTTGACTTCGTCGATCGACAGACGCTCGATCTCTTCGACCATGTCTTCGTCGAGCAGCGAGCCCGCTTCGTACAAGGTTTCCTGGGTTTCAGGATTGACGATGTCGTGCACGTTGACGCGGCCGAGGATACGGTCGCGCAGCGCTTCGATCACTTCACCGCCTTCGACCAGCGCCTTCATCAGCGCGCCGTTGGTGGTGCCGCAATCGTCAGCGATGACGACCAAGTCCTGCGTCACGTCGACCAGGCGGCGTGTCAGGTAACCCGAGTTCGCCGTTTTCAACGCGGTGTCGGCCAAGCCTTTACGCGCGCCGTGGGTCGAAATGAAGTACTGAAGCACGTTCAGGCCTTCGCGGAAGTTCGCGGTAATTGGCGTCTCGATGATCGAGCCGTCAGGCTTGGCCATCAGGCCTCGCATACCGGCCAGCTGGCGAATCTGGGCGGCGGAACCGCGCGCGCCGGAGTCGGCCATCATGTAAATCGCGTTGAACGATTCCTGCGTCGACTTGGTGCCGTCGCGCTTGATGACGTCTTCGACTTTCAGCTGGTCCATCATGGCCTTGCCGACTTCGTCCGAGGTCTTGCCCCAGATGTCGACGACCTTGTTGTAACGCTCGCCGGAAGTGACCAGGCCGGACGAATACTGCTGTTCGATCTGCTTGACTTCCTGCTCGGCAGCTGCAATCAGGGTGACCTTCTGCGGCGGTACCAGCATGTCGTCGACGGCGATCGAGATACCGGCGCGCGTGGCGAGACGGAAACCGGACTGCATCAGCTTGTCGGCGAACACGACGGTGGCACGCAGGCCGCACTTGCGGAACGACGTGTTGATCAGCTTCGAAATCTCTTTTTTCTTCAGGGCCTTGTTGAGTACCGAGAACGGCAGGCCATGCGGCAGGATTTCGGACAGGATCGCGCGGCCGACGGTGGTCTCGTAGCGCGTGACGGTGCGCTCGAACTCTTCGGTCTCGAGGTTTTTCGGGTTCTCGACGATACGTACCGTGATACGGGTCGTCAGTTCCACTTCCTTGTTGTCGTAGGCGCGGATCACTTCGGATACGTCAGTGAACAGCATGCCTTCGTTCTTGGCATTGATCGCTTCGCGCGTTGCGTAATACAGACCCAGCACGATGTCCTGCGACGGCACGATCGACGGCTCGCCGTTCGACGGGAACAAGATGTTGTTCGACGCCAGCATCAGCGTGCGCGCTTCCATCTGTGCTTCGATCGACAGCGGGACGTGGACAGCCATCTGGTCGCCGTCGAAGTCGGCGTTGAACGCGGCGCAGACGAGCGGGTGCAGCTGGATGGCCTTGCCTTCGATCAGGACCGGCTCGAACGCCTGGATACCGAGGCGGTGCAGCGTCGGCGCACGGTTGAGCATGATCGGGTGTTCACGGATCACGTCTTCCAGGATGTCCCAGACCACCGGCTCCTGGATCTCGACCAGTTTTTTCGCCGCCTTGATCGTGGTTGCCAGGCCCATCAGTTCGAGCTTGTTGAAGATGAATGGCTTGAACAGTTCCAGCGCCATCAGTTTCGGCAAGCCGCACTGGTGCAGTTTGAGCTGAGGACCGACGACGATGACGGAACGGCCCGAATAGTCGACGCGCTTGCCCAGCAAGTTCTGACGGAAACGGCCGCCCTTGCCCTTGATCATTTCTGCCAGGGACTTAAGTGGACGCTTGTTGGCGCCGGTCATCGCTTTGCCGCGACGGCCGTTGTCCAGCAGCGAGTCGACCGCTTCTTGCAGCATGCGCTTTTCGTTACGCGTAATGATTTCCGGCGCGCGCAGTTCCATCAGGCGCTTGAGGCGGTTATTACGGTTGATGACGCGGCGATACAGGTCGTTCAGGTCGGAGGTCGCAAAGCGGCCGCCGTCCAGCGGCACCAATGGACGCAGTTCCGGCGGCAGCACCGGCAGCACTTCCATGATCATCCAGTCCGGCTTGATGCCCGAACGCTGGAACGCCTCGAGCACTTTAAGGCGCTTGGCGTATTTCTTGATCTTCGCTTCGGACTTCGATTCCTTCAGCTCGACGCGCAGCGCTTCGGCATCGCGGTGGATGTCGATCGAACGCAGCAACTCACGGATGCCTTCGGCGCCCATGAATGCCGTGAAGTCGTCGCCGTACTCTTCGTACTTGGCGGCGTAATCGTCTTCCGACATGATCTGGCACTTTTTCAGCGGCGTCATGCCCGGATCGGTGACGACGTATGCCTCAAAATAGAGCACGCGTTCGATATCGCGCAGCGTCATGTCGAGCACCATGCCCAGGCGCGACGGCAGCGATTTGAGGAACCAGATGTGCGCGGTAGGCGAGGCCAGTTCGATGTGGCCCATGCGCTCGCGGCGCACCTTGGCCAGCGTGACTTCGACGCCGCATTTTTCGCAGATCACGCCGCGGTGTTTCAGGCGCTTGTACTTGCCGCACAGGCACTCGTAGTCCTTGATAGGACCAAAAATCTTGGCACAAAACAGGCCGTCGCGCTCAGGCTTGAAGGTACGATAGTTGATGGTTTCCGGCTTTTTGACTTCACCGTAGGACCACGAACGGATTTTTTCAGGCGACGCCAGACCGATCTTGATCGCGTCGAACGTCTCGTTTTGCTGAACTTGCTTGAATAGATCGAGCAGTGCTTTCATGTATCACTCCAGGTGATTGAATTTCTAAATTCTGTTGCTACCGCTACGCCGTCGTTCCCGCGGAAGCGGGAACCCCATTTCGCTGAATTGCCACGAAAATGGGCCCCCGCGTTCGCGAGGGCGACGTGAGCTTAGTTCCGTTCCAGGTCGATATCGATACCCAGCGAACGGATTTCCTTGACCAGCACGTTGAACGATTCCGGCATACCGGCTTCGATCACATGGTCGCCTTTGACCAGGTTCTCGTAGACCTTGGTACGGCCGTTGACGTCGTCCGACTTGACGGTCAACATTTCTTGCAGCACGTACGAGGCGCCGTACGCTTCCAGCGCCCACACTTCCATCTCACCGAAGCGCTGGCCGCCGAACTGGGCTTTACCGCCCAGTGGCTGCTGCGTCACCAGCGAGTACGGGCCGGTCGAACGGGCGTGCATCTTGTCGTCGACCAGGTGGTGCAATTTCAGCATGTGCATGTAGCCGACGGTAACCTTGCGCTCGAACGACTCGCCGGTACGGCCGTCGTACATCGTGACCTGGTTTTTCGACGGCGTCATGCCAAGCTTCTTGGCGATGTCGTCAGGATAGGCCAGGTCGAGCATGCGGCGAATCTCGGACTCGTGGGCGCCGTCGAACACGGGCGTCGCAAACGGCACACCGTTTTTCAGGTTGCCTGCCAGCGACATGATTTCGTCGTCGCTGAAGTTGTCCAGGTCTTCCGTCTTGCCGGTCTCGTTGTAGATCGTGTTCAAGAAGGTGCGCATTTCCATGACCTTCGCTTGCGACTTCAGCATTTCGCCGATGCGCAGGCCAAGGCCGCGGGCTGCCCAGCCCAGGTGGGTTTCAAGAATCTGGCCCACGTTCATCCGTGACGGCACGCCCAGCGGGTTGAGTACCACGTCGGCCGGGGTACCGTCCGCCATGTACGGCATGTCTTCGACTGGCACGATCCGGGAAACCACACCCTTGTTACCGTGACGGCCGGCCATCTTGTCGCCCGACTGCAGGCGGCGCTTGACGGCCAGGTAGACCTTGACCATCTTTTGCACGCCTGGCTGCAGCTCGTCGCCTTGGGTCAGCTTCTTGCGCTTCTCTTCGAAGGCCAGGTCGAACTGGTGGCGCTTCTCGGCGATCGATTCCTTGATCGCTTCGAGGGCGGTAGCGGCGTCGTCTTCGCTCGGACGGATGTCGAACCAGTGGTAACGGTCGAGGTCATCGAGGTAATCCTTGGTGATCGCCGCGCCCTTGGACAGCTTTTTAGGGCCGCCATTGACGACTTTACCGATCAGCATCTTTTCCAGACGCTGGAAGGCGTCGCCTTCGACGATCCGCATCTGGTCGTTCAGGTCGAGACGGAAGCGCTTGAGTTCATCATCGATGATCTGCTGGGCGCGCTTGTCGCGGACGATGCCTTCGCGGGTAAACACTTGGACGTCGATGACGGTGCCGATCATGCCCGATGGCACGCGCAGCGAGGTGTCTTTGACGTCCGAAGCCTTCTCGCCGAAAATCGCGCGCAGCAGCTTTTCTTCCGGGGTCAGCTGGGTTTCGCCTTTTGGCGTCACTTTACCGACCAAGGTGTCGCCAGCCTGCACTTCGGCGCCGATGTAGACAATACCCGACTCATCGAGACGAGCCAGCTGGTTTTCGGCCAGGTTCGAGATGTCGCGGGTGATTTCTTCCGCGCCGAGCTTGGTGTCGCGCGCGACAACCGACAACTCTTCGATGTGAATCGAGGTGTAGCGGTCGTCCTTGACGACGTTTTCCGAGATCAGGATCGAGTCCTCGAAGTTCAAACCGTTCCATGGCATGAACGCGACCAGCATGTTCTGACCCAGGGCCAGTTCGCCCAGGTCGGTCGATGCGCCGTCGGCGATCACGTCGCGCTTGTCCACGCGGTCGCCAACCTGCACGATCGGACGCTGGTTGATGTTGGTGTTCTGGTTCGAACGGGTGTACTTGATCAGGTTGTAGATGTCGACACCGACTTCGCCGGCGGTTGCCTCGTCGTCGTTGACGCGAATCACCACACGGCCTGCATCGATGTAGTCCACCACGCCGCCACGCAACGCTTGCACGGTGGTGCCCGAGTCGACCGCGACAGTGCGCTCGATACCGGTACCGACGAACGCTTTTTCAGGGCGCAGGCAAGGCACTGCCTGGCGCTGCATGTTTGCACCCATCAATGCGCGGTTGGCGTCATCGTGCTCGAGGAACGGGATCAGCGATGCCGCCACCGACACGATCTGACCCGGCGCCACGTCCATGTACTGGATGCGCTCCGGCGACACCAAGATGGTCTCGCCGGCTTCACGGGCCGATACCAGTTCGTCCGACAGCGTGCCTTCGGTCGAGATGGTCGCGTTCGCCTGGGCGATGATGTAGCGGCCTTCTTCGATCGCCGACAGGTAGTCGATCTTGTCGGTGACCATGCTGTTTTCGACCTTGCGGTACGGCGTCTCGAGGAAGCCGTACTCGTTCAGGCGGGCAAACAGTGCCAGCGAGTTGATCAGGCCGATGTTCGGGCCCTCAGGGGTTTCGATCGGGCACACGCGGCCGTAGTGGGTCGGGTGCACGTCGCGCACCTCGAAGCCAGCACGCTCGCGCGTCAGACCGCCGGGTCCCAGCGCCGATACGCGGCGCTTGTGGGTAATTTCCGACAGCGGGTTGGTCTGGTCCATAAACTGCGACAACTGCGACGAACCGAAGAACTCGCGGATTGCGGCCGAGATCGGCTTGCTGTTGATCAGGTCGTGCGGCATCAGGTTGTCCGCTTCGGCTTGACCCAAGCGTTCCTTGACGGCGCGCTCGACGCGCACCAGGCCGGCGCGGAACTGGTTTTCGGCCAGTTCGCCGACGCAACGTACGCGGCGGTTACCGAGGTGATCGATATCGTCGACTTCGCCGCGGCCATTGCGCAGTTCCACCAAGATCTTGATCACGGCCAGCACGTCTTCGTTCGAGAGTGTCATCATGCCGGTCAGTTCATCGCGGCCGATGCGGCGGTTGAACTTCATGCGGCCAACGGCCGACAGGTCGTAGCGTTCAGGGCTGTAGAACAAGCCGTTGAACAGCGCTTCGACCGAGTCTTCGGTTGGCGGCTCGCCAGGACGCATCATGCGGTAGATCGCCACTTTCGACGCCATCTGATCGGCGGTGTCGTCGATACGCAGGGTTTGCGAGATGTAGCCGCCCTGATCCAGGTCGTTGGTATACAAGGTCTGGATTTCGGTGATGTCGGCGTCGCGCAAGCGGCCCATCAGCTCTTCGGTCAGCTCGTCGTTGGCGGAGGCCACGACTTCGCCGGTGTCCGGGTCGACGATGTTTTTCGCCAGTACGCGGCCGAGCAGGTAGTCTTCAGGCACGGAGATGTGCTTGATGCCAGCCGCTTCGATGTCGCGCACGTGCTTGCTGTTGATGCGCTTGTCCTTCAGCACCAACGCCTTGCCGGCCTTGTCGACGATGTCAAAACGGGCCACTTCGCCACGCAGGCGCTCGGCGACAAATTCCATCTCGGCGCCTTCGGAGCGCAGGTTGAAATTGTCAAACACGAAGAAGTTTGCCAGGATTTGCTCGTGCGACATGCCGATGGCCTTGAGCAGGATCGTCACTGGCATCTTGCGGCGGCGGTCGACGCGGAAGAACAGGATGTCTTTCGGGTCGAACTCGAAGTCAAGCCATGAACCGCGGTAAGGAATGATCCGTGCGGAGAACAGCAGCTTACCCGACGAGTGCGTCTTGCCGCGGTCGTGTTCGAAGAACACGCCCGGCGAACGGTGCAACTGAGACACGATGACGCGCTCGGTGCCGTTGATGACGAACGAGCCGGTGGTGGTCATGAGCGGCAATTCGCCCATGTACACTTCCTGCTCTTTCATTTCCTTGACCACAGGCTTGGTCGGCGATTCCTTGTCCAGGATCACCAGGCGAACCTTGGCGCGCAGCGGCGACGCGAACGTCAGGCCGCGCTGTTGGCATTCCTTGACGTCAAAGGCAGGATCGCCCAGGACGTACGACAGGAACTCGAGGCGCGCAAAACCATTGTGCGACACGATCGGGAAAATCGAAGTGAAAGCCGACTGCAGGCCATCATTCTTGCGGGTCGACGGAATGGTATCCGCTTGCAAAAAGTTCTCGTAGGATTCAAGCTGGGTAGCCAGAAGGAAAGGAACGTTGTGAACGTTGGCGCGCTTCGCGAATGACTTGCGAATGCGTTTCTTCTCAGTAAATGAGTAGTGCATGGACACTCCGTGAGTGACAAAAGGATGAGAATTCAGGAATTTCCAGGGGTCTTGGCCTGGAAAGGCCTCAAGTCTCGAACTTTGTGTCAGGTGAAAAAAATAATAAAGCTAACAGCCAAGGTACTACCTTACTACATATACGACAGGGACGACAAAAGAGCCAAAGCCGCCTTCCCTTCCTTTCGGAGGGAACCGCAAGCTTTGACTCTGGCGCGGTACAGCCGCCGGGTGCTGCTATTACTTGATTTCAGCTTTCGCGCCAGCGGCTTCGAGCTTGGCTTTGCCAGCTTCTGCGTCCGCTTTCGTGATTGCTTCTTTAACCGTCTTCGGTGCGCCGTCGACCAGGTCTTTAGCTTCTTTCAAGCCCAGGCCGGTGATTTCGCGAACTGCTTTGATGACGCTGACTTTGTTCGCGCCGAAATCCGACAGGATCAGGTTGAATTCGGTCTGCTCTTCAACAACAGCTGCTGCCGCGCCGGCCGCTGGGCCCGACGACATTGCTGCTGCGGAAACGCCAAACTTCTCTTCGAATGCCTTGACCAGGTCGTTCAGGTCCATTACGGACATTTCGCTAACTGCTGCCAGGATGTCGTCTTTGCTGATTGCCATTTGAAACTCCTAATTGGTTTGAATAGATTGATTACTTGAGAAAAAAGTGCGGCGCTTACGCTGCAGCTGGGGCTTCTTCTGCAACAGCTTCTTCAGCTGGAGCGGCGCCTTCGCCTTTTTTCGCTGCCAAGGCAGCCAGACCACGTGCAAAGCCCGATACCGGAGCCAGCATCACACCCAACAACTGGGCGATGAGGACGTCACGGCTAGGAATGCTTGCCAACGCTGCAACAGCCGCTTTATCGAGCGACTTGCCTGCGTAATTGCCGGCTTTGATGACCAGTTTGTCGTTGGTTTTAGCGAAGTCGTTGATGACTCGCGCTGCTGCAACTGCATCTTCCGAGATCGAGTAGATCAACGGACCGGTCATGGCGTCAGCCAGGCTTGCAAACGGCGTACCTTCGACGGAGCGACGAGCGAGCGTATTTTTCAACACACGCAGGTACACGCCTTGGGCACGCGCTTTGGCACGAAGTTGCGTCAAGTGACCAACCTGGATGCCACGATATTCGGCCACGACGATCGTTTGCGCAGAAGCTACTTTTGCGGAAACTTCAGCGACGACGGCCTTTTTGTCATTCAGATTGAGACCCACGGTCAACCTCCTTAAATGATGCTTGGCAAATGCCTTGCATCGGTTCGAACAACGGCGTCCGAAGTTAAGAAGTACAAAGAGCGGAATAAATTCCTGCAACATGGACTACAAAACTTGCTCGGGTGCACCATCTGCGTTGGGTATGCAGGCAAACCTGCACGATGCTTTAACCTCCGGCTCAACGTCTGCTTTCGGCCCAACGGTCTTTGATTGTCCGGCCGGGAAATCCCGACCAGCCCAAAGTAATGCCCTCTGCCTAGCTGTAACTAAGCAAAAGGACTTGATTCTTGAAACTTAAGCAGCCAGCGAGCCCTGGTCGACGCGAACGCCGGCGCCCATCGTCGACGACAGCGATACCTTGCGCAGGTAAACACCTTTCGACGTCGTTGGCTTGGCCTTGTTCAGCGCATCGATCAACGCAACCAGGTTCGACTTCAGGTCGGCGTCGGCGAACGACTTGCGCCCGATCGTGGCGTGGATGATGCCGCCCTTGTCGGTACGGTATTGAACCTGGCCGGCCTTGGCGTTCTTCACGGCCGTAGCGACGTCGGCGGTAACGGTGCCGACTTTCGGGTTAGGCATCAGGCCGCGCGGCCCCAGGATCTGGCCCAGGGTACCGACGATACGCATCGTGTCTGGCGACGCGATGACGATATCGAAAGGCATGTTGCCGGCTTTAACCATCTCAGCCAGGTCTTCCATGCCGACGATGTCGGCGCCGGCGGCTTTCGCCTGCTCGGCTTTTTCGCCAGTGGCGAACACAGCGACGCGAACGGTCTTGCCGGTGCCGGCTGGCAGCACGACGGAACCGCGCACGACCTGATCCGATTTCTTCGGATCCACACCCAGCTGCACCGAGACGTCGATCGACTCGTTGAACTTGGCGGTTGCGAATTCCTTGACCAGGGCCACTGCATTATCGAAGCCGTACGACTTGTTGCGATCGACCTTGGCTTTGATTGCTTTAACGCGCTTAGACAGTTTTGCCATGATTAAACACCTTCCACCGTGATGCCCATCGAACGCGCGGAACCGGCGATGATGCGAACGGCAGCATCCATGTCGGCAGC
>Ga0326735_1000466_pt1 | contig 10112 bp, 9 predicted proteins | sample 37_GP2_1092_FD_207945 | JGI IMG/M metagenome (GOLD analysis project Ga0326735, IMG submission 207945) | Glacier ice microbial communities from Ngari, Tibet, China - 37_GP2_109.2 | ecosystem: Environmental > Aquatic > Freshwater > Ice > Glacier | place: China: Ngari, Tibet | collected 2018-07-31
TTTAAATCTGGGTGTTAGAAATTCAGAAATTACCGTAATTTTTTCCTCAGTTGCTGGGTTGGCAGTCGCTTCAGATTTTATTCTTGCTATAAGAACAGCAAAGCTTTTTTCAACATAAGTTTCTAGAACTTTATTTTTTGTAGCATCCAGATTAGACATCTCGGCAAATGTATAGGTGATTGGCAATTGCACTAAATACTTAGTGGGAAAGGTTTGCTTGGTACCACCTTCATCAATTAGAACTACTGCGGCCAGCATAATAATATCCCCTTCGGTTTTTTCTACTAATAAGTAGGGGTTAAATTTCAAGCTCTTATTGGAGCTGTCTGTTTTTATCGCAAGCCCGTTTTTGTTGGCCGAATTAAAAAATACTTGGTTGGGGTTAATGTTAATTTTATTTTTAAGAGCAGCCACATCTTTCATGGTATTGCTTTCAATCGCTTTAATATTGGCTAAAACACCCAATGGGCCGAGCAGCACACCAACACCTGCGCCACCGCCACCATAGGTTTGCGAATAGAGAATATCTTTATTTTGGTTTAGGTGTTGTAGGGTATGGTTGGTTTGATCCAAGAGTGGTGCGCGATAAATTTCATAGCTATCGCCAAGGTTAACTCTGATAGGTTGTTGTGGTGGAGGCACAGAAACACAAGCGGTTAATACTATAGATGCAGCAATAGCTTGCAAAGCGCTAATTATTTTCATAAAAAATCCGTTATTTGATTAAAATTTTATGGTTTTAGATTTATTTGTAGCGTTATTGTTTGCCATTGCCTTCTTATGATTTTTTAATTGATTACTTGTTATTATTAAAACGTCTCCATAAACAACTGCTCTACCTTCTCTCTCGCCCATGGGGTTTTGCGCAAAAACTTTAGGCTAGATTTAACGCTGGGGTCTTCTTTAAAGCAGCGGATATTAATGCGCTTGCCTAATTCTTCCCAACCGTAATGCCCGGCGAGTTGGGTGACAATTTTTTCCAGAGTCTGGCCGTGGAGTGGATTGTTGTTTTGGGTGTTGGTCATAGTAATAACGTCTTAAGATTTGGCAGCGGGTGGATTAGGTGCGGCGGGTGCGTGGCATTTATTGGCTTGGCCTATGCCTTTTAAATAAGCGCGGCGAATACTGCCTGCAGTAATAGCGGCAGCTACGGCTTTAGATTTACGTTCTGCGCCAGATAATTTGCGCACCCAGTTGCGAAATGGAACTGCACCTTCGGTGGTTTTGCGAATAGCGGAGACAGATTCTTTTACTACGGTGCGTACAAGTAAGCTTTCATTGTTGTCGGTGGTGGGTGTATCTAAATCTGTGCCGAGTGCTTCATTTAATGCAGTAATCTCTTTAACGAGTGCAGTGCAGCTAGTGTCTGCGGGTATGGCATAGGGATTTTTTTGGGCGTTGCGCAGTGAATTGGGAATAGCGGTTTTCACCAAATTTAAATCTTTTAAGGGCGCGGTAACGGCGTCGCCAATTTGTTGCGGCGTGTCGCTTTTGGATGTGTTTTTGTGAGTGCTGCAGGCGCTTAATGACAAGGCCAAAGTTAATAGGATGAGTGATTTCATGGTGCGATTGCTCCTGAGTTTTTATTGTATCCAACGGCCAGCCGACATAATGCCAGTTAGCCCATGAGAGTCCACCCTCTTGTCACAATTAGTGTGTTTTTGTGCTTTTGGTGCTCATCCATAGCTGGCAAAGCCCAATTCCAACAACACCTACGAGCATCAGCGCAGCAAAAGGCACTGGCGTGCCGGTGTAAGTTAAGGCGAGCACTGGCCCTGCTGCTGCGCCGCAGGTATAGCGCAAAGTGCCGGTAACTGCGCTGGCGGTGCCAGAGTGATCGGGAAATTTCATTAGAATCATGGCGTCAGTATTAGTGCTGATCATGGTTAAGCAGCCCAAGAGCGGCGCTAATAAAATAACCGTGTAAACCATATCCCACTTTAAAATATTTACGGTGCATAAAAGCGCGGCTAGCACTATGCCGGTGAACATGGCGGCGCGCACCATATAGGGCGAGCCACAGCGCGAAACAAAACGGCTGTTAATAAAGTTCGACAACATTAAGGTGCTGATATTGATGGCGAACAAAAGGCTGAATAATTGTTCGTTCACGCCAAAATATTGAATGTATACAAACGGGATTGCGGTGAGGTAACAAAAAAAACTGAAGGACGAAAGTGCAATGGTGAAAATTAATGGCCGTACACTTCGCTCAGCAAATACGGTTTTATAACCCGAAAAAAAGCTAATGGATGCGCGCGCGTTTGCACCCGCGTTTACAGAAGCCGGTTCAGGTAAATACTTCCAAATAAAAAATAGCAGTATGGCTGCGTAACCAAACAGCACCCAAAAAATACTGTGCCATTCGCTGAAATATAAAATGCCACTGCCGATGCTGGGCGCTAATAGCGGCGCAAGCATCATAATTAGCGACATATACGACATGCCCTTGGCCGTGTGCTCTTTATAGAGGTGGCGAATAATCCCGGGCACCACCACCGTTGCGGCCGCACCGCAAAATGCTTGCAGGGCGCGGCCTATTAAAAACCACTCAATACTATTCGCCCACACCAACAAAAAACTGGCCGTGGCAAAACCGCTGATGCCAAATAACGCGAAAGGCCTGCGCCCAAATTTATCGGCCAAGGGGCCAAACAACAACATGCCTGCGCCGTAGGCCGCTAAAAAAATACTGAGTGATTGTTGCACGGTACCTATATGCGCCTGTAAATCTTGCGCGATCACGGGCATTGCGGGAAGGTACATATCTATCGCCAAAGGCGTGATGGCAATGGTGGCGGCTAACAAAATAATTAGCCAAACGGAATGTGGGTTATCGGGTGTAGAGTGCTCGAAGCTAGATTGATGCATGGCGGAGAATCCTCATTAGGGTGGTATTTTAGCCGCTAATGTGGGTCTAAACTGTGTAAATTATGTGTTCTTTATGAACTAGATTTTCGATTAAGGCTTTTTCGCCACCGCAAAAATGCGCTCAGCAGGTATACGCAGTTGCGCTAATAAATACTGCCCAAATTCTGGTGAATAATCTTGCAGGGCAATTGCGCGTTCCATACACAATAACCACGCATCACGCTCGGCTTCACCTATTGCTAAGTGTGAATGATCACGCGGGATATTAATGCCGCCGTATTTGTCGTGATAGAGTTTTGGGCCACCCATCCAACCGCATAAAAACAAGGTAAGTTTATCGCGCGAGCTGGTGAGATCGGCTTTGTGCATGGCGCGAATTAATTGCGCTTGGGGCAATTCATCCATAAAGCGATAAAAATTATCCACGAGTGCGCGAATGCCCACTTCTTCACCAGCGGCCTTAAAAGAATTGTCGGAGAATCCGTAAAGCGGTGTGGTGGTCATAATAATTTCTTAAGCCGAGTGCAGAGGCAATACACAAGTAAAAGTACTGCCCTTGCCGAGTTCGCTGGTGATTTTTAATTCACCGTCATGGCGTAACAACACATGTTTCACAATCGCCAAACCTAAACCTGTGCCGCCGGTGGCGCTATTGCGGCTGGCATCCACGCGATAAAACCGCTCGGTTAAGCGCGGTAAATGTTTGCTATCGATACCGGGGCCATTGTCGGTGACAGAAAAATAAACGTGATTGGTATCTTTCCATAAATGCAAATCAATCACGCCCTGCTCCGGTGTATATTTCACAGCGTTAATGGCTAGGTTAGAAAAAGCGCTGTGAATTTCTTTTTCGTTGGCGAGAATGCTAATAGGTTCATCGCACTGCAAACGAATAGTTTGTTGCTTGTCGTTACCCAGTGCGTCAGCTTCATTTTTTATGGAAATTAGCAGCGGCTCTAATTCCAATTCTTTTTGATTATGCCCTGCTTCGGTGGTTTCTAATTTTGACAACACCAACAAATCATTAATCAATAGTGACATGCGTTTGCCCTGCTGCAAAATTTGTTGCAGCGGCTTTTCCCATGTAGGTGTTTTATTATTATCGGAAATAGTTTCTATATAGCCGTTGATCACTGTGAGCGGTGTACGCAATTCGTGGGAAACATTGGCCACGAAATCTTGTCGCATTTGTTCAAGATTGTGAACTTGTGTGATATCGCGAATTACAATTAAACGCTCTTGCTGACCGAAGCGCGTAATTTGAATTTGTAGTTGTTTGCTGGTTTGCCGCGGTGATTGTAAATCCAGCGGCTCGGCATAATTATCGCTCTCTAAATACTGTACGAATTTTGGGTCGCGAATAAAATTAATGATGGATAAGCCTTGGTCTTTAGTGCGAAAACCAATCATGCGTTGCGCAGCGGGATTCCAAAAATCTAAATGGCCGCGCCAATCTAGAATGATGATACCGTCTTTTAGGGCAGACGTAATTTCTTGAATGCGTTTAATAACCGCTTGCAGATTTTGCGTTTCAGCTTGTTGTTGGCATTGCAGTTTATAGATGTTGTCAAAAATGTCGCCCCACAAGCCGTTAGATTCTGGCGGCACATCTAAACCGCGAATTAACCATTTATTGAGTCGATACATTTGGTAAAACAGCCAGGCCAAATAAAGACTCAGCCCACAAAAAAGCAGCCACCACTGCAAACCAAAGAGAATGCCGTAGCCCACACAAATAACAAAAATAATGAGTAAACGCCGCAGCTCAGTTTTAAAACCATGCAAAAACAATAGGGTGGCCTCGCAGAATAGAGTTTCCCCCTTTACAAAAGGGGGTTAGGGGGATTTAACGATTTACCAGAAATCCCCCCAGCCCCCTTTTTCAAAGTGGGGGCTAGAAATAGTCGCCTATTAGGCCTCTATTTTAGTCGAGAATCTATAGCCAGTGCCGCGTACGGTTTGTACCAAATCTTCGTGGCCATCAATACTCAGCGCTTTACGCAGGCGGCGAATGTGAACATCTACCGTGCGCTCTTCCACATAGACGTTGCCGCCCCAAACATGATCTAGCAGTTGCCCGCGAGTATAAGCCCGCTCTTGGTGGGTGAGGAAAAACTCCAGCAAACGATATTCCGTTGGGCCCATATCCACCGATTGATCGTGAATAGTCACTCGGTGGCTGGAGGGGTCTAAACACAGACCGAGAACGATAATCGGTTGCCCGCCGATTTTTGGATCGGCACGGCGCAAAACGGCTTTTAAGCGCGCCACCAATTCGCGCGGCGAAAATGGCTTGGTGATGTAGTCATCCGCACCCACTTCCAAACCTTGAATCTTGTTATCTTCCTCACCCTTTGCGGTGAGCATAATAATGGGGATATCGGCAGTTACTTCATCGCGCTTTAAGCGGCGCGCCAGTTCAAGTCCGCTGGTGCCAGGCATCATCCAATCAAGCAAAATCAAATCGGGTTTTTCGTCCACTATAAGCGCGTGGGCGTCCTGCGCATTGCTGGCTTCAATACAGTCGTATTCGGCCATTTCCAACGCTACGCGCAACATGTCGCGAATAGCAGATTCATCATCAACGATTAAAATTTTACGACCGGTCATAGAATTGCCTGTGAGTTCAAATGTGAAGCATTTGTTGCAAGTCTATTAAATAAGGAGTTTGTTACATATTGGTGACAGATTAGCCCATTTTTCCGGGATTATGACGGAAATCATCGTTTAAGTTAGAGTGCTACAGCAAAGCGGAGTTCCAACGTGTGGGTTACTCAAACACTTTCCGCTCTTTAAGCAAAGCTTCTAGCGGCGCCTGCTCAAACCTCAGCGCGATTTCGCGCGCGGAGGTTTGTAGGGCAAAGCAGAAACAGAGTGCGGCCAGAGAGATGCGGATTGACAAGTTCATCAATCCTTAACGGTTAAACAGTTATTCCGTCTTGGCGGCTGGTTTTTGCAGCGATAATTCCTGCGCGATTTTCATTAGCCGCACAAACTCGGCGCGGTAACCACCTTCGTCCTCCCCCAAGCCAGATTTGGCGAGGCCGATGAGCTTATCCATGTTGTAATCACCCAAGTATTTGCTATCGCGTAAACTCAAACCAAAACCCGCGACACTGGCGGCGAAGCGGAAGTCGGCACTGGTTTGATCGATGGCAGTTTTGCTATTGCTGGTCAGCAAAGGTTCTTGCAGCAAAATGCTCTTGTCTTCGCCCGGCTTTTTGTAGCGAATGCGCAGGAAGCCCAGCTCATTCGTTTTAGCGGTTTTGGCATCGGCTGCGGGTTTTTCATAGCGATGCGGATCAATCAAAGTCGCTTTGCCCACGGGCGTTAATTCGTAAATAGCCGTTACAGTTTTGCCTGCACCAATTTCACCGGCATCAACTTTGTCGTTGTTGAAATCCTCCTCATTTAATATGCGGTTTTCGTAGCCAATTAATCGGTACTCGGCGATTTGCGCGGGGTTAAATTCAATTTGCACCTTCACATCGCCTGCGACTGTATTGAGGGTGGAGGCCATTTCTTCAATTAACACTTTGCGGCCTTCATCGGCAGAGTCGATGTAGGCGTAGTTGCCATTGCCGATATCGGCCAACTGTTCCATCAAATATTCGTTGTAGTTGCCCTGCCCAAAGCCGAGGCTAGTGAGCGAAATACCGGTTTTGCGTTCGTTGGCCACCATATCTTTAAGTTGGTCGATATTGCTCAAGCCCACATTAAAGTCGCCGTCGGTTGCCATCAAAATACGGTTGATGCCGTTGGGGATATAGCTGCGGCGCGCCATTTGGTAGGCGAGTTTCATGGCAGATTCGCCTGCGGTTGAACCGGCTGCTTCTAATTTATCGATAGCGGCGAGGATTGTGTCGTGTTCATTGCCGGGTGTAGGTTCAAGCTCCACTTGGGTTCTGCCGGCATAAACGACGAGCGAGATACGATCTTGCGCGCGCAGTTTTTTGGCAAGCATTTTGAGGGTACTTTTCACCAGCGGCAGCTTGTCTGGCGAATTCATGGAGCCGGAGACATCCACTAAAAACACCAAATTCGAGGGTGGCAAGGCTGTGGTTTGAACATCCATAGCCTGAATGCGTATGCGCAGTAATTGGTGATCGGGATTCCAAGGTGCAGGCGCTACTTCAGTTTGTACACCAAAAGGATGCTCGGCTTTTTTGGTGGTTTTGGCGTAGGGGAAATAATTGATTAACTCTTCAATGCGCACGGGATCCTTGGGTGGCAATTGGCCTTGTTTTAAGAATCGGCGGACGTTGCTGTAAGCGCCGGTGTCTACATCAATACTAAACGTTGAAACCGGCTCTTTAGCGGTAACTTTGATGGGGTTTTCTTCTTTGTGTTGATAGTTTTCGGTGTTGGGGGGCGGTGGTGGTGCGGCATATTCAGCAATCCGCATGTCGGCTTTTAACATTGATCTCTTGGTTTCGCTCTCAGACCTTTGTACATTTTGGATGGCTTGTGGTGATGGAGCATCCGGTACAAAATCCATAACGGGTGGTGGTACAAATTCAGGGGGTTTTTCAACATAAACAACTTGTTCAGGGACTTTGGCGGGAGCAGGTTTTGCGTTGTTAGCATCTTCTTTCTTTGGGCTCTCGCAGCTTGAAACCGCGATGATCAGCAATATACAAGCGAGTAACTTGAGTGAAGCACAAGGGTTTATTTTCATCATGAAGTCCTTAATTGCTATGGGGTCAGGTAAGGGTTGTTCTGAGGGTGTTACTTCAGATTCTCCCATTACCCCTAAAGTGTTGTTCAAAACGGCATTTAAACAAGCAGCGTTTGTATGATTGCTAATGAATATTGGCTGTTGGCTGATGAATAAGCGGGTTGATATAGAAAGATCGTTGCTAGTTCGAAGGGGATAACGACTCCCTTTTCGATTTATTTCAACCACGCCAGGCGCTCATACAAAATCCGCAAACGTTGCTTAGTCGCTTTGGGGAGTTTTTTAACGATGAGGTCGTAGGAGTGATCGATTTGGCGATGGATTTCGCTTTTGGGTAAGTCGCCAGTCAAGTCCAGCGTATTCCAGTGTTTTTTATTCATGTGATAACCGGGTGTGACTTCGCTAAATACCGCGCGCAATTCCTGCGCATGTACAGGGTCGCATTTGAGATTGATGCGACTTTCTACCGCTATGGCAAATACTTTGCCCTCAATTTTGTAGACCGCTGCTTCTGGCCCGAAGGGATAATCCAGAATGGCTTCGGGCAGCTTGATCAGGTATTTGTGAAGGGGCGTACTAAATACCTTGGTCATGATGTGAGTTCCTGTAGGGGCGACCCTTGTGGTCGCCCAATTCAATAAAATCCGGGCAACCACAAGGGTTGCCCCTACAAACCGGCCATCGTAATTAATTAAAATAAGCCTCGTACTCCGCCGGAATCCCCGTAATGGGTTTGATCTTTACGCCTTTAAAGAAAGCTTCGCCCGCTTCGCTTTGCAGCAGAATTTTACCTTTGGTAAGTGGGATGATTTGGCCGTCTTTGGTGTAGCGCGAATTGCTGAGCGCCATAACGACTTCGCCGTTAACGATATGCAAACTCTTATCGCCGTAGGTGATGAGGTCAAGGGTGTTCCATTCGCCATTGGGTTTTTCGGCATCTTTGCCGCGCAAGCAGGTGATGCCTGCGCCGCCGGGGCCGTAGCTGATTAAAGGTGCTTTAGGGTCATACATGGGCACGGTTACGCCCTCAGCTTTTGCGCAGCGAATATCAATTTGCGAACCGGCGATTTGCCACCAGTCGCCAGTACTGTGTTCCATGATTTGAAACTCTTGAGAGAGTGCCCAAGCCTTCCAGTAATCCACGCCGTGGTCGCCAACAACATGGTAGAGAATGCCGGTGTCTAGCGGTTCAGTTAAGCGCGGCTCCCATTTTTTGGTGCCCCATTTGAACTGCACTACTAAGTGGTAGTTTTCGTACTCTTGTTTGGTGTGCACGCTGCCGTAAATCTCACCGGTAACGTGAAGAACAGGCTCGCCATCCACCATGCTAGCGATGAACACGCCACGTTCGTCTTTATCAAAACCTATGGGTTGGGTGTAATTACCTTTTTCATCTTTGGGCAAGTCTTTGATTTCAGTGGTGGGCAGAGGGAAGCCGAGGTAAGTCGTCCACTGGGTCATTTTTTCATCCAACAAGTAAGTCCATTCGCTGGCGGCGGGCGCTGGCGTTGGAATCGCGGCGGCCTCAGTTGTTGGGTTGGATTCTTTATTCGAACAGGCGCTCAGTAAGCCCAGCAGAGGAATTGCTAGCGCAACCAAATGGCGATGATATTTCATAGTGCTTCCTTAAAACGGGTAAAAATGAGTTGGAGGGATTTATTTCAGGGCGAAATCAAGGGCGATACCCGCAAACACCGCGGCGCCTACCCAGTTGTTATTTAAGAATGCCTTAAAGCAGGCCGTGCGCTCGCGAAAGCGAATCAACCATTGTTGATAGCCAAATAGACCAGCGACTACACCAAGGCTCAGGTAAAAAAGCCAGCCTAAAGTAAAGGCTTGGCCGACCAGATACAAGGCGTAGAGTGTAAGGATTTGCAGTGCGCCGGTGATGACACGATCTTGGTCGCCAAATAAAATCGCGGTGGATTTCACGCCAATATTAAGGTCGTCATCGCGGTCAACCATCGCGTAAAAGGTATCGTAAACCACTGTCCAGACCACCACGGCGAGGTAAATTAGCCACATGTTTTTGTCCAGCGCGCCAGCCTGTGCAGCATATGCCATGGGGATTCCCCACGCGAAAGCCGCGCCGAGCACTACTTGTGGCAAATGAGTGTGGCGTTTCATAAATGGATAGCTAATGGCTAACAGTAAGCCACCGATGGAAAGTTTTATCGTCAAGGGATCGGTTAGTAGTACCAAACCAAACGCCACTGAACAGAGCGCCGTAAATAGAATCAAGGCTTCGCGGCTGGTAATAGCGCCAGTCGCCAGCGGGCGGTGTCGGGTACGCGCGATTCGGCCGTCAATCTTGCGGTCCGCAAAGTCGTTAATCACGCAACCCGCCGAGCGCATCACCACCACCCCCAAACAGAAGATGATGAGGTTTTTAACCGAGGGAAAACCTTTGGCGGCGAGCCAGAGCGCCCAGAGCGTTGGCCATAGCAAAAGCAAAATCCCGATAGGTTTATCCAACCGCATCAGCTGCACAAAGTGCGGCAGGCGTTTGTGTAAATTTTGCAAAACGGGTGGAAAAGGCTTGCGCACCCGTACTTTAAACTCA
>Ga0326735_1000467_pt1 | contig 10105 bp, 10 predicted proteins | sample 37_GP2_1092_FD_207945 | JGI IMG/M metagenome (GOLD analysis project Ga0326735, IMG submission 207945) | Glacier ice microbial communities from Ngari, Tibet, China - 37_GP2_109.2 | ecosystem: Environmental > Aquatic > Freshwater > Ice > Glacier | place: China: Ngari, Tibet | collected 2018-07-31
GTTTACAAGGGGTGCGTTAAGTAATTGTATGTAAACGTGTTTTCACGCCGGCTGGGCGGTGGTCCGGACTTGTGTATAACGAGGTGCATTGAAGGATGTCACAATGTTGAATCATCTTACCCACGACAAGCCAAGCTCCAGCAGATTCGCCTGGCCGGCATCGCCAGGGCGCTGGCCCAGCAAAGCCAGCATACGGAGATCGGCCAGCTGTCGTTCGAAGAGCGGCTCGGTCTGCTCGTCGACGCCGAGCTGGCCGAACGCGAATCGCGCTAGAATGGGGCGCGCCTCAAACGCGCCAAACTGCGGCAGGCGGCCATGCTGGAGGACGTCGACTTCCGCCACCCGCGCGGCCTCAATCGCGCCATGTTCGCCCGCCTGATGACCTGCCGTTGGGTCACCGAGCATCAGAACTTGCTGCTGTGCGGACCAACCGGTATCGGCAAGATCTATTTTGCCTCGCTGGCCAACCATTCTTATCGCCAGGGCCACAGCGCCATGTACGTGCGCTTGCAAAGGTTACTCGCCGACCTGGCGCTCGGACGCGGCGACGGCAGCTACGGCAGGACGCTGGCGAAACTGGCTAGGACTGCGGTGCTGGTCATCGACTAATGGGCCCTGCCCAAGCTCAACGACGAGGGCCGGCGCGATCTGCTGGATATTTTCGAAGACCGCCACCAGGCCGGTTCGACCATCATCACCAGCCAATTGCCCCAGAGGCTATGGAACGATTCGATCGAAGATCCCACGCTTGCCGACGCCATCCTTGACCGCCTCGTCCATCAGGCCGACTCGCTGGACCTGTCCGGCGAGTCGCTGCGCAAGAACGACAAACCGGTCTGACGATATGCATTAGGGGCAAGTGCGCAGTTTCTCACTGCAGCGTATGTTCATGGTCTGGATAGAGGTCACGCCCACCGCCGTGAACAAGGCTGTGTCGACATACCGTCCTGCATGCAGCCGTCATGAAAAAGCCGCTGGCAATAGAGGAAAATGATTGACCTGCGTTTTGCTTCCGAAAAAAATTTAAGTGCCTATCTCAATGACTGTAGCTGGCGGCAACCAAGCTAAAATTTCGATCATGGAAAAAAACGGTGCCATTAGCGTCGAAATATTAGCGATTCATATTATCGCGTAAGTACTTGATTTTAAAGTGAAAGAGCAAAATATCGTCAAAAATTATAAAGTTAAGTCTTTGTTTTTAAAGACTTTTCTTTTTCTGGTAACTCGATCATTTGGGCGAACTCACGCAGTGCTGCCATCGTTCGTTTGCCGGCCATCTCCACGTCGACGCCATCTTTGATATTGATCACGATTTGGCGTTCATGCAGCTTCACTGAGAAGACAGTAGATCCATTTTTGTCTCCGATCACCCGAGGCTCAAGAGCCTTCGGACGAGGTCGTTTTGGCGTCAACGCTTTCTCCACCAGGCTGCGCAGTTCGTCCAACTCAAGGTCTGGATGGTCTATCATGCTTTCTACCGCTGCGACAATAGCCTCTTCCCCGGCAGGAAATTCTGATACCAGCTTTAAGATCGCCCTCGCATGACGATATGCGATCAGGTCGGGATACTTATCGAGTAGCTGCAAAATGGGTTCTGGAAGCTTGTAGAGCGTCAGGCACTGTGAGACGCGCGATTGAGAGCACGAAAACAGCCGGCCCACTTCCTTCTGATCCGTCGCTAGATCATGATCAAGAGCCTGCTTGTATGCTTTTGCGCGTTCATAGTCGCTGAGCCCGACGTGAGTTTCGTTGCTGACGAGCGTCGCAAGCTCTGCTTGCTTATCATCCATCTGAACTGTCGTCGCCGCGATCGTTGGCCAGCCGATTAATCGTGCAGCCCGAATGCGACGGTGTCCAGAAATCAACTCATACTGGCCGTTTGCAAGCTTACGAACCTTCATCGGCTCGTCCTGGCCGCGGTCTTTCATTGCTTGACCAAGCGCCTGCAATTCTGTCTCGTCGTACCTGGTGCGGGGCTGCCACGGCGAGTCAACGACCAGCTGGACAGCGATGCGCTCGATGATACTGTCATGAACGACACTGGCTGGAGATGCGGAGCTAGATGCTGGCTGTGGCGGCGCTGGGACGTCCAATACGCGTGGTGCGTTATCCTCCATCAGTTGATCGAGCGACTTGGATTGACCCGTTGGCGCCGAAGTCATGTGCATGCCGCCCGTAGGCGCTGTCCCCGCCTCTTTCAATCGTGCCGCGAGCGATGCTTGAAAAGCCGCTTCCGATTCCCTCTTACTCACAGCGTCTCCATTTTTTCAAGAATAGCCTTTGTGACCGCGCGGATTTCGCCTGCGGCCGCGCTGCTAGGACGTGCCAAGACGAGAGGCAAATTTTCGTCATCGTCGAGCACTTTTTTGAACTCTTCGCTGGTGCTGACTTGCTTATCGAGCCATGCTTTTGGGTATTTTGACGTAAGGGCGATAACTTGGGCGGCCACGCGAACACGTGTCATGTCATAGAAATTTCCGAGGATCATCAGTTGCGGGTACTTGCCGTGTGTTTCTTCCATTTCGCCCAACACTCCAGCCAAATACGAAACTGATTTGGTGCTGTACTTTTCCATCGAAACTGGCGCGACGACAAAGTCGCTCGCGAGAAGAGCGCCGCGGGTAGTTTGGTTTTTGGCCGGCGGTGCGTCAAAGAGGATCACGTCGTACTGGGACAGGTCAATGCCCTTGTTCTTTCCAGAAAGCCCATCGGCGAGGAATTTCGCGATTGCCAGATCTGGCTTCTTGTTCATGATCGCATCGACTGTGAACAACGCCTCCAACCGATCCAGCGTCACCTCGGAAGGGATAAGGTGCGGGCCGTTCTCGCCAAAAGGCTTTTTGATGACGTCTGCAAGGGTCAAGGTCTGGCCATTTTGCCATTGGGGCAAAAGGTGACCGAGGTGATAGTCGACGCATGTGTCGAGAGGAATATTCTCGTTTTCCGCCTCATCGTGGGTCAGCTCAGGATCATACCCGTAGGATATGGTCAGGTTCGCTTGAAAATCGAGATCGCACGACAAGACGCGCAGGCCCAGCAAGGCCAAAGTCACGCCGATGTTTGATGTAGCAGTCGTTTTTCCGACGCCTCCTTTCGGCGCGTAAATGGTGCCGATTTTGGTTCTCGTAAACCGAGTGCCATGTTTTTTGGCACGGAAGGCGGCTAAATCAAAGATGTTTTCAACGCTGAACAAGCGGGTCTTAGGCCCACTACCAGCTTGGCGCTCCACTTCAATGCCAGCTTCGTCCGAATCACGGCGGACCTGGTCAACGCTAATTCCAAGAAGAGTCGCGACGGCTTGAACTTTAAATTGCTTATGCTTGCGGATCAAGAAAAACTCCCATTGTTAAGTTGTTGGATTGTTGCAAAGAAACAGACTAGATGCAAGGGTTTTAATCGATGCTGAGTAAAAAACCTTGCTCTCTGGTCAAAGTCCTGCGTCAAGAGTAAGATCTTGCGATCTACTCTTGGTGTAGTTCCGCAGCAATATTTCCAGCTACAAGTAGATCTCAGGTGAGCCTCTACAGGGAGCGAGAATTTGACTGGTAGATTCAAATGGCACATGCAGTGGGTTCAGATGCCGCTGTGTGGGCCTCATGACGTTATGCCCTGGTGGATGAGTCGCAGCCCGCTGTTTCATTGCCTATGTGGTGTTTGGCGAGATGCAAAGGTGAGATCACACAGGGAGCGTGGTAGTTGATCTGGACCTGAGCTTTGGTCTTCGTGGTTTTCTACGAAATTCTCTCGGCCTGGTTGAGAGGTTTTATTAAAGTAAACCAAAATCAAAACCTTAAATACAGTTTACCTGCGCTGAAAGCTAGCACCCAAGCGGGTTTCAGCGGTTTATGGTGAGCAACGTCAGGGAGCGGGGTGAGCTTGTACGGGGACTTTGGTGAGGCGATACAGGGATCGAACCGGAATTAGGTGGGACTCTACAGGGAGCAATGGTGAGTGGATTCAGGGAGTGAAGAGGCAAAAGGTGAGCTTGTACGGGGAGTGACATGAATGTCGTCCTGTCTGGAAGGCCCTAGGTCCACCGTTTGACCGAAAGGTGAGCTTTTACGGGGAGGCGTTTCAGTTTTGTAAAAGCTCTGCAAAATCCAGTATGTTTCGAGGCGCATATCGCACCGTAATCCCATAAAATTGCCATACGTTAACGAAACCAACACAAACGGATGCTTCGAGGCTGGGTTTTGTTTGAGCCGATAGCCAATTACCTTAGCGCTTTTCGCGAAAGGTGAGACTCCACGGGGAGCGTCATACTCATTTGAGCGAACGGAGCGGCGCAAAGTGAGTCTGTACAGGGACGTTTGACTGATGTTCCCTATCCGCTGCTCTGTAAGGTGAGACTCTACGGGGAGTCGACAGTAGAAACCGAGGAATTTGCGGACGTTCGTACGATTGCGGCCCTTTTCATAGTGAAGAAGGACCCGATCCGGTTCCGCCGTACTTGAAAGGTGAGACTGCGCGGGGAGCTGTATAGGGATGTGTGGGTAAGATCTCGCCCTGTCATAGCAGAAATCGCGTGTTTCCCGCCGAAATTGTTCAAAGGTGAGGTTCCACAGGGAGCCGCTTTGGGTGAGTAACGCCAACACCACAATTTTCACCACTGTTGGTGAGATTAAGTCGCGCACCGTTCAAAAGGTGACATAATACCGAGGGAAAAACTCACCTATACGGCAATCGATGATCTCGGCCGCATCCAAGGACTGAAAACAATGGTGTTAGCAAAAAAGCCGAAGCTTGGGGCGAGGGCTTTAACACTTGCCGAAACTGCTTCGCAGATGGAGTTCCGAAAGGCGAACGAGGCGATCGGGCTGCGCGTAGTTGAAGGAAAGCTGACACTGTTGAACCGCAAGGTTTTCAACGTGCTGATGTATCATGCCCAGCAGTTGAAAGTCGTTGGGCAAAACGCTCCAATCGATACGCCATCGGCCAAGAAATATTTTTGGATTCCGCTTTCGGACTTGGCCAGGGATGCGCACTACGACAGCAAGGATACGGAGTTTCTAAAGCGTCAGTTGGAAGAAATGCAGGATATCAAGCTGCTGATGGAAAATGATCGACAGTGGACCAGTGAGCGATTGATTGCATCTGTTACCTTCGTGAATCCCACGGGCTTGAAGAGTAGGACAGGGCAAGTGTGGTTTGGATTTGCGTTCCCGCCCGAAGTGCATGAGAACGTTATGGCGCCGGCCACGTACACCAAGCTGAGTATCTTGTATCAAGGTCTACTGCGCTCTGGCGCAGCGCTGGCATTGTACGAAATCTGTCGACGATACGCGACAAATCCGTCCAAGGTAACTTCTGTTGATTCGTATGAACATTGGTACGGTGTCTTGACCGGCAATCCTATTTTGGCAGATGTGTCTGAGCTGCCACCCTACAAATATTTCAAACGCGATGTGCTGAAACCAGCAATTGCTGAAGTCAATTCCCTTACGGATATTGAAGTCGAGTTGATCGAAATAAAGAAGGGCCGCAAAGTGGCGTCTCTGCAGTTTCGCGTCGAGAAGACGAAGCAGCCTCAACTGGATTTCCCAAGTCCACCGGTGATTGACGTCGATCTTCTCGAAGCGATTATGCAATTTGGCCTCAGTCAGCAAGATACGACGAACGTCCTGGCACAATTTAGCGACGATAAGTTGCGGGCCTGCATCGCCGTGGTCCACCATCGCATGAAGTCGAAGAGTGCTGGTCCGCTCAGCTCGCCGGCAGCGTACTTTCGATGGGCTCTCAAGCAGGACGCAGCTTCACTGATGGTGCCGGCACCGGCGGCTCCTCGGCTTGTAGATGGCGGGAAGCCGCCAGCCCCGACAGTCCTTGAACGATTTCTGGCTGCACGGTCCAAAGATGCGCTCGAGCTTTACAAAGAACTCGATTCGGCGGAACGCGATGAAGTGTTTGAGCGTTTCCGTGCGCAATGCACGACGAAGGTCGTAGGCAAAGATCACGCGTTGGAACATGGCATGACGCGGTCGCTATTGTGCACTTGGTATGCGCAGGATATGTGGGGCGACCCTAGTGCCGACGACATTTCCCGCTACGTCGAAACCACGGTTTTGGCTGCATCGCCAAAGTAGTTTAGGCGGCGGGGCGACTACATCATCTCCACCATTCGGTCGACCATTGTTTGAATTTTGCGATCCCTAAATGCAGATCGTTGCGAAGCAACTACTTGTACAGCAGACGATTGGAAGTGCGTCGACGGCGCGCACAGGGAGCGCCAGCGCAGGCTTTCCTTTTGCAGCATTCTCACGAAATAGTGCGACCCCTGTTACTCGATCTGCAGCGACTTCTCATGCTTCGCCCCATGGCCGTCAAATCTGATTAATGGCAGGTTATTCTCGAAGCGCGCGAGCACTTGGTATTCCTCTTGTACAGTTAGCTGGACGATAACATTCTAAAAGCTGAATGCCGTTTTGAACGGCCACTTCACTTGGTCGCCGGTAGCATCCCTGCCATACGCTCGATGAGCGTCCGAATGTCCTCGATCCGCAAATGAGGTTCATTTCGCAATAGCTGTTTGTAGAGCAGGGCAACGATCGGGATCGCGTCGACCGGACGAACTGGAACCGCCACAGCGGCGCGGCCACGCTGGATCACACGTACGAAGTAGTGCGACTCTTGGAAATCCATCTGAAGCGACTTGTCATGTTCACGGCCGTGCCCGTCAAACTTCAAGCTGTGCAGCTTATTTTCGAAAAGCGCCAGCACCTGGTAGGCCTCCTGCACGGTCAGCTGCACCACAATTTTGTTCGGCCAGTCGAAGGTTTTGCGCGCTCCGCCGGCGAGCGCCACAGCACCCTCGATATTGATCGTGTGCTTGCGGCCCGCCCTGGTCGTGGCCTCGGCAATGCAAAGCGCTGCATTCGATCCGAAAATTGGAAAGCTGTAGTACGGAGGATCGGCCGCAGATGACTGCGCAGCGTCGGGCCCTCCAGCAGCTGCGCCCAACTCCACCAGGTAGCTTCGAGCCGCCGCGGCGCGTGTCGTTCGATTCTCGATCGCGTCGATGGCATCGAAGAACCGGCGTTGTTCTCGGCAGGCGACGGCGACGAGCTGGGCAGCCGGCAGCTGGCCACCGATGCGCCGCAGCGTAGCGCGAGTTTTTGCGTCGAGTACGCGCACAGTCGCCTCGAGCTCGTCCCGGCGCTGTCGATCGCCGGCGCTGAATGCGACGAGAGCGGCTTCAAACCGTTTGCCGGCCTCCGTTCCCGCCAGCTCGAGCAGCTGATCGCGCGACAGGGGCGATAGCGTGGCCTGGTTCAGGATGCTCGTGATTTCAGACAGCTTCATCAGACTTCTTCTTCCTCGGTTTTGCAGTTTCGTAAATCTCAGCCGAGCGTTCGAGCGCCAGGCCGAGGTACTTCTTGACGTCGTCTTTCGTGCCGCCGCGCTTCAATTTTTGCGCGGCGAACGTGTTACGCAAGGTGCGCCCGCCGCTGCGGTTGACGGCAATGCCCGCGCGGGCGAACGTCGCTTTGACCTGGCGCCAGAGCGTGACCTTGGACATTGGTTTGCCGTCATGGTTTCCAGGGAAGACCAGGTCGCCTTTTAATAGGCGACGCCCGTTCTTGTCGTCGGTCAGACGTTCTACCAGCCAGCAGCGCAGGGCATCCGCACCATAGCCGTCGACGACGGTTTCGTGTGCATAGCTGGTGTCGTGCTTATCTTCTGGACTGATGTTCAAGCGGATCGGTCCGTGGTTGAACGAGTCGTCCACCTCGTCGATGTGCAGGCCGATCACCTCTGCCACCTTCAGGCCGCCGAATAGGAGTGTCGCCTGCACGGCGTGGTCACGGCGGCGCTTCCATGCCTTGGGCAGCCTGCCGGCCCGGTTCGCTCCAGGCGAATCGAGAGGGGGGAGAGCGGCGACAAAGGCGTCGACCTGTTCGGGATCGAGCGCTTCGGTGCCCTCGTTCTGGGCGAGATACATGTTATCGGTCGCGAGCTTGGTGGCCGACGTCGCCGGGTTCGGCGCGACGTGCAGGTGGTGGTAGCAGCGCTCGAGCAGGCGCAGGTATCGCTTGGTGATGCCGCTGTTCTGCTCGCCACGTCTGCGGATCTGGCTGATGAAGCGTATCAGGTCTTGCTCACCCACTTGGGAAAATGGCCGGTGCTGGCCAGCCAGCCAGGTCGCAAACTTGCTGAACATAAAACTGTAGACTGCTGCCGATTTCGAGGAGATCGCCTCGGGTTCGTCTTCGCCGAGCCGCCGGCTGGTGCGGGCAAATTCAGCAGTTTTGACGAAAGTTTTGAAGGCGGCGAGTGGGTCGGGGTCCCACTTTTTCGGATTGGTCATAAGCACTTGGCTGTTTGAGCTGGAAGCAGTGGCCGTGCGGCTGGCGCCGAAGGCGCCTACCACCCTGGTTTTTGGGTGTAGAGTACGCCAAGGATACCATAAGTGAAACTAACAGACAGAATAGTTGAGTTAGCCCCAAGGGGATGCGAACGCTACGGGCTTCGGTAGCGGCCTTGGAGGGACTCTCTGGATTCTCTTTGTTCTTTTTGTTCCTTTCACTCTTTTAGCACCCGGTGGTGGGCGGTCAGGGGGAGGGCGGTGCTTGAATAGCCCGCAGCGTGTCCGGATGGGCGTCTTTGACTTACTTTTTCTTGTTCGTTAGTTTCATTATTGGCTTTGCGCAGCGCCCCGACTAGCTCGGCGGGCGAAAGAGGGGTGTCCAGCGCATGATGGGCGGGAGATCACCTTTTAATCGGCAAGAGCGTGCCGGTTTTCGGTAATGATTCCGGCCGCTGCAACGCCGGCATGGCCGGGTTCGAAGGCCAGGCCCTGGACGACAGGGGCGTGCCGGAACTGCGTCCCGGTAACCTCTTAAGGTTCGTTACCGTGACGGCCGCTACTGCCATTGAGGCGCCACATCACGGTAACTGTCGGGGCCGCGTGGCCCCGAGACATTGGCCTGGCTCAAGTCAGGATCGCTTAGCGCGCTGTCACCCGCGTCAAGCAGGTGTATTTCAAGAATGGATGGGGCGTTTTGGAAATTACTGCGATAGGCCAGCTTGGAAGACGTCGCCCAACAAGCTGGCCAGCAGATAACCCTGCTCGATCTGAGCCAGGCTGCGGGTGGCTTGGGGTGCCGATCTCAAGAAATGGGTTGCGTTGCTCATGGACGACTGGAGGGTAGTGTTATTCGCTGACGCCGCAGTTAGCGCCACTCGGAGCTGGACGCGCATGGCGTAACCTACGCGCAGAAATACTTTTGCCGCTGGACAACTAGGCACCATTCCGGTACATTAACGATGTCGGCCTCCGGCAACGCTAATTCCCAACTACTTATCTATCCAGCGATAGATAAGTGACATCAAGTCACTTACTCCTTTCTTAACACCGCTATGCGGGAACGACTAGGAGTAGCGAACATGAACGCAATTCTGACGCAAGCCACGAAGGCAGCCCTTCAAGCAACCCTCAATCAGCCTGCTGGCGCACAACGCTACTCCCAATTCCCGGTGCATGAGCAGGAGTTTTGGGAGGTGCTGTTCGCTGCTGCGCGTGATCCTAAAAAAGCACAGCAAGTCATCGAGGAACTCATCACCATCGAAGACGAACCGTGCATTGATAACGACCGCGTGTGGCGCAATGTCCGCGCAGTTCGTAGCACCGCAAAAATGACCTTGCTCGCCTAATTAGTGGCGTGTGAGTGTCAAGCATGTGCCGACAGGAACCTGGGAACCCAGGCTCTTGTCGGCCATCGCCATACACAGGTTGGCCACATCGATCAGGCACTGCGCACGTCCTGCACGCGATTCCTCCCGCAGCGCCTTGCTCACCACGTCCACCAGTTGCTCATCATCCGAAGCGCCCGCCGTGCCGCTCTGTTCGCGCAGCCAGTTCTCGAAAGCGGCGTTGTCCATACTGTTCAGGTCCGTCATAACATCCTCGTGGGTAAATAATGAGCCCATTGTAGGCGCCAATTTCCCCAGCGCAAGTCGCCTTCTCGACACACCCTTCCGTCTTTGCCCTTGATGTTGAGGCCGACCGAATATTGACCCACCCTGCCGATTGAAATTTGACCCAGGGCTGGGTGCCGCGTTTTGATGCCGCGGCTGTGGATAACTATACCAAACAACAGGAGGATTT
>Ga0326735_1000468_pt1 | contig 10102 bp, 9 predicted proteins | sample 37_GP2_1092_FD_207945 | JGI IMG/M metagenome (GOLD analysis project Ga0326735, IMG submission 207945) | Glacier ice microbial communities from Ngari, Tibet, China - 37_GP2_109.2 | ecosystem: Environmental > Aquatic > Freshwater > Ice > Glacier | place: China: Ngari, Tibet | collected 2018-07-31
TCCGTATTCCAGTCAGCCAGGGCATCGGTGCCTTCACCGCATTACAGCGCCAAGGCGTCGAAAGCAAGCTGCTGGTATTCCCGGACGAGAACCACTGGGTGCTGAAACCGGCCAACTCGGTGCTGTGGCATCACACCGTGATCGACTGGCTCGATAGCAAGCTCAAGCCGGCGTCGAAGTAACACCGCACCGCGGCCGCGCCTCGGACTTGTCGGCTGGAACGCGCTTTTTTTCGTCGATGCAGACCCAGCAAACCCAGGGTCAGTTCCGACATTCACAGCAGACCCAGGGTCAGTTCCGACATTCAGACACGAACTCAGCAGCAGACCCAGGGTCAGGGTCAGTTCCGACATTCAGACACGCGAAGAACTGACCCCGGATGACGCACTGCCGTTACGGAATCAGCCGATCAGCCCGCAATTGTGCGAACAAGTCGTAAAACGACGCCTCGGTCGACTGGTAGCCGGTAAATCCGAGCTTGCGGCTGCGACCCATGTCGGTCATGACTTCGATCGGCCGGCCAAGGTCGAGATCGGTATGCCAGGCCGACGACAGCCGGCCCAGGTCCGCCTCCAGCAGGCCGTGCCGCGCTGCCATCTGCCGCCACAGCGCGTGATGGCGCGACATCTCAAGCTCGAGCGGGCGCATGGTGCCGTCGAAGCCGGCCGCTTCGACGCCGAACCACTGTGCCAGCCTGCCCCACAGCCATTGCCACCGAAATACGTCGCCGTTGACGATGTTGAAGGCGGTGTCGTGGGCCGCTTCCGAGTCGGCCGCCCACACCAGTTGCCTTGCCAGCTGGCGCGCATCGGTCACATCGGACAAGCCCTGCCACTGTGCTTGCGAGCCCGGCCATTGAAAGGGACGACCGGTTTCCTTGCAGATCGAGGCGTACACGGCCAGCGTGGTGCCCATGTTCATGGCGTTGCCGACCGCCTTGCCGATCAGCGTGTGCGGGCGGTGAACGGTCCAGCTGAAGCCGTCGCGCGCGGCCGCGGCGAAGACTTCGTCCTCCTGCGCGTAATAGAAATTTTCGACCGGCAGCCGCGGCTGCTCTTCGCGCAATGGGGTTTGCGGCGACGTCCCCGTGCTGGCATACGCCTCGAACGGGCCGAGGTAGTGCTTCAGCCCGGTGACTAGTGCCACATGGCGCACCGATTTTTTTAAAGCCAGCGCACCCAGCACATTACGCACCATGGCGCCGTTGACGCGGATGTTGTCAGCCTCGCTTTGCTGGCGCAGCCAGGCGGTGATGAACACGTTGGTCGGCGTGACGCTCGCCAAGGCCGCTTGCAGGCTGGCGGGATCGAGCAAGTCGGCCGCGACCGGGCGCAGCCCGCCCGCATCGTCTTGCGCGCCGCGTGCAAGGCCGTGGACTTGCCAGCCGTTGGCGAGCAGCTCGGTGGCCAGGTTACTGCCGGCGATACCGCTCGAGCCGACTATCAGGGCGATTTTTTGCATGGTCACTGTCCTGTATTTTCAATCCAAACGCCAGTCTACTGCGGATCGACCATGCTGTTCTTACGTCGAAATGAAAAAAAGGCCAGGGATGCTGTCCCTGGCCTTTTGCGATTCGATTGCAGCTTGGCGCCTGGCTTACCGCGCGCCGCTGCCTTTTTTCATCCACGCCGCCAGCTGGTGCGGGCGCAGGCCGTCGTAGTTTTCGAACGGCTGGTGGATCCACGGATTGTGCGGCAGCTCTTCGAGAAAGTAGTCGGGCTTGATCGACGAGGTGCCCTTGACCCAGATGACGGCCGACTTCACTTCGGTGACGCCGGTGAAGTTTTCGCTCAGGTGACGCGTGACCTTGTCGAGCGTGACGCCGGAATCGGCCAGGTCGTCGACCAGCAGGATCTTGCCGGCCAGCGGGCCCTTGGTCATCGTCATGTACTTGGCGATGTCGAGGTCGCCGCGCACGGTGCCGGCTTCTTCGCGGTACGAACTGGTCGACAGGATCGCCAGCGGCACATCGAAGATGCGCGAGAAAACGTCGCCCGGGCGCACACCACCGCGCGCCAGGCACAGCACCTGGTCAAACTTCCAGCCCGATTCGTAGACCTTCAGCGCCAGGCGCTCGATCAGGCGATGATACTCGTCCCAGGAAACCCAGAGGTCTTTGTCGGTCGATGGTGGGGTTGTCATGCCAGGTCCTCTTTTAATTTGGGATCATTCGAACGGGTGGCGCAGGACGATCGTCTCGACGCGGTCGGGACCGGTCGATACCATGTCGATCGGTACGCCGACCAGTTCTTCGATGCGCTTGATGTAGGCGCGGGCGGCGGCCGGCAGTTCGGCCAGCGACTTGGCGCCGACGGTGTTCTCCGTCCAGCCTGCCATCTCCTCGTACACCGGCACGCAGTTGGCCGCTTCCTCGGCGCCGACCGGGAAAATGTCGACCTCGCGGCCGTCGATGGTGTAGCCGGTGCACAGCCGCAGCGTTTCGATGCCGTCGAGGACGTCGAGCTTGGTCAGGCACATGCCGGAGACGCCGTTGATCTGCACGGAGCGGCGCAGCAGCGCGGCATCGAACCAGCCGCAGCGGCGCGCGCGGCCGGTGACGGTGCCGAATTCGTGGCCGACACGCGACAGGTGCTCGCCAACGCCGGCGTCGGTCGGCAGCTCCGACGGGAACGGGCCGGAGCCGACCCGCGTCGTGTAGGCCTTGGTGATGCCGAGGATGTAGTGCAGCATGTTCGGGCCGACACCGGAACCGGCGGAGGCATTGCCGGCCACGCAGTTCGACGACGTCACGTACGGATAGGTGCCATGGTCGATGTCGAGCAGCGAACCCTGGGCGCCTTCGAACAGCAGATTGCCGCCGGCCTTGAAGGTGGCGTGCAGCGCTGATGGCACGTCGCCGACCATCGGCCGCAGGCGCGGCACCAGGGCCATCGCGTCATCGAACGTCTTCTGGTAGTCGACCGAGGCGACCTTCAGGTAGTTCGTCAACACGAAGTTGTGGTAGTCGAGGTTTTCGCGCAGCTTGTCGCCGAAGCGTGCTTCGTTGAGCATGTCGGCGATGCGGATTGCGCGGCGCGCCACTTTGTCTTCATAGGCCGGGCCGATGCCTTTGCAGGTGGTGCCGATCTTGTTGTCGCCGCGCGCCGCTTCGCGCGCGACGTCGATGGCGACGTGGTACGGCAAAATCGCGGGGCAGGCCTCGGAGATCTTCAGGCGCGAAACGACTTCGACGCCGATCGCCTGCAGTTTGTCGATTTCGCGCATGACGTCCGGTACCGACACCACCACGCCGTTACCGATGTAGCAGGCCACGCCTTCGCGCATGATACCCGACGGGATCAGCTGCAGCGCGGTCTTCTGGCCCTTGATCACCAAGGTATGCCCGGCGTTGTGGCCGCCCTGGAAACGGACCACGCCTTTTGCGTGATCGGTCAACCAGTCGACGATTTTTCCCTTGCCTTCATCGCCCCATTGGGTACCGATGACGACGACGTTTTTTGCCACGTTTTTCTTTGACATCACACTTAGCCTAAGTTTTTGAGAATCCAGTTACTGTCTTCGAGCACGAGTACGCGATCGCACTCGAACTCGTCCTGATCGTCGTCATGACCCGGCATACTCTGGATCACGACCTCGCCTGTCCTGCGCAGTTCGGCAATTTGTTCGCGCAGTTCGGGAGCATTGCCCCACGGCGCGCGAATTGCATGTTTGCGTTCGGCGCTCGGCAGCAGCCGCGCCAGTTCGCGCAAATCGAGCGAAAAGCCGGTCGCCGGCCTGGCGCGGCCGAACGCTTCGCCGACATGGTCGTAGCGTCCGCCGCGCGCAACCGCGTTCGGCAGGCCCGGCACGTACAGGCCGAACATCGCGCCGCTTTCGTATTGGTAGCCGCGCAGGTCGGCCAGGTCGATCGCCACTTCGGCGCGGCCGAGGGCGGACGCGGCCAACGCAGCCAGTTCGGCCAGCGCGCGGGTGATGCCGGGGAACGCCGGCAGCACCGCGCGCGCGCGCGCCAGCACGTCGACGTCGCCGTACAACTGCGGCAGTGCCAACAGGGCGTCCCGGGTAACGGCCGCGTAATGTTTGGTAAGCGCTTCCAGGCCCGGGCTGTCCTTGGCGCGCAACAGTGCGTAAAGCGCCGCTTCGTCGATGCGCGCGGCGGGGTCGTCGGCGATGATCGAGCGCAGCACGCCGGCATGCGACAGGTCGAGCCGGACGTCGGCGAAGCCGGCCATCGCCAGCGAGGCAAGCGCCAGCTCCTGGATCTCGGCGTCGGCTTCGAGGCCGGCGTGGCCGTAGATCTCGGCGCCGATCTGCAACGGCTCGCGGGTGGCGTGCAGGCCCGACGGGCGGGTGTGCAGCACGCTGCCGGCGTAGCACAGGCGGGTGACCGAATTACGGTTGAGCAAGTGGGCGTCGATGCGCGCCACCTGGGTCGTCATGTCGGCGCGCAGGCCGAGCATGCGCCCGGAAATCTGGTCGATCAGCTTGAAGGTGCGCAGGTCGGTGTCTTTGCCGGCGCCGGTCAAGAGCGAATCGACGTATTCGAGCATCGGCGGCATAACCAGTTCGTAGCCGTACAGGCGGAAGTTGTCGAGCATGTGGCGGCGCAGGTCTTCGATCTTGCGCGCCTCGGAAGGCAGGACGTCGGCGATATTCTCGGGCAGGAGCCAGTTCGGCATGGGCAGGAAGCGGTAACGAAGAGTTATAAAATTTCGGGCCGGATGGAGCATGAAAGCTCGCGCAAATTGTGCGCCCAACCATCAATTTTACCCGAAAACGGGGATGGGTAGCGAGGTTTGGATGGTCAACCGGGAAAATGCGGTGTCCTACGTCACGTTGTCCTCGCGAAAGCGGGAATCTCATTTCGCAGCTCAGCGACGAAATGAGATTCCCGTGCGCGCGGGAAGCCGTTCCTGCCAATGGCAGAAACGACGGATCAACTGTTAGCGGGGTTGATTACTTCTTCGCTGGCGCAGCAGCGGCAGCCGCCGCACCACCCGGACTACGGAAATACTTGAAGAACTCCGACCCCGGGTCGAGCACCATGACGTCCCCTTTGTTCTTGAACGTGGTGCGGTAAGCTTCGAGGGAACGGTAGAACTTGTAAAACTCGGGGTTCTTGCCGAACGCGCCAGCGTAGATTTCGGACGCCTTGGCATCGCCCTCGCCCTTGATCTTCTCGGCGTCGCGGAACGCTTCGGCCAGGATCACGGTGCGCTGGCGGTCGGCGTCGGCGCGGATTTTTTCCGATTCTGCCGCACCCGTCGAACGTAATTCGTTGGCCACCCGGGTGCGCTCGGCTTTCATCCGTTCGTACACCGAGGTGTTGATTTGCTCGACGTATTCAACCCGCTTAAGGCGCACGTCGACGATGCCCACGCCAATTTGCTTGGCCTCGGCGACGACCTTGTCGACGATGGCCTCCATGACCTTGCCGCGTTCGCCCGAGATCACTTCGCGTACGGTGCGCTTGGTAATTTCGTCGTTCAGCGCCGCCTTGACGATTTGATTCAGGCGGTCGCGCGCGCGGTTTTCCTCGCCGTTAAAGCTGACGTAGTACAGGCGCGGATCGATGATGCGCCATTTGACGAAGGCGTCGACCAGGATGTTCTTCTTTTCGGCCGTGATGAAACGGTCGGCGTCCGGCGTGTCGATGGTCAGGATGCGTTTATCGAGAAACATGACATTTTGCAGCGGCGGCGGCAGCTTGAAGTGGATGCCTGGCTGGCTGATCACTTCACGCACTTCGCCGAGCGCGAACACGATGGCAAAGCGTTTTTGGTCGACCACGAACACGGTCGACGAAAGCAGCATCAGCGCGATGAAGGCGGCGACGCTAAAGGTGACGATGCGGTTCATTAGCGGCTCTCCCGATCGCGCGAAGTACGATTCTCGCGCGGACGCGACTGTTCAACTGTCTGCATGATTTCCTGTGGCGGCGTGGCCGGCGCTTGCACCGGGCCGGGTTTGGCGCCGATGGCGGCGTCGCTGGCGGCGGTTTGCGCGATCAGCTTGTCGAGCGGCAGGTACAGCAGGTTGCTGCCCGACTTGGCGTCGATCATCACCTTGGTGGCGCTGCTGAAGATCTGCTGCATGGTATCGAGGTACATGCGATCGCGCGTCACGCCCGGCGCCTTCTGGTACTCGGCTAGCACCTGCGAGAAGCGTGCGGCGTTACCGGTGGCGCTCTCGGTGACTTGCGCGCGGTACGCTTGGGCCTCCTGGGTCAGGCGGATCGCACTGCCGCGCGAGCTCGGGATGACGGTGTTGGCATAGGCTTCGCCTTCGCTGCGCGCGCGCGCGCGGTCCTGGCCAGCCTTGACGGCGTCGTCGAACGCACTTTGCACCTGCTCTGGCGGCTGCACGCTTTGCATCGTCACGTTGGTGATTTGCGCGCCGAGCTTGTAGCGGTCAGCGATCTGTTGCATCAGCTTGTGCGTGTCGAGCGCGATCTTCTCGCGGCCTTCATACAGCACGAAATCCATCTTGCTCTTGCCGACCACTTCGCGCACCGCTGTTTCAGCGATCTGGCGCACGGTGTCGTCGTCGTTATCGCGGCGGTTGTTGAAGATCCAGGCGACCGGATCCTTCAGCGTGTATTGCACGGCGAACTGGATGTCGATGATGTTCTCGTCATCGGTCAACATCAGCGATTCCTTGGTATTTTTCGAGCGCACGGAGCCGCGGTAACCGACTTCGGCGGTGCGCACCTGCGACACGTTGACGATCTCGTGAGCCTGGAACGGCGTCGGCCAGCGCAAGTTGAAACCGGCACCGGTGGTATGGCTGAGCTTGCCGAAGGTGGTGACGACGCCGACCTGGCCTTCCTGCACGATGAACGCGCCGCTGGCGAGCCAGATGAAAAGGACGATCGCGCCGATGACGCCGGCGGTGATGCCGGCGCCTTTCATGTCGGGCCGGTAGCCGCCGCCACCGGGTTCGCCGCCAGTGTTCTTGCCGAACAGGCGGTTCAAACGCAGGTTGAAATCGCGCCACATCTGGTCGAGGTCGGGCGGACCTTCTCCCGGCCTTTTGCTTTCTTGTTGTTTGTTGTCGCCTTCTGGGCGATGGCCCCAACGAGGATCGTTGAGCGACAATTTGACGCCGAGGCGCCTGAGGAGGGAAACGAGCATGCTATGTTGGTCCGACGTTATTGTTGGTTGAAATGCTATCGGCAGGGCCACTCTCGGCGTCGGCATCAAGCGCAAATTCTTCGCTGCCATCGTCCTGCACTTCGTCGTCCTGCTGATCGAAAAGGTGACTCAGACCGGGTGCGGCCCTGGCAGCTTCCACAATCGCCTCGCGCAGCAGGTCGAGACCTTCGCCGCTTCGGGCGCTGATGAAAACGCGGCTGATTTTATCGGCTTCGTCGCGCTCGGTCGCCGGCTCCAGGCCAGCGGCGTCGATCTTGTTCCACACTAAAATTTGCGGAATATGGTCGGCGCCGATTTCCTTGAGCACCAAGTTGACCTGCTCGATTTGCTCCATCCGCACCGGGCTGGCGCCGTCGACGACGTGCAGCAGCAGGTCGGCGTGGATGGTTTCTTCGAGCGTGGCGCGAAACGCCGCCACCAGCTGGTGCGGCAGTTCGCGCACGAAGCCGACCGTGTCGGACACCACCACGTTGCCCACTTCCGCGCCCAGGTACAGGCGGCGCGAGGTGGTGTCGAGGGTGGCGAACAACTGGTCGGCGACGTACACGCCGGCCTTGGTGAGGGCGTTGAACAGGGTCGACTTGCCGGCGTTGGTGTAGCCGACCAGCGAAACCGAGAAAGTCTGGCTGCGCCCGCGCGAACGGCGCTGGGTCTCGTGCTGCTTGCGCAGCTTGGCCAGGCGCACGCGCAGGGCCTTGACGCGGTCGCCGATCAGCCGGCGGTCGGTCTCGAGCTGGGTTTCGCCCGGACCGCGCAGGCCGATACCACCTTTTTGGCGTTCCAAGTGGGTCCAGCCGCGGATCAGGCGCGTGGCCAAATGCTGCAACTGCGCCAGTTCGACCTGCAGCTTGCCTTCATGGCTCTTGGCGCGCTGGGCGAAGATGTCGAGGATCAGGCTGGTACGGTCGAGCACGCGCACATCGAGGCGTTTTTCGAGGTTGCGCTGCTGCGCCGGCGACAGCGCATGGTTGAAGATGACGATTTCGATGTTCTCGGCCAGGCATGCCTGGCCGATTTCGTCGGCCTTGCCGCTGCCGACAAAATAAGCGGCGTCGGGGCTGGAACGCTTCGCCGTAATGGTCGTGATCGGTTCCGCGCCAGCCGACTGGGCGAGCAAAGACAGCTCTTCCACGCTGGCGGCGAAGTCGCCTGCGCCGAAGTCGACGCCGACTAGTGCTGCGCGCATGTTTTTGTCCGGGCAGTGGCGGCCATGCCCATGGCCTTACTCAGCTTCAGGCTCAAGGTTGAGATTGACGGCGCGTGCCGGCACGACCGTCGAAATAGCGTGTTTGTAGACCATTTGGGTAACCGTGTTACGCAGCAGGACAACGTATTGGTCGAAGGACTCGATATGGCCCTGCAGCTTGATGCCGTTAACCAGGTAAATCGAGACCGGAACATGCTCCTTGCGCAAGGCATTGAGGAATGGGTCTTGTAACAGTTGCCCTTTGTTGCTCATAACAGCTCCGTATGTATTGTTGTAGTTTAAGAATTGGAGGCGACTCGCAGGAATTCAAGTGCCAAACTGATCTTTCTCCGAAAAGCAAAGATGTCGACATGCTACTGTAACCTGTTTTCCCGCTCCCAGTCGTCCGCACGTAATTATTTCGGCGTCCTGGCAAAGGGGTTCTTACCCACACGCAACTCAATGCGCAGCGGCGTGCCGACCAGGTTGAACGTATCGCGGAAGTGCTTTTCCAGGTAGCGTTTGTACGGCTCGCCGACCGAGTCGAGGGCGTTGCCGTGGATGACGATGATCGGCGGATTCTGCCCGCCCTGGTGGGCATAGCGCAACTTCGGCCGGATCGAGCCTTTGCGGCGCGGCTCCTGCTTTTCGACCGCCTCGATCAGCGCGCGCGTCAGGCGCGGCGTCGACAGGTCGGCGGTGGCGGCGGCATAGGCGGCGTCGACCGATTTCAGCAGTGGGCCAATGCCGGTGTTCTTCAGCGCCGAGATGAAATGGGTCTTGGCAAACGACAGGAAGTCCAGCTTGCGGTCGATGTCGATCTTGATTTCGTCGCGCTCGTCGGTGCGCAGGCCATCCCACTTGTTGACGGCCACTACCAGCGCGCGCCCGGTTTCGAGGATGAAGCCGGCGATGTGGGCGTCCTGCTCGGAGATGTCCTGCTGGGCGTCGAGCAGCAGCACGACGACGTTCGCTTCCGAGATCGATTGCAGCGTCTTGACGACCGAAAATTTCTCGATTGCCTCAAACACCTTGCCGCGGCGGCGGATGCCGGCGGTGTCGATCAGCGTGTAGTTCTTGCCGTCGCGCTCGAACGGTACCTCGATCGAGTCGCGCGTGGTGCCCGGCATGTCGAACGCGATTACGCGTTCTTCACCGATCAGGGTATTGACCAGGGTCGACTTGCCGACGTTCGGACGGCCGACGATGGCGATCTTGACGCCGCGCTCGGCCGGCGCGAGCTCTTCGGCGTCGGCGGGCCGCGAAGCGAACGCTTCGTTGAGCGCTTCCTCGACCAGGTCGGAGACGCCGTCGCCATGGGCGGCGGAAATCACGTACGGGTCGCCCATGCCGAGTTCATAGAAATCGGCGACGACGGCGCTGTACTTCATGCCCTCGCCCTTGTTCACCACCAGCATGACCTTGCGGCCGGACTTGCGCAGGAAGTCGGTGATGGTCTTGTCGTGCGGCGTCATGCCCTGGCGACCGTCGACGATGAAGATGACGACGTCGGCTTCGGCAACGGCCTGCCTGGTCTGCAGCGCCATCTGGTGCATGATGCCTTCCTTGGCGACCGGCTCGAAGCCGCCGGTGTCGATGACAAGGAACGGGCGTTCGCCGACGCGCCCCTCGCCGTAGTGGCGATCACGCGTCAGGCCAGGCAGGTCGGCCACTAGCGCATCGCGCGAGCGGGTGAGGCGATTGAATAAGGTCGATTTCCCGACGTTGGGGCGACCAACTAATGCTATTACCGGCTTCATGGTGTTATTCGACCGCGATTGCGGTCACAGTCCCAGATTGT
>Ga0326735_1000470_pt1 | contig 10074 bp, 11 predicted proteins | sample 37_GP2_1092_FD_207945 | JGI IMG/M metagenome (GOLD analysis project Ga0326735, IMG submission 207945) | Glacier ice microbial communities from Ngari, Tibet, China - 37_GP2_109.2 | ecosystem: Environmental > Aquatic > Freshwater > Ice > Glacier | place: China: Ngari, Tibet | collected 2018-07-31
CCGCTCGATGCCCAGCCCGACGGGGCCCTGGCCTTGCGGCGCCATATGCAGATGATCTTTCAGGATCCGATGAGTTCGCTCAACCCGCGGCACACCATCCGCACCATCCTGACGCGTCCTATTCTGTTCCATGGCATCGCGCCTGATCAGGCCGCGGCGGCTGCTTCGGCTGCTGCCGTGCTTGAACGCGTCGGCCTGCCTCTTACCGTGCTGGCGCGCTATCCCCACGAACTTTCCGGCGGGCAGCGTCAGCGGATCGGCATTGCCCGTGCCGTGATGCTGCGGCCGCGCTTTGTCCTCGCCGACGAGATTGTCTCGGGGCAGGACGTTTCCACCCAGGCCCGCGTTCTCGTACTGCTCAAAGAACTCTGCGCTGAAATTGGCATGGCGCTGGCCTTCATCAGCCACGACCTGTCGGTCATCCGCGCGCTATGCCACCGGGTCTATGTGCTCAATGGTGGCGTCGTAGTGGAGGAAGGGTCTTGCGAAAGCGTGTTCGCTGCGCCGCAGCATGCCTATACGAGGGCGCTGATCGACGCCATTCCGCTGCCAGTCGTCGGCACGAGTTGGCTGGCGGCGTAACGGAACTCTCCGCCACGCCGCCAGGCATCAATCCTGATAAATGCCCGTTTCGCTAGCGACGTGCCGATAGGCTGCGCCTGCGGTAAAGCCTCCGTCGATCACGAAGTCTTCGCCGGTAATGAAGCTCGACGTGTCCGAGACGAGGAATAGCACTAGCTCGGCGATCTCTTCCGGCTTGCCGCTGCGGCGCATCGGGGTGATATCGATCATCGGCTTGAGATGCGGGCTATTGGCATTAAGACCGGTAACCACCAGCCCGGGGCAGATCGCATTGACGCGAATGCCCTTGCTGACCAGTTCCATCGCCGCGCTACGCGTCAACCCGCGCAGGCCCCACTTGCTGGCGGTGTAGGCCGGGTCGTAATGGCCAGAAAATGCGCTATTGGACGAGATATTGACGATGGCGCCGCCACCGCTTTCGGCCATCAATGCACTGACCGCCTGGATGCCCAGAAAGGCTCCGGTCAGGTTGACCTTGAGCACGCGCTCCCAGGCATCGAGCTTGGTGGTTTCGACGGTCGTGCGGTTGATGATGCCCGCATTGTTGACCAGTATGTCGAGCCGGCCCTTCCAGCTGCGTGCAAGCTCGAGTGTTTGGGCCCAGCTCTCTTCGCTCGTGACGTCGAGCAGGACGAATTTCGCCGCAAGGCCGTCGTCCGTGAGCGCCTTCGCCAGCGCTACGCCTTCCGCTTCAAGCACGTCGGCGATGACGACGGCCGCACCCGATAGGGCCAGCAGCCGCGCTTCTGCTTCGCCTTGCCCGCGCGCACCGCCGGTGACGATGGCAACCTTGCCTTCCAGCTTGCTCATGCTCATTCCCCTGCCGCTATCGTTGTCTGGCGCTGGCTGCCCAACCCATCAATGCCAAGCGTGATGATCTGGCCCACTCGCAGGAAAATCGGCTCGGGCTTGATGCCCATGCCGACGCCCGGCGGGGTGCCGGTCGCGATCACATCGCCCGGCTCAAGGGTCATGAACTGGCTGATGTAGCTCACGAGAAATGCCACGCTGAAGATCATGGTATTGGTATTACCGGTCTGACGGCGAACCCCGTCAACATCGAGCCAAAGCCCGACATTTTGCGTATCGGCCACTTCATCGCGCGTTACCAGCCAAGGCCCGATCGGCCCGAACGTGTCGTGGCTCTTGCCCTTGGTCCATTGGCCGCCACGCTCGGACTGGAAACTGCGCTCCGACACATCATTGACGACGCAATAGCCCTCCACATGGTCGAGAGCTGCATCCTCGCTGACATATTTGGCGCGAGCACCGTTTACCACGCCCAGCTCAACCTCCCAGTCGGCCTTCTTGGGGCCGCGTGGAATTTCCACCGCGTCGTTAGGGCCATTGATGGCGGTGGTCGCCTTCATGAAGAGGATTGGCTCCTCGGGCGGCGCCTTGCCGGTTTCCTTGACATGGTCTGCATAGTTCAGGCCGACGCAGATGAACTTGCCCACCTTGCCGACACGGGCCCCGATACGGCCCTCGCCCAAAGCGGGCAGGGTGCTGGTATCGAGCGCCGCAAGTTGCCTTAGTCCTGCCGGAGAGAGAACAGCGCCGGCAATGTCATCGACGACGCCGCTCAGGTCTCGGACCACACCGTTCGCATCGAGCAGGGCAGGCTTTTCGGAGCCCTTTGGGCCATGGCGAAGAAGTTTCATTGTCTATGCCCGTCGGAAGCCGGTTAAAGTCGCATCTTCGACATCGGGCAGGTTGACCACGATATTGTCGGGCGTTCGCGTGGTCAGCCAGACTAGCTCTTCGGTCGTCGACATGTTGACCTCGACATGCGGCCAGTTAGGCGGCACGAAGACGAAGTCGCCCTCTTCCATGTCGAGATATTCGCTGTAATTCTCGCCGAAATAGATGCGGCCAAAGCCCTTGAGTACATAGCCACCTGTCTCGGCTTCACCGTGGTGATGCGGCAAGGAGCGATAGCCAGGATCATTGCTCACCTTGCCGAACCAAAGCTTGGTCGCCGGGGTAATTTCGGGTCCAACACCTGTCACGCGCACGCATCCGCCGGACTGTCCGGTGCCTGTATGTTCCTGTCCTTTACGAGTGACGACGGCTTTGACTTCTGCGGTCATGAGCTCCTCCAAAATGCTGCGACGGACCTTGTACCGCCGGACCTCGATATTGAGTGTTTTATTTTAGGTGTCAAGTAATTTGCCCGGCTTGCGGCGCTCATCGCGCTGGCTTAACAGAGAGTGCTGGGGAGACCATGCCGTGACCGAACATTCCAGGGTCTGGATCGACGCCGAGACCAAGATAGCCGACGCGCCGGGCGACCACCACGATGAGTTGCGTCTATGGCTGCGTCTGTTCAGTGTCACCCGGCTGATGGAGAACGACGTTCGCAGCCGCCTGCAGAACGAGTTCGACGTCACCTTCCCCCGCTTCGATATTCTGTCCCAGCTTTATCGTGTGCCTGATGGCCTGATCCTGGGGGAATTGTCCCAGCGGCTCATGGTGTCGCCGGGCAATATTACCTCGGTTATCAAGCGCCTGATGGACGATGGCATGATCGTCCGGAACCAAAATCCGAACGATCGACGCGAGAACATCGTGCAGATGACGACGCTTGGCCGCGAGAAGTTTATCCAGATGGCCGCATCCAACGAAGAGTGGGTTCGCAATCTGACCAAGGATCTTGCCCCGGCGGACGTGAAGGCGCTTCTCGCATTGCTTCAGAAGATGAAGACCTCGGTCCGCCGCGCGCTGGACGAATAATCAGTCCGGAACGACGGCAAGCACCTGGATTTCAATCTTGGCGCGATCTTCCATGAGGGCGACGACCTGAACCGCCGCCATTGGCGGGAAGTGCCGGCCGATCGTCTCACGATAGGCTGCACCAACTTCTTTCATGCGCGACTTGTAAGCGTGACGATCCGTGAAATACCAGGTCATCTGGATGATGTGCTCAGGGCCAGCGTCGGCCGCAGCCAAAACGTCCACAACGTTCTTGAGCGTCTGGCGCACCTGGTCGATGAAGTCGTCTGACTGGAATTCGCAATTGGCATCCCAGCCAACCTGGCCGCCGACTTGCACGATGCGGCCGCGCGCTACCATACCGTTGGAATAGCCGATGGGCTTGGCCCAACCTTCGGGCTGGATGATCTGATGGGTCATTGAACTGGCTCCAGATAGCGCGTGAGACCCGCGCGGACGTCGTCCGGCCAGGGGTGCGATTTGTGATCGACCGTCGAGGTCGCGACGATGCGTTGCTTGATGGTCCAGATCACGTCGTCGCGGACCGTCACCACGGTTTCAAGGTCGAGAGACGCACGACCGATTGCGCGAACATGCACCGCAAAATCGAGCACGTCGCCATAGGTAGACGGGCGCTTGAACTCGACGTTCATCGTCACCGTCGGCAAGCCCATCTTGCGCTCATACATCAGCTCTTTCCAGGTGACGCCGAATGACGCGAACATCGCCTCGTTCACATCGACCAGCATGGAAAAATAGGCTGGATGATAGGCGATGCCGGTCAGGTCGCAGTCGCCGAAACGCAACGGCTTGGATTGGGTAAATGGCATAAAAACTCCGCTCTTCAGCCGGTCATAACTTCGCCGCCGGCCACGGCGATGGCCTGGCCGGTAATCGATGATGCGCCCGGCAAAGCCAGCCAGAGCACAGTGTCTGCAACCTCTTCGGGATCGACCAGCCGACCTTGCGGATTGGCCTTCGCCAGTTCGGCCCGCGTTTCCATCTCGCTACGTCCGGTCTTGCCAACGATCGCCTCGACCGCCCGTGCAATCAGCGGCGTGTCGGTAAAGCCGGGGCACACCGCATTGACGGTAATGCCAGTGCGGGCCAGCTCCAGAGCCAGCGAGCGGGTGAGCCCTATCACCCCATGTTTTGCCGCCGCATAGGCGCTCACATAGCGATAGCCGATCAGTCCTGCCGTGGAGGCGATATTGATAATCCGGCCACCTGCACCATAGGCCTTGATGTCACCCAGCAATGCCTGCGTGACGAGGAACACCCCGGTAAGATCGGTGGCGATGACCTTGTTCCAGAAGTCTGGCGTCATCTTGTCGAACGGCGCGCTGGGCGCTTCGCCGGCATTGTTGATCAGGATGTCGACCGCGCCGAACCCCTGATGGGCAGCCTCGACACCGGCTGTGATCTTGTCTGCGTCGGTAATGTCGAAGTCGTCGACGATCTTGACCTGTGCGGGCGGCAGGCTGGTCGCAAAAGCTTCCAGACGCTCGCGCTGCCGCCCCGCAAGGGTCACGGATGCGCCTTCGCCCACCAGCTTGCGCACCACTGCCTGGCCGATCCCGCCCGAAGCCCCGGTCACCAAGGCATGGCGACCGGACAGCCTAGTGTCTGAACTCATCGACCCGCTCGCGCCAAGTTGTTTTCATACTGCGACTTCGCCGCATAATACTGCTTTGGCCAAGCCACCGATTTGATGCCGATTTTTGCCGCTTCATGCAACAGCCAGCTTGGATCGGCCAGGTGCGGACGCGCTATTGCACAGAGGTCTGCACGACCCGCTGCAATGATCGAATTGGCATGGTCAGCCTCGGAAATAGCCCCGACGGCGATGGTGGGGATGCCCACTTCGTTGCGGATCTTGTCGGAGAACGGCGTCTGGAACAGGCGGCCATACACTGGTTTTTCGTCCTTCCACACCTGTCCCGATGAACAGTCGATCACGTCGGCACCAGCCTGTTTAAACATCTGTGCGTAGATGGCCGCATCGTCAGGTGTATTGCCACCCTCGAACCAGTCATTGCAGGAGAGGCGCACCGAGATCGGCTTGTCCTCTGGCCATACGGCACGCACCGCGGCAAAAACTTCGAGCGGAAAGCGTGCCATGTTCTCGTGACTGCCACCATATTCGTCGTCACGCTGATTGGTCAGAGGGCTCAAAAAGCTCGACAGCAGGTAGCCGTGGGCACAATGCAGCTCCAGCCAATCGACACCAGCCTCGGCCGCTCGCCGCGTTGCCGCGACATGGTCGTCGCGCACCCGGTCCATGTCGGCGCGGTCCATCGCCTTGGGCACCGGGCTGTGCTTGAGGTAGGGCAGCGGTGACGCCGAGATCAGCGGCCAGGCACCCTCGTCGAGTGGTTGGTCGATTCCCTCCCAAGCCAGCTTGGTCGAGCCCTTGCGACCGGCGTGGCCGATCTGGATGGCCAGCTTCGCGCCACTATTGCTGTGAACGAAATCCGCCAACCGCTTCCAGCCGACTGTCTGCTCATCGTTCCAAAGGCCAAGGCATCCGGGGGTAATGCGCGCATCGGGCGACACGCAGGTCATCTCGGCAAAAACCAGCGCTGCACCACCCATGGCGCGGGCGCCCAGATGGACCAGATGGAAATCGTCGATCAACCCGTCTGCCGCCGAATACATGGCCATTGGCGACACAACGATGCGGTTCTGCAACGTAACGCCACGCACCGTGAAAGGCGTCAGCATTGGCGGAACACTACGCTTGCCAAGCTCGACATTCACGCCGGCATCCGCCGCAAACCAGCGCTCATAGCCCTCAAGCCAGTTCGCATCGCGCAGGCGCAGGTTCTCGTGGCTGATGCGTTGCGAGCGGGTCAGCATGGAATACATGAACTGCTCGGGCTCAAGCTGGTCGGCATAACGTGCGCCAACCACCTCAAACCACTCCATAGCATTGCGCGCCGCATTCTGGATGCGCGCAACATCGACCCGGCGAATGTCTTCGTAGTCCTGCAGGACGGCCGGAATTGCAGTTTTGTCGTGGCCATGCAGGTTGAACTGACGCGTCAGCTCGATAGCGTCCTCAAGGGCAAGCTTGGTGCCCGAGCCGATTGCAAAGTGCGCCGTGTGGGCCGCGTCGCCCATCAGCACGACATGGGAATTGCCATTGAAATGGCTCCACTTGCCGCAGATCAGGCGATTGAAATTGAGCCAAGCCGAACCGCGCACGTGTCGTGCGTTGGTCATCAGAGGCTGGCCCTCCAGCACTTCGGCAAACAGGTTCTCGCAAAAGTCGATGGAGCCCTGCTGCTCGATCTGGTCGAGGCCATGGGCCAGATAGGTCTCTTCGGTCGTCTCGATGATGAAAGTCGAGGTGTTCTCATCGAACTTGTAGATGTGAGCCTGGAACCAACCGTGATCGGTCTTGCGGAAATCGAAGGTGAAGGCGTCAAACAGCTTGTTCGTGCCGAGCCATATATAGCGGTTCGGCCGCACCGCCAGATCGGGCTGAAACACGTCCTGATAGGCATTGCGGATTTTGGAGTTGAACCCGTCCGAGGCAATGACGAGGTCCGCATCCGCATAGTCGAGATCGCCGCTTGCGTCGGTTTCAAACACCAGTTCGACGCCTAGTGCCTCGCAGCGCTGCTGCAGGATGTTGAGCAGCTTCTTGCGGCCAATGCCGACAAAGCCGTGGCCCGACGTGCGCTGGCGTGTGCCCTTGAACAGGACTTCGATATCGTCCCAATGGTTGAAGGCATCCTGGATTTCGGTTGCGCTCTCGGGATCCCACTCGACCATGGCCGACATGGTGGCATCCGAGAAAACCACGCCCCAGCCAAATGTGTCGTAAGGCTTGTTGCGCTCGACCACCGTGACGCTGTGCTCGGGATGGTTCTTCTTCATCAAGAGCGCGAAATAGAGCCCTGCGGGGCCGCCGCCGATGCAGACGATGCGCATGAACCGAAATCCTTCAGGAAAGCGACATTAGTTTAGATGTAAACTAAATCGCCTGCCCAAATAGTCAAGACCTAAAGTTTTCTCCATGGTCTAAATCACCGCCGGGCGCTGCTCTCGCAGAGCTGGCGCAACAGGCCAAGCGTACCGTCGATATCGGCTACCATTTCTCTCTTGGCTGTCGCGGCATCGCCTTGCCGCATGGCCCGGATGATCAGGTGATGGTAATGCGTAAACGGCTCATGCAGGCCGGTTTCTAGCTGCGGCGCGATATGGGTCGAGAGCATTCGCATATACGGCCCATACCGCAGCCAGAGGCTGTCGATGATCTGAAGCAGCACTTCGGAACCCGACTGCCGATAGATCGCAAAGTGAAATGCGCGGTTGCGGTCCAGCATGTCATAGACGTGCTTCTCGTCACTCAGCGCCTCATGCTCAGCCACGATCGTCTCAAGCTCGATCAGCGCGGCGGTGGTCATCCGCTCCGTAGCCAGCTCGGTTGCCAGCCCTTCAACTACAACGCGGGCGCGACACAGATCGTCCAGTCGCTCTACTGACACCGCCGGCACGCGCGCCGATCCGCCCGACGAGACTTCAAGCGCGTTTTCAGCAGCCAGGCGCCGCAACGCTTCGCGAACCGGCATGTGGCTTGTGCCAAAAGTGGTGGCCAGCGACGAGATGGTCAGTGTCTGCCCCGGGTCGAACCTGCCGACCATCAATGCGTCGCGCAATTGCTGGTAGACGCCGTCAGCAATGGTCATCCGCGAGGATATCGGGGCCAGTTTACCAACTATGGACATGGACGCAGCTCCCTGCAGCGGCAACCCCATTGCAGCGGGGCCGCCAAGTTTGAGTTGCGTTGTATTCTGCCGAGGCAGAAGGCCCAACGGTTTTTACAGCGCGTTGAAGAAGCCAGCCATGCGGTCCATGCCCTCTTCAATGCGCTCGTAGCTCTGCGACCCGAAACACACACGAATATGGCTGTCGCCCAACGGACCGTAAAAGCTGCCGGCCTCGACCACGACATTGGCCTTCTCAAGCAGGGCGTCTGCCGCCTGCTGCGAGGTTAGCCCAGTGGCACTGATATCGGGGAAGGCGTAGATTGTGCCTTCTGGCATGGCGCAGGTTACGCCTGGCATCTGGTTGAGGCGGCGCACCACCAGATCGCGCTTCTTCTGGTCATCGTCCACCATGTCCTGCAGCACCGATGCAGGGCCGGTCACGGCCGCCAGCGCGCCATCCTGGATGAACGTGTTGACATGGGTCACCTCGTTCATGGTGATCTTCATCAATCCAGGCATCAAAGCCGCATCGGCCGCCAGATAGCCCAGCCGCCAGCCATCCATCGCATAGGCCTTGGTGAAGGCAAACATGGTGATGGTCCGCTCCTTCATGCCCGGCAGCGAGGCGATGCTGATGTGCTCGGCGCCTGCGAACAGGATTTGTTCATAGACCTCGTCCGAAACGATGATCAGGTCATGCTTGATGGCGAGATCGGCGAGATCCTGCAATTCATCGCGCGAATATACCCGGCCGGTCGGGTTGCACGGATTGACCAGCACGATCATGCGCGTGTTCTCGGTGATCTTGGCTTCGATCAGGTCCTTGCGGATGCTGAAGCCCGCGTCACGATCGAGCGGCGCCAGAACCACCTTGGCGCCTGTCATCTCGATTTTGTTGACGTGCTGGGGATAAAAAGGTTCAAGCAGAATGGCCTCGTCACCCTCATCCAGCAGGGCCATGAAGGCAGCATAGGACGCTTGGGTCAGCCCGTTGGTGATAAGAATTTCCCCGGCCGTCGCGTCGATATTGTTATATTCGGCGAGCTTTTTCTGCAACGCCTGCCGCAGCGCCAATTCACCCTGCAGATCGCTGTAATGAACCTTTCCAGCGAGCAACGCCTTGATGGTCGCCTGCTTAATATGGTCCGGCGTGTCATGGCACGGACGTCCCAGCTCAAGATGGATCAGATCAGCCCCAGTCGCCGACTTGGCCGACGCCTTCTGGAACATGCCGTAGTTCTTTTCCGAAGTCTGGGTAATGCGTCTGGCAAAGCGTGACATGCAGAATCTCGTATTCGTTGTGGTCGCCGGGGCCGAAGTCGCGTGACGGGGCGCGGGCACAAAGTTGATAACGACGGGGTTTAGGCTGTTTTGAGCATTTGATCAAACACCAATTTGCAATCTTGGTGGCTGCAGAAGAGCGGTGAATGCACATTGGCTGATAGTAGATGCGGACCGGGCAGAGCCAAAGGTGCTCAGAGCCGAGCGGGCAAGGACAATCCTCGATATGGTCTCCATCCGTGTGCGTCTTGCCGAGGCTGACGACCGGGCCATCCCATTGGGAGGGTGGTCTACTCGCCGGTGCGAAAGACACCAACATCGCCGCTCTGGTCACAAGAGCTTCGGAGCAACATTAAAGTTGTGCTCTGAAGCTGGGAGGAGCGTCGATGAAAACGGCGATAGTTCTGCGTCACGTGACGAGGGTCAGGACTCATTGATCCACAAGATGAAGGTTGCTGCGCAGGCGATTGCCGACAGGAAATTGTAGGCTCAGTCGGCCAGCATGGCGGCCGACCCGATCGACGTGGTGCGATTTTCGACGTTGATCATGGCCGAAGGGCGTTTCGAAACTGGGTTCAAGACCGACGCAGATACCGGCTTTGTCAGTTTCCTGCGCCTGATCGATGTCCGCTACCGCAAGCTTTAGGATAGTCCTGCCATGGCCGGCCTGAACTGTGCAGTCGCCGGACTTCGGCTCGACCTTGGCGGCGAAACCATCATCGATCTGCCTGCGCTACGTATCGCATCCGGAACGCTGACAGTACTCGATGGCCCTTCGGGT
>Ga0326735_1000471_pt1 | contig 10069 bp, 10 predicted proteins | sample 37_GP2_1092_FD_207945 | JGI IMG/M metagenome (GOLD analysis project Ga0326735, IMG submission 207945) | Glacier ice microbial communities from Ngari, Tibet, China - 37_GP2_109.2 | ecosystem: Environmental > Aquatic > Freshwater > Ice > Glacier | place: China: Ngari, Tibet | collected 2018-07-31
AGGCTGTTTGCAGTTGCAGCGCGGCGCGCTCGGCCAGTCCCATCCGCAGCTCGTCAAGCGATCGCGTCAAGTTCTTCATGGCGGTCACGGTATCGGAGCGCTGCACGAACAGCCTGAGATCGACCTCTGCGCTGGAGTAATAGTCGCTGACCAGAGCCACGGCAGTAGTGAGGGAGGCGGCCATCGACTGGTTGCGCTGCTCCTGCACGGTACTCAACCCGATCAGGTAGCTGGCAATGCCCACGCCCGCGCTGACAAGCAGCGCCGAGCCCACCAGCGCCAAAGGCAGCTTCTGAGCAATCTTCAACCGAAATACCATAAGGTCCTCCAACCTTTCCCGGATCGCCGCGATGCCATCTGTCAACGGCATGAGAACGCCGCGCTCTTTACAGCGCGGCTCGCAGCGATCGCCCTCCCAAGCTGCCGGAATGAACCAGCAGTGCAAACGATACATCCGGCCGATTAACTACTCCTTACGGATGAATGCCGGCTGTCATATTTTCGTCGCCACAAACAAAAAGGGCCACTCGAAAGTGGCCCTTTTGAAACTGCTTGGCGTCGCTTGCTTTAGCTCAGCGCGCCAATCACCGCCTCGATACGCTTCTTCATGGTGGAAGCGTCGAACGGCTTGATGATGTAGTTGTTAACGCCGAAGGAAATGGCTTCCTTGACCTGTTCCTTGTCGGAACGGCCGGTCGCCATTATGAACGGCATGGCCTGGGTGCGCGGGTGCTTGCGGATCACCTTGAGCAGGGTCAACCCGTCGATATCTTCCATGTTCCAGTCGGAAATGATCAGATCGACATTGGCCTTTTCCAGCTTCCCGAGTGCATCGCGGCCACTCTTGGCTTCGATGATGTCCTTGAATCCAAGCTGGGTCAGGATGTACTTGCAGATACCACGCATGGACTGCTGGTCATCAACGATGAGGACGCTGACAGCGCTGGCTTTTGGCATGTCGTATTTACCTTCTTGGCGCTCGAGGTCTTCTGACCACGGACTTCGCTGGAACACTAAGCGGGCAAGGGTTACAAATCTCTCAACCTGCTGCCCTGCATTGTCTGTGACCGTGCTTCAGGCCGCAGATTTAAGGCGGACCAACGCATTGGCCAGGCGGCCTGCGATGGCTTCGATGGGCGCCTGTTCCACCACGGCCCCCTCTTCGAAGGCAACGCGCGGCATTCCATACACGAGGGCCGAGCCCTGGCTCTGTCCAACCGTGTAGGCACCGGCATCGCGCATCATCTTGAGACCGCGCGCACCGTCGCGCCCCATGCCGGTCAGAATCGCCCCGACGGCCATCGCACCGACTGTCCTGGCGACCGATTCAAACAACACATCGACGCTGGGACGATGTCCGCTTTCCAGTTCGTCATGGGTCAGCCGGGTCTTGAGCTGGCCCGAGGAGCGCTCCACCCGCAGGTGATAATCGCCCTTGGCAACATAGGCATGTCCCGGCAACAGCACCATGCGGTCGTCCGCTTCTACCACTGTCAGGTCACACACCTCATCGAGGCGCGCGGCAAAGCGCGCGGTAAAGCCCGGCGGCATATGCTGCGCGATGACGATCGGCGGGCAATCTGTCGGCATCAGGCTCAGCACGGTGCGGATCGCCTCGACCCCGCCGGTCGAAGCGCCGATCGCAATCAGCGCACCGCTTGGTGCGGCCGCCGTCTTCAGCGGCACCTTGGGTGCATCGGCGCGCCCGGCCGAGCGGCCACGCACGTCAGACTTGGCCGCCGCGCGGATCTTGTCGCGCAGGTTTGCGCCGAAACCATCGAGTCCGCCTTCGAATTCCGCGCTCGGCTTGGCCACGAAATCAACCGCGCCCAGTTCGAGTGCCAGGAGCGTTTCGCTGGCGCCCTTCTTGGTCAGCGTCGACACCATCACCACCGGCGTGGGCCGCAGCCGCATCAGCTTCTCAAGGAATTGCAGCCCGTTCATATTGGGCATTTCGATGTCGAGCGTCACGACATCGGGGTTCAGCGTCTTGATCTTCTCGCGCGCATCTATCGGATCTTTGGCCGTGCCCACCACATCGATATCGCCGTCTCGCGTCAGCATGCGTGACAGGACTTCTCGGATCAGCGCCGAATCGTCGACCACCAGGACCTTGATGCTCATGCTGCTTCCCGTTTGTTCAGTTTCTGCTTGGATTGGTAGACCGTCTTGCCGACCAGGCGGAATCCGTCACCGCCAGCGCCGAGATTTTCGGAATGCCCGATATAGAGAAAGGCTTCCGGCGCCAGCATCTTGCCAAGCCGCGAGAACACCTCGCCCTGCGTGGGCTTGTCGAAATAGATTGCCACATTGCGACAGAACACGGCGTCGAACGGACCCTTCATCGGCCAGCTAGGCCCGATCAGGTTCAATGGCTTGAACGACACCAGTTCGCGCACCGCCGTGGGAATGCGGATCGAGCCGTCGTCGGCCTTTTCGAGCCGCCGCGCCCGGTCGGCACTCAGCCCATTGAGTTCATTTTCGGTGTAGACACCAGCTGACGCCTTGGCGATCACCGCCGTATCGATATCGGTCGCCAGGATCTTGAAGTCCCAGCGCTTGAGTTCTGGAAATGCGGCCAGCAGGTCCATGCCGATCGTATAGGGCTCCTGCCCCGTCGAGCAACCCGCCGACCAGATGCGCAGGCGGGTGCCGCGCGGTTTTTCGACCATCAGCGCGCCGACATAGCTGCGCAGATGCTCGAAATGATGATCTTCGCGATAAAAACGCGTCAGGTTGGTGGTCAGCGCGTTGACGAAGTCCTGCCCGTCGCTGGCACTGCCGCCGCGCTCGAGATAATCGACATAGGCGTCAAAGCCCGGCAGGCCGAGGGCCCGCACGATCTTGCTCAGACGCGAAATCACCAATGTTCGTTTTGCATCGCTCAGCGAAATGCCGGCTACAGTGTAGACCCGGCTCTTGATCCGCGAAAACTCGCGGTCGCTGAGGGAAATTTCTCCCTGTTCCATACGATGCACCCCAATTCCCAACTGCTCCGAAGACTGGGAATCAGGCCGTCGCACGCTTCGTCAGGGGAGCTGGTTTGCGCTCCACCACATCGCCGAACGACGCCATCCGCCCGGTGAGACGCCGCAGCGCTACTTCACCTTCGTCCAGTGTCAAAGCAATGGTATCGGTTTCATTGCTTAGATTGCGTAAATGACTGTCGAGACCTGCAATCATTTTTTGCAGCATCATTGCTTCCACTGCGCCGGTCTCGGACTGCGCCCGTCCGCGCTTGACGACGGCACGGATATCCTTAGCCGAACGGTTGGTAATCTGTGCCAGTTGGCGCACTTCATCGGCCACCACGGCAAAGCCTGCCCCCTTCTCGCCGGCCCGCGCCGCCTCAACTGCAGCATTCAGCGCCAACAGATTGGTGCGGAAGGAAACATCCTCGATGGCCTGCACCATCTGGTCGATTTCCTGGGTCATCCGGTCGATTTCGTCTACCAATGTGTGGGTGCGTCGCGCCGCCAGATCCAGCTCGCCCGCGAGGTCCTGCGCCGCGCGTCCGATCACCCGGGTCTGACGCAGCCGTCCGGTGCCATCCGCCAGCGCCTTTCCGGTCATGCCTGCGTCAGCGCGATTGGCATCGCTCTGGGATCCGAAATGCGCCGCCCGCTGCTCGAAATTGTCCAGCAGTTGCCCAACCTTGCCCAGCCGCTGCTCAAGACTGCCGCGCAGGTCGCGCTCGTCTTCCAGCTGTTCGGCCATAGCGCGCGTAAAGTCATCGAGCCGCACAGCCAGCGCGCCCAGCGGCCCATCCAGTGCGTCGGGCAAATCGCCATCGCCCGCCGCCACGCCCTCGAGCTGGCGCAACCCCTGGTCGATCGATGCCATGCCCTTGTTGAGCGCAGCCAGCACCGGACGCGTCGCTGCAAGCGCCGTCGTAAAACGGAAACCCGTCTGCCCACCCGCCAAGGCCGCGGCAAAAGCATCGAGATCGTCATCCTCGATATACATCCCCGCCGGCACCAGTTCGAGCAGGTAGCGACCCTGTGCTACGTCCTGGCGTTTCACGATGAAACGGGCATCGCCCAGTGTCATCATCGTTTCCTTGGCCGCCCCGCCGCCGCTACTGAGATAGCCGGGACCAAACAATGCATCGAGCGTCGCGCCTTCGACCGCGCCCTTGGCAAGCGTGGTCGCGCCCTGGCTCACGGCCAAAATGCTGCCCTGCCCATCCACCAGCAGCGCCGGCTGGTTCAGGCTCGCTATGGTACTTTTGAAAAGATGCGCCTTTTCCAGCCGTCTTTCGAGCCGGATGATAATGGCGTCGATGGTCAGCGCTTCCCCGGCCCGCTCGCTCAATCCGGCTGCCAGGGCCAGCGCGGCCAGCATTTCGCCGTCCTGCCGGCTGCGTCGGACTGCCATCGCCAACATGACCGACAGCGCGATCAGCATCAGCGCGGCAACGCTTGCCAGCCAGACCATGCCCGAACCGAGGGCGGGCAGCAGGCCGGCCGCCAGCGCGACGGCGCCAAGCCAGGGAATAGCGGCGATCAGTGCTAGCCGCAGATTGGGCATGGAGCGCCTGATCCGCAAATCAGCAGGAGAGAGTTCAACATAACCGGAACACTGCCCGACAATGGTTAACCAAATCTATAAACGGCGAGAGTCGGGTAAGACTTTGATAAGCCTTGTTGTCAAATAATGAACAACAGTCCCCATCTGGAACAACATTTAACGCAGCCGCCTATCTTTTGAGACCACCGCAATTTGCGAAGGTGGTCGTCATGAGCTGAGTCGAAAGGCAGTAGCGCTCGAGCACCGAAGCGCAGCCTGCCAATGCAGGTGAGCATCGGAGCAGAGAGCAATGCCGGCTTGCAGGCCAGCCCACGACGATCACCGAAGCAAATTCTAGAAGAGTTCGATATCGTCGATTGGCGCTGGTATTACGACGCGGCGCTTGGCAAAGGCGGCTTCGTCACGCGCCACATTGGCACCGACATCGCTATCCAGGCGCTTGACGAAGGCACGCCCGGAATGCGGCTTGAACAGCACGCGCCGCGCATAGTTGCCGCCCAGGTCTTCGCTGGTGGCGACATAGCCTTCATCAGCCAGGAACTGCCGGACGAACTCGATATTCTTGAGGCCCACATCGTCGAGAGCCGAATTGATCTTGCCGCCGCCAAACACCTTGATTTCGAGGTTGGATTTCTTGCCGGTGCCCTTGGTCAGCACCTTGTTGATCAACTGCTCCATGGCAAAGGCGCCATAGCGCGCCGATGCACCATAGCGATCCTTGGCGGAACCTGACTGTTCGGCGAGCAGGAAATGGTTCATGCCGCCTACATTGGCCACCCGGTCGCGGACGCAGGCCGAGACGCACGATCCGAGCACTGTCGAATACGTCAGGTCGCTTTCGTTGGAAACGTGGCAGTCACCTTGATGCACGGTTGTAACCACCCCGCGATCAAACTCGGGCGGTAGAGAATTCTGCAGTCCCATCAATAGTCTCGAACTCTGGAGCGCCACTAAACCAGAGGGTATCGGAGAACTCGTTAGCCAATTGCTAACCACGATGCGCGAGGGACGTTACACGGTCCGGAAACAGCAAGAAGAGCTTTAGAAATAGTCAGATAGGGTGTTTTGAACGGGACTAGGATTTCATACTAAATGTCACTGCAGAAACTCGCGAGAGAACTCGATGAGACGGCGCGCCAAACATCTTCGATGCTAGAAGGCATCACGGAAGCGCTTCAAATCCTGGCCGAAAGAAATCTGAGCAAGGACCCGACCATCCGCGAAGCCGTGCAGATGATCGTGACAGCCCTGCAGGGCCAGGATCGCATCGAGCAGCGCTGCCACAATATGGCACTCGCTGTCCGCCAGTTTGCCTTGCTGCCCCATTCGGCTCCAGACAGTGTCTATGACGAAATCTGGTCCAGCTTGACGCTCGACGAACTCCGCGTCCCATCGTTGTCCGGCATCGCAGCCCACCAAAGCCACGGCGACGTCGACCTGTTCTAATGTCTCGACCGATGAACGACCCAAAGGCGCCACAGGGCGTCTTTTTCATTTACGCACCCAATCGGCGCGCGGCGTCGGGTTCACGTCAAAGACAGCGTCATCGACCACTGCATCGTCCTATGGCGGGGCAGGTACATGCAAGGCCGCCTGGCAAAATGCGTCGGAGCCCATCCGGTTGCAACGAGACCTCGGCAAATAAAAAGGCGCCTCGCGGCGCCCTTGACTTGAAATATTGCAGTGCTCCAGACCGGTCGAGATTCAACGCGGGCTGAGACGAAAATGCTTGGCTTCACGAGCCGGAGCGTACGCAGAAGACAGGCATTGCATCCCAACATCAGTTGATATCGGCTGGTCGGTCCTTAGGAGTCCATTTTCGCGCCGGAAACTACGGCATGCAGGTCAATCAGCCCGACCATGCGGCTTTCGTGGGTCACGATGCCGTTGAGCAGTTCGGTATCGATCGAATTGCCTTCCGGTACATTGTGGATGTCGTCGCGCGACACCGTTAGAATGTCGCTCACCGCATCGACCAGGATTCCAACCCATTTGTCGCCCACGCTCATCACCACCACGACGTGGTTCTTGGTGGGCGAGGTCGGGCCATCGCCGAAACGGGCGCGCAGGTCAAAGATCGGCACGATGGTGCCGCGCAGGTTGATCACGCCGCGCACGAACTCGCGGGTGTTGGGCAGCGGCGTCGCACCGTTCCAGGCGCGGATTTCGCGCACCGTGGTGATCTCCACCCCATAAGTCTGCTCGCCGATCGAAAAAGCGATCAACTGCAGTGAATTCTGGGCGGCGACGGCGGACTTGTCGGCCATATCGTCGCGAAAACCGAGCGCTTCCATTCTATGCCTTTCTTTCCGCCTGTTCTGGGCGGCTACGCAAAACTACAGGCCGCGACGCGGCATTCTTAAGCACGCAACGTTCAGGCCGCGTTTTTATGGACGATCGTGGTCTTGAGGCTCTGCACGTCGACGATCAGCGCGACATTGCCGTCGCCCAGGATCGTACCGCCGGCAATGCCTTCGACACGTTCGAAATTCTCTTCCAGCGATTTGATCACGACCTGCTGCTGGCCAATGATGTCATCGACGATCAACGCCACCTTGGCCGAGCCTTCGGCCTCGCACAGCACCACGAAGCGGTTTTCCGGCTCGGTCTCGCTGACCATTTCGAAGCGCTGTGCCAAGTCGATGACCTGCACATATTCGCCACGCACCTGCAGCACCTGGCCACCGCTCGGCACCCGCTCGAAGCTGGCGCGCGAACACTGGATGGTCTCGACGATCGAAGAAAGCGGCACCACATAGGGCGACACACCAACCTTCACCAGCATGACGTCCAGCACTGCCAGCGTCAGTGGCAGGCGCAAGGTCATGCGCGTGCCCTTGCCGGTCCAAGAACGGACATGCACCGAGCCGCCGATCTTCTTGATGTTGCTCAGCACCACGTCCATGCCAACGCCGCGGCCGGAAATGTCGCTGACTTCCGAAGCCGTCGAAAAGCCCGGCGCAAAGATCAACTGGTCGATCTGCTCGTCGGTCGGATTGACGTCCGGCGCTACCACGCCCTTGTCGCGCGCTACCTGCAGCACGCGCTCGCGGTTGATGCCACCGCCATCATCCTCGACGATGATCAGGATATTGCCGCCTGCCTGTTCGGCCGACAAACGAATAGTGCCGATTTCCGGCTTGCCACGCGCCAGGCGCGTTTCCGGGCTTTCGATGCCGTGATCGGCCGAGTTGCGGACCATGTGGGTCAGCGGGTCGGACAATTGCTCGATCACCGTCTTGTCGATTTCGGTGTTCTCGCCCACGGTTTCGAGCTTGATCTTCTTGCCGGTCTTGGTCGCCAGTTCGCGCACCAGGCGCGGCAATCTGGAGAATACAGTCTTGACCGGTTGGGCGCGGATCGCCATCACCGAATCCTGCAGTCCGCGCGTGGTCTGAGCCAGCACTTCGAGGCCGCGCACCAGTTCGGTGTAGCGGGCGCGCAGCGTCTCATCCATCTGCTGGGTGAGCATCGACTGGGTAATCACCAGCTCGCCCACCATGTTGACCACTCGGTCCACCTTGTCGAGATCGACGCGGATCGACTGCACGCCAACGCTGCGGTTGCCACCGCTGCTGCTCTCTTCGCCGTCACTCGACGCGGCCGGCGCTGGGGCGCGCAATGGCGTCACCGCGGTTGATGCCGCGCGCTTCGGGATCGGGCTTGGCGCAATGGTTTCGGCCAGTTCGGCAAAACTCAGGCTCGGCGCCTCTTCGAACGTGTCCTGCACGGTAATGGCCGGCGCTTCCGGCTCGGGTGTGAAGCTGGGCTTTTCTGCAGTCAATGCAGGCACCACGGCAACGTCGATATCACGGCTGAAGTCGAGCAAATCGGCCACTTCGTCATCGGCCAGGGCAAGCAGGTCAGCCCGATCGGATTCGGCGGTCAGCTTTGCCGGCTTCGGCGCAGGCTTGGCAACGGCCGGTGCCGGGGCAGGAATGTCAAAGGCGATCGAATTGCCGAGCTGGGCAATTGCGATATCGCAGTCGCCATCGACGAATTCGAACACTTCGCGGATCATCGCCTCGGTGATCGAAGGCGAAACCAGCGTAATTTCCCAAGAGCAATAAACCGCGAAAGGCTCGAAGTCGACCAGGGCCGGGATTTCTTCGAGCACGGCGCGCACATGCATGTCGCCCAGCACCGCCAGTTCGCGGAACAGCAGCAACGGGTCATTCGCACGGGCATACAGCGCCCGGTGCGGCGTGAAACGGATTTCCCAGTGCCCGGGCTCCACCTGCATCGGCAGCGCGTCGAACACATCGTCGGCCTCGACGCCGCTTGAGGTCTCTGCAGCGGGCTGGTACCCACCCAGATTGACCATCACCGGCACGAATTCGATGTCGAAATCGTCGATCGGGTCGCCGCCTTCGTCGTCGTCGGAGCCGCCACGCTCGCCACGGGCCAGCGCGTCGAAGCGGTCTTTTTCTTCCATGCCATAATCGGCCGGCAGGGCGTCGCCCGTCTGGGCCGCCTTGACGTGATCGGCCACGATATCGTTGGCGCGGATGCACAGGTTGACCACGTCGTCGCTCATCTCGATGCGCCCGTCGCGCACATAGTCGAGCAGCGTCTCATAGGCATGGGCAAAGCCGACCAGCGCCGAGAACCCGAAGGCACCGGCGCCGCCCTTGACCGAATGGATGGCGCGGAACACGGCATTGAGCCGGTCCGCATCGCGCTCGCCCGCCTCGATCGCCGCGAACTGTTCTTCCAGCTCGTTGAGAAGCTCGGAGCACTCGTCGAAATAGGTAGCTTTGAAATCGTCGAGATCGCTCATGCGGACACGTCTAACCCTTCTGGGCTTACTGAGGCTTAATGCACGACCCGGTGGATGACGGAGATCAGTTTTTCGGGGTCGAATGGCTTGACGATCCAGCCCGTGCCACCAGCGGCCTTGCCTTGGTCGCGCTTGTCCTGGCTGGTTTCGGTGGTCAGTATCAGGATCGGCAGGCTCTGGTGATTACCGGTTGCCCGCACATTCTTGATGAATTCGATACCGTCCATCACCGGCATGTTGATGTCGGTGATCACCACATCGACATGCTCGGTCTTGAGCACCTCGAGCCCCTGCTTGCCGTCCTCGGCCTGCAGCACCTCGAATCCGGCATTGCTCAACGTGTGGTGCAGCATGGCGAGGATGGTCCTCGAATCGTCCACCGTCAGAACCCGCAAGATCGTCATCCTCTCATCATCCCCGAAAACTGGGCGGCCAGACCCAGTCGCTCGATCGCCGACGTCATCGCCGCGCTCGGCTGCTCGATAGCAAATTCAAATTGGTTTTTCCGGGCGCTATCGGCAGCGCTGAGCAGCATGAACAGCGCATTGGTCGACACGCGCTCCACGGCATCCGCAGTCACGGTGACCGGGCCTTCCTCGACCAAGTCGATCAGGCTGTCGCGAATATTGTCTAGTGAGTCGAGATCGATGATCGCTGGTAGTGCGACTGATTTCTTGGTCTTGGTGACCATGACGAATGCGTGCCCCCGGAGTTTTCTCCAGGCGCCAGTCTCCATGGGAACGGTTTAAGAAGTGCTAA
>Ga0326735_1000472_pt1 | contig 10068 bp, 9 predicted proteins | sample 37_GP2_1092_FD_207945 | JGI IMG/M metagenome (GOLD analysis project Ga0326735, IMG submission 207945) | Glacier ice microbial communities from Ngari, Tibet, China - 37_GP2_109.2 | ecosystem: Environmental > Aquatic > Freshwater > Ice > Glacier | place: China: Ngari, Tibet | collected 2018-07-31
GGTCCGGGCAATCCAGAGCAGACGACGCCGGAAGCGCTGGCTGCCATCGAGGCGAGCCATGTGTTCTTTGGCTATGGGCCTTATCTCGACCGCCTCACCCTGCGTCCAGACCAACGCCGCGTCGCGTCGGATAATCGCGAAGAGCTGGCGCGCGCCAAGGATGCCCTGCATACCGCCGCGTCGGGTGAAAAAGTCTGCGTCGTATCGGGCGGCGATCCGGGCGTCTTCGCCATGGCAGCCGCCGTTCTCGAAGCGCTGGAAGCTGGCCCGCCAGCGTGGCGCCAGGTCGATTTGACCATCGTGCCGGGCATTACCGCCATGCTGGCCGTCGCTGCCCGCGTCGGCGCGCCGCTGGGGCATGATTTCTGCGCCATATCGCTATCCGACAATCTCAAGCCATGGACCGTCATCGAGTCCCGGCTACGTGCCGTCGCCGGTGCCGGGCTGGTGATTGCGCTGTACAATCCCATTTCAAAGGCACGTCCGCATCAGCTCGGCGCGGCCTTTGCCATCCTGCGCGAAGTGCTGCCGTGGTCAACGCCGGTAATCTTCGGCCGCGCCGCTGGTCGATCCGATGAGGCGATCAGCATCATGACCTTGGCCGAGGCCGATCCGACCCGCGCCGACATGGCCACCTGCGTCATCATCGGCTCGCCTGAAACGCGCATCGTGGAGCGCGACGGCCTGCCGCCACTGGTCTATTCGCCCCGTTCGATCGGCCGCACGCCATGAGCTGGCTCTCGATCGTCGGCATCGGCGAAGACGGTGTGGATGGGCTCGGCGAGGCGGCGAAGCGCGCCGTGGTCAACGCCGACTATGTATTTGGTGGCGCGCGCCATCTGGAGCTGGCTTCGGCCCTGTCGCTGGGTGAAAGCCGGCCCTGGCTGACGCCGTTTTCACAGTCGATCGAAGCTATCCTGGCGCTGCGCGGAAAGGCAGTCTGCGTGCTGGCCTCAGGCGATCCGATGCATTTCGGCGTCGGCGCGACGCTGTCGCGACAGATCAAGACCGACGAGATCACGGTTTATCCGCACCCCTCCTCGTTCAGTCTGGCCGCTGCGCGTTTGGGCTGGCCGCTGCAGGAAGCGGTGACGCTGTCTCTGCACGGCCGGCCCATCGAGCTTTTGCGGCCACATCTGCATGCGGGTGTGCGCATCATCGCGCTGACCTCTGACGAGCATGGCCCAGCGGCGATCGCCAAACTGCTGGCAGAAACCGGCTTTGGCCTCTCCATCGTCACGGTGCTGGAGGCGCTCGGCGGGCCGGAAGAGACCATGCGCAGCCATGTCGCCATGAGCTTTGCGCTCACCGGCATCAACCCGCTCAACGTCGTCGCCATCAGTGTCGTCGCCCTGCCCAATGCGCGGATTTTGCCGCTGACACCGGGGCTGAACGATAGCCTGTTCGAGCACGATGGCCAGATCACCAAGCGTGAAATCCGGGCGCTGAGCCTGTCGGCGCTGGCGCCGCGCCGGGGCGAAACGCTGTGGGATATCGGCTCGGGCTCGGGCTCCATCGCTATCGAATGGATGCTGGCCGATCCAAGCCTGCGCGCCATTGCCATCGAGGCCAATCCTGAACGCGCGACCCGCATCGTCAATAATATGCTGGCCTGTGGCGTGCCCGACCTGCGCCTCATCATCGACAAGGCTCCGACAGCGCTCTACGCACTGGAGCCGCCCAACGCCATCTTCATCGGCGGCGGTGGCACCGACGATGGGGTGCTCGAAACCGCAATCAACACCCTGCGTCCGGGCGGTAGGATCGTGGTCAATGCAGTGACATTGGAACTAGAGGCGCTACTGATTTCGGTACACTCAAAGGTTGGCGGCAGTCTGACGCGCATCGCGATATCGCGCGCCGATGCGGTCGGCAGCATGACCGGCTGGCGCCCTGCCATGCCGATCACGCAATGGGCCTGGACCAAGCCATGACCGTTCATTTCATCGGCGCTGGGCCGGGCGCGGCGGACCTGATTACGGTACGAGGGATGCGGTTGCTGCAGGCTTGTCCGGTGTGTCTTTATGCCGGGTCGATCGTGCCGGTGGAGATGCTGGACTGGTGTGAGACTGGGACGCGGCTGGTCGATACGGCGCCGATGTCGCTGGACGAGATCGAGGCTGAATACGTGCTCGCGCATGAGGTCGGCGAGGATGTGGCGCGGCTGCATTCGGGTGATCTGTCGGTGTGGAGCGCGGTCGCGGAGCAGATGCGGCGGCTGGATCGACTGGGCATCCCCTACACACTGACGCCCGGTGTGCCGGCTTTTGCCGCCGCGGCCGCCGCGCTGGGGCGCGAGCTGACCATTCCTGCGACTGCGCAGAGCCTGGTGCTGACACGGGTTTCCGGACGCGCCTCGCCGATGCCGGAGCGGGAGACGCTGGCTGCTTTTGGGGCGACCGGGGCGACGTTGGCGATCCATTTGGCCATTCATGCGCTGGATCGGGTGGTGGGGGAACTGAAGCATGTCTATGGGGCTGATTGTCCGGTCGCCGTGGTGTTTCATGCGTCGTGGCCGGATGAAAAGATCATCCGCGGTACGTTGGCGGATATCGAGGCGCGGTTTGCGTCCGATCCGGTTGAGCGTACTGCGATCATCTTCGTCGGGCGCGGGCTGGGGTCAGAGGATTTCCGGGAGAGTTCATTGTATGACCCGGACTATCAGCGGCGGTTTCGGGACCGGGTTTAGGCGCAGGATTTTCAATCGACACCCTACCACTTGCGGGGAGGGTCTGGGAGGGGGGCGTTGGCCCTGATATTGGGGCTCTCGCGCCCCCACCCAGCTTCCCCCGTCGAGGGGGAGGGGTCGTGCGGCGTTTGAGGAGGCCGTAGTTTCTCCCTCAGCATGGGGAGATTAGTGGGGTATCCAAAAACCTCATGCCGCCTGCCATTCGGGCGTGGCCCTCATGGTCTTGGCTCCTAAAATCGCGCCACTGGCGTGATTTTGCCTTCGGCCGGCGCCAAGTATCCAAACTGCGCTTTGTGCAGCACTGCATACGCCCCGTCCTTGGCCAGCAGGTCATCGTGGCTGCCCTCCTCCACAATCCCCGTTTCGTCGATGACGACGATGCGGTCGGCGTGCTGGATGGTGGCGAGACGATGGGCGATGACCAGCGTGGTGCGGCCTTGCGACAGTTCGGCCAGCGAGCGCTGGATGGCGACTTCGGTGGCGGTATCGAGAGCAGAGGTGGCTTCGTCGAGGATCAGGATCGGCGGGTTCTTGAGGAAGATGCGGGCGATGGCGACACGCTGCTTCTGGCCGCCCGAGAGCTTGACGCCGCGTTCGCCGACCAAGGTGTCGAGCCCTTCCGGCAGGCGTTTGATGACGCTGTCGAAGCGGGCGCGCCTGGCCGCATCCCAGATCGCCTCGTCGTTGGCGCCGAGCTGGCCGTAGGCGATGTTCTCGCGAATGGTGCCGCCGAACAGGAACACGTCCTGCTGCACGATGCCGATCTGGCTGCGCAGCGAGTTCTGCGTCATGTCGCGAATGTCGATACCGTCCACGGTGATCGTACCGCCATCAAGTTCATAAAACCGCGGCAACAGCGAGCACAGCGTGGTCTTGCCGGCGCCGGAGGGCCCCACGATGGCAACGGTCTCGCCCGCCTTGACCACAAGGTTGAGGCCATCGAGCACCTTGCGGCCCGCCTCATAGGAAAAAGCCGCGTCCTTGAACACGATATCGCCCTTGAGGTGATCCACCACCACTGCATCCTTGCGGTCGGCAATGTCGGGCTCGGTGTCGATGAGCGTGGTGAAGCGGCGGAAGCCGGCAATGCCCTTGGGATAGCTTTCGAGCACGCTGGTGATCTTGTCGACCGGGCGCATGAAAACGTTGACCAGCAGCAGGAAGCTGACGAAGCCGCCATTGCTTAACTCGCCCTGAACCACCAGCCAGGAGCCGACCAGCATGACGATAAGCTGCACCAGTCGCGTGCTGAGATAGGTGATGGTGATGCTGGCTGTCATGTAGCCATAGGCCTGCAGCTTGGTGCTGCGATAGGCATCGTTATTGCGGGCGAAAAGCTTGGCTTCATGCGGCTCATTGGCAAAGGCCTTGACGACGCGAATGCCGCCGATGGCGTCTTCGATGCGGGTATTGAAGTCGCCGACCTGGCGGAACAGCTTGCGCCAGTTTTCCGTCATCCGGGCGCCATAGCGACTGACCAGTCCGGTCATTACCGGCACGATCAGCGTGGTCAGCAGCGCCAGCTTCCAGTTGACCGTGAACATCAGGATGAAGGCGCCGATGAAGGTCATCACCGCGATGAAAACGTCCTCGGGGCCGTGGTGTGCCACTTCGCCGACATCTTCGAGATCCTTGGTGACATGGGTAATCAGGTGCCCGGTCTTGTTGTTGTCGAAGAAGCGGAAGCTGAGCTTTTGCAGGTGATCGAAGACCTGCCGGCGCATGTCGGTTTCGATGCCGATGCCCAGCATGTGGCCGAAGTAATTGACCACGCCGGTCAATGCCGCAGTGATGACATAGATGCCCAGCAAGGCAGCACCGGCAATCAGGATGAGGCCAAATTCGGAGCGCGGCAGCAGTTGATCGATGAAATAGGCGACAGCCAGGGGAAAGGCCAGTTCGAGCAGGCCGGCTACAACCGCACAGCCGAAATCGAGCAGGAACAGGCCCTTATAGGGCAGATAATAGGAAAAGAACCGCTTGAGCATTAAGGCACTGACTTTGGCTTGGGACGCTCCCGGCCGTAGCCGGGAGGCGGAGGATTATCAATAGGTGGTTCGTCCGCCCGAGAGGTCGAATACGCTGGCGGTGGTGAAACTGTTGTCGCGGCTGACCAGCCAGGCGACCATGGCCGCGGCCTCATCGACTTCGAGAAAGCGCCCGCGGGGGATGCGCACCAGCATGTAATCGATGAATTCCTTGGTCAAGGTATCAAGAATGCGCGTCTTGGCGGTTGCGGGAGTGATGGCATTGACCGCGATGTCGTATTTGGCGAGCTCCTTGCCGAGCGACTTGGTCAGGCCGATGACACCAGCCTTGGCGGCAGAATAGGCTGAGAGGTTCGGATTGCCCTCCTTGCCTGCGACCGAGGAAATATTGACGATACGACCGTAATTGCGGGCCTTCATCGAGGCGATGACCACCTTGTTGACGTAGAAAGTGCCGTTGAGATTGATCTCGACGACGCGCCGCCATTCGTCGGGATCATAATCCTCGAGCGTGGCGTTCTGCCCCGCCACACCGGCCGAATTGACCAGAATCGAGACCGGGCCGATCTCGGCCTCGACCTCGGCATGGACCCGGCCCAGGCCGGCCAGGTCAGTAATATCGACCAGCTTGCTGGTTGCGTCCGGACCGAGACTGTTTACGGCCAGCGCCAGCGCCGCGGCATTCATGTCCCACAGGCTGACCCTGGCGCCCGAGGCGATCAGCCGCTGAGCGATGGCAAAGCCAATGCCCTGCGCGCCCCCGGTCACCACGGCGACCTGATCCTTGAGGTTGATAGCATTCATAAAACTGTTCCCCGCTCCCTGCAGCAAGGGTAGCCTCGAGGAGGGGGCGTGTCCAATGGAGCGTTTATGCAAGTTCCTGTGCTAGGCCCCGAAGAGTTGCGATCGACCCCACACCACCGATACCCCCGTCAATCGCCTGCAGCCCCTGCCAATTCGTCAGCGAACGGCTGGTAGATGGCTCGCCTGCCGCCCCACCGCCGAGCTCAAGCGATCCGTTCTGGCATGGGCGATCACTGTCCCAACCGAAATGGTTGAGCACGGGGTAAAGGCATAGGCCCTCCATTGGCACGCCCTTGGCGCGGGCCAGCTCTACCTCTGCTGCAACATAGCGCAGCCATGCCGGGCGGGCGTCGAATTCGATACCCGTCTCCGCCAGCAACACGGGTCGCCCATAGCGGCCGTGGATTTCCATCAGTAGCCGATGCAGGGGACGATATTGGCGGTGATGGCGATCAAGGGTGGGGCCACCGTTGGTTCCGTCAGGTGGTGGGAGAGCCCCGCTCAATATTTCCGCGGCGGTTGTCGAAAATCGACGGCGCCATTCGTTGCCTCAATACGAAAGACAACTCGACGGGCACTCAGTCTGGAATTAGCCCGCTCTTAAAGTGAATCGACATTTTGGGAAGGAAGCAGCCGTGAAATTCATGTGCCTGGTAATCGTGGACCAAACCTTGGCCGACAAAATGCAGCCGGAAGACTGGGCTGTGATGGGCGAGCAGTCGCAGGCCTATGACAATTCGCTCATCGAGCGCGGCGCGTATGTGCACGCCGAAGCTCTGCAAGGCGCAGAGACAGCGCGCACCGTCCGCGTGCGTGATGGTGATGCAATGATAACCGACGGCCCGTTTGCCGAGAGCAAAGAGATAATCGGCGGATTCATCCTTGTCGATGTAGTCGATATCGATGCAGCCATGGAGATTGCCAGGAATATTCCCATGGCCCGATTGGGTGCGATTGAAGTCCGCCCGGTGATGACCTTCTGACAAAGCCTCGGCGACCGGGTGGGCTCATTCCGTCTCCGGTCGGCTCACCTACCGCCCTTGATCACTCCTCACCATCGCCACGCTGTGGACGAATTTGGCTCACATAGGGATCGTTACAAACGCATGGATCGTTTTGACGATTTGCTGACGATCCATGCTCAAGAGTAACGCTGGCCGCGCAGACTGCACCCTGGTTTGGGAGCCACTGCTAGGGCGCCGCCACCGAGAGAGTATGCTTTGGTTCAATACAGATACACGTTGCTTGAGCATGTCGGCGATCCCCACCAATGGCGCTACACCTGGCAGATCAAGGACGACGTCAGCCTTGGCAGCACCTGCAGTTTTTGCGGGCGCAATGCCTTGCGCGTCACCTATGAAGTCACTCGTGGGACGGAGGTGGCGTGGGTTTGCGAGCATTGCGTTGCCCGGTACAATATCAGTGCCGATATCGACGGCGAGCCATTGGGGCCAAAGGAGGCGCGGGCCTATGCTCATGGCCTTACGGCCCGGCTCAAGCAGCAGACGTGCAAGGACATCATCCGCCGCATCCAGGATCAGCTTGTGGACGCGGATCTGGAGCCGGTCGCGGTTTATTTCGACCGCAACCTGCAGCTATCTCCGCATTGGGCCGCAAAGCTCTTTATGACCCTGGTGCAGATCGGCGAAGAGACCAAGGCACAGGTGTTCGAGGTCCAGACCCGCAGCAAAATCCATCAACGGGAGTTCGGCGATCTCGATGATCGAGAGCGCGGGCTGGTCTGGATCGCGCTGTCGCCGCAGCAGCGCCGTCGCCTCGCGTCACTTGGGTTTGCGCCCTTGGGAGCGCTTGTCCGCCGCAGCCTTTCGGTCCGGGTACCCCGGATCTAGTTCGAGTTGTCCGCCTCGTGCATGTCAGCTCTTACCGGAGTGGCAAGTCTCTATTCCATACGAAATACTTATAATTTCCAATGACTTATAGATAGTGTCCGCCTAACTTGGCGGAACCCTGCCATATGGCCGCCCCATTGCGGGCGTGATCGATATCGACAATCCTCGCACTGACGATCAGTAGCGAGGATGGGTGTTTGACAGCGACTACCCCACGAGGAAATCGACCGACATTGCGTCTTGCACTCGGCCTTGCCATTGGCATGGTTTGGATGGGCGGGGCGCAGGCGGCGTCGCCTTACAAGCTGGGTGTATCCGACACTCTCCGGATCAAGGTCGTGCAATGGAAAGCCGGCAGTTCCACCTTTGAGGAATGGACGGCGCTGAGCGGAGAATATGTCGTCGGGGCCGACGGCACGGTCAATTTCCCCATGCTCAACCCTATCGAAGGCGCCGGCAAGACCAGCAACGATCTGGCGGCTGTGCTGGGCGCGACCTTGCAGCAGACCCTGGGCCTCAGCACTGCCCCCACGGTAACCGTGGAAATATCCACCTATGGTCCGATCTATGTGACGGGTGATGTTGGAACTCCGGGCGAATATCCATTCGCGCCTAACCTCACCGTGGTCAAAGCCATCGCGCTGGCCGGCGGCGAGCGCCGAAGCGCCGAAGCAGTCGCCCGGCCGGAGCGGGAAATGCTCACCACATCGGGCGCGCTGACCGTTCTGTTGGAGGAACACCGCCGTTTGCTGGTCCGCCGGGCCCGTCTCGACGCGGAACTTTCAGGACTAGAGCAGATCGCCGTGCCGCCCGAACTGGACGGCGCGCCGGATGTGGACGCCTTGGTCGGGTCCGAAACCGCCATCCTGTCAGCGCAGAGACGACAGGCTGAGGCGCAGTCGACCTCGCTGACCGATCAGGTGTCTCTGCTCAACCGGCAAATCGAGGCTTTTGGCCAAAAGCAGACTGGCACCGAAGCGCAGCTGGCCAGCGCACGCGACCAGCTCGAAAAGATCACAGCACTGTCCGACGACGGTCTTGCACTGGCGTCCCGCGTCACATCGCTACAGACCAGTGTCTCCGACCTGGAATCCCGGCTGCTCGATACCCAGACCACCACCATGCAGGCCCAGCAGGATATCGCTGAGGCCGAGCGCGAACAGTCCCGGCTGACCGACCAACGGCTTTCCGACATGTCGCTGGAGCGCCAGACCGTCGATGGCCAGATTGCGGCCCTCCAACTCAAGATCGCTACCCAACAAGGTTTGGTGCAAGAGGCGGCGCTTTACACCGGAGTTTCTGTGGCAGGCCAAACAGCTCCCACCATCGCCTACAGCATCGTCCGCAATGGCGAAGAGGTCGCTGCGGACCTCAACACATCAATTGAAGCGGGCGACGTTGTGGTCGCGCGAGTGGAGCTGACACCATGAACGCACGACGCCTGTTATTCACATTGGGCGCGCTGGCATTGACCCAGTCGGGCCCGGCTTTTGCGCAAGGTACCGCCTTCCGCGACGACTTTGACACGCTCGATGCCGGGCGCTGGTATGTCTCCGATGGCTGGAGCAATGGCGCGCACCAGAACTGCACATGGGCCACCGACCAGACCAAGGCTGTCGGTGGCCAGCTCAAGGTCGGCTTCGCCCCTGTTCCAAAGGGCGATCGGCAGTATCGTTGTGGCGAAATCCAGACCCGAACCGCCTATGGCTATGGCACCTATGAAACGCGCATGAAGACGCCGTCCGGATCGGGGCTCAATGCAGCGTTCTTCACCTATATCGGACCTCAGCAAAGCAAGCCGCATGACGAGATCGACTTCGAAGTGCTGCTGCGCAACACCGCCCAGGTCGACACCACCACATTCGTCAAAGGCAAGAGTGGCGACGGCACAACCGGCGGCGGCCAGTCGCATACCTTGCCCGGTCCATCGGACGCTGATTTCATCACCTATGCCTTCACTTGGGAGCCGGGAAGCATACGCTTCTACATCGATGGCGCACTGGTCCGCACCATGGACGATCCAAAAACCATCCCCACCAATCCGCAGCGTATTTTCTTCAGCCTGTGGGGCTCCGACACGCTGACCGACTGGATGGGCAGCTTTACTCCCGTTACAGCCCCTATCGCACTTGAAGTGGACTGGGTGGCCTTCACCCCGCTCGGGGAAAGCTGCGCTTTCGACGGTTCCATCCTGTGCCAGAACTGAGGACGACAACATGAAACTGGTGTTCTTTCGCGGCAAAGTGCCCAATTTCGGCGACGAGTTGAACCTGCATGTCTGGCCGGCTTTGCTACCCAAGGGGTTTCTCGACGAAGACGAGTCCGAGTTGTTCGTCGGCATCGGCTCCATCATCGGCGATCACCTGCCCGCCAAATCGCGCAAGTTCGTCATGGGCTCCGGCTATGCCGGTTATATGGGCCTGCCCGACGTGCATGACGGCAGCTGGGACATCCGTTTCGTACGCGGCCCCAATACCGCCAAGACGCTGAACATCGACCCGGGGCTATCGATCTGCGACAGCGCCGTGCTGCTGCGGGCCATGGACCTGCCGGCTCCCGACAAGAGCGTAGGCGTCGCCTTCATGCCGCATTATGAAAGCCTGGAGCGCGGCAATTGGGTGGAAGCCTGTCGCCAGGCAGGGATTACGCTGATCGACGCCACCGAGCCGGTCGAGAAGGTGCTGAGCCAGATCCAGGGCGCACGCCTTCTGATCACCGAAGCCATGCACGGCGCCAT
>Ga0326735_1000473_pt1 | contig 10058 bp, 9 predicted proteins | sample 37_GP2_1092_FD_207945 | JGI IMG/M metagenome (GOLD analysis project Ga0326735, IMG submission 207945) | Glacier ice microbial communities from Ngari, Tibet, China - 37_GP2_109.2 | ecosystem: Environmental > Aquatic > Freshwater > Ice > Glacier | place: China: Ngari, Tibet | collected 2018-07-31
TAGGGTTATCGCATATGGCATCGGAAAATTCATGAAGGTATTGTTAGATAGAGTCACAAATTTACAGCAAAAGTTGCAAGTCAATAACGCTATAGATAGCTATCGGATTTTACATGGACGGGGGCGTTGTTTTGAAGGCTTGGAGTTTCTGAATGTCGATTTTTTTCAGCCTGTTCTGTTGCTGGTGTTTTATAAAGAGCCCCCAGAAAACTGGCTAAATATATTTATTGATTTTATGCAAGACAAACTCTCGGAACAATTCTCCGGTGTTTTGGTGCAGCGCCGCTATTTGCCTAATGCCCCCTCAGAAATAGTTCTCGGCGTTTTGCCGGAGCAAACGTTCGCGCGTCGCGGCCAGTTGCTATTTAATTTGCATTTGAATGCACAGCAAAACTCCGGCTTCTTTTTGGATATGGAAGCAGGGCGGCAATGGATTGAGAATAACGTAGCAGGTAAACGAGTTTTAAATTTGTTTGCCTATACCTGTGCTTTTTCAGTTGTGGCCGTTGCTGCGGGTGCAGAAAAAGTTGCGAATGTGGATATGAGTAGCCCAGCGCTGAATCTTGGGCGCGCCAATCATCAGCTCAACGGTTTGGCAAAAGGAAAGGCTGAATTTGTAGCAGAGAATATGTTGAAGTCATGGAGCCGTGTTAAAAAACCTGGCCCTTATGATGTGGTTATTATTGATCCGCCTTCCTATCAAAAGGGCAGTTTTATCGCTGAAAAGGATTACGCTAAAGTGATTCGCCGTTTGCCTGAGTTAATGCCGCAGGGGGGCTTGGTTTTGGCCTGTTTAAATGCGCCTGAATTGCGCGATGAATTCTTGAAAAAACAATTTACGGAACAGTTACCGCAGGCTGAGTTTGTGGAACGCTTGGCTGCGCATCCGGATTTTCCTGATGTGGACGCAGAGCAGCAGTTGAAGTTGTTGGTATATAGAGTGCCGGCAAATAGTGTGGAGACTTAAAGGCGATAAATAAATACAACAAAGCCCGCATTTGCGGGCTTTGTTGTTTCTTATTGCCGAGTATTATTGCGAGTAGCGCGATAAAAACTCACCAAAGCGATAAATGGCTTTAGTTAAATCATCTTCACGCGGTAAGAACACAATGCGGAAGTGATCTTTATTTGGCCAGTTAAATGCTGTGCCTTGTACCAGCAGGATTTTTTCCTGAATCAAAAAATCCAACACCATTTGTTGGTCATCTTTGATTTTGTACATGTCCAAATTTATTTTAGGGAACAAATACAGAGCGCCTTTGGGTTTAACGCAAGAAATTCCGGGGACTGCCTCTAATGCCTTCATGGCTGCATCGCGTTGGTCGCGTAAACGGCCACCGGGAATAATTAACTCGCCAATACTTTGGTATCCACCCAGCGCCGTCTGCACCGCGTACATGGCCGGTACGTTTGCGCAGAGGCGCATAGACGCCAGCATGTCCAAGCCTTCTATATAGCCTTTGGCGCGGTGTTTGGCACCGCTGATAACCATCCAGCCAGAACGGAAGCCAGCGAGGCGGTAGGATTTAGATAGGCCGTTAAAGCTCACGCAGACAACATCTTGCGCGAGGCGACCCATAGGAATAAATTCTGCGTCGTCATAGAGTATTTTGCTGTAAATTTCGTCGGCAAAAATAATCAGGTTATGTTCGCGCGCTAACTGAACAATCTCTTCAAGTACCGCTTTACTGTACACAGCGCCGGTCGGATTATTTGGGTTAATAACCACTATGCCGCGCGTTTTATCCGAAATTTTGCTTTTGATATCTGCAATGTCAGGGAACCAATCAGATTGTTCGTCACACAAATAATGGCGAGCTTTACCACCAGCAAGATTTACGGCGGCGGTCCACAAAGGGTAATCGGGAGCTGGCACTAAGATTTCATCGCCATTATTTAACAGCGCTTGCATCGCCATAACAATAAGTTCGCTGGCACCATTGCCGAGGAAAATATCGTCAATTTCCACATTAGGGATTGCCAAGCGTTGGCACTCTTGCATGATGGCTTTGCGCGCAACAAACAAACCGCGTGACGCTGTGTAACCCTCAGCGTTGGGCAGGTTGTAAATAACGTCTTGGATAATTTCATCCGGTGCGGCAAAACCAAAGGGGGCAGGGTTGCCAATATTCAGTTTTAGAATGCGGTGACCTTCTTCTTCAAGGCGATAAGCGTGTTCAAGTACGGGGCCACGAATGTCGTAGCAAACACCGTTTAACTTGTCGGATTTCTTAATGGTGTTCATTGCAGTAAGATGCCTTAATAGTGTGGTAAAAAGTTGTGCGAAATGTAGATTGCGAGCCTCGAATAATCGGGGTTTGCTGCCAGTCATGTCAAGGAGTTCATTATGTCTGAATCAGAATTTAACAATGAGTCCTATTGGTTAGAGAAATTAACACCTGAGCAGTATCGTATCTGCCGTCAAAAAGGCACTGAGCGACCGTTTACGGGGGAATACTGGAATGAGTTTGGTGACGGAACCTATCTTTGTCGCGGCTGCGCCGAACCACTATTCACATCTGAAACAAAATTCGATGCGGGTTGTGGTTGGCCGAGTTTTTATCGTTCGGCGACCAAAGATGTTATTAAAGAAGTCTATGACACCAGCCATGGCATGCATCGTACTGAAGTGGTATGCCACAAATGCGGCAGTCATTTGGGGCATGTGTTTACCGATGGCCCTGCGCCAACAGGGCTGCGCTATTGTATTAATTCCGCCTCTATCAATCTGCTTAAAAAATAAGCCGCATTAATGTGGCTTGAGTGTGGGTCATTTTACGGTTAATCGTATATCTGCTTTTTCTTCCATTTCTCATCCGGCGGTGCGAATTTCTCCCATTCTTTTGCGGCAGGGTCACTCGGGGCGGCGGTTTGAGTGGGTTCGTGAGCTTCGCCGTTGATGTGCGCTTTTTCTTCTAATGTTGCAATGATGTTATCCATCTGAGCAATTTGTTTGTCGTAAGTGCGGGTGGTGTTCTCTGCCGCTAGCATTTTTTTAGCAAGCGTAAAAAAGTGAATGGCGAGCCGCAATTTCCCCACCTGTTGTGCTTGTTTTGCCTGATAGAGATAAGCATCTACCGACATTTGGAGTGCCAAACGCTTGACTTGATCAATGTAAGCTACAAATTGAACCTGGTTGATCGCTTTTATGGCTTCTTGCTGCACCAGAAAATGTTGTAACTCAAGTAGGTGTTGTCGAATATCCTTCATCGTATGTGGGTTGTCTACGCGTATACGTTGAGCCACATTATTTTTGGGGAGGCTATCTAGTTGATTTGTGTAGAGTGTAATGTCGTCCTGATGACGCAGATCTTTCGGTTCAATTTTGCTCAGCTGTTCGCAGGTGTCTATAAGCGCGCGATATATTAAGCCTAATAAATCATTGCTTAGGAAGTGGGGGGGGAAACCATTAATCAAATACACAAAATTGCGGTGTTTGGTTTTTAATGTCATGAGGATGCGCTGTTTTTGAACGCGTCTTTTTTCAATCGCTTGGCTAATAAATGCATAGGCCGCGAGTGCTATAAGCAAAACTATAATGATAACAACGATGTAAATAGGCATAGTTCGATTTCTAAAATAAATTGGCTCTATTGAGTATAGCACCGTTAAAATAACCAAATAGATTATGTAATGCGCAATCCCGCTCTTGCGCTAAGTGCTTGTTTCCAAAGTTATAAAATTAAGAACAAAAGTGTTGACAGACTAGGGGCTGCTCCTTAGAATGCGCCCCACTTCTGCAGACGACGTTACAAACGTTCAAGCAGAAGGTTTCTGGGTCCCCATCGTCTAGTGGCCTAGGACACTGCCCTTTCACGGCGGTAACAGGGGTTCGACTCCCCTTGGGGATACCACTGCGGGAATAGCTCAGTTGGTAGAGCACGACCTTGCCAAGGTCGGGGTCGCGAGTTCGAGTCTCGTTTCCCGCTCCAAGTTTTTGTTTTATGAAGTGTTGTAAATCCTTCTGTTGCCAAGCAGAAGTGAAATTGTCCCCTTCGTCTAGTGGCCTAGGACACTGCCCTTTCACGGCGGTAACAGGGGTTCGAACCCCCTAGGGGACGCCATTTGCGGGAATAGCTCAGTTGGTAGAGCACGACCTTGCCAAGGTCGGGGTCGCGAGTTCGAGTCTCGTTTCCCGCTCCAATTTTTCATCTCCATACTCATCCCATTTATTGCATTCGTCTTCCATGACGATTTTCCCTCTTAGTGCAATCCCAATCCGTTCGACCTTGCATTTTCATACGAAAAAGCTTCGTTGTTCTCTTTCGCATTCTGGCGCTGTTCATCAAGCTGCTGAAACATACGGATTTCTTCGTCTGGCATGTAATGCAGGCAATCTCCGCCAAAAAACCACATTAAATCACGCGGTAAAAGCGGCATCAGGTGCGGGTAGCCTGCTACAATTCTGCAAATTAAATACTGCCCTTGAATTAAATGATCGCTACCCTCAGTGTTATGTAAGTTACTTAGTGCGAGTAAAAAGTCTTGATCGTCTTGGCTGCAATCTTCAAGGCAAAAGGGTGGTTGTTCACTTATCTGTTTTATAAATTCGGATAAGAGGCGTGCGTGAAACTCAAAGTAGGCCTTATCCAACTCATTGATTGTCATATTGTTCAAATCTCGCGTATAAATTAACGTTAGCTGTGCTGAATTTTCACCCCTAACTTTTGAGCAAGAGGCGTTATGTCTGCAGCACTTTCTATTCGCAACCTCACCAAAGTTTACGATAATAAATTGGAAGCTTTAAAAGGCATTTCGCTGGATGTAATGCCGGGTGATTTTTTTGCCGTGCTGGGGCCAAATGGCGCGGGCAAGTCTACCACAATTGGTATTATCAGCTCGCTGGTGCGCAAAACGGCCGGTGAGGTAGAGGTTTTTGGTATTAATATCGATACTGATTTTTCTCAGGCTAAGAAGTTTTTAGGCGTAGTACCGCAAGAATTTAATTTTAGTATGTTTGAAAAGGTAGAAGATATTGTTTTGCAGCAAGCGGGCTATTATGGTTTGCCCCGCGATTATGCGAAAACTCAAGCGGAAAAATATTTAAAAAAACTCAATTTGTGGGATAAACGCGACACGCCCGCGCGCATGCTATCTGGCGGTATGAAGCGGCGTTTAATGATTGCGCGTGCGCTGGTACATGAGCCAAAGCTGTTAATTTTAGATGAGCCGACGGCGGGAGTTGATATTGAACTGCGCCGCTCCATGTGGGATTTTTTGCGCGAAATTAATGAAGCGGGCACTACCATCATTTTAACTACACACTATTTGGAAGAAGCCGAAAGCCTTTGTCGCAATGTGGCTATTATCGATAAGGGGTTATTGGTCAAAAATACCAGCGTAAAAAATTTATTGCAGGAGCTGCATAAAGAAGTTTTTATCTTTGATACGGCCGCAGACCTTCCACCTCAGTTTGCGATTGAAGGGTTTGATGTAAATACTATTGATCAGCGTTCCTTTGAGGTGCAAATAGAAAAGGGGCAAGCCTTAAATAGTGTATTTAGCATTCTGAGCCAACAAAATATTTCCATTATTAGTATGCGCAATAAAGCTAATCGTTTAGAAGAGATGTTTATCTCCATGATTGCTCAATCAGCAACTGATAAGAAGGAGCAATAATATGGAGCTTAAAGAGCAGTGGATTGCATTTTTAACTATTCTTCGCAAAGAAATAAAACGCTTTACGCGTATTTGGGTGCAAACACTTTTACCGCCCGTGATCACAATGGCCCTATATTTTGTGATTTTCGGGAAATTAATTGGTAGCCGAATTGGCGATATTGGCGGCTTTAGCTACATCCAGTTTGTAGCACCCGGTTTGATTATGATGGCGGTCTTAACCAACGCTTACTCCAACGTAGTCTCTTCTTTTTTTAGTGCAAAATTTCAACGCAGCATTGAAGAGGTTTTGGTGTCACCAACCCCTAATTATGTGATTTTGCTGGGTTATACCATGGGTGGTGTGGCGAGGGGTTTATGCGTTGGTATATTGGTTACCTTTATGTCGCTAATATTTACTGATTTATATATTCACAGTTGGTCCATCACGCTTGTTATCGTTTTGCTAACAGCGATGTTATTTTCTTTAGCGGGATTTATTAATGCGGTGTACGCAAATACCTTTGATGATGTGTCTATAGTGCCAACATTTATTCTTACCCCGTTAACATATTTTGGCGGGGTTTTTTATTCGATCACAATGTTGCCAGAGATTTGGCAAGACATTTCGCGATTAAATCCCATACTTCATATTGTAAATGCATTTCGATATGGGCTCCTAGGTGTTAGCGATATTCATATCGGTTATGCGATATTGGGCTTAATGCTAAGTGTGGTTATATTATTTGTAATTAGTTTACACCTATTGAAAACCGGTAAGCGCCTGCGCGCTTAATGTGTTTAATGAGAAGTTAAATGGCACAATCTGTTGATGCGAGTCCTTTGGGGCATAAAACTCTTTATATTTCTAGCTACGATGCAAGCTTGCTGTTTCCTATAGCAAGAAGTGAGTCTCGCAAGATGTTGGGGGTTTCTGCTGACTTACCTTTTTATGGTTATGATATTTGGACGGGATACGAGTTGTCTTGGTTGAATGCCAAGGGTAAGCCCGTGGTTGCGGTGGCAGAATTTAAAATTCCCTGTGATAGCCCATGTATTATTGAATCAAAGTCTTTTAAGTTGTATTTAAACTCATTTAATCAAACTCGTTGCTCGGGTTTGGATGAGGTTAAAAAAATCCTGATAAGAGATTTGTCTGCGGTTGCAGGTGTTGCGATTGAAGTAGATTTGCAGTGTTTAGGTGCTTCCACGCTATTGATTGACACTGTCTACGATGCACTGTGTCTTGATGAGTTAGATATTGAGATAGATAGTTATCATCCTGATTCTTCGCTTCTAGCTACAGATGCGTATGAAGAGGTTGAAGAGGTTTTGTGTAGTCATTTACTGAAAAGCAATTGCCCTGTAACAGGGCAGCCGGATTGGGGGAGCCTGTTTGTAGCTTATTCTGGAGCTAAGATAAGCCACGAAAGTTTACTGCGTTATGTGATTTCATTTCGCGAGCATCAGGATTTTCACGAGCATTGCGTTGAGCGGATTTTTATGGACTTGTTGCGTACATGTAAGCCTAAAACCTTATCGGTTTATGCGCGTTACACTCGGCGTGGCGGCTTGGATATAAATCCCCTTAGGTCTACAGAATTCAGCGCAGCTCCGAGAGTAGGGCGCTTATTAAGGCAGTAAGACGGAGTTTAGGTAATAACCTTGTCACGCAACCTTCCCGCAGCTTTTTCAAGTGAATCAATCACTTTTTCTTTATCGTAATTGCGGATTTTCTCAATGTCTAAATACATGGAGAAGCCTTCTGCGCGGTCTTCAAAGTAACTCTGGTTTTTGCCAAGATCTTTGCGTAAGTCTGTCACTTGGTAAGCTTTAACGGGAAGTGCAAAGCCCTTTACTTGAATCTCTCCTTTATCGCGGCACATGATCGTGTCTTTACAGAGCGACCAAGTTTCGTGGGAAATTAATATCTCATCCGGTTCTGCTGCTGATTCAAGGCGGCTGGCTAAGTTCACTTGAGTGCCGAGCACAGTATAGTCCAGGTGACTTGATGTCCCGAACGTACCTACTGTGCAGTAACCGGTGTTGATTCCCATACGAATTTGCAGCGGCTTTTTGATCCCTTGGTTAAACCATTCTAATTGTAAAGAGCGCATTTTCTTTTTCATAGCGACAGCCATGGAGACGCAGCGAATACAATCTGCTTTCACCCCTTGGCTATTGCTATCACCAAACAGCACCATAATGGCATCGCCCATAAATTTATCGATGGTGCCGCCGTGTTGGGTAACAATTTTAGACATTTCAGTTAAATAGTGATTGAGTAGTTCATTAAGTGCTTCAGCCTCAATTTCTTCAGCTAGTTGGCTGAAGTCTTTAATGTCCGAAAAAAATATACTAATTTTTTTACGTTCAGCTTGCAGTGTTTCGTCTTTGCCTTGGTTGATGGCTTTCCAGACTGTGGGGGGTAAATAGCGCGAGAGTTTGTAAGCGCGGATTTTATGCCACTTTTGCTCATTCTCGAGTTGTTTTTGCGAAATAGAGAGTTTATGAAAGCGCTGATGCATATAAACGGCATACACTAAAAAATAGGTGGCTATACCAATTAGGCTTGAAACGCTTATCTCCACACTGTTGGATAATATAAAGGTAGGCGCGTGAAATATAAAACTAACCAATATACCCACTGCGAATGCAGAGTTGTCTTCCATTAATTTGCGTGTGCCGCCCGTGATCAGCGCGTTAAACTGGATCATGGTTAGAAAAAGCACACAAGGCAAAAGACTAAAATTGGTAAAGCTTAATACAAGACCTATAAGCCCAGCGTCCACATAAGATAGCCAGCGAGACGTTTTCTCTAAGGTGTCGGTAGCCTGTTTATGGGTAAAGTAGTAAGTGCCATAAGCGTAAAGCAATAGACCAATAATGGTGCCGGTATAAAGTGGGCTAATATTTGACCAGTTGACGTAGGAGGCGAGGGTTCCGGCAGCGGCAAAGCAAATAAGAGTGCGAAAATAATATTGCTGCTTGGGTGATTCTGCGTGTAGTTGAGGGGATTCTTGCGTGCTGGTCATGTAGGAGGCCTAGTAAGACACACTGTTATTTTAAATGGGATTGCGAGCGTTAAGGTTTGCTGCGATGTGTGGCATATTAAACGTCCTTTTGAATTAAATGTCTATGCTCTACACAGGCTAAAAAGTACTACTTCAGTGGAATGATGGGTGTTCGAGTTATTAAACATGTCGCTAGCGCTTCATTTATTGCCTAGTTTCAAATCTAAATATTTTTCCTCCAGTTCTGAATATTGTTTTTTTAAGTCGCTCAATTCTAATTGGGTTTTGCGGGCATCAGTGGCAGGCTGTGAGGGTGTTTGGCGCATACTCTGTTTCAGAGAATTGTTTTCGTTTTCTAGCGTATGAATTTGGCTTAGAAGGTCTTTACCTTCCAGTGTAAAATCGTGCAGTGCATTCTTAATTTGTTGGTTTTCTTCGCTTAGTGCGCCGGTTTCATCCAGAGATTTCTCTTGAGTAGATATTTCGTCATGTGCCTTTGCAAGTTCGTCTTCAAGAAGTTGGATACAGGTTTCAGATTCGTGTACAAAACGAATTTGACGTTGTAATTGTTGTTGCAGTTCTTGGATAACTAGTTCTTTTTCTTCGGTTGTAGATGCATTAATTAACTTTCTTTGCAGGTCATTAATAATGCGATGCTGATCTGCTGCAACATTGCGTAGCTTCACAATTTCTTCAGCAGCACGAGGATCTTGGCGCGTGATGTTAATTGTTTTATGTTGGTTGAATGAATCTGGATTTTGAATAATCTGAGTAATATTTTGCTGAATGCTATCGTATACCCCATGATAACTCTCAAGCACGCTATTAAATGCAGCGCGGTCATGTACGCCTTCTGATAAAGCTAACAATTGTGCGTAATAATCTTGTGCATTTGCCTGTGCCCCAGCCCATTGCTTTTCCATATCAAAAAATAGACGTTTAAATTTTTCTAGATTCTCAATACGTTTTTTGGCGGTTTCCAGCTCTGCTTCTAGTTCAGGGTTGGATACGCTTTGGGGTGAGCTGAGCAGGGGTTCTAGCGTTTGTTGAAAAATGCTCCAATATTCTGTGGTTCCTCTATCTTCAGTTGTTCCTAATTCTTCTGCGCGCAAAAAAGCGTAGCGCAAGGCGAGAATACGCTGTAAGAGTGGGCTATCAATTGGGAGCTCAAGCGCTATGTTTTGATCTGGTGAAAAGGCTGAGAACTGTGCTGCGGTTGCATCCAGCTCGTCATTCAAATAACTTTTGTAGTTTTGGGTTGATGCAAAAGGGTGGGTGGTGGAGGGATTAGGTTGAGATTCTAATAGCGCCAAAATTTTTTCTTGTTGGCGATGAACCAATGATTTTAGCTTGCGAGAATGCGCAAAAAAAATCACAGTACAAACAAGCAGTACTATGATAATTTCCGTCGCGACAAAAATAATGGCATTAGGTACCTGCATGGGG
>Ga0326735_1000474_pt1 | contig 10054 bp, 8 predicted proteins | sample 37_GP2_1092_FD_207945 | JGI IMG/M metagenome (GOLD analysis project Ga0326735, IMG submission 207945) | Glacier ice microbial communities from Ngari, Tibet, China - 37_GP2_109.2 | ecosystem: Environmental > Aquatic > Freshwater > Ice > Glacier | place: China: Ngari, Tibet | collected 2018-07-31
ATATGATTACCATGATTCGACAGCGCCGGCATTGTTTCAGGCTGCGGGCGGCTCCGCCGTTTCGATCGCGGCGATCCACTGCTGGCGCGCGCGCCTGGCGTTGGCGTAGACCGATTCCAACGCCGCGCCGTCGCCGGCGGCCAGGCTGGCGCGCACGCGTGTCAATTGTGCCAGATAGGCGTCCAGCCGATCCAGCAAGGCCGCCTGATTGGCCAGACTGATGTCGCGCCACATCTCCGGGGATGAGCCGGCGATGCGCGTAAAATCGCGGAATCCACTGGCCGCATACTGGAACAGCAGCGCCGAATCGGGCGCATGCGCAACCTGGTCGACCAGCGCATAAGCGAGCAAATGAGGCAAATGGCTGACGGCGGCAAACACCTGATCGTGTTCGTGCGGGCTCAAGCGGTAAACGGTGGCGCCGCACAAGCGCCAGGCTTGCGCGACCCGCTCGATATCGGCTTCGGCGTTTTCAAGCAAAGGCGTCAGCACCGTCTTTTTGTCCTGGTACAAGTGAGTGATGGCGGCGTCCGGACCGTTGGTTTCGCGCCCGGCGATCGGATGGCCGGGCACGAACTGACGCGCCTTGCCCTGCAAGGCGCGGTACGCGCTGGCGACTACGTCGGCCTTGGTGCTGCCGGCATCGGTGACGAGCGTGCCCGCGTCCAGATGCGGCGCGAGCGCGGCTAAAATAAGCTCGGTTTGCGCGACCGGGGCTGATATCAGGACCAGGTCGGCCCCCGCCAGCGCGCAGGCCAGCCCGTCGCCAAGGTCGCCCCCGATGACATCGATGATGCCCAGTTCCAGCGCGCGCGCCAGGCTCGCCTGCGAGCGCCCGATGCCGATTACGCAGCCGACGGCGCCGGCCTTTTTCAGCGCCAGCGCAAACGATCCGCCGATCAGCCCGACGCCGAAAATGACGACCTTTTTGAACAAGGGACCGTTCAAGCGAGCGCCCCGGCCGGTGCCAGCGCAGCGCTCAATGCAGCGATGAAGATTGCATTTTCGCCTGGCAAGCCGATCGAGATGCGCAGCCATTGCGGCAAGCCGTAACTGGCGACCGGGCGCACGATCACGCCTTGTTTGAGCAAGGCCAGATTCACGCGCGCGCCGGCGTCGTCATCCAAACCAACTTGCACCAGCACGAAGTTGCCGTACGACGCCACGTATTCGAGCCCCAGCGCATCGAACGCGCAAGTCAATTCTTGATAACCGGCGGCGTTGTTGCGCGCGCCTTTTTCAAGAAATTGCGTGTCGCCCAGCGCCGCGATCGCGCCCGCCTGCGCCATCGAATTGACGTTGAACGGTTGCCGGATGCGGTTCATCAGGTCGGTCAGCGTTGGCTGCGCGATCGCGAAGCCGACCCGCAAGCCGGCCAGCCCGTAGGCTTTCGAGAACGTGCGCGAAACCAGCAAGTTCGGATATTGCTTGACCCAGGCGCAGGATTCGTACTGCTGGTCCGGGCCCAGGAATTCGTTGTAAGCCTCGTCCAGCACCACCACCACCTGGCTTGGCACTTGCCGGATGAATGCCTCAAGTTCGGCCGCCGGGATGAAGGTGCCGGTCGGATTGTTCGGATTGGCGATGAACACCAGGCGCGTATCGACATCGATGGCGGCCAGCATCGCCGGCAAATCGTGGCCGAACTTGTCATGCCCAGTCTTAACGGCCGGCACCACGATCGCGCGCGCGCCCAGACCTTGGGTCGCCAGCGCATAGACGGCGAACGAATACTGCGCATACACGATGGCCTGGCCTTGCCGCACGAAGGCGTGGGCGGCGATTTCCAGGATGTCGTTGCTGCCGTTGCCGAGCGTGATCCAGTCCTGCGGCACATCGTACTTGCTTGATAGCGCCGCCTTCAAATCGAAACCGTTGGCGTCCGGATAGCGCCCCAGATCGAGGGCCGCGGCGACAATCGCTTGTCTGGCCGATTCCGGCAAGCCGAACGGATTTTCATTCGATGCCAGCTTGACGATGGCCGCCGGATCGAGACCGTATTCACGTGCCACTTCAGCGATCGGCTTGCCGCTCTGGTAAGGAGCGATGGCTCTGACGTAATCGGGACCAAATTGTGCAGGCATGAACTTCTCCAAAAGGGTGAGGCAAATTTACAAACTCAGCGGATACGAGCCCAGCACCTTGAAAAATGCGGCATTCTGCTTCAGTTCGACCAGCGTTTGCGCCACCGCGGCATCCTGCGCGTGACCTTCAATATCGACGTAGAAATAATATTCCCACGAGCCCATGCGGGCCGGGCGCGACTCGAAGCGCGTCATCGACACGGCGTTCCTGGCCAGCGGCGCCAGCAACTGGTAGACCGCGCCCGCCTTGTTCGGCACCGCCAGCACCAGCGAGGTTTGATCGCGCCCCGAAGGCGCCGTTTGCAGGCACCCGACGACGACAAAGCGCGTGCGGTTGTGCGGATCGTCTTGGATATGGGCTTGCACGACGCCGAGTTTGTATTGCTGGCCCGCCATTTCGCTGGCAATCGCGGCAAAACCGGCGTCGTCGCCGGCAATCCTGGCCGCTTCCGCATTCGAGGCGACGGCGCGCCGCACGATATGCGGATAGTGCTGATTGAGCCAGACCTGGCACTGCGCCAGCGCCTGCGAATGGGCGCAGATCACCGTCACGCCCTCCATCGTGCCGCTTTTCGTCATCAGGCTGTGATGCACCGGAATCGACACTTCGCCACTGATGATCAAGCTCGTTTGCAGCAGCAAGTCGAGACTGCGGTTGATCGCGCCTTCGGCCGAATTTTCGACCGGAATCACGCCAAAATCGGCGGTACCTGCCTCGGCGGCGCGAAACACCGCGTCGATCGATTCACACGGCAAGCCTTCGACGGCATGTCCGAATTGCTGGTACACCGCTTGTTCGCTGAAGGTGCCCGATGGTCCCAGATAAGCGACCGTGACGCGTTTTTCCAGCGCGCGGCAGGACGACATGATTTCGCGGAAGATGGTTTGCACATCGAAGTCGACCAAGGGTCCGGGGTTGCGCTCGGCGATGCTGCGCAAGACTTGCGCCTCGCGTTCGGGCCGGAACACGGGCGCCATGGTTTCTGCCTTGACGTGGCCCACTTGCTGCGCCAGGCGCGCGCGCTGGTTCAATAATTCGAGAATCTGCGCATCGATCGCATCGATCTGGAGGCGCAGCGGTTTGAGTTTATCTGTCATCGCGTGTTCGTCAGTTGAAGGGAGGATGAAAGTGCCGGCCGGGATCATGGTCACGGCGCGGTTCTGCCGGCAAACTCGTTCAAATAATCGACCAGCGCCTGCACGCCCGCCATCGGCATCGCATTATAGATCGATGCGCGCATGCCGCCGACCGACTTGTGGCCCTTCAGTTGCAGCAAGCCGCGCTGCCGCGCGCCGGCCAGGAACTGGGCATTGCGCGTTTCATCGCGCAGGAAAAAGGGAATCGTCATGCGCGAACGGTAGCGCGGGTCTATCCGGTTCAGGTAGAAATCATCAAAGTCGAGCGCCGCGTACAACAGCGCCGCCTTGTCGCTGTTGATCTGCTCGATCGCGGCCACGCCGCCCTGGCGCAACAGCCACTGGAACACCAGGCCGGCGATGTAGATCGCATAGGTCGGCGGCGTGTTGTACATCGAGTCGTGTTCGGCCACGATCTTCCAGTCGAAGGCGGACGGGCAGATCGGCAGCGCCGCGCCCAGCAAGTCGTCGCGCACGATAACCAGGGTCAGGCCGGCCGGGCCGATGTTCTTTTGCGCGCCACCGAAAATGACGCCGTATTTGGCCACGTCGATCACGCGCGACAGGATGTGCGACGACATGTCGGCCACGATCACCGTATCAAGTGGAAGATCGGGCGCCTGCTGGTATTCTGTGCCGTCGATGGTTTCATTGGTGCAGATGTGCAGATAGGCCGCGCCGGGAGTGAGGCGCCAGCTGTCCTGCGGCGGCACGCTGCTGAAACCTTGCGCCTGCGACGAGGCGGCGACATTGACGTGCGCGTATTTTGCCGCTTCCTTGATCGACTTGCCGGACCAGGAGCCGGTATGGATGAAATCGATCGTGGCCGGCTGCGTGCAAAGCCCGACCAGATTCATCGGCACGATCGCATTCTCGGCCAGGCCGCCGCCTTGCAGAAACAAGATCCGGTAATTGCTTGGTACCGCCAGCAGCGCGCGCAGGTCGCGCTGCGCAGCCTCGTAAATCGAGATGAATTCAGGTCCGCGATGGCTCATTTCCATCACCGACATGCCGCTGCCGTGCCAGTCGAGCATTTCCGTCGCGGCCTGTTCCAGCACTTCCTTCGGCAACACCGCCGGACCGGCCGAGAAATTGTAAATGTGGGTCAAGATGCGATTCCTTTAAAGACTCCCTTCTCCCGCATGCGAATCGCATCGCGATTCGGGCACAGTACAATTTTATGCCGGGAGAAGGGTCGGGGATGAGGGCGTGTGCGCCAATCGAATGGCACGCGTGCCCACGCTAGGGCGTTTCGGCTGCGGGTGGCAGATCGTCAATTGCGGCGCCATCCGCAGCATCGGTTCCAGCATCGGTTCCGCCTTCGATCCCGGCCTCGATCGCGGCCTCGACATCGGATTCGACGATGCGTTGCAGACCGGACAGCTTGGTGCCATCCTCGACGGCGATCAAAGTCACGCCCTGGGTCGCGCGGCCCATCTCGCGGATCTCGGCGACGCGGGTGCGGATCAGCACGCCGCCAGTCGTGATCAGCATGATCTCGTCGGCCACGTCGACCAGCGTGGCGGCAACCACCTTGCCGTTGCGCTCGCTGGTCTGGATCGCGATCATGCCCTTGGTGCCGCGCCCGTGGCGCGTGTACTCGAGAATCGGCGTGCGCTTGCCGTAGCCATTCTCGGTCGCCGTCAGCACCGACTGCTGCTCGTTTTCTGCCACCAGCAGCGCGATCACATGCTGGCCTTCTTCCAGATTCATGCCGCGCACCCCGCGCGCGGTACGGCCCATCGGACGCACATCGTTTTCATCGAAGCGCACCGCTTTGCCGGAGTCCGAAAACAGCATCACATCGTGCTTGCCATCGGTCAGCGCGGCGCCGATCAGGAAGTCGCCATCGTCCAGGTCGACCGCGATGATGCCGGCCTTGCGCGGATTGCTGAAGTCTTTTAAAGGCGTCTTCTTGACCGTGCCCAGGCTGGTCGACATGAACACGTAATGGTCTTCCGGGAAGCTGCGGTTGGCGCCCGACAAAGGCAGGATCACCGTAATCTTCTCGTTGTCTTGCAGCGGGAACATGTTGACGATCGGCTTGCCGCGTGAATTGCGCGAGCCTTGCGGCACTTCCCATACCTTCAGCCAATACATGCGGCCGCGGTCGGAGAAGCACAGGATGTAATCGTGCGTATTGCCGATGAAAAGCTGGTCGATCCAATCCTCTTCCTTGGTCGCCATCGCCTGCTTGCCGCGCCCGCCCCGTTTTTGCGCGCGGTATTCGGAGATCGGCTGCGCCTTCATGTAGCCGGTGTGCGACAGCGTCACGACCATGTCTTGCGGCGTGATCAAGTCTTCCGTTTCCAGTTCGGTCGCGTTGTGCACGATCTGCGAGCGGCGCACGTCCTTGTTGCCTTCGCCGTACTCATTCTTGGCCAGCGTCATCTCGTCGGTGATGATGACCGTCACGCGCTCCGGCTTCGACAAAATGTCGAGCAGGTCGGCGATGTGCGACATGATGTCGCGGTACTCGCCGACGATCTTGTCCTGCTCCAGGCCAGTGAGGCGCTGCAGCCGCATTTGCAGGATTTCCTGCGCCTGGTCGTCGGACAGCCTGTACAAGCCATCTTGCTGCATGCCGTAGTGCTTCGGCAAGTGGGCGGGACGGAAGGCGTCGATGCCGCCCGCCGTGGTGCCGTCGCCGGTGCGCGCCAGCATCTCGCGCACCACCGATGAATCCCATGGCCGCGCCATCAGTTCGAGCTTGGCGATCGGCGGCGTCGGCGCCGCCTTGATGATCGCGATGAAGTCGTCGATATTGGCCAGCGCGACGGCCAGCCCTTCCAGCACATGGCCGCGTTCGCGCGCGCGGCGCAGTTCGAACACGGTGCGCCGCGTGACTACTTCGCGCCGGTGCGCGAGGAAGCATTGCAGCATTTCCTTCAAATTCAACAGCTTCGGCTGGCCATTGACCAGCGCCACCATGTTCATGCCGAAGGTGTCTTGCAACTGGGTCTGCTTGTACAAATTGTTGAGCACCACTTCCGGCACTTCATTGCGTTTCAATTCGATCACCACGCGCATGCCGGACTTGTCGGACTCGTCGCGGATGTCGGAAATGCCTTCGAGCTTCTTGTCGCGCACGTTCTCGGCAATGCGCTCCAGCAGGGATTTCTTGTTGACCTGATACGGCAACTCGTCGACGATGATCGCGATGCGCCCGCCTTCCTTGCCGTATTCCTCGAAATGGGTCTTGGCCCGCATCACGACGCGCCCGCGCCCGGTGCGATAACCGTCGCGCACGCCCGACACGCCATAGATGATGCCGGCGGTCGGGAAGTCCGGCGCCGGAATGATCTCGATCAAGTCATCGATCGTGCAATCGGGATTGCGCAGCACATGCAGCGCGCCGTCGATCACTTCGGTGATGTTATGCGGCGGAATGTTGGTCGCCATGCCGACCGCGATGCCGGACGAGCCATTGATCAGCAGGTTCGGAATCCGGGTCGGCAACACCGACGGCTCGCGCTCCTTGCCATCGTAGTTGGGCACGAAATCGACGGTATCCTTGTCGATGTCGGCCAGGATTTCGCTGGCGATCTTGTCCAGCCGGCACTCGGTGTAACGCATCGCGGCGGCGCTGTCGCCGTCGACCGAACCGAAGTTGCCCTGGCCGTCGACCAGCGTGTAGCGCAGCGAAAAGTCTTGCGCCATCCGCACCAGCGTGTCGTAGATCGACGCATCGCCGTGCGGGTGGTATTTACCCATGGTTTCGCCGACCACGCGCGCGCACTTCACGTACGGGCGGTTCCACACGTTGTTCATCTCATGCATCGCGAACAGCACGCGGCGGTGCACCGGCTTCAAGCCATCGCGCACATCGGGCAAGGCGCGCCCGACAATCACGCTCATCGCGTAATCGAGATAGCTCTTGCGCATTTCTTCTTCGAGGGAAATAGCGATTGTTTCTTTTGCGAATTGATCCATTGGCGGTTCGACTGGTCTTTGAATATGGTTAAACTGATTTCTTACACACTATAGGCACTATGTGCAATATATTCGGCAGCAGATGCGGCTGCATCTGCGTGACTGCTGCGGCACCGTTCGCCAGCAGCATACTTTCGGCAGGCTAGCTTTCGATTTTAGCATGCGTGCCGCCCCCGGGCGCAAGCCATGACACCAAGCAAAGCAAAGGCTTGGTTGCGCAATCGAGCCAGTCTTGCCACCGAATCGCCGCAATTTGGTCACTTCGCCGTCACAATTGCACGCGATGGTTGCGCAAAAACAACGCATGCATCGAAATCAGGAAAACTTTGAATTAATCAGCATCGTGCGCCGACGACGCCTGTGGCAAAATGATTGGGAAGTTAATTGCTTGTTTCGCAATCTGGAATGAGTGTTGCTAACCTGCATGCTAAAATTGCCACGCAGTCCAGTCGCGCAGTTCTCTGCGGATATCATCCCCGAAAGGAAAAAAATAATGAATAAATTTGTAAAAATGCTTTTCGCTGCATCCGCAGTGATTGCCTGCACTGCTTCGGCACAAACACCAACGTCGCCACCGTTCGCTCCCTTGACAACAGACATCAAGGCACCAAGCCCTAAGAGCGCTTATGTGCAAGATGCCCGTGGCGTGATCGCGCGCGATCCGTTCGGTCTGTGCTGGCGCACGGGCTACTGGACACCGGCTGATGCGGTTCCAGGTTGCGACGTGCCATTGTGCGTTGCTCCAGAAACACTGCAAGGCGGCAAGTGCGTAGCACCTGCAATGGCTCCGGCTGCAGCACCGGCAGCACCAGCTCCTGCTCCAGCTCCTGCCCCTGTCTCGGAAAAAGTCAGCTTCGCCGCTGATGCATTCTTTGACTTCGACAAGTCGGTACTGAAACCAGAAGGCAAAGCAAAGCTGGACGACCTGACCTCGAAAATCAAGGACATGAACCTGGAAGTTGCGATCGCTGTTGGTCACACTGACTCGGTCGGTACCGATGCTTACAACCAAAAACTGTCGATCCGTCGCGCCGAAGCTGTCAAGGCGTACATGGTATCGAAAGGCATCGAAGTCAACCGCGTCTACACCGAAGGCAAGGGCGAGAAACAGCCTGTCGCTGACAACAAGACAGCAGCTGGCCGTGCTCAAAACCGTCGCGTGGAAATCGAAGTCGTCGGCACCCGCAACAAGTAATTGATGCTGTAACCCGACGTTTGCTTTGCGCGAACGATCAAAAAACCCCGCCGAGGCGGGGTTTTTTTACGTCTGCGCTGCGGCGAAGGACCAATTGCCGTTATGATTAGGGCATGAACGCAGACCCCCTGGAAATCCAAAAATTTAGCGCCCTGGCTCACCGCTGGTGGGACCCGACCTCCGAATTCCGACCGCTGCACGAGATCAACCCGCTGCGCCTGGAATGGATCAATGCGCGCGCACCGCTGGCTGGCAAGAAAGTCATCGACATCGGCTGCGGCGGCGGCATCCTGACCGAATCGATGGCCCGGCGAGGTGCGAGCGTGACCGGCATCGATCTATCCGAAAAGGCGCTGCAGGTGGCCGACCTGCACAGCCTGGAGTCCGGTGTGCAGGTGCGCTACGAGCTCATTTCGGCCGAAGCCATGGCTGCGCGCGAAGCCGGCCAATACGACATCGTCACTTGCATGGAAATGCTCGAGCATGTACCCGACCCGGCAGCCATCGTCCAGGCTTGCGCCAGCCTGGTCAAACCGGGCGGCCACGTGTTTTTCTCGACGCTGAACCGCAACCCGAAATCGTACCTGTTTGCGATTATCGGCGCCGAATACCTGCTGCGCATGTTGCCCAAGGGCACGCACGATTACGACAAATTCATTACGCCGGCCGAGTTGGCGCAATTTGCGCGCAGCGCAGGGCTGGATGTGAATGGATTGAAAGGACTGAGCTACAACCCCTTTAGCAAGATTTATTCGCTGGGAACAGACACCAGCGTCAACTACCTAGCAGCCTGCAGCCGCCCCTTGCCTTGACCAACATGACCAATCCGATCCCCTTGCCCGCCCCGCAAGCCATCCTGTTCGATCTTGATGGCACGCTGGCCGACACCGCGCCGGACCTGGCGCAAGCGATCAACCTGCTGCGCGCCAGCGCCGGCATGGCGCCCACCCCCTATGAACTGCTGCGCCCGGTCGCATCGGCCGGTGCGCGCGGCATGCTCAAGGTCGCGTTCGACCTGGCGCCGGAAGATCACGATTACGAAGCAAAACGCATCGCCTTCCTCGACAATTACGCAGCCAATCTGACCGTCCACAGCAGCCTGTTCCCGGGCGTGCCCGCCATGCTGGACGGCTTGACCGAACTTGGCCTCGGCTGGGGTATCGTCACCAACAAGGCGGCGCGCTTCACGACGCCGCTGGTCGAGCAGATCGGATTGCAAGGCGCCGGCTGCGTCGTCTCCGGCGACACCATGGCCCACGCCAAGCCGCACCCTGCCCCCTTGCTCGAAGCGGCCCGCAGGCTCGGTCTGGCGCCGCAGCAATGCTGGTATGTCGGCGACGACTTGCGCGACATCGAAGCGGGCCACGCCGCCGGCATGATCACGATCGCCTGCGCCTGGGGCTATTGCGGAGCGCTGGCGCCGCAAAGCTGGAATGCGCACTATCTGCTCGACTCGCCGCAAGCGCTGCTGGAAGTGGTGCGCGGGGTCGTGCAGGGCGCGGAAATGGCAGCATGAAGCTGAAGAAATGAGTGACTGCACACACGATTGGATTGCGCTATAATGAAGATTCTGTGGGGGCGACCAGGTTTCGACAGGGGTTGCAAAGCAGCGCAGGGCATACCGAGGGCTGGCTACCTCGTAAATACAACCAGAAAAAACTTAACTGCAAACGATAACTCGTACGCACTAGCAGCTTAATCGCTG
>Ga0326735_1000475_pt1 | contig 10041 bp, 6 predicted proteins | sample 37_GP2_1092_FD_207945 | JGI IMG/M metagenome (GOLD analysis project Ga0326735, IMG submission 207945) | Glacier ice microbial communities from Ngari, Tibet, China - 37_GP2_109.2 | ecosystem: Environmental > Aquatic > Freshwater > Ice > Glacier | place: China: Ngari, Tibet | collected 2018-07-31
TAACAAAACTGCAGGGGTAAAAACCGATTGTGCGCGGATGGTGTAAGGTTGGCGTCTCAGGCCCGACTAACAAGGGAAGAATGAATCCCTGCCATCCCCCTCACCGCTTCGGAGTTGCCATGCTGATCAAACACCGCCCCAACGGCATCGACTTGCCTTTTTCTTCCGAGATCACGCCGCGCGCCGTGTTCGAATCGCGTCGCAGTTTCATCCGGCAGATCGCGGCCGGCTCGATAGGCGGCGGCGCCTTGTTCGAGATGGCCAACCGCGAAGCATTCGCGCAAGGTGTCACGCAGCCGAAGCTGGCGTCGAAACGCAATCCGGTCTATTCGGTCGCGGACAAGGCCAGCGCCTATCAAGACGCGAGCACCTACAACAATTTCTATGAATTCGGCACCGACAAGAGCGATCCGGCAAAATACGCCGGCAGCCTCAGGCCGCAGCCGTGGAGTATCGCGATCGAAGGCGAAGTCAAGAAGCCGCTGACGCTCGATCTGGACGCTTTGATGAAGCTGGCGCCGCTGGAAGAGCGGGTCTACCGTTTGCGCTGCGTCGAAGGCTGGTCGATGGTGATTCCATGGGTCGGCTATTCGCTGTCAAAGCTGATCAAGATGGCCCAGCCGACCGGCAATGCGAAATACATCGAATTCATCAGCCTGGCCGACAAGGCGCAGATGCCGGGTCTGGACAGCCGCGTGCTGACCTGGCCGTATGTCGAAGGCTTGCGCATCGACGAAGCCAATCACCCGCTGGCGATGCTGGCGCTGGGTATGTATGGATCGACGCTGCCGAACCAGAACGGGGCGCCGGTGCGTCTCGTGGTGCCGTGGAAGTATGGTTTCAAGTCGGCCAAATCGATCGTCAAGATACGCTTCGTCAAGGACCTGCCGCGCACCGCGTGGAACGTCGTGGCACCGGCCGAATACGGCTTTTACTCGAACGTGAATCCGAATGTGGACCATCCGCGCTGGTCGCAAGCGACCGAGCGCCGCATCGGCGAAGACGGTTTTTTCACGCCCAAGCGCAAGACGCTGATGTTCAATGGCTATGCCGACGTCGCCTCGCTGTACGCCGGCATGGACTTGAAAAAATTCTTTTAGGCGACTATGGCATTCAATCCTGGCGGGCGCCAGTTGACGCTGCTGAAAGCCATCGTTGTCGTTTTGTCGTTGTTGCCGTTCGCCCGCATGGTGTGGCTGACGGCAAGCGGGAAGCTGGTGGAGCCGATTGAATTCATCACGCGCGCCAGCGGCGACTGGACCTTGTATTTCCTGTGCATTACGCTGGCGGTGACGCCGCTGCGCCGGCTGACGCACTGGAACTGGTTGCAAAAACTGCGCCGCATGCTGGGCCTGTTCGCGTTCTTTTACGTCGTGCTGCACTTCACGACATTCCTGTGGTTCGACCATTTTTTTGACGTGGCGGCGATGTGGAAGGATGTGCTGAAGCGCCCCTTCATCACGGTCGGCTTCAGCGCGTTCGTGCTGCTGATCCCTTTGGCGCTGACCAGCACCAAGGGCATGCAGCGCCGCCTCGGCGGCAAGCGCTGGATGTGGCTGCATCGTTTGATCTATCTGATCGCGCCGCTCGGCATCCTGCATTTCTGGTGGATGAAGGCGGGCAAGAATGATTTTGCCGAACCGATCGCAATCGGCTGCGTCGTCGCGCTGTTGCTGGGTGTGCGGCTGTACTGGGCCTGGCGCAAGCACGCTCAAGGCAGCGCGCTTGCTTGAGCGTGCTTATTTAAGCGTACTCATTTAAGCGTACTCTCCAGCGCGAACAAATCGGCCGCCAATTCGCGCCGGCGCACCAGATGGCATTGAGCGCCATCAACAATGACTTCGGCCGCCCGGCCGCGCGTGTTGTAGTTCGACGCCATTGTCATGCCGTAGGCGCCGGCCGCCATGATCGCCAGCAGATCGCCGCTGGCGACGGCCAGGTGCCGGTCGCGCGCCAGCCAGTCGCCCGACTCGCAGATCGGTCCCACCACGTCGTAGCACAGCGGCGCACCATTGTCTTGTTTGACCGCCTGCACATCCATCCAGGCCTGGTACAGCGCCGGGCGCATCAGGTCGTTCATCGCCGCATCGACGACGCAAAAATTCTTTTCCGCGCCGGGCTTGATGTATTCGACGCGGGTCAGCAACACGCCGATGTTGCCGACGATCGAGCGGCCCGGCTCGAAGATGACCTTGATCGGTGCGCCCTCGTAACGGCTCAGGCGCCACGCATCGATGCGCTTGAACAAGCGGCCCAGATAAGCTTGCACGGCAACCGGTTCGGCTTCTCCCTCCTCGCCGTAAGCGATGCCGATGCCGCCGCCGATGTCGAGGTGATGCAGCGGTATGCCCTCAAGCGCCAGCACGTCGATCAGGTCGATCAGCTTGTCGAGCGCCTCCAGCAGCGGGGCGTCGTCCAGCAATTGGGAGCCGATATGGCAGTCGATGCCGACCACGCGCAAATGCGGCAATTGCGCTGCGGCGCGGTAAGTGTCCAGCGCATCGTCGAAGGCGACGCCGAATTTGTTGGCTTTCAAGCCGGTCGCGATGTAGGGATGGGTCTTGGCGTCGACATTGGGATTGACGCGCAGCGACACCGGTGCCTGCTTGCCCATCGCGCCGGCCACCCGGTTCAGCCTGTGCAGCTCGGGGATCGATTCGACATTGAAGCACAAAATGTCGTGCGACAAGGCGAGCCGCATTTCATCCTCGCTCTTGCCCACGCCCGAAAAAATGACCTTCTCAGGGTCACCGCCGGCGGCGATCACGCGCAGCAATTCACCGGCCGAGACGATGTCGAAACCGGCGCCCTGACGCGCCAGCAAGTCCAGGATGGCCAGGTTCGAATTGGCCTTCATCGCATAGCAGACCAGCGCGTCGCGCCCTTTGCAGGCATCGGCGTAGGCGGCGAAATTGTTCAGCAGCGCCGCCTTAGAATACACATAAGTGGGGGTGCCGAACTCGGCTGCGATGGCGCTGAGCGCGGCGTTTTCGGCGTGCAGCACGCCGTCTTGGTAAGAAAAATGCGACATATTATTATTTGATGATGGGAGCGGTTGAAGGGGACGGTAACGGGGTGACGGTCGCAGCAGGCGCAGCCTTGGCCGGCGGCTTCGGCAAATACAATGGGCCGGGTTGGCCGCAGCCAGCCAGCAAGCCAAGGGTGCCGCAGGTGGCGACGATATAAAACGCTAAAGTGGACTTCACGATTAGAATCATGGTTTGATCAGAGATCCTGGAGTGTAGCATGAGCGAATCGGAATTTTTGGCGCAAGCCGAAGCGACTTTGTATGAAATCGAGGCGGCCTTTGACCGGTTGAACGATGCCGATCTGCTCGACGTCGAGTGCAGCCGCAGCGGCAATGTATTGGAAATCGAGTTCATCGACAATGGCTCGAAAATCATTGTCAACAGCCAGACCCCGATGCGCGAGCTGTGGGTGGCCGCAAAATCGGGCGGCTTCCACTACAAACGGGTGAACGGACAATGGATCAATGCGCGCGACGGCTCCGAATTGTTCGCCGCGCTGTCCAACATGGCCAGCCTGCAAGCTGGCGCGCCGGTGGTGCTGGCCTGGCGGCCGATCGCGTCATGAATTCGAACAATAATGGTCGAACGGGTGCTGATTGACGGCAGGCGGCCCGCTTCGCTTCATCCAGCCTTATGTTGCCGTTGGTACTTCAGAGCGCCTTCCCATGTGACCGCACTTGCCCTTAAAACCGGGCTTGACAACAGGTAGCGCTTGACAACCGATGAAGTAAAGGGGAAATTATTTACCGAGAGTGTCAGCCACTGATAACTTGTATCGTTCAATTGCAAAGACCCGGTGGCATCGTTCATTTTCAAGCAGCGACTCGTCCTGTGGAACAGGCGCGGCCGAACGCTGGTGTGAAAGAAAAGGCGGTCCTCGGATCTGCCTTTATCCTAGAACCTGATTGCCTATTTCCCGTTCGATGACGATGGGATTGCGGCGCAAGTGGAGGCTGCATGGCAAACCGGATTCTCATTCTCACGAATAATTCCATTGATGCATCGATCATTGAAGATGTCCTTGCTACGGCAAGAGACGGTCCATTCGAGACCGAACGGCTGACCCAGCTTTCCAGCGCGCTTGCGCGGCTGCGCGCAGGCGGCATCAATGCCATCCTGGCGGATTTGTCATTGTCCGACAGCAACGGCCTTGCCACCTTCGACCAATTGTTCGCCGCCGCGCCCCATATCCCGATCCTGACCCTCAGTGCAAAGGAAGAAGAAGCAGAGGCGATAGAGGCGGTGCAGCGCGGATCACAAGGCTATTTGTCGAAAGGGTATTTTGGATGCAGCCTGGTGCCGCAATCGCTGCGCAGCATCATTCAGCGCATGGCGCTTGAGAGGGATTTATACAAAGAAAAAGCGCGGGCTGAAATCGCCCTCAATGCGATCGGCGACGCCGTCATTTGCACCGATACAAGCGGCAAGATCGAGTATTTGAACGTCGCGGCGGAGCGCCTGACCGGATGGCCGAAAGAGGATGCACACGGGCGCGCGATCGGTGAGGTGTTCAATCTCATCAATGGCGTGACGGGCGAATCTGAAATCAATACGGTCGAATTGGCGCTGCAGAAAAACAAGCCGATGAAATTGCCTGCTGATACGGTTCTGGTCCGGCGCGATGGGAGTGAAGCGCCCATCGAGGATTCCGCCGTTCCGATCCATGACTGGGACGGACAACTGAGCGGGGCGGTGATTGTGTTCCACGACGTCAGCGCCGCACAGGCGATGACCGAAAAAATGGCTTACCTGGCACATCACGACTTTTTGACCAATTTGCCGAACCGCGTATTGCTGAACGACCGTATAGCACAAGCGATCACCTTGGCGAAACGGCACGGCACGCAACTGGCCGTGCTGTTCCTCGATTTGGATAATTTCAAGCACATTAACGATTCGCTGGGGCATGCGATCGGAGACAAGTTGCTGCAATCGGTGGCGCAGCGCCTGGATATGTGCGTGCGCAGCTCCGACACGGTGAGCCGGCAAGGCGGGGATGAATTCGTGATACTGATGGCCGAATGCAAGCATGAGGATGACGCAGCCTTGACTGCCAGCAAGATCGTCGCCATGTTCGCCTTGCCGCATGTTATTGCCAAGCATGAACTGCACGCGACAACCAGCATCGGCATCAGCGTCTATCCGGCCGACGGCCAGGATGCGGAAACGTTGATCAAGAATGCAGATACCGCGATGTACCATGCCAAGGAAAAGGGGCGCAACAACTACCAGTTTTTTAGAAGCGAGATGAATCTCCTTGCGGTCGAACGGCAATTCATCGAAACCAATCTGCGGCGTGCGCTGGAAAATCAGGAATTCGTTTTGCATTACCAGCCCAAGGTAAACCTCGATACCGGCCTGATTACCGGCGCCGAAGCCTTGCTGCGCTGGAAGCATCCGGAGTGGGGCATGGTGCTGCCTCAGCGCTTCGTGTCGATCTCGGAAGATTGCGGCTTGATTGTACCGATCGGACGCTGGGTTTTGCGCGAAGCATGCGCGCAAGCAATGCGATGGCGGGATGCAGGCTTGCCAGTCGTATCGATGGGCGTTAATATTTCTGCGCTCGAATTTCGCCAAAAGAATTTTTTTGAAGGCGTAAACAACGTCTTGAACGATACGGGGTTGGAGGCGCACTGCCTGCAACTGGAAATTACTGAAAGCGTCTTGATGCGCGATGCCCAGTGCAGTGCCGCGATACTTCAGAAACTCAAAACGAGGGGAGTGGAACTGGCGGTGGATGATTTTGGGACTGGCTATTCCAGTTTGAGTTATCTGAAACAATTCCCGATCGATGTTCTCAAAATCGACCAGTCATTCGTCCACGACCTGGCGTCCACCAACGACAACGGCATCATCGTCAGCGCCGTGATCGGGATGGGCAACAATCTTCATCTGCGGGTCATCGCGGAGGGCGTGGAGAATCAAGAACAACTGGCATTTTTGAAGGCCCACCATTGCGAAGAGGCCCAAGGCTACCTGTTCAGCCAGCCGCTTGTCGCTGATCAGTTCGCAGCGCTGCTGGCAAGCGGCAAATGGTCGGGTAGCCCAAACGAGTTTTACCCTTAGGCACATGCCGGCGGTAAGTGAATCTTCCGAGGCACACCGCTCCTGTCATTGAACCGCTTCGACCCAGGTGGCACGTCAGCTTGACCCGGGTCGTTCTGTTCGCGATACAGCAGGTCAACAATGGGACGCGCAGCAGAGGCGCGCGTTGAGGCTGATGTTAGAACAATTCGTTCTTGACGGCGTTTTTGGCTTTTTCTTCGTCCGGGGTGCCGCGCGTACCTGCTTCCAGGCTGCGCACACCGGTGCCCGGCGGATTCTCTTCGTAAAAATATTCATCGCCGAAGCGCACCAGTCCGTCAGGCACGATGCGTTCCTCGACCGGGATGTCCTTCAGCGCCTTCTGCATGTAAGAGACCCAGATCGGTAACGCCAGTCCGCCCCCGGTTTCCCGGTTGCCCATGTTCTTCGGCTGGTCGTAGCCCATCCATGAGATCGCCACCAGTTTCGATTGGTAGCCGGCAAACCAGGCATCGATCGAGTCATTGGTGGTGCCGGTCTTGCCGGAAATGTCGGGCCGCTTCAGCACCAACGCCTTGGTCGCGGTGCCGTAGCGCACCACATCCTTGAGCATGCTGTCGATCATGAACGCGTTGCGCACGTCGATGACGCGGTTCGCTTCGACGCCGGCCTGGTTCGGATTCGCTTGCGACAGGATGTTGCCATTGTTGTCGGTGACCTTGGAAATCAGGTAAGGGCTGACCTTGTAGCCACCGTTGGCGAACACTGCATAGGCACCCGCCATCTGCAGCGGAGTGACCGCTCCGGCGCCCAGCGCCAGCGTCAGGTAAGGCGGGTTCCGTTCGGCGTCAAAGCCGAAGCGGGTAGCATATTCCTGGCCATATTTGGCACCTATCTTGTGCAGGATGCGGATCGAGATCATGTTCTTCGACTTGGTCAACCCTTTGCGCATCGTCATCGGGCCTTCGTATTTGTTGTCGTAGTTCTTCGGCTCCCAGGCCTGGCCGCCGGTCTGGCCGGCGTCGAACGAAATCGGCGCATCGTTGATGATGGTCGACGGCGACAGGCCGCGCTCCAGCGACGCCGAATAGATGAAGGGCTTGAACGACGAGCCCGGCTGACGCCAGGCCTGTGTCACATGATTGAACTTGCTGCGGTTGTAATCGAAGCCGCCCACCAGCGCGCGGATCGCGCCGTCGGTGCTGCTGGCGGCAATGAAGGCCGACTGGATTTCCGGCATCTGCGTCACGCTCCAAGCCTGGCCTTCCTTCATGACGCGGATCACCGCGCCGCGCCGGATGCGCCGGTTAGGCGCCGCCTTTTCCGACAACCATGCGCTGCCAAAGCCGAGGCCGGAGCCGGTGATGACGATTTCGGCGCCGGAAGCGGTGACAGCGTTGATTTGTTTCGGCGTGGCCTTCAGCACCATCGCGGCGATGATGTCGTCGCTGTCGGGATGGGCGGCCAGTTCCGTTTCGATCGCGTCGTCGGCGTCTTCCTTGGTGCCCGGGATGTCGATATACGCTTCCGGGCCGCGGTAGCCGTGGCGTTTTTCATAATCCATCACGCCGCGCCGCAGCGCGGTGTAGGCGGCATCCTGGTCCGCCTTGGTGATCGTCGTAAACACGTTCAAGCCGCGCGTATAAGTGTCTTCCTTGAATTGTTCGTAGACCAGCTGGCGCGCCATCTCGGCGACGTACTCGGCATGCACGCCGAAGGCGCTGCTGTCGGTCTTGACCTTCAATTGCTCCGCCTTGGCTTGTTCATACTGGGCGTCGGTGATGTAATTGAGCTGCTGCATGCGCTGCAATATGTATTGCTGGCGGGTACGGGCCCGTTTCGGATTGACCACCGGGTTGTAGGCCGACGGCGCTTTTGGCAAGCCTGCCAGCATCGCGGCTTCGGCCACGGTGATGTCCTTCAGGCTCTTGCCGAAATAAATTTGCGCGGCCGATGAAAAACCATAGGCGCGCTGGCCCAGATAAATCTGGTTCATGTAAACTTCGAGAATCTGGTCCTTGCTCAGGCTTTGTTCGATTTTCCACGCCAGCAGCACTTCATAGGCCTTGCGTTTCAACGTCTGTTCGCTGGACAGGAAGAAATTGCGCGCCACCTGTTGCGTGATCGTCGATGCGCCCTGTCTGGCGCCGCCCATCGCGTTGTGCAGCGCGGCGCGCACGATGCCCATGTAGTCGACCCCGCCATGCTGATAAAAACGGTCATCCTCGATCGACAGCACGGCTTTTTTCATCACATCGGGAATGTCGTTGATGCGCACCAGATTGCGCCGCTCTTCGCCAAACTCGCCGATCAGCACATGGTCTGCTGAAAAAATACGCAGCGGTATCTTGGGGCGGTAATCGGTCAGCGTGTCCAGCGCAGGCAGGTTCGGATAAGCTAAGGCCAGTCCGAACACCAGCAGCAGCATGGCGACCAGGCCCAGGCCCAATGTCGATGCAAGCGCCAGCAGCAGCCAGCGTTTTGGTGCGGAGCGGGCTGTGGGTTTGCCTGGCTGCGGGCCGGCGGGTGTGGATGAGGTCATGCGCGTCATATCTTTCGCTATGGTTATGCGGGTCGATTATAAGCGACGCCCGGGTTGTAGGGGCCAGGTTCAATTGGGCGGCGATGTCCCGTCCCTATACGCTGCGCAGGCCCGCAATTGAGCCCGGCCACGGTTGTCAGTGCCGGTTGCCGGGTTTGTGGCCTGTTCTTGCGTAGCAGCATGCGTGAACCAATATTCATCCGATAATATTCGGATCAAAAAGCCACAGAGCTGTGTTTGCGCCGGGCATGCATGATCGTTCTCGTCAAAAATGTGTATACATGAGCGGATTCTTATTGCTAGGATTTATGCTGTTTACGCAGATCGAGTTGTTCTTGTCATTATCCTTATCCTGATTTTCAAGCGAATTTTTATGCAAATACGGCGCATGTCTTGCAACGCGATACGATCCCGGCGCCAGCCATGAGGCTGCCATTTGCCTCAGGCGGACGCGATGTTTGACTTCAAATTCCTGCTTGGCCAAGCCAACTTGCCCACCATCGGCATCGATCTCAGCACGTCCAGCGTACGCCTGGTTGAATTGTCCCGATCCGGCAAGCAGGAAGTCCGGCTTGAGCGTTACGCGGCGGAAGCCTTGCCGCGCGGGGCGGTGCTCGATGGCAATATCGAAAATTTCGAGCAAGTAGTCGAAGCGGTGCGCCGCGTCGTCAAGAAAAGCGGCACGCATGCGCGCCATGTCGTGCTCGGCATGCCGCCCGCATCGGTCATCACCAAGAAAATCATCTTGCCCGCAGGCTTGTCCGACGACCAGCTTGAAATGCAGGTCGAATCCGAGGCCAGCCAGTACATTCCGTTCGCGCTCGATGAAGTGAGCCTCGATTTCGATGTGCTCGAAGCGGTCCCCAATTCACCCGACGACATCGAAGTGATGCTGGCGGCGTCGCGCCGCGAAAAAGTGGAAGACCGGGTCGCGATCGCCGAAGCGGCCGGCCTGAAAGCCGTGGTGATGGATATCGAGTCCTATGCGGCGCGTGCGGCGCTCGAACGGGTGCTTGCGCAAATGCCTGCGCAAGTGTCGGCTCCAGGCCGGATCGTGGCGCTGTTTCAAATCGGCGCTCAGGCCACCCATATCTCGGTGCTGCAAGATGGTCTCGCCATTTACGAGCGCGAACAGTCGTTCGGCGGCAACCAGTTGACGCAGGACATCGTGCGCGCTTATGGTTTGCCGTTCGACGAAGCCGAAATGCGCAAGAAATCCGGCGACTTGCCAGAAAAATATGACGCCGAGATCCTTGCGCCATTTCTGGAAAGCGCCGCGCTCGAAGTCACCCGTGCGATCCAGTTCTTTTTTACGTCGACCGCCTACAACCGGGTCGATCAGCTGTTTCTCGCTGGCGGCTGCGCGCTGATTCCAAGCTTGCAAGGCATTGTGGCGGCGCGCACCAAGATCGCCAGCAGCGTGCTGTCGTCGTTCGAGGGCATGCA
>Ga0326735_1000476_pt1 | contig 10030 bp, 9 predicted proteins | sample 37_GP2_1092_FD_207945 | JGI IMG/M metagenome (GOLD analysis project Ga0326735, IMG submission 207945) | Glacier ice microbial communities from Ngari, Tibet, China - 37_GP2_109.2 | ecosystem: Environmental > Aquatic > Freshwater > Ice > Glacier | place: China: Ngari, Tibet | collected 2018-07-31
GCCCTCGCGCGCTTTCGTCATCGCCCGCGCCACCGGCGACACCCAGCTGATCTTGCCCCGCAGCGGATCGAGCTCGTCGATGCCGACGATGGTCACCGTGTGCGCTTCGCCGGCGCCATTGCGGTAGCCGACGGTGGCGCCGAAAAACACCTGGTCGTTGCCGTGATGGACGGACGGATCGACGATCGCGGCCGAGTCCATGCGGCGTGTCAAAAAGCGGATGCGCCCGTCTATCTGGCGCAATCGCCGCTTGCCGTAAATATAATCGCCGTTTTCCGAGCGGTCGCCGTTCGAGGCGGCCCAGTGGACGATGCGCACCACTTCCGGCCGGTCGACGTCGATCAGCTGCAGCAACTCGTCCTTGATGCGCTGGTAACCGGCCGGCGTGATGTAGTTTTTCGCCCCGGCCGGAATCGCCTGCGCCAGCGCCAGCGCTTCCTCGTCGTCGTCCTGGTCCGACTCTTTGACAAATGCTTTGTTCATCAGGCCATTGTAACAACATACGGCAAAAAGATAAGGCCAGGCGAGCGGGCTGCCCGGCGTGTCGGCGCCGGGGGTTTTGCCGTATCATGGCTGCAATGAAACGATCCCGCACATTGCGCAACCGGCTCCTCATGCCGCTGGTGTACCTGGCGGCGCTGCTGTTGTTGTTCGAAGACTGGCTGTGGGATCTCGGAATGCGCCTTATCCGGCGGGTCGTGGCGTGGCCGCCTTTGCGCTTGCTCGAGCGTCGCATCGTCGCGCTGCCGCCGTATGCGGCGCTGTGCGTTTTCGTGTTGCCGGCCGTGCTGCTGCTGCCGGTCAAGATATTGGCGTTGCTGGCGATTGCCAGCGGCCACCTGTTCGCGGGCGTGGCGGTGATCATCGCCGCCAAGATCGGCGGCGCGGCGCTGGTAGCGCGGCTGTACGTCCTGACGCTGCCAAAACTGGTCACGCTGGCATGGTTTGCACGCTGGCACGGCAAGTTCATGGACTGGAAGAATCACTGGGTCGGCCGATTGACAGCGGGCGCTGCGTATCGCCGCGTCCGCATGCTGTCGGCCACCGTGGCGGCCACCGTGTCGGCCAAAATTCGCGCCACCGCCCGCCGCGCCCTGGCGCAACTGCGTCCGGGCGGCCTTGGCGAGCGCGGTTCGCGCCGTCCGGTGCGCCTGCTGCGCCGCTTTATTGCGCTCTGGCGCGCGCGCCGCCGATGACGTTTGCTTCCATCCATTTTGCCTTGCTGCCGACATGACCACCGACACCCCGCCCTCCGCCCGCGAAGCCGCCCTCATCGAAGCGCTTGCACTGTACCAGGCCCGCTTCAACGCCATCGTCAGCAACACGCCGGGGCTGGTCTACCAGTTCGTGCTGGGCGCCGACGGCGCCGTCAGCTTTCCCTACCTGAGCGAAGGCTGCGCCGCCCTGCTCGGTCTGGGCGCGGCGGCGCTGCAGCAGGAACCGCGCCAATTTCTCGGCCTGATTCTGCCGGAGGACCGCCGCAGCTACGCCGACTCGATGCAAGCGTCCGCTGGCGCGCTGTCGAGCTGGAACTGGGAAGGCCGGATCTGGGTCGAGGCCTGGAAGGACGTCAAATGGATCAATTTGCGTTCGAGCCCGCGACCGCTGCCGGGCCAGCCCGGCAGCGTGCAGTGGGAAGGCATCATGACTAACATTACCGCCAGCAAGCTGGCGCAGCTCGAAGTGACGAACTCGCACGCCGGCCTGGCCGAGCTGACCGCCCACATCGAAAACGTCAAGGAGCAGGAGCGCACCCGCATCGCGCGCGAGATCCACGACGATTTGGGCGGCAACCTCACGGCAATCAAGATGGCGCTGGCGATGCTGGCGCGGCGCCTGCCTGCCGACTTGCCGCAACTGGCCGACAAGGCGGCCTACGTCGATGCGCTGGTCGACCGCACGATAGAAGCGGTGCACCGCATCTCGCTCGATTTGCGCCCGTCGATGCTCGATTTCGGCATCGTCGCCGCGCTCGAATGGCAGGTCCGGGAATTTGAAAAACAGATGGGGTTTTCCTGCAGTTTTACCGCCAACCAAAAAGAGATTGACCTCAGCGCCGACCACGCCATTGCGCTGTTTCGCATTTTCCAGGAGGCGCTGAATAATATCGCCAAGCACGCCAACGCCACCCGCGTGACGGTGGCGCTGCAGCGCCTGCGCGGGCACGTCGCCCTGACGGTGACGGACAACGGCGTCGGCCTGCACAGCGACGACCGCCACAAGCCCGGTTCCTTCGGCCTGCGCGGCATGAGCGAGCGGGCGCGCGGGCTGGGCGGCACAATGGCCTTGTCGCGCGCGCGCGGAGGTGGCACCATTGTAACAATCGACATCAAGCTGACCCCGCCGTCACCTCACCTGCACAAGAAACCGCACCAATGACTGAAAAATCCACCATCCGCGTCTTCATTGCCGACGACCACGCCATCGTGCGCGAAGGCCTCAAGCAGATCCTCGCCGAGTCGCGCGACATCATCGTCGCCGGCGAGGCCGAGAACGGCGTCGACGCCATCAAGCTGTTCCGCAAGGCCAGATGCCACGTCATGCTGCTCGATATCTCGATGCCCGACCGCAGCGGCATCGACGTGCTCAAGCAGGTCAAGAAGGAGCATCCCGACATGGCCGTGCTGATGCTGTCGATGCACCGCGAAGACCAGTACGCGATCCGCTCGCTCAAGGCCGGGGCGGCCGGCTACCTGACCAAGCAGAGCGCGCCGCAGGAGCTGGTGGTGGCGATCCGCCAGGTCGCGGCCGGCCAGAAGTACGTCAGCGCCGCGCTGGCGCAGGAACTGGCCAGCCAGCTCGGCGGCAGCCACGATTGCCCCCTCCACGAGGCGTTGTCGGACCGTGAATACCAGACGCTGACGATGATCGCCTCGGGCAAGACGGTCAGCGCGATCGCCGAGGAGTTGTCGCTGTCGGTCAAGACCATCAGCGAATACCGCGCGCGCCTGCTGGTCAAGATGAAGCTCAAGAACAGCGCCGAGCTGACCCATTACGCGATCAAGAACCAGCTGATCGAGTGACGGCGCAGCGCAGCGGGGCAAGCTTCGGATGCGGGGAACCCGGCAGACGTTTTTATTGCAGCTGAGAATATCTATGTATGGGCCTCTGTTCAAGCGATGAAATCCGGCACAACAGGATTATGATCACGTCAATCGAATCGTCCTGAGCCGTTGACCTTGCCATGTCCCTGCCGCCTGTAAAACCCCCTGCCCAGCCAGCTGCCCCGCCCGGCCAGAGCCCGGCCGACATCGCGCGCGAAGCGTTCCGCCGTCTCGCCACGCGCCGCATCGCGCCCACGCCTGACGCCTACCGCGACATTTACCAGGAAATCGCCGGCCTGCACAGCGCGCCGGCGCCGGCCGGCGCCGAAATCGTCCTCGCCGGCTTCGCCACCAAGCTGTCCGACACGCCCGGCGAGCTATCCGAATTCGGCCGCCGTTTCAACCGCGCTGTCAAGTCGCGCGACTGGGACGGCTATGCGCGCAGCCTGTCGCAACTGGTGGAAAAGCATTTTCGCAAAACCGGTCCGGCCGGGGTCGGGCTCATCAGCGCGGACGAACACGGCGAATCGAAGCAGTTGCGCGACCTGCTCAGCCGCACGCTGACGTTTGCCGTCGCCTCGCTCCTGGACGGCTCGTCCACGCTGTCAGGCGAAGCCGAGTCGCTCGGCGCCGCCGTCAAGCTGGCCCATGGCGACGCGGCGCTGGGCGAAATCGCCACCCGCCTCAAGCAACTCTGTTACCAGATCGAAATCAAGAGCGGCGACGTCGCCGAGCAGCAGGAATTGTTGCTGCGCCTGTTCAAGCTGCTGCTGGAAAACGTCAGCGGCCTGTTAGATGACGACAGCTGGCTGCGCGGCCAGATCGACGCGGTGCAGCAACTGATCTCCGGGCCGATGGACCAGCGCGCGCTGGAAAACGCCACCCGCAGCCTGAAAGACGTGATCTACAAGCAAAGCCAGCTCAAGCACAGCCTGGCGGATGTCAAGTTCACCGTCAAAAACATGATGATGACCTTCATCGACCGCCTGGGTTCGGTGGCTGCGACGACCGGCGACTTCCATGAAAAGATCGGCGGGTTTTCGGAAAAGATCAGCCGCGCCGACAATATCGGCGACCTTAATGTCGTGCTCGCCGACGTGCTGCGCGAAACCCGGCTGGTGCAGACCGAGGCGCTCACCTCGCGCGACCGGATGATCGCGGCGCGCCAGGAAGTGCAGGAAGCGGAGCAGAAGATCATCGGCCTGGAAGAGGCGCTGCGCACCATGAGCGAGCTGGTGCGCGAAGACCAGCTTACAGGCAGCCTCAACCGGCGCGGCCTGGACGACGTGTTCGAGCGCGAGACCGCCCGCTCCGACCGCCGCGGCACGCCGCTGTGCCTGGCCATGCTCGATCTCGACGACTTCAAGCGCCTCAACGACACCTACGGCCACCAGGCCGGCGACGCCGCCCTCAGGCACCTGGTGCGCATCGTCAAGGACACCTTGCGCTCGATGGATGTGATCGCCCGTTTCGGCGGCGAAGAATTCCTCATCCTGCTGCCCGAGACGGGCATCGAGGCGGCGGCGCAGACGATGACGCGGCTGCAGCGCGAACTGACCAAGCATTTCTTCATGCACGACAACGACAAGCTGCTGATCACGTTTTCGGCCGGCGTCGCGCTGCGCATCCCGAACGAGGCACAGGCCGCGCTGGTGGCGCGCGCCGACCAGGCCATGTACAAGGCCAAGAAAGCCGGCAAGAACCGGGTGGTGGTGGCCGAGTAGTATCACCACGGCAACACCGCAGCCAACAAACCGCCCTTGCCGGCGGTTTTTTTTGGCTAATCCCCGCCGGCAGCTCCTCTTTTTCGCCAGTCACGCCGAAAAATAAAATTATTTTTGCCCTAAAGTTCCCGTTGCTGCTGTCGTTTAAGCGCGCCGGATCGGCCAAAGGTGAGCGCGAAAACGGCGATATATATCGTTTTTCACTATCAACTTTTTGCAGGGACCGACGTTACCAGATTCAACTGCGGTGTGATTGTCCTGGAAGATCGGGACACACCAAGGTGAACAGCGGCACGTCGCCCACCCCGGAATACCCAGTTTGGAGAAATATCATGGCAGCTTTCATCAACACCAACACCGCATCCCTGAACGCACAACGCAACTTGAATTCTTCCCAAGGCGCCCTGGCGACGTCGCTGCAACGCCTGTCCTCCGGCTTGCGCATCAACAGCGCCAAGGACGACTCCGCAGGCCTGGCGATCTCCGAGCGCATGACGTCGCAGATCCGTGGTAACGACCAGGCAGCGCGCAATGCCAACGACGGCATTTCGCTGGCGCAGACGGCCGAGGGCGATCTGGCCCAGATCGGTACCAACTTGCAGCGTATCCGCGAACTGGCAGTGCAGTCCTCGAACGCCAGCAACAGCGCCAGCGACCGCGCTTCCCTGGACGACGAAGCGAGCTCGCTGATCGCCGAGATCGACCGCGTTGCTTCCAGCTCTTCGTTCAACGGCAACAAGCTGCTCGACGGTTCTTTCTCAAAGCAATCGTTCCAGGTGGGCGCCAACAATACCAGTAACGATCGTGTCACCATCGATGCCATCTCCAGCGCCAAGGCCAGCAGTCTGGGCGTCGGTTCCGGCTCCAGCTACACCTCCGCCCAGCCCGGCGCAGGCGCGGTCACTGGAAACGCCCTCGGTAACGGCGACCTGGTTATCAACGGGTACAACGTCGGCGCGTCGTCTTCAGACGGGGTCTCGTTTGCCCAAAGCAGCGCCAGCGGCATCGCCAAGGCAGCGGCCATCAATGCTGTCACGGCGCAGACCGGCGTCACCGCCACTGTCGCCGCCACCACGGTGGGGGGCACCACCGTCACGGGGTCAACCGCGATTGCGGCCGGCGACATCAAGATCAACGGCGTGGACATCGGCAATATCGGCGCCAGCGGCAGTGCCGCAGAGCGCGGCGCCCAGGTGGCGGGCGCCATCAATGCGAAATCATCCCAGACCGGCGTGACCGCATCGTTCAATACCAGCACCGGCGCGGTCGCACTGAGCGCCGCGGATGGCCGCAACGTCACGATCGACAAAAGCGCAAACGCAGCCTCTGCGGACACCAACACCGGCCTGACCACCGGCATTGCCGCCCTTACCGCCGGCAGTGTGACGAAATCGAGCACGATCTCGCTGTCGTCGAGCGGCGCGGCCGGCATTACCATCGGCAAGGGCGCGACCGATGGCGCCGCCGCCGCCAACCTGACCGTCGGTTTCACGGCTGCAACAGCTACCGCCGGTGCCGGTGTGTCCTCGCTGGACCTGACCACCGCAGCTGGCGCCCAGGCCGCGCTGACGACGCTCGACTCGGCGCTGGCCAACATCAATAGCTCGCGCGCTTCGCTCGGTGCTTACCAAAACCGTTTTGCTTCGGTAGTATCGAGCCTGCAAACGACGTCGGAAAACTTGTCCGCGTCACGCAGCCGGATTCAGGACACCGACTTTGCCAAGGAAACCGCTTCGCTGACACGCGGCCAGATCCTGCAGCAGGCCGGCACGGCAATGCTGGCCCAGGCCAACTCGCTGCCTAACGGCGTGCTGGCCCTGCTGCGCGGCTAATCGCCAACCAGTTGGTTTCAAACGTGACCCGGCCCGGTTTTTCTGGCCCGGGTTTTTCTATATTGGGGACTTATCATGAATATCAGTCAAATCAACAGTAGCGCGCCGCCGGAAAACGCCATGGTCGAGCGCAAGACCGGCATCGACCTGCAGGCGGCCAGCATGACCAAGGCGCGCAGCGAGGGCGTCAATGTCGTCAGGGACCAGTCCGGGCAGGAACAGCAGCAACTGCCCGAGGCCCTCAAGCGCATCAATGCGGTGTTGCAGATCCGCGCGCCAGGCCTCGAATTTTCGGTTGACGACGACAGCGCCCGTTCCATCGTCAAGGTGATCGATACGAACACGAACGAAGTGATCCGCCAGATGCCATCGAAAGAGGCGCTCGAAATCGCCAAGGCGCTCGAGAATTTGGATGGTCTTTTGATCCGGGATAAAGCCTGAGTTGCCGAAATGGGAGGTAAATACCCCTCTCAAGTTCGCTTGGCGAGCGCCGTTAACAAGGTATATTCTAGACTTTCGCGGAGCAAAAATGGGTCTTTCCTCAGCAGGCATCGGTTCAAACCTTGACGTAGACGGCATCGTCACCAAGCTGATGTCCGTCGAGCGCCAGCCGCTGACGAAGCTGGCCACGCAAGAGGCGAGTTACCAGACCAAGCTGTCCGGCTTTGGCACGCTCAAGGGCGCGCTGACCTCATTCCAGAGCTCGGTGCGCAATCTGTCCAACATCGGCAAATTCCAGGGCCTGAAAGTCAACGCCGGCGACACCACCGTCGTTACCGCCAGCGCCACCGCGGCAGCCGTGCCAGGCAGCTATGCGCTCCAGGTCACCCAGTTGGCGCAAGCGCAAAAACTGGTCGCCACTGGCGTTGCCAGCGATATTGCACCGGTCGGCAAAGGGGTTATTACCTTTGATTTCGGCACCATCGCCGGGGGCAGTTACGACGCCGTCACCGGCAAGTACACCGGCTCGGCCTTTACCACCGCCGGCTCCGGCGTCAAGACCGTTACCATCGATTCGACCAACGACTCGCTGGCCGGCATCCGCGATGCCATCAACAAGGCCGCCATCGGCGTTACGGCGACCATCGTCAACGACGGCAGTGGCACCCCGTACCGGCTGTCGCTGAGCACGGGCGCAACCGGCGCGGCCACCAGCATGAAGATTTCGGTGGCCAATGCAGGGTCCGACACCGGTCTGTCGACGCTACTCGGCCACGACCCGGCCGGCAGCCAGGCGCTGGTGCAAAAATCCACCGCGCAAAACGCCGAGTTCACGGTTGACGGCATTGCCGTTTCCAAGGCCAATAACACCGTCAGCGACGTGATCGGCGGGGTCACGCTTAATTTACTCAAGACGACTACCACCCCGACCGCGGTGACCATCGCGCGCGACACCGCTGCGGTGACTACTGCCGTCAATGACTTCGTCAAGGCCTACAACGAGATCAGCAAGAACTTCGTCGATGCCACCGCCTACAACGCCAGCACCAAGCAGGCGGCGATTCTGAACGGCGAGGCTGCAGTGCGCGGCATGCAAGCTCAGGTGCGCGCAGTGCTGACCAACCCCGTCGCCGGCGGCGCCAGCGCCTTTTCAAGGCTTTCGGAAATCGGCGTTGCGGTACAGAAAGACGGCTCCTTGGCGGTCGACGCGACCAAGCTCGGCAATGCAATCACCAATAACTTTAACGATTTTGCCGGCCTGTTCGCCTCCGTCGGCAAGAGCAACGACAGCCTGGTCAGTTATAAAGGCTTCAGCAGCGCCACCAAGCCGGGCGCCTATGCCCTCGATGTGTCGCAACTTGCCACCAAAGGCAGCTCGGCCGGCACTGCCGGTGCCGGGCTGGCGATCGACGGCACCAATGACACGCTCGACGTGCTCCTCAATGGCGTTAGCGCGACCGTCACCCTGACTCGGAAAACCTACAGCAGCGCAGCCGCTTTGGCGGCCGAAGTGCAGTCGAAAATCAACGGCTCGACCCTGTTTTCGGCCGCCGGCTCAGCGGTGGCGGTAACAGAATCGGGCGGCGTTTTGTCGATGACGTCGAACAAGTACGGGTCGGCATCAACCGTGGCGATCACCGGCGGCACCGGCCAGGCCAATTTGAAATTCGTCGCCACCGGCGCCACGGTGCTGACCGGACTCGATGTCGCCGGCACCGTCAACGGCATGCCGGCGACCGGCAATGGCCAAGTGCTCACCAGCAGCTCCGGCGACTCGGCCGGACTGGCCCTGACCGTCAGCGGCGGCGCCATCGGCGCACGCGGTACGATCAACTATTCGCAAGGATATGCACTCCAGTTCGACACACTGGCCACCTCGATATTGAGCACCGCCGGCTCGCTGCTGGCGCGCACCGACGGCATTTCCGCTTCCATCAAAGGGCTGGGCAAGACCCAGCAGGCATTGGTTGCGCGCCTCGCGGTCATTGAAAAGCGCTACCGCGCGCAGTTCACCGCGCTCGACATGACCATCAGCAAAATGAATACCACCAGTTCGTTCTTGACCCAGCAGCTGGCGCAGTTTGCCAACCTTGCTTCGCGGTAAGTAGTTAATAGAAAAGGAAACGTCCATGTTTGGATCGTCGCACAAAGGGGCCAGCGCTTACGCCAAGGTCGGCCTCGAAACCGGTGTCGTGGCGTCCAGCCCGCACAAGCTGATCGTGATGCTGTTCGACGGCGCGTTGGTGGCCGTGCGCGCCGCCGGCGTCCACATGAAGGCGGGCGAAATCGAAAAGAAGGGCAACGCGATTTCGAAAGCCATCATGATCGTCGAAAACGGCCTGCGCGCCAGCCTCGACAAGGAAGCCGGCGGGTCGATCGCGGCCAACCTTGATGCACTGTACGATTTCATCGGGCGTCGCCTGCTGATGGCCAACCTGACCAACCAGCCGGAGATCCTCGACGAGGTGCATGTCTTGCTGGCCGACCTGAAAGGCGCCTGGGAAGCGATCGGCGACAGCGCCAAGCCGGTTGCCGCCGCGCCGCCGCGGCCGATGGGCTACGACAGCCTGACCCCACGTACCGCATCTTTTGTGAGCGCCGGATAATGATGAATAGTGAGCAAGTCATTTCGTTGTACGAAACCGTCTCGGATCTGACCGACCAAATGCTGCAGGCGGCGCAGTCGCGCGACTGGGAAAACTTGGTGGTGCTCGAGTCGCACTGCGCCAGCCAGATCCAGTGCCTGAAGGACGGCGGCCCGGTTGCCCCCCTGACCGGCGCGATGCGCGCCCGCAAGGTCGCCATCATCCAGCGGATTTTGGCTCACGACCGCCAGATCCGCGACCTGGTCTCGCCATGGATGGCCGAGTTGTCGGCCCTGATCAACAGCACCGGCGCCACGCGCAAGCTGTCGGCCGCGTACGGCGTCGTCTAGGCGCGCCCGGCCGCCATGTTTACCCGCGCAGACCACGGTCATGGCGTCGGCGCC
>Ga0326735_1000477_pt1 | contig 10013 bp, 8 predicted proteins | sample 37_GP2_1092_FD_207945 | JGI IMG/M metagenome (GOLD analysis project Ga0326735, IMG submission 207945) | Glacier ice microbial communities from Ngari, Tibet, China - 37_GP2_109.2 | ecosystem: Environmental > Aquatic > Freshwater > Ice > Glacier | place: China: Ngari, Tibet | collected 2018-07-31
GTTTTAAAGTTTTTATAAATTCCAATAAAAAACCCTGTCAGAATTTAAAACTCTGACAGGGTTAGCTGACTGCAACTAATTTGAAATTATCCCGCAATAATGCTTCTGGAAATCACGATTTTCTGGATTTCGGAAGTACCTTCATAGATTTGCGTAATCTTGGCGTCGCGCATCATTCGCTCCACGTGATATTCACGAACATAACCGTTTCCACCGTGAATTTGTACTGCTTCAACAGCCGTGTCCATAGCAGTTTGCGAAGCAAAAAGTTTGGCCATTGCTCCACTAATATCGTAATTATTATGATTGTCTTTGTCCCAAGCGGCTTTCAAACACAAATGACGAGCAGCTTCAATATTTACCGCCATATCGGCAAGTTTGAACGCAATGGCTTGATGATTGCAAATTTCCGTACCAAAAGCTTTGCGTTCTTTAGAATATTTCAAGGCCAAGTCATAAGCTCCGGAAGCAATTCCCAGTGCTTGAGCAGCAATTCCGATTCGTCCGCCCGCCAAAGTTTTCATGGCAAATTTGAAACCGAAACCATCTTCACCTATTCTATTTTCTTTCGGCACTTTCACGTCATTAAACATCAACGAATGAGTGTCAGAACCGCGGATTCCCATTTTGTGTTCTTTTGGACCAATGGAAAAACCGGGCATATCCTTGGTCATAATCAAGGCATTAATTCCTTTGTGTTTTTTTTCGGTATCCGTTTGTGCAATGACGATATAAAACGAAGCCGTATTTCCATTGGTTATCCAGTTTTTAGTTCCGTTTACCACATAATGGTCGCCCATGTCGATGGCAGTTGTTTTTTGAGAAGTGGCGTCACTTCCCGCTTCCGGTTCGCTTAAACAAAAAGCACCGTGAATTTGGCCTGAAGCTAAAAGCGGCAACCATTGTTCTTTCTGTTCTTCGTTGCCAAAAGCCTGCAATCCCCAACAAACAAGCGAATTGTTCACGGACATCACCACCGAAGCCGAAGCATCTACCTTGGAAATTTCTTCCATAGCAAGAACATAGGAAATGGTATCGAGTCCGCTTCCTCCATATTTTGGATCCACCATCATTCCCATAAATCCAAGTTCTCCCATTTTTTTTATTTCATTGGCAGGAAAAATTTGTTTTTCATCTCTTTCAATAACGCCAGGCAAAAGTTCGTTTTGGGCAAAATCTCTTGCGGCTTTTTGCACCATTAATTGTTCTTCGGTTAGATTAAAATCCATAATTATATAAAATATATGTTGGTTTTTGTTATAAAAATACGCTCAAAGGTACTTTTTTATAATGAAATTTTCTATTTTGAATCGTAAATTCGGACAATGGAAATAAACAACTACAACGTTATCGAAACAATGTCCGAAACCGCACTTGATGGCGTGGAATTAGCTCCTAATAAATTCCTTTAAAACAACATCATTTGTAATTTCTAAATTCATCAAAGCAAAACTAGTAGCTACAGCGAAAGCTACATTAATCATCTAAAATCGGCCATGTATATTCCGAAATGAAGATGAAAATCAGAATCATGATGATGATTGTCTACTTTGACACATTATTTTGCAACAAGCCGAAAAAAATACTCTTACTTTATAAATAGAAAGTCAAATAAAAATATCTAGAAATACAACTCGGTTTAAAATAGCAATTAGCAATTAACCAATGTTTTAACCGCTTTGCTCTTTAATTTGTTAATAATTGCGCACAAATTCTCCATCAAACTTCTGATAATTTTAACAATATTAACCGATATTTGGCCCATGACAAAACAAAAAATGAAACAAAAGATAAAGCGCACAAAAATACCCAAATTATTTAAAGAATTCTTTGAAAGCGAAAAATCCGGTGGTCTTATCTTGATGGGATGCACGGTAATTTCGTTAGTAATGGCTAATTCTGCTTTTAGTGCTGAATATCTTCATTTTTGGCACACCAATTTTGCCGGGGAATCCATTGAATATTGGATTAATGATGGACTAATGGTTATTTTCTTTTTGTTAATTGGACTAGAATTGGAACGAGAAGTGTATCAAGGTGAACTGTCGAACATAAAAAATGCACTTTTGCCCATTTTTGGGGCACTTGGTGGAATGCTCGTACCGGCAGCAGTGTATTTATTCTTTAATTATGGAACCTCCACTCAGGCTGGAGCAGGAATTCCGATGGCAACGGACATTGCTTTCGCTCTTGGGATTTTATCTCTATTGGGGAAAAAAGTTCCCACTTCCTTAAAAGTATTTTTAACCGCATTGGCTGTAATAGATGACCTGGGAGCGATTATGGTAATTGCCATATTTTACACCAAGACATTACTTTGGTCTAACCTTTTGATTTCATTGGGAATTTTTGCTTTTTTATTGGTTTTAAACCGATTGAAAGTAAAAACCTTGATTCCTTACTTGATCGGAGGTGTCGTAATGTGGTATTTTATGCTAAATTCAGGTGTTCATGCAACGATTACGGGAGTTTTATTGGCCTTCGCCATACCTTTCGGAAGCGGAAGTAAAAAATCAACTTCCATTGTTTTGCAACATTTTTTACACAAACCCGTCGCCTTTGTCATTCTACCAATATTTGCACTGGCCAATACGGCAATCATATTAAGTTCTGACATGGGAGCAATTTTGACCACACATTACAGCACTGGAATAGCATTGGGACTTATCGTGGGAAAACCTCTTGGAATCTTCGCACTGAGTTTCTTGGCAGTAAAATTGGGAATTTGCAAACTTCCTCGCGACTTAAATTGGAAATCAGTAATTGCGGTTGGATTTTTGGGAGGAATCGGTTTTACAATGTCTATTTTTGTAACCTTGTTGGCCTTTGAAGATGTGACAATTATCAACAATGCAAAATTTGTCATTCTACTTTCTTCCTTGATAGCGGGAGTAATCGGATTCGTTAGTTTGAAACTAACCCTAAAAAGGAAACTAAAGAACATTAAATAAAACGACAATTTTTAGTAAGTTTAAGCGTTCTTAAAAACAGCAAAACGATTTATCATTATAATATTACACTAAATACCAAAAACAAAAGATGATGCCTTTCCTCCAAATTGACACCACAGCCGTCGCGACACAAACCGCAGAGCAACTATCCACAAAGCCCGAATTATCCGTAATGGATATTGTTTTTAGCGGCGGAATTGCCGGACAAACCATAATGGCGGTCATTTTTATAATGCTCTTTTTTGCAATTTATCTTTATTTTGAAAGACTTATGGCCATCAATGCGGCGTCTAAGATAGATTCCAACTTCATGAATAATATCAAGATGGATATTATGAAAGGGAGAATTGATTCAGCAAAAATGCTTTGTGCCAAAACGAATTCGCCCGTGGCAAGATTGATAGAAAAAGGGATTTCGAGAATAGGAAAACCGCTTGCCGATATTCACACAGCCATTGAAAACGCAGGAAAATTAGAAATTTATAAACTCGAAAAAAATGTCAGCATGCTGGCGACCATTTCTGGCGCTGGACCAATGACCGGATTTTTGGGAACCGTTGTTGGAATGGTTATTGCCTTTCATAAAATGGCCGAAAGCGGCAGCAATAAAATAGAAATGAGTACGCTGTCTGAAGGGATTTATACTGCGATGATGACGACAGTTGTTGGTTTAATTGTGGGAATTGTTGCTTACGTGGGTTACAATCATTTGGTTACAAAAACCGACAAAATTGTAAACCAAATGGAAGCCAATGTGGTTGAATTCCTTGATATGTTAAACGAACCAACTTAATCTGATGAATTTAAGAGGAAGAAATAAAGTCTCGGCTGAATTCAATATGTCATCAATGACCGACATCGTGTTTTTATTGCTCATCTTTTTTATGATTGCATCGACAACAATTGTGTCCAATAATGCCCTGGATTTGGTTTTGCCAAAATCATCCGGCAAATCGGGGGAGGTGAAAAATGTTTCGGTAAGCGTCAACAGTAAATTGGAATATTTCATCGACAAAGACAAATTTGCCGAAAACACTCTGGAAGACAAACTAAAATCGATGCTTGCCAACCAATCCGACCCAACAATACTTTTGCACGTTGAAGAAGGTGTTCCCATCGAAAAAGCGGTAAGCGTGATGGATATTGCTTATAGAAACAAGTTCAAAATTGTATTGGCCGTAAGTCCAAAATAATATCCGAATGAAAATTTTAGAAACCGAACACGAAAAAAAATCATTTGCACTAACAACAGCCTTTTTTATATTGCTGTTCTTGTTATTGCTGTTTCTAAAACTTACTGTCGACCCCCTTGCAGCGGAACTTGAAGGCGGAGGCGGCGGCGGAGAAATTGCCATAAACTTTGGCAACAGCGAAGTGGGTTCCGGAAAAAATTACCAATCCAAAAATTTATCGGTTCCATCAGCAAAAGCAATTCCAGTTAAAACGGTTTCGCAAGCGGAAAGAGTCCTGACTCAAGAAACCACCGAAGCTCCCGTGATTACACAGACAAAAAACACGGAAAAAATAATCAAGCCGAAACCCGTTATAAAACAAGCTCCAAAACCGTCAAAATCCACATCTGATGCATTGTCTAGCATAATGAACGGCTCCAATTCATCAGGAGATGGAAACGACAACGCAGCTGGAAATAAGGGAAAAACTTATGGAGATCCAAATGCTAAAGGTTATAATGGCGGTGGAGGAATAGGAACTGGAACGGGTGGAGGAAACGGTTCGGGTACAGGATTAGGAAATGGCAGCGGCTATGGCAATGGTTCCGGAAGTGGAACTGGTACCGGAAACTATCAGCTAGGAAATAGAAAAGCACTCAACAAACCGGCACCGAAATATCTTTGCAACGAACAGGGAACCGTCGTGGTGCAGATTGCCGTTGATAGAAATGGAACGGTAATTAGCGCAAATCCTGGAATCAAAGGAACAACAAATACGGCCAAATGTCTGTTGGACCAAGCTCAAATTGCGGCCATGAATACAAGATGGCAGTCTGACAATACCGCTCCAAGCACTCAAATCGGAAAAATCATATACAACTTCAAATTGACCCAGTAAGAAATTCAGTCTTTATACTTTTATAATGAATTACCAAGAAACGATAAATTGGATGTTTAATCAATTGCCGATGTACCAACTTCAGGGCGCTTCGGCCTATAAAAAAGATTTGACCAATGCCTATTTATTGGCCAATCATCTGGACAATCCGCAAAATAAACTGAAATGTATCCACGTTGCGGGAACAAACGGCAAAGGTTCCACATCGCACATGTTGGCATCGATTCTTCAGGAAGCTGGTTATAAAGTGGGTTTATACACCTCGCCACATTTAAAAGATTACAGGGAACGCATCAAGATTGACGGAGTCCAAATTTCCGAAGATTTTGTATGTAATTTCATCAACAAAAACAAGGCTTTTTTTGAAGCCTATGACATGAGTTTCTTCGAAATGACCGTGGGCTTGGCTTTCGACTATTTTTGCAAAGAAAAAGTAGATATTGCCATTATCGAAGTTGGAATGGGAGGAAGATTGGACGCCACGAACATCATTACGCCAATGGTTTCTGTTATTACGAATATTGCATTAGACCACACCCAATTTTTGGGAAACACGCCGGAAGCCATCGCTCACGAAAAGGCAGGAATCATCAAGCCGGTTATTCCCGTTGTCGTTGGAGAATACACGAATGAAACAAAACCGGTTTTCTTGGCGAAAGCCGCAGCAAATAACTCCGAAATCCATTTTGCATCAGATTTAATTCACGAAAGCTATCCATCGGATTTAATTGGTGATTACCAGGTTCACAACAAGAAAACCGTGTTGCAAACCATTGCCGTACTTAACTCGCAAAAGGAATTCAAAATTTATGAAACAGATATCAAATCTGGGCTGTTGAATGTCGTGAAAAACACGGGACTTGAAGGAAGATGGCAGCAACTGGGCGAATCCCCAAAAATAATTTGTGACACGGCACACAACAAAAATGGTTTGGAACTCGTGATGAAGCAAATCCAAAAAGAAAATTTCGACACTTTACATATCGTCTTAGGGGTGGTAAACGACAAAGATTTGGATGAAGTCTTGCCCTTATTCCCTCCAGATGCCATTTATTATTTCTGCAAACCAAATATTCCTCGCGGACTGGAACCCTCAGTTTTACAAGAAAAAGCGGCAACATTTGGACTAAAAGGAGAAGTATATAATTCTGTTTCAGAATCTTATAAAAACGCATTGCAAAACGCCACAAAGTCCGACTTTATATACATTGGCGGCAGCACCTTTGTTGTTGCAGAAATTTTATAGTTTTTTTTAGATTTTACTTGTGGATATGAAAAAGTGGTGTATATTTGCACTCGCAATAAGGTACTGAAATATACTAAATTGTTTTAGGGCGATTAGCTCAGCTGGTTCAGAGCACCTCGTTTACACCGAGGGGGTCGGGGGTTCGAACCCCTCATCGCCCACCAAAAATTACAAACCTCTAAAGTCATTTGATTTTGGAGGTTTTTTTTGGTTCGAAAAATTGACAGATATTTTATAAAATCTCTCAACACCATTGATTACTTTAATGGCAGGTTCGAATTGCGTATGAACCAAAGAAATAATCCAATAACAATAATGTTTTTTTACCCATACATTTTTTTTCTCTTTTTAGGATTAATTAATTATCAACCAAACAAATCACAAAAGTAGTTTTTCCATCATCATTTTTATGCACCAAATAACCGCCATGAGCTTCTACAATGGTTTTAGACAAAGTCAAGCCAATTCCGGCACCTTCTTTGCGAGTAGTGAAAAAGGGTAAGAATATTTTACTTTCTATTTCTTTTTCAATGCCTTTTCCATTATCGGTAATCATAATAAAGGTTCTTTTTTCTTTTACTTCCGCCGAAATAACAATTTGTTTTTTTTCTGTATCTGCCAAGGCATGAATGCAATTCGTGAAAAGATTAATCAATACTTGTTCCATTTGTTGCATGTCAACATTTAGCCAGCGGTCGAAAGAAATCGTGTTTATAAATTGTATTTGTTCATTTTTGAAGATTGGATCCATAATTTGGAAGCCGTTTTCAATCATTTTTAACAATTCTGTTTTTTCTTTTTTTGGAGAAGGTAACATAGCTAGTTTGCGGTAACTTTCTACAAATTGTTGCAAATGGTCGCTTCGTCTCAACATTGTGGCAACACTGCTTTTCATATCGTCTAAATCTTCTGCCGAAATGGTTTCCTGCTGTACCAATTCCTGTAAATTCTGAGAAAGTGACCGAATAGGAGTAATCGAATTTAAAAGTTCATGAGAAATCACCTTCATCAGATTGACCCAAGCCTCTTTCTCTTTTTTCTCGATTACATTTTGAATTGAATCCAGTGAAACAATAAAATAATCCTGATTGTAAATTTCACTTCTGGAAGTCTGCATCAGAAATGTTTGTATGTCTTGCTGATTAACACGTATTTCTAATGACGTTTTAATTTCTTGAAAATCCTGCTGTTCAATAATTTCACATAGAGAAGGTAATTGATTTTTCAAGTATTTCCATTTAGAAACTTTTGGCACATCAAAATGCTTGGAAAAATAGTCATTCATCAAAAAAATATTCCAGTCGTTTCTATCTTTTTGCAGAATAATAATTCCCGTTTCGATATTATTTAGAATAGATCGATACACAATATCTTTTAAAACCTGTTCGTTTTCTTTGCCTTTCAGCGTTTCATACAACTTGAATAAGTTAGAATAATTTTGATACGATTTATGTTTGGAAAAATCCGAGGAAAAATCATTTTGCAAAATGGAAGCAATTGTTCTGTCGTAAGGCAAAAAGGCATTTTTAACATAAAAATACATTTCTACTATAAGTAAGAAAACCATAAAAAGACCAGATAGAGCTGTGAACACCAATCCTTTTTGAAAAAGAAAGATGGAAATTCCAGCAACGGAAAGAATAAAAATCAATCTAAGAAAAAGGAGTTGGTAGGTTTTCAAGGATTTAAACATATTAGTTGATGTTATATTTTTCTAAACGTCGGTATAAAGCGCCTCTGGACAATCCTAATTCCTCAGCGGTTTTACTGATGTTATTGTTATTTTTAGCCAGGATTTTTTCGATGGCAGTTTTTTCTACAGCCGAAAGTTGAATATCGTCTTGGTTTTCTTCGTAAGTGGTTATTTGTTCCAAATCCAAGTCCGAAACGGCAATATGATTGTTCTCGCAAAGAATCACGGCACGCTCTATTCGGTTCTCCATTTCCCGGATGTTTCCGTTCCAAGCATGTTTTTCGATTTGCTCTAATGCTTTTTCATCAAAAGCGATTTTATCCCGTCCGTATTTAGCCAACATTTTTTGCAAAAGATAGTTTGCCAAAGGGATTTTATCTTCGTCTCGTTCTCGCAATGGAGGCAACACGATTTCCATAGTGTTGATACGATAATACAAATCTTCCCTGAAGATTTTATCTACAACTGCCTGCTTCAAATTTAAGTTAGTAGCTGTAATAATCCGGACATTTAAAGGTCTCGCTTTTGATTCTCCCAATCGGGTTACCGTTTTGTTTTGGATAACCTGCAAGAGTTTAGATTGTAAATGCAACGGGACATTTCCAATCTCATCCAAAAAAATAGTCCCGTTTTGAGCCATTTCAAAACGTCCGGGAGTGTCGATTTTGGCATCTGTAAAAGCACCTTTGGCGTAACCGAATAATTCGCTTTCAAAAATATTGGAATTTAATGAACCTAAATCAACGTGAATAAAAGGATTATTTTTCCGCGCCGATTGGCAATAAATATGATGTGACAACACAAATTTACCGGTTCCGTTCTCGCCAAGAATTAAAACATTAGCATCGGTTTTGGCAACTTTATCTGCCAATGAATATACCTTTTTTACAACCTCCGAATTACCAACGAAAAATTCGTCTACAATCCCGATATCATTTGATTTCTTAAGCTCTTTCCGGCTTTTATCGACAGCTTGCTTAACAACGCTAAGTAATTTTTCGTTTTCCCAAGGTTTTAAAATATAATCAAAAGCACCTGCTTTTAATCCATCCACGGCCGTTTCAACCTTCCCAAAAGCAGTCATCAAAATAACTACAGTCTTTGGTGAAAGCATTTTTATTTCTCTTAATAAATACAAACCTTCTTTACCATCCTCAAACCCAATTCTGTAATTCATATCGAGTAAAACCACATCAATGGTGTTTTTTGCCAATAAATCAACCACATTTTTCGGATTATTTAGTGTAAATATGTTTTCAAAATGCTTTTTAAGGAGCATTTTGGAAGCAAAAAGAATGTCTTCTTGGTCGTCTATGACTAAAATTGAGGCGTTGGTCTTTTTCATGACTGTTCAGTTTCGGACAAAAGGTGTTCGATAATGAACACCTTTAAAATTTTATTAAAAATAAAAACTTAAAAATAAGGCTGTTACAATGTTTAAATTATTGGCATAAAAATCCCTTTAAGGTTAACAAATCATCAACAATGGACACCGTAATCACAGGTAAAACTAACAAAAATAAGTATCTTTTAATCGCTTTGCCAATTATCTTACTCTTCGGGTATTTTGTCTTTACTTCTGCGACCAAAAAAAGAAGTTTGAATGTAAAAAAAGTTGAAATTACGATAAAGACGGTTGAAAATAATTTTTTTGAAGATTTTATGTCTTTTCAGGCAAAAGCAGTTCCTTTAAATTCAATGTTAATTAATATTATTGAAGGTGGAGCCGTTCAGGAAATATTTGTTGAAAATGGTGATATGGTTATCAAAGGACAACCACTGGCACGATTATACAATCCAAATGCAGAGCTAGCATATATGCAACAAGAAACAGCGATTATCGAACAAATCAATAATTTGAACAAAGCCAAACTCGATTTGAGAAATCAGGAATTAAATTTAGAAAAAGATTTGATCGCAATAGAACACGATTATCTCGATGCTAAAAATTTATTCGACTTAAATAAAAAGCTTTTTGAACAAGAAATACTTTCTAAAAACGAATGGGAAAAGACCAATGAAAATTATCGTTTTCAAAAGGAGCGGATGAATA
>Ga0326735_1000478_pt1 | contig 10008 bp, 6 predicted proteins | sample 37_GP2_1092_FD_207945 | JGI IMG/M metagenome (GOLD analysis project Ga0326735, IMG submission 207945) | Glacier ice microbial communities from Ngari, Tibet, China - 37_GP2_109.2 | ecosystem: Environmental > Aquatic > Freshwater > Ice > Glacier | place: China: Ngari, Tibet | collected 2018-07-31
CGTTATGGCTGCGCAAATCGCTGCGCACGCTGCTGCGCGCCATGCGCATCGACAGGTTCAGGTCCATGTGCGGCATCGGCCGGTTCGCTTCTCCGGCGGCATAGATATCGTCGAGCCTGTGGTCCACCCGGGTAAATAATTTGCGCGCGGCCGCCAGGCTTAGGCTCAGGCGGTTCTGCATGGCTGGCAATTCATGCGCCGGCTTGCCGGCGCGATCGATCCAGGTCATCGACGGAATGAAGCGGAATTCGCGGCCTTTGACGAACGGGAAAGACTTCTCGGAGAAAGGCGTCTGCAGTGTGATCATGCCGACCGCGCCACGCTCGGCCGCGACGCTGCGCTTGTGCTCGCCGTTGCCAAAGTGCGCGCCTTCCTCGGTCGGGAATTTGCTCGGCTTGCCAGACAGAAGGACCACGATCTTGCCACGCACATCGACGTTCGCATAATCGTGATGGCCAAAGCGCGCAGCTTCGATGCCGTAGCCGACGAACACCAGCGGCGCCTCCACCGCCGAGCTGTCTTCCAGAAGACTGCCGCTCATCAGGTAATCGTCGAGATAAGTCAGCACTTCAGCGCCGGCCGGGCCACGGATTTCCACGCGCGGCGAATCGAAGTTCAGGCGTGTTGCCTTCAGCGGCACGCCCTGCAGGTAACCCGCGCCGTCCCCTTTTGGCTGGACGCCGTATTGCATGAACTGGCTCGATACATAATGCGCCGCGATATCGTAGCCACGGCTGCCGGTCTCGCGGCCTTCAAGCAAATCATCTGCCAGAAAGCTCACATGCGCCTTGATCTGCTTTTTGTCGGCTTGCGGCTGCGCGCCATTGCTGCCGAAGGCGACACTGGCGCTGACGAATGCAACGACGCCCGCGGCGAAAATAATTTGCCGTTTGAACAAGATGAAATCCTTTGGATTTGCCGGACAGAATGAGGAATGTGGCGCCGCTACTTTATCAGACCCGACAGCAATGTTGTCATTCGTCAGCGCCCGAACTGCCCGTCACGGATCATCCCATGCGTGACGCAAGGCCCAACGCCGCGACAGCTCCGGTGCGGGCTTCAGCCAGCGAGCGGTTCTCGCGTATGAAGGCGTTGCATGACTCGAGCGCGAGTGCATGGCTGAACAGAAAGCCCTGGAAGCGCAGGCAGCCGTTTTCGATCAGGAATTTGCGCTGCCCTTCCGACTCGACGCCTTCAGCGATCACCGACAGGCCGAGGCTGTGGGCCAGCGCAACGATGGTGCGGGCGATTACCGCGTCATTACTGTTGGTCAGCACTTCGCGCACGAAGGACTGGTCGATTTTAAGTTCGTCGATCGGCAGGCGCTTCAAGTAAGCCAGCGAAGAATAACCGGTGCCAAAATCATCCAGCGAAAAACTGACGCCGCGCGCCTTGAGGATGCTCATCTTGGCGATCGTGCTTTCGATATCATCGACCAGCATGCTTTCGGTCAGTTCCAGTATCAGGCGATGCGGATCGAAGGGAAATTCATCCAGCATGGCCAGCACGCGCTTGAGAAAATCCGCGTGCCGGAATTGCCGCGCGCTGACGTTAACCGAGATCGTCAGCTGCGCCGTTTCCGCATGCTGCGACCAGGTAATCAACTGTTTGCAGGCAATCTCGAGCACGGCAAAGCCGAGCGGCACGATAAAGCCGGTCTCCTCGGCCAGGGGAATGAATTCGCCGGGAAATACCAATCCACGGCGCGGATGCTGCCAGCGCAGCAGCGCTTCCACGCCTATCACGGCGCCCTCGGCGTCGAGCTGCGGCTGGTACCAGACTTCGAACTGCTGCGCGCGCAAGGCTTCCTGTAATTCGCTTTCGAGCGTCATCCTGGCCACGATGCCGGCTTCCATCTCGGGATCGAAGAAGGCCACCGTATCGCGCCCGGCGCCCTTGGCCTGGTACATGGCCTTGTCCGCCCGGCGTAGGACTTCCGCCACCGAATCGCCCGGCGCCATTGCAGTCAGCCCGGCTGAAAACGTCAGGCGCAGGCTGGCATCGACATGCGCGAGATCAAGCTGCCCGATTTCGTGGCGCAAGCGCTCCACCACGCGCATGCCGGCAGTCAGGCTGGTGTTCGGCATCATCAGGCAGAATTCCTCGCCGCCCCAGCGCGCCAGCAAGTCCGAGACGCGCAATGTGCCGGTGGCGTACCGGGCGAACGAGGCCAGGATCTCGTCACCGGCAGGATGACCGTAATTGTCGTTGATGCTCTTGAACTGATCGATGTCGATCATCGCCAGGCACAGCGTCTGCCCCTCGCGCTTGTGCCGCTGCGATTCGCGCATCAGCGTATCGCGCATGTGCATGCGGTTCGCCAGGCCGGTCATTTCGTCGTGCGTCGCAAGCAGCTGGATACGCTTCAAGGCGTTGCCGAGTTCGGTCTTCTGGCTCGTCAGATGCTGGCGCAAGGCGCAGAACTGTCCGGTCAGGAAAGCCGCAGCGGCGATCATGCTGGCGCCGATGACAAAACTGACCATTTCCTGCCCGACGGGAAAGCCGAGCGGATCGAGCGACTGCATCACCGCCATGGTCAGCGCCAGCAGCAGGACCGTCAGCCCACTCAGCAGCCGCGATTGCTGCCGGTCCAGGGCAAAGCCGCAAAAAATCAGAATGCCCATCAACAAGCTGATCAGGGCGCCACGCACCGGCGCAACAAAGGTGTAAGCCGCCACTACGGCAATGATGCTGCACAGGGCCTGGGCAAAGGCCAGCCAGGAAAATTTGATGCGCAGGACGCGGCTGGCGCGGATCAGGCCATAGAACAGCAGGCCACCGGCCAGCACCCAGGCGGTCAGCCAGCGCGCGTGGATTTCAGCGGTCACACCCAGGCTGACCTCGACCCACAGCAGACCCATGCAGAGGGTGTACAGCAGCATCGTCAACGCCCAGTAACCGACCATGCGGCGCATCTTGACATCGTTGCTGGCGAACGCGGAGTAGCAGGTCTGAAGTAGTGTCATGTCGAGTAAATAAGTCTTGGCAGTGGCGCTGGAACGGCCGTGGGGCCGGGGCAACTCATTGCGGCACCTGCAATTTTAGTTCCGCAAAGAAATGTACCTTGTTCGCTCCTGAAAATCACACAATTGCTGGGGTTTCGTGGTTGGCAAGCAAAAAAACATGCTGCAAGTCAATTGCTGCGACACATTGGGTGAAAAAAATCCGCGCCGGCTTGACGCGGGCGCGGATAGTGCGGTACGGACGGTGCTTAGTCGATGGCCTTGACCATGTCTTCAATCACCTTCTTGGCGTCGCCAAATACCATCATGGTCTTGTCCATGTAAAACAGCTCGTTATCCAGCCCGGCATAACCCGAGGCCATCGAGCGCTTGTTGACAATCACCGTCTTGGCTTTGTACACCTCCAGGATCGGCATGCCGGCAATTGCCGATTTCGGATCCTTGGCCGCCGGATTAACCACGTCGTTCGCACCCAGCACCAGCACCACATCGGCCTGCGCGAATTCGCTGTTGATGTCTTCCATCTCGAACACCTGGTCGTAGGGCACTTCGGCTTCGGCCAGCAACACGTTCATGTGCCCCGGCATGCGCCCAGCCACTGGATGAATCGCGTATTTAACACTGACGCCTTTGTGGGTCAGCTTCTCGGTCAATTCCTTCAGGGCGTGCTGAGCGCGCGCAACTGCCAGGCCGTAGCCCGGCACGATGATGACGGTCTCCGCATTGCCGAGCAAAAAGGATGCATCGTCAGCCGAGCCGGATTTCACTGGCCGCTGCGCTTCGCCGCCTGCGGCAGCGGTCGCCGTTTCGCCGCCAAAGCCGCCCAGCAGCACATTGAAGAACGAGCGGTTCATCGCCTTGCACATGATGTACGAGAGGATCGCGCCGCTGGAGCCGACCAGCGAGCCGGCGATAATCAGCATCGAGTTGTTCAAGGAGAAACCGATGCCTGCAGCAGCCCAGCCTGAATAACTGTTCAGCATCGACACCACCACCGGCATGTCGGCGCCGCCGATCGGGATGATGATCAGCACGCCAAGCACGAACGCGATCAGGGTCATCAGCACGAAGGGCAGCCAGGCGGGCGCGGTGCCTGGCGCGAGGCAAAAGATCAGGCCCAGGCCAAGCATGGCGATCGCCAGCAGCAGATTGAGGAAGTGCTGACCGCGGAAGCTGACCGGCGCGCCCTGGAACAGGCGAAATTTGTACTTGCCCGAGAGCTTGCCGAAGGCGATCACCGACCCGGAGAAGGTAATCGCGCCGACGAAGGTGCCGATGAACAGTTCCAGCCGGTTACCAAAGGGGATCGGTTGATCGCGGCCGGCAATATTGAAGGCCCACGGCTCGGATACCGCCGCGACCGCGATGCAGACTGCGGCGAGACCTATCAGCGAATGCATGGCCGCGACCAGCTCCGGCATCTTGGTCATCTCGACGCGCCGCGCCAGCGTCGCGCCGATGGCGCCGCCGACCACCACGCCGATCAGCACCAGCCACAAGCCGGGGCCCGTGTTGTCCGGCATTTCCGCGCGCAGCTTGAGGATCAGCGCCAGCGTGGTGATGGTGGCGATCGCCATGCCGCTCATGCCGAAGGCGTTGCCGCGCCGCGCAGTGGTCGGATGCGACAGGCCTTTCAGCGCCTGGATGAAGCAAACTGACGCGACCAGGTACAGCATCGTCACCAGGTTCATGCTGACAAAATTCATGCTCATGGCTTGGCCTCTTCCAGCGCGGCCACTGGCTTGGCAGTCACGGCTTTCGGTTCCTTCTTCCTGAACATTTCCAGCATGCGCTGCGTGACCATGAAGCCGCCGAATACATTGACCGCGGCCAGCGCCACGGCCAGCGTGCCCATGACTTGCGCCAGCGGTCCTTCGGTCAGCCCGGCGGCCAGCATGGCGCCGACGATGATGATGGCGGAGATCGCATTCGTCACCGCCATCAGCGGCGTATGCAGCGCGGGCGTGACGGTCCAGACGACGTGGTAGCCGACGTAAATCGCCAGCACGAAGATGATCAAGTTGATGATGGTGTGGCTGACTTCCATGATGCGGCCTCTTTTATTGTTTGATGACGGTATTGATGTTGCGTGACTGTTGGCGCCTTACTGCGGCGCTTGTTTGCGCAGGATTTCGCCGCCGGCGCAGAGCAGCGTCGCTGCGACGATTTCATCTTCGCGATTGATCGCCAGCGCGCCATCCTTGTCGACGATCAGCTTGAGAAAATCGAGCACGTTGCGCGCATACAGGGCCGAGGCGTCGGCCGCCACCAGCGTGGCCAGGTCCGCTCCGCCGATGATGTGCACGCCGTGGCGCGTGACGGTCTTGCCGAGTTCCGAGAGCGGGCAATTGCCGCCCTGCTCAACCGCCATGTCGACGATCACCGAGCCAGGCTTCATGGCCTTGACGGTGTCTTCGCTGATCAGGATGGGCGCCTTGCGGCCGGGGATCAGCGCGGTGGTGATGATGATGTCGGCCTGCTTTGCGCGCTCGTGCACCAGTTCGGCCTGACGACGCATCCAGTCGCTCGGCATTGGGCGCGCATAGCCGCCCTCGCCCTTGGCAATCTCGCGTTCTTCGTCGGTAATGAAAGGCACGTCGATGAATTTCGCACCCAGCGACTCGACCTGCTCCTTCACCGGCGGACGCACGTCCGAGGCCTCGATCACCGCGCCAAGGCGCTTCGCAGTCGCAATCGCCTGCAGCCCCGCGACGCCGACGCCCATGATCAAGACACGCGCAGCCTTCACGGTGCCGGCCGCTGTCATCAGCATCGGCATGAAACGTCCGTAGGTATTGGCGGCCATCATGACAGCCTTGTAGCCGGCGATATTGGCTTGCGAGGAAAGTACATCCATGGACTGCGCACGTGAAATCCGCGGCGCGGCTTCCAGCGCGAAGGCGGACAATTTGTGCTGGGCCATGGCTGCGGTATTGTCGGCATCGAAGGGATTCAGCATGCCGATCACCACGGAGCCGGGCGTCATGCGCGCACGTTCGGCGGCGTCCGGTGCGCGCACCTTCAACACCATCTCGCAGGCCAGGGCTTCCTCGGCGCTGCCAATTTGTGCGCCGGCCAGCAGGTAGGCTTCGTCGGGTACGCTGGCATTGTTGCCTGCGCCGGATTGCACGATCACCTGGTGTTTGGCGGCGAGCAGTTTCTTGACGGTCTCGGGCGTTGCTGCGACGCGGGTTTCGCCCGTGCGCGTTTCCGCCGGTATGCCTATCCTCATGTATTCCTCCAATTATGAATTCTGCATGGATATTACCCGGCAAACTTCCCCGGGAACAACCAACAATGTTAACTATTGCACTGGTCGGCGCGGCGCACTGGAAAACCGATGGGCGACGGCCATTTTCAAGACTGTGGATTCTGCCGCGTTTTTGACAATTCGCCAATTCATTCAGTAAATAAATTTAGTAAATGTCAACTCGGATTACCTGCGGCATGCGATCCCGGAGACGGCATTGCAGTGCATGGGGCTCGGCGTCCCCGGCGTAATGGTTTGCGCGCGGCCGCCCAAGCCGCATGCTGCGGATGTCTTGGCAAGCCGAGAGGGCGTTGCCGGCATACAGCCGTCGCGCCGCGGTAAAATGGCCGCCCCTTAGTAAGGACATCCATGGCAGACATCTGGAAACCCTCGGTCACAGTAGCCGCTATCGTTGAACGGAACGGACAATTTTTGCTGGTCGAAGAAATGACCGGCGACGGCTTGCGCTTCAATCAGCCGGCCGGGCACCTCGAGCCGGACGAAACGCTGCTGCAGGCGGTCGTGCGCGAAACGCTGGAAGAAAGCGCGCACGACTTCACGCCGACGGCGCTGATCGGCACTTATCTTTCCCGTTCGTCCTCGACGCGTTCCGGCGCCGCAGTGACTTACCTGCGCTTTGCATTTTGCGGCACGGTCAGCGCACCGCGCGATCAGCCACTTGATATCGGCGTGCTGCGCGCGGTCTGGATGACGCTCGACGAAGTGCGGGCTTGCGAAGCGCGCCATCGCAGTCCGCTGGTGCTGCAATGCGTGCTGGATTACCTGGCCGGTGCGCGTGCACCGCTCAGCCTGGTAAATACGCATCCAAGCGCGCTGGAGATGCTGCATGGCTAAGAAGAAGGTCGTGATCGGCATGTCCGGCGGCGTCGATTCCTCGGTCGCTGCCTGGCTGCTGAAGGAACAGGGCTATGAAGTAATCGGCCTGTTCATGAAAAACTGGGAAGACGACGACGATTCCGAATACTGCTCGACCCGCCAGGACTGGCTCGATGCCGCCAGCGTGGCGGACGTAATCGGCGTGGATATTGAGGCAGTGAATTTCGCTGCCGAATACAAGGACCGCGTGTTCGCCGAATTCCTGCGCGAATACAAGGCTGGGCGCACGCCGAATCCGGATGTGCTGTGCAATGCCGAAATTAAATTCAAGGCGTTTCTCGACCACGCGATGATGCTCGGCGCTGACCTGATCGCGACGGGCCACTATGCGCGTGTGCGCGAACAGGATGGCGGTTTTCAATTGCTCAAGGCAGTCGATGCGAGCAAGGATCAGAGCTACTTCCTGCACCGCTTGAACCAGCAGCAGCTGTGCCGCACGCTGTTTCCGCTCGGTGAAATCCACAAGACCGAAGTCCGCACGATTGCCGAACGCCTGGCGCTGCCGAATGCGCGCAAGAAGGATTCGACCGGCATTTGCTTCATCGGCGAGCGGCCATTTCGCGAGTTCCTGAATCGCTATCTGTCGTATCAGCCAGGGCCGATGAAGACGGCCGAGGGCGTCACAGTCGGTGAACATGTAGGCCTGAGTTTTTACACGCTGGGCCAGCGCAAGGGCATCGGCCTGGGCGGCATGAAGTCGCACAAAAACGAGGGCGGTGACAGCGATCCGTGGTACGTGGCGAAGAAGGACATGGACAGCAATACGCTGTACATCGTGCAGGGGCATGAACATCCGTGGCTGTTGTCACCACGACTCGAAGCACGCCAGACCAGCTGGGTCGCTGGCGAGACGCCCGCGCAGCGCAGTCTCTCGGCCAAGACACGCTACCGGCAGGCCGACATGCCATGCGCATTTACTGCCGACGACGGCGGTTTCGCGCTCGATTTCGACACCCCGCAATGGGCCGTCACGCCCGGCCAATCTGCTGTGCTATATGACGGCGATGTCTGCCTCGGCGGCGGCATCATCGATGGTGAAAACCCGACTGCCTGATACGACACCCGCCGTTGCGCACTATCAACGTTTCGCGACAGCGTTATACACTGCCCAAGCGACGCCGCCGCATATCTCCAAGCCACCAACAGTCCGCAAAATAAATAGGGTCAGAGTCGATTTACAACCAAATTAATTCGACTCTGACCCTATTTAATAGTGCTCGAATGGCGCTGCTGCTTGCTTTCAAGGCGCTTGCATGTCGAAAAATAAATAGGGTCAGAGTCGATTTACAACCGAATTAAATCGACTCTGACCCTATTTAATTAATGGTCGGGCTGGTTATTTTACGAGGAATCGATGCGGAATTTTCCGATGCGTTACATGACGATGCTGGTCGTCTGCTGCCTCTTCGCCCTGTCGCTACCATTGGCGCTTGTCTTCCATCGCGGTTGGTGGCTGGTGCTGCTGTCCGGCGGCTTGCTGCTGGTGGGAATTGCCGATCTGCGCCAGTCCAAGCGTTCTGTCCTGCGCAATTACCCGATTCTGGCGCATTTCCGTTTTCTGTTCGAAGCGCTGCGGCCCGAGCTACGCCAGTATCTGCTCGAAGATGACAACACCGCCAATCCCTTCACCCGCACCCAGCGCTCGATTGTCTACCAGCGCGCCAAACAGGATCTCGACAAACGCGCCTTCGGCACCCAGCTCGACGTGTATCAGGATGGCTATGAATGGATGAACCATTCGATTTCACCGGCGCCGGTCAGCGACGGCAATTTCCGCACCATGATCGGCGCCGGGCGCGCCCAGCCTTACAGCGCCAGCGTACTGAATATTTCCGCGCTGAGCTTCGGCTCGATGTCGGCGAATGCGATCCGCGCGCTGAATCGCGGCGCGGCGCTGGGCGGCTTCATGCACGATACCGGCGAAGGCAGCATCAGCCAGTATCACCGCCCGGAGGAAGCCAGCCAAGCGGGCGGCGACCTGGTCTGGGAAATCGGCTCGGGCTACTTCGGCTGCCGCCATCCCGACGGCGGCTTTTCGGCAGAACGCTTCGTGGCGAACGCGACGCTGCCGCAGGTGAAGATGATTGAAATAAAACTGTCGCAGGGCGCCAAGCCAGGCCATGGCGGCATCCTGCCCGGCGCCAAGGTCTCGCTGGAAATCGCTGCCACGCGCGGCGTGCAGCCGGGCGTCGACTGTATTTCGCCGTCATCGCATTCAGCCTTCACGACACCCATCGGGCTGCTGCAGTTCGTCGAACAATTACGCACGCTGTCTGGCGGAAAGCCGACCGGCTTCAAGCTGGCGATCGGTCATCCTTGGGAATTCTTTGGCATCATCAAGGCCATACTCGAAACGGGGATCACGCCGGACTTCATCGTTGTCGATGGCGGCGAAGGTGGCACCGGCGCCGCGCCTGCGGAATTTACCGACCATGTCGGCGTGCCTTTGCAGGAAGCCTTGCTGCTGGTGCATAACACGCTGGTAGGCTGCGACCTGCGCAGCCAGATCCGCATCGGCGCCTCGGGCAAGATCGTTACCGCCTTCGACATCGCCCGCACGCTTGCGCTCGGCGCCGACTGGTGTAATTCCGGGCGCGGCTTCATGTTCGCGCTCGGCTGCATCCAGTCGCTCAGCTGCCATACCGACCGCTGCCCGACTGGCGTGACCACGCAAGATCCTCTGCGCCAGCGCGCTCTGGTAGTGCCGGACAAGGCCGAGCGGGTGTTTCACTTTCATCGGAATACGGTAAATGCGCTGGCAGAACTAATCGCCGCTGCCGGCCTGACCCATCCCTCGCAATTGCGTCCGCACCACCTGGTGCGCCGGGTTTCGCATAACAAGGTCGCGCTGGCGTCGGAACTGTTGCCGTATCTACAGCCGGGTCAATTGCTCACACC
>Ga0326735_1000479_pt1 | contig 10008 bp, 9 predicted proteins | sample 37_GP2_1092_FD_207945 | JGI IMG/M metagenome (GOLD analysis project Ga0326735, IMG submission 207945) | Glacier ice microbial communities from Ngari, Tibet, China - 37_GP2_109.2 | ecosystem: Environmental > Aquatic > Freshwater > Ice > Glacier | place: China: Ngari, Tibet | collected 2018-07-31
CGGCGCGATCGTCAGCACCGACGAACTGCTGGCGCAATGCTGGGGCAGCACCGAGTATGGCGACAGTCCGGTGCACAAGAACATCGCCCAACTGCGCCGCATCCTGGGCGACAGCGCCAGCGCTCCGCACTACATCGAAACCATCCGCATGCGCGGCTACCGCACGCTGGCGCCGCTCGACTTTGGCGCAACCGGTGCCGATGGCCTCACGTTGTGGGACACCGGTTCGCCGTTTCGCGGCCTGCTCGCGTTCGACGAAGCGCACGCGGCAGTGTTCTTCGGCCGCGATGAGGTCACCCGCAATCTCGCCGCCGCGGTCGTTTCCCAGGTCGACAGCGGCTTTGCCCTGATGCTCGTGCTCGGCCCCAGCGGTTCAGGCAAGACGTCGTTGATACAGGCCGGCCTGCTGCCCGCGCTGTCGCGGCCATATGCGGGCGCCGGTTTCAATGTGCTCGCCACCACCACCATCGACCTGATCGACCAGGGTAAACAGACTTTATTTACCGCACTGGCCGGCGCGCTGCTCGACCTGCAGTGGTCCGACCAGTGGGCATTCCAAGGCGAAAGTTCGATCTCGCTCGGCATACGGCTGGAGCAAAACTGCGACAGCGTCATTGCCGAGCTGGGCGCCACGCTGGCCGCGCAGTCCCGGCCCGGCCAGCGCTTTGCCATTTTTATCGACCGCTTCGAAGCCTTCTTCAACGCCGCACGCGTCACTGAGCCGCAACGCCTGGCCTTCCTGGCGACGCTTGAGCGCCTGGCCCGCAGCAGCGCCGCCCTGCTGATCCTTGCTTGCCGCAATGATTTTTATCCAAGCATTGCCAAGTACCCCATGCTGACCGAGGGCAAGCGCCACGGCGGCCATTTTGACCTCGCCCCGCCCGGTTTCAGCGACATTGCGCAGATCATCCGCAACCCGGCGGCAGCAGCCAAGCTCACCTTCGGGATCGACCCGGTCACGCGCGCGCGGCTTGACGACATCCTGTGCGAAAGCGCCGCCGCCAGTCCCGACGCCCTGCCCTTGCTGCAATACTGCCTGCAGGAGCTGTACCGGCTGCGCACCGAAGAAGGCGAACTGAGCTTTGCCGCCTTTCATCAGTTGGGCAATCTGGAAGGCGCTATCGGGCAGCGCGCCGAACAAGTGGTTGTGGCGCTGTCCGATTCGCAACAGGCTGCCCTGCCCCACATCCTGTCGTTGCTGGTCGTGCTGTCCACCGATGACGACAACGTGTCCAGCCAGCGCGCGCCATGGACTGCGCTGCGCAACGACGACGATCGCCTGGCGGTGGACGCCCTGATCGATTCGCGCCTGTTCGTCAGCGACCTGGCCGGCGGCACGCCCGTCTTCGGCATCGCGCACGACGCGCTCTTGCGACACTGGCCCCGCATGAGCAACTGGTGCGCGGCCCACCGTGGCGCCTTGCGCGCCCGCGGCAGGCTGGCGCAGCAGGCAGGACGCTGGCACAACGAGGGTTTGCGCACAGATTTGCTGCTTCCGCGCGGAAAGCTGCTGGACGAGGCGAAGGAGCTGCAACAGGCGGCCCTGTTGTCGCTAACGCCCATCGAAACCGAGCTGATCCGCGCGTCACAGCAGCGCGTACGCCAGCGCGAGCAGCTGCGCTTGTTCGCGCTGTCGCTCATCGTGGCGCTTGCGATCATCGCCTCGGGCCTGGGCGTGACTGCGATGCTGGCAAAAAGAACGGCCGACCTGCGCCGCAGCGAAGCGGAGGGTTTGATGGAATTCATGCTGGGCGATTTGGCCGACAAGCTCAGGCCGCTGGGCAGGCTCGATTTTCTCGACAGCGTCAGCGGCAAGACCTTGCAATACCTGCGCGATGCCGATGGCGATGCGCTCAGCGCCAACGCGCTGACGCTACGTGCCAAAGGCTTGCAGGTCATCGGTGAAGTAAGCCGTTCGCGCGGCGATTCCAAGCGTGCAGTCGATGCCTTGGACCGGGCCAACAGCATCCTGATGCGCCAGCATCAGCTTTCCCCGCGCGATATCCAGGTGCTCAAGAACCTGGGCGCCAATGTCTACTGGGTGGGCCAGATTCACAAGGACCAGAACAATTGGCAAGCGGCGACCGAGGCCTGGCGCCAGTACCTGACATTTTCCGATCGGCTGCATGATCTCGAACCCGAGAACCCCGAGTGGTGGATGGAACAGTCGTACGCCCACAATAATCTGGGAAACCTGGCGAAAGCGCGCGGCATGCCCGGCCAAGCCGTGGTGGAGTTCCTCAAATCGATCGCACTGAAGCAAGCCGCGCTCAAGCGCGACCCTGAATCGCGCATCATTACTGGCGAGCTTGCCGACAGCTATTCCTGGCTGGCCTCCGCCAAGGAATCGCTGGGTGAACTGACGACCGCGCAAACGTTTTACGCGCGCGAGATGGCGTTGGTGATGCGCCTGCGCCAACAGTTTCCCGGCGAGGCGAAGTGGATCTATTACCAGATGCGTGCACTGCGGCACCGGGCATTGATCGGGATGGCACTGGGGCAGGATGCGCAGGCGCTGCGCGACTTCGACGAAGCAAAGCGGCTCTTCGCGCCGCTTGTGCAGCAGGATCGGAATAACCGGACGTGGCTGGTCGAGCTGGCCAACCTGGAACAGGAGCGGCTGTTTCTGCGGGTCCGCAGCGCTCCTGCCAGCACTTTGCTGCCCGAGCTCATGGCCGTGCATCAAACCATGCACGCCATGTTGGCGCTGGACCCGAAGAACGCGCCATGGACCCGAAGGGAAGCGGTGGCGCGCACTCGGGTGGCCGCTGCGCTGCTGGCCGCAGACAAGGCGCAGGCCGCAGAGCAGCAAATCAAACTGGCCGTGGCGCCATTGAACCGCCTTTACGCCAGTAATCGATCGGACCTGACGGGACGGATGGCGCTGATCGAATCGCTACTGCTACTGGCGAGCGTGCAGCAACACCAAAAAAATAGTGATTTATCAAAGATGACTTGCGAGCAAGTTTATGGCATGATCAACGATGAAAGCACATCGTCGATGAGCTATCAAGTTCTGGTCCCCTGGATTCGCGTGAACGCCTGCCTTCAACACATCGACGCTGCCCAGGCGGCGGTCAAGCGGTTGGAACAGATCGGTTATCGTGACATTTCGTATGTCCACTTCATTTCTACCCTCTAACAGGAATCGTATGTCATCCGCCATCCCCCAACCAAACGGTACGCCGCAGCGCACCGTCACAATCGCCCTCAGCACCAACAATCATATTACCAAGGCACGTTACAGTTACGTTTCTCCGGTAACAGGCCTGCGCTTTCAAGATGCGCCCATCTGCGATCTGAAAATCGATCGGGCGACGAACTGCCTATTTATTCTTGATTATTTATCGACACTGAATGGCTGGGTAATCGACAGCATCTCCGCAACACCTGGCTCAATGCTGATCCCATCGACGATGGGCGCCAATAAGCTGTCGATCCTGACGTTCGATCCTTACAGCTCGGAAAACGCTGTCTACAATTTTTTCATCTCCTATTCCAACCATATAACTGACACGCAATACAGTGAGGATCCGCAGGAAGGCAACGGCCCCCCTTAAAAAACGACAAGGTGACGTCCCAGCTCGGCACAAATCGCGCTGGCCAGTTTCTCTTGCACAGACATGCACAAGTTACCGCGGAAGTCGAACTTCGATAGCCATGCAATGTTTCCAGCGCCCGTGTCCACGAGCCGCATGGAAGCGCGTATATTTTTGTCTTCCACCCGAATGCTTCCCTCAAGGCGGTGCGGCGGCGCTTGATCGGCGCCTTCCGCTTGGCTGTCCTGGCGTGCTTCGCGCAGTTCGATGGCACTGCCAAAAGCGTGAAACAGGCGCGATCCCAGCTCTTCATCCAGACCGCTGACAAACGTCTTGCCCCCAGGCTCGGATGTGAGGTTGCGCAGCGGCGCCACTTGCAGCGACTTGTAGCGATACGCTTGCTGTGCAGAAATGGGCTGACTGAAGCAGGGAACGTAGTTTCCCTTGGGAATTGAAATCTGCACCAAGGGCGGATGGACGAGCGCCGCATAGTACAGTGAAAGACGGGTGCGAAGCCGGCCTACCTGGACCCGTACCACTGGGTCCAGGGTGGTGTTGAACAAGCGGGCGTCGCGCTGGAAGAGCTCGAGGCCGATCCCGCATTCGGTAATCTGGTGTTCCATGCCTGCGAGTTTTTTTTCAACAAGAAATGACAGCAGCGTGGACATCCGTGGCGCCTTGGTGAACTCCGGACTGGACAACAGTTGCTTCACAGATTGCCTGACATCGCTCGCTTCCGGTGCGGCGTCGCACTCTTCCGATACCTGCTTGATCCAATCATTCATCACAGTACCCTATTGAAATGTGCGTTTGCCACTCCTTGTGGCGCGCTGGATGTCACTCTAAGGCAAGCTTTCAATGACTACCTTACGATCATCTTACGGGCTGGCATAAGGGGCGGGCATAAGGGGCGCGCAGGCTAGAAAATAGCGGCTAGTGCTTGGGAACGCGCGCCAGTGCCGTGGCCGTTTGTATCCGATCGTCCCGGACGGACCGGGTTTCGAATATGGGAGAGCCGACTTTCTCGTACTGCGGCGGCCTGAACTGATTGCGCCAAGCCTGGCTGTGATATTTCGACAATTGCATAGTGCTTGCTCAGGCTTTTTGACCGCAACACCGCACCGGCTGCTAAGATTTCACACTTAACTTTTGTGAAATATTCTAAATGCATAAACGGTCAGCTTGTTCTCGCTTGGCGCTCTTCGTTGTCGCAGCATGCCTGGCCGCGTGCGGCGGCGGCGGGGCCACATCAACGCCTCCCATCGTCGATCGACCCGTCGATCCACCGGTCATCGTCAAGCCTGGAGACCCCGTGGTGCCAGGCACACTGACGCTGGTGGCCGGCAACGTCGATGGCCACGGCTACCTCGACGGCACACTGGCAACCGCGCGCTTTTACGGCGTCTACGACCTTGCCTTTGACAATGCGGGCAATGCCTACATCGCCGAAGCCGACCTTCATACTATCCGCAAGATCTCCGCCAGCGGCATCGTGACCACCCTCGGTGGCAAGGCTGGCCACGCGGGGAGCGCCGACGGGCTGCGCTCGGCTGCGCGCTTCCACAGGCCGCGCGGCATTGCCGTCGATGCGGCCGGGAACGTGTTCGTGGCCGATAGCGGCAATCGCGCTCTACGCAAAATCTCCCCTGGCGGCGTAGTTTCTACGCTGGCAGGCAACCCGCTTGCGCGCCCTGAAACCGGCCCGGCTGATGGAACCGGTTCGGCAGCGCTTTTTGGTTCGGTGCTGGACGTCACGGTCGATACCAACGGCGTCATCTACGTCGCAGAAGACGCCACGATTCGGAAAATTACCCAGTCCGGCGTGGTCACGACCCTGACGGGCATCAAGCGGCCGGAATGCATCCACTTGCGCCAAGGCGCCAGCCAGTGCAACTATGTCGATGGTCCGGCGTCCGTTGCCACCCTCCATACCGAATCGCTGGTGGCCGACGCCAATGGCAACGTGTATTTCACCGGTCCCAACAGCGTCAGGAAAGTGACCCCGGATGGGGTCGTCAGCACCCTTGCCGGCCAGTCCAGTACTGCCGGCAATGTTGACGGCGCCGGCAGCGCTGCGCGGTTTTCAAGCTTGCGCGCGATAACGCTCGACGGAAACGGCGACCTGTTCGTGACCGACCAGCACGCCCTGGTACGGAAGATTTCTGCGGCCGGACTTGTCACGACCGTCGCCGGTACATTGCCGGCGCTAAGCTCGTACGCGGACGGGCCCGGCAAATCGGCCTCGTTCAACCGGCCAGAAGGCATTACTGCTGACGGCAAGGGCAATCTATTCGTTGCCGATCACGACAATCATGTCATTCGAAAAATCGCCACTGACGGTGTTGTCACAACTTACGCCGGTACCGTTGCCAAGCCTGGGGCGCTCGACGCAACCGGGCCGAACGCGCGTTTCGCCCACCCGGCAGGCATTGCAGTGGACACGGCAGGTGTCGTCTACATCGCCCAATACAATCATAGAACCGTGAGAAAAGTCAGCCCAGGCGGCGTGGTCACGACGCTGGCGGGCGTGGCAGGCGAGATCGGATACGCCGACGGCAACGGTTCGGCAGCGCGTTTCCGCTGGTTAGGTGCGATTGCGGTTGACAAAACCGGCAATGTCTACGTGGGGGACAGTGGGACGCTGCGCAAGATCAGCCCGTCTGGCATGGTGTCGACCCTGGCGGGCGATCCAGACTGGGATAATGGGCGGCCCTTGGTCGACGGCGCCGGATCGAAAGCACGCTTCGGGCCAATTAGCGGGCTGACGGTGGACAACCAAGGCAATATTTTTGTGACGGGTCGCTCTGCCATTCGTAAAGTCACCCCTGATGGCGTGGTGACCACCGTCGCCGGATCGCTGGAAGAATACGGCCATGCGGACGGCGCCGGCGCGGCTGCCAGGTTCTACTTCATTCGAGGCATTGTCATTGACGCGGCTGGCAATCTGTTCGTCGGAGATACTTTCATGAACTCCGTGATTCGCAAAATCACACCGGCAGGCTTGGTCACCACGTTTGCGGGACGCCTTGGCGAAGCGGGCACAACTGATGGGACGGCGGCAGCGTCTCGCTTTACATTCGTGACCGGAATGACGATTGATACTACCGGAAAAATATACCTGTCGGAGTCTACCTACACACCGCTTTCCGAGGGTGGCTCTGCCAATCTCATCCGCAGCATCACCACGGCGGGCGTGGTGACAACGGTGGCTGGTCAAGTTGGCTTCACTGGCGTACTGCTGGGCAGCCCACCTGCAAACTTTGCCATTATTGAAGACCTGGCGTTCGCCGCTCCCGGGGTGTTGTACGTCACCTCGAGCAACGCGCTGTTGAAACTGACGTTGGCGCCCTAAACCCGTTCTGTTCTGCTCGCCTGCCGCAAGGCGGGCCCAGGCGGCGCATCGCTCAACAGCTGCTTTTTATTGCTGTTGGTTTTATGATGCAGTCTTTACCTCTTGTGGAGTATTCACTTGGAATTGCGAGACGCCACAGCCGACGATGCCGCCACCATTGCCGGGATCTACAATCATTACGTGGAAACGACGGTGATCAGCTTTGAGGAGCAGCCGGTGACGCCACAGGCGATGCGCGAGCGGATCATCGACCTGCAGCGCGATGGCCTGCCATGGCTGGTTGCGGTCATCAATGGGAAAGTGGCGGCCTACGCGTATGCCAGCAAGTGGCGCGTACGTGCGGCCTATCGGTTTTCGGTCGAAAGTACGGTGTATGTCGACCAGAACACACTCGGACAAGGCTTGGGGACCGTGCTTTATGGCGCCCTGCTCGCGCGCCTGCGCACGGCCGGAGTGCACCTGGTCGTCGGCGGCATTGCCCTGCCCAATGACGCCAGTGTCGCGCTGCACGAAAAAATGGGCTTCAAAAAAGTTGCCCACTTCTCGGAAGTGGGCTTGAAATTTGGCCGTTGGATCGACGTTGGCTACTGGGAGCTCAAGATTTAACGCCGCCCCGCATCGGTAGCATTACCGCCAGCATCGTTGCGCACAGCAACCAAGATTGGCCATCAATGCAGTGCCGTGACGGCGTAGCCTTTCTCCGCGATCTGCTCGCTAAGCCTATCGATGTCGTAGTCCGGAATGCTAGCGGCCTCGTCTTCGACCTCGAGCGCCTTCGCCTCCACTTGCCAATCGGTATTGGTGGCTTCGTTGGGGATGTCCTTGTCTTCAGGCACAGCAAGATACGAAAACTTGCCGTCCTGTTCGGCTCTACGGTAAATGTCAACGCGCATGATGGGAGTCCTTTGTGTGAGTACCAGAACACTGTAGTGGCCATCCGGCAGGATCGTCTGTTACCCATCGAACGCTCGGCAACCATCCCTGTCAACTAAGACGATTAGCGGCCCGGATTGCTGCCCAGGATGCGGGCAGGCAGCATGACGATGGCGCGCAGCAGTTCAAAAATACCCTGGACGCCGATGCCCAGCAGCCGGAAAGGCAGCAGTAAGAGCCACACCAGTGGGTACAGCACCAGCGCCAGCAAGGCGAGCGGCCAGCACAGGAACAGGACAAGCAGCCACACCAAAAAACTGAGCATCGTTTTCTCCGTTCGGGATAACGTTAAGGTGCGCAGACTGTATGGTGCCCCCGGCAGTGGTGCAATTGCTATGCGACCGACTGCAACTACGCGCGATCAATGGGCCAAATGTCGCGATAGACGGGATAGACGGGATCGGCGCAGGACAGGGTCACTGTCCGACGCAGATGATTCTGGTGGCGTATTCGTGGGCGCTGGCCTTCTTGCTGGCGGCCCAGTCGATCACTTCCTGGGCTTCGGTGACGGTCATCACCGTCGCCTTTTCCTTGTTCTTGATGAACGAGACGCCTTCGAATTTGCCTTCCTTTGAGCGCATGACCTTGGCGAAGACGGGCGGTTTTTTGCCATCGTCGGACACTTTGTTCTGCTGGACGAGGTAGCGCTGATCAATGGTTTCCATAAAATGCTTGTAAGAGGGGAAAACCGGCATTTTACGCGCAATCGAACAAACATCTGTGGCGCCATCGCCTTGCCCTTAAGCGTAGCTTGCAATTCTTGGTGCGGTCTCAGCAACACGGTCGCCAACCACGTCCACCCTGATGGCCGCTTCCAAAGACGGAATCGACCCGCCGGCCCGATACTGGAAACTGACCTCAATCACGGCCCCCGCCTTGACTTGCACCGGATTGGTCAAAGGCAGCGTCATATAGTGGTTCAGCCAGTCGATCGTGGAGTTTTCCTCCGGCACTACTGCCAGCACGTTCTTGGTAATGAAGCGCAACGAATTAACGCAGCCAGCTTTTTCAATCAAAAAGCGGCCTTGCCAAGCAATGGCCGTATCGGTTGCCTGTGAAAAATCGAGGATGGCATACACGGCCGCAGGCGCCAGCTCGACCGTGCCTGGCGTATGGACATTGGTTTCCTGAAATTGGACGATCGGCGCGTAAAAGCCTTCGAAATCATAGTCTTGCTGCAGCGGCTGCACCGCCATGATGACCGCCTCCGGCAAGAACGTTGGCAGTGGCCCGCCAAAGCGCGCCAAATAGCGGCGTTTGAACGATTCCATCACTTCCACCTGCTTCTCACGCAACATGGCAACGTGGATCATTTCGCAAATGACAACGTCCACCCGCTCCGGCGGCAAATACTCGAAGGCATCCGCATGGACCACCTCAACTTTGTGGCCGTTCGGGTTCATCGAGAGCATCTTACGCGCCGCCTGGACCATGTCGGGATTGAATTCGACGCAGTAGACTTTGGCCGCCTTGGCAGCCGCGAACCACGACAGCACGCCAGTGCCACCACCGAGCTCGAGCACCTTGGCGCCTGGCTTGACGGCGTAATTGATAGCAGACTTAAAACCGTGCATGCGATTCTGGTCCATCAGCATGTTGTGATGGTAATGGACAGGAATGAACTGCCCCAGGTAGCAGCTCTCGATTTCACGTTCGTTCAGCATGGTTTTTTCCTTTTTGCACTGTGTCAGATCAACGAGCCCATTATCGTGAACCTATTGCCTCCGCGATGCTTAAAGGAAACTACTTTTTCCATGCCAGTTCGTGGATTGACGCTTTACTTCTGTCGCGCGGCACCTGCAAGGTGGGCGTCGAGCAGCTTGACGATGTCCGGGCGGTCGCGGTACAAGGCGGCCTCGCGTGCACTCTGGCCGTTCTGGTTGACGAATGCCGCATTGGCGCCGCGCTCAAGCAGTACGCCAACCGCCTCAGGATGACCTTCACTCGACGCCAGCATCAGCGGCGTCAGGCCATTGGGCGCAACAGCGTCGAGTACCGCGCCCTTGCCCGCCAATAGCGCGACGATGGCAGCGTCACCGCCCGCTGCCGCGTAATGCAGCGCGGTCCAGCCTTGACGGTTGACGACGGCGCCGCGCGCCAGCAGCTTTTCGAGCACGGCTTGATTGTGCTTGAAGGCGGCCATCATGAGCGCCGTGTTGCCGTTGGGAGCGGAAAGCTCGATAT
>Ga0326735_1000480_pt1 | contig 9991 bp, 16 predicted proteins | sample 37_GP2_1092_FD_207945 | JGI IMG/M metagenome (GOLD analysis project Ga0326735, IMG submission 207945) | Glacier ice microbial communities from Ngari, Tibet, China - 37_GP2_109.2 | ecosystem: Environmental > Aquatic > Freshwater > Ice > Glacier | place: China: Ngari, Tibet | collected 2018-07-31
TACGTCAGTTACCGCCCGCCTTCTGTACGCTGGCGAACACAGCTTTCTTTATTCACGCCGCGCTGCCGTTATTACAACAGTGAACAGAGTGTAGCTGAAAAAATTCCCTGCGAGAATGTGCGGCACCGTACAGACCAAGAAAATGTTGCTGATTATCCTGAACAAACACATTTGCCAGGAGAACAACATGAAATCAACACAAACCATCGCCGCCCTTCTCATCGCCGGCACTGCCGTCTTGAGCGGCTGTGCCAGCACCACCTCGACGCCGTATAACAACGGCGGCAATAACAACGGCGGTTACAACACCAACGCGTCGTCGGGCTACGGCACGATCGATTCGATCCAGGTCGTACGCGGCGGCGGCACCAATGGCAGCGGCGCTGTCGTCGGCGGCCTGGTTGGCGCGCTGGTCGGTAACCAGGTCGGCAGCGGCAACGGCCGTACTGCCGCCACCATCGCCGGTGCAGTCGGCGGCGCAGCGATCGGCAACAACGTCGAAGCGAACCGCAACGCTAACGGCCAGGACATGTACCAGATCAATATTCGCCTCGACAACGGCGAATACCGCGGCGTCACGCAGGACAGCGTGTATGACCTGCGCGTGGGCAACCGCGTGCGCATGGTCGATGGCCGCGTCTATCGCTATTAATTTTTCCGTTCTCCGGGGACGCTTCGTTTCCGCTTGATCATTCATTTAGGAGCTCCCCATGGGGACCATTCTGTTAGTCGTACTCATCCTGATCCTGATCGGCGCGCTGCCGACCTGGAACCACAGCCGCAGTTGGGGCTACGGTCCGGTCGGCGTTACCGGCCTGATCGTCATCGTCCTGATCGTCATGTTGTTGACCGGACGACTGTAAAAACCAAGCCGGCCCAGCCGGCTTTTTTATTTTTCAGCCGGCACAATAACAACAAAGGAGCTGCCATGACCCAGCCGTACCGTATTGTTACCGCCACCCTCGCCTGCGCCCTGCTGGTCTCGACCGGCGCGGCGCAGGCCCAGGCCAGCGATCCATCCACCGATTCCAACGTCCCGCCCGCCACTGCCCGGAAGCAGGCGCGCGAGATCGCCCGTGGCGACCCGTCGCGCTGGTTCCGCGAAGACGCCAGCATGGCCGCGCGCCTGGCCAGCTTGCACAAGGAAATTGGCGCCGGGCTGCAGGAAGCCCACGGCGCCTGCCGCAAGCTGCCCACCGCCGAACGCGCCGGCTGCGTCAAACAAGCGCGCGCCACTTACCAGCAGGACATGGCCGGCGCCCGTAGTCAGGTGATGGCCGACTCGGGCCGTTGAATTTTCCTCAGCCATCGTCACCGGATGGCGCCGGTCGAGGCGCCGACGATCCAGTCGGGCACCAGCTCATGTTCGTGCAAGGCCTGGTAGGCGCCGAGTGCGCCCCCGTCCTGCAGCACCAGCACCGGCACCGGCACCAGCACCGGCCCAATCCGCAGCGTGTGCGGATTGAGGGGACTGTGAGCGTTCATGCGATTTTCGGTTCGGTAACAAATGGGTAAAAAAACGGCGTCGGATCTGCGATCGCGACGCCGCCCAAGCCCCACCATATTCTCATGCCGCCCGGCGGCGCAATTCATTCGTACAGTGACTGCCGGGAACGCCGTTGCTGAATGTAAAGCCCGACGCCGGCCAGCACGACTGCCACGGCGAGCGAAGCCTTGCCGATTCGCCGGTGGCGAACGAACCTGAAGACGGTCAGCGCGTACGGCATCAGTGCGCCGACGCTGGTGCCGGTCGGGTGGAGCAGGCTGTCGACGCGCGAACGCACCGCCCAGGTGGCGTGGTCGATGGCCGAGTGGAACAAGGCGTCCGGCCGCGCCGCCTGTTTGACCTGCGCCTTGGCGTGCATGACGCCGACGCGGTGGAACTCGCCCTGGCGGATCAGCTGCGCTTTGCGCTCCTCGGCGTTGCTGGGCTGGTCCTTGAGTGCTACGGTTTTCGACTCCATGTCACCTCCAAAGTTTTTTTACAGCAGCATTTCACGGTCGTTCTTGAGTTCTTTCATTGTCTCCGGAAACGCCAGCTTGCCTTCCTTAAGCAACGCCATGCCACGGAACACGAGGAATGCGGTAATAGCGAGAAACACCAAGAACATGATCAACAGGATTTTCCATCCCATCGATTCCCACGCCAGCGCCACGATGGTGGCGGTGCCGTAGGCAATCGCAAACCAGACCGCCAGCACGGCGCCGGCAAACAGCGCCAACAGTTCGATCAGGTGGTTGCGCACTTCCGACAGCTCGATGGCGGCCAGTTCAACGCGCGATACCACCAGGCCGAACAGGTTTTTCGCCAATCCGGTCAGGCCGCCCATCAAGCCGGGGCCATGTACGATCGTCTCAGTTTTTTCCATGGCAGCTCCCGGCGCAGGTTATTTGCGGCCCAGGATCACACCGACCAGCAAGCCGACGCTGGCTGCGGCGGCAATGGTGCGCCATGGGTTGTCCTTGACATAGACATCGGCGGTCTGGGCCAGTTCCTTGCCCCTGACCATAGCTTGACCTTGTGCCTGGCTGGCCTTGTTCATCGCGGCATCGAGCATCTGCATGCCACGCCCGCGCAGCTCTTCGGCCTTTTCACCGGTCAGCGCCGCGGCGGCGGTCAGCAGGGTCTGGGCATCCTTGACCAGGGTCTTGACATCGGTATGGGCAGTGTTGACGGCGCCATTGAAAGCATCGCCGGTCGAGCGTGAAGTGTTGTCTAACATGATGAACTCCTGTGGTGGTGAATAAATACGGTGATCGTGAGCCATTGATTTTGTAAGCAATTAGTTCGGCATCAGGTCGCGCAAGTCGTCCGCGTGCTCTTCTTCGACGGCCATAATGTTGATCAGCAACTGGCGTGAGGTCGGATCCTTGTCGCCGATCGCCAGGATCATCTGGCGATACGATTCGATCGCCACCCGCTCGGCGATCAGGTCGGCACGGATCATCGCCTGCACGTCGTCCGAATCGTCGTATTCGGCATGGCTGCGCGCGACCAGGGTGGCAGGGTTGAAGTTCGGCGAGCCGTTCAGCTGGACGATGCGCTCGGCCAGCCAGTCGGCGTGTTCCTGCTCCTGCTGGGCATGCTCGAGGAATTCGGCCTTGGCCTGGCCATTGCCATGGCCGGTGACGGTGTAATAGTGGCGCTTGTAGCGCAGCACGCATACCAGCTCGGTCGCCAGCGCATCGTTCAGCATTGCAATCACCGCTTCGCGGTCGGCCTGGTAGCCTTCGGTGACGGCGCCGTCAGCGAGGTTGGCGGCGGCGGCGCGGATGGCAGCAACGTCGAAACCATGCGCCAGGGGTGCTTTGTTCTCTTCCATGATAGTCTCCTTGTTCAATAACGTAGTTTAACGGCGCGGCGCGATTGCGGCACCTTCATTCGACAAAACAATCTCGACGCGACGGTTCAGCTGGCGGGCGCTGGCTGAATCGTTGCCGGCGACCGGATAAGACTGGCCGTAACCGCGCATGGCGACGCGCTGGGGCGGGATGCTCATGCCGGTCAGGGCGGTGGCCACCGAGGCGGCGCGGCGTTCGGACAAGTCCTGGTTATGGGCAGCGCTCCCGGTACTGTCGGTAAACCCTTCGACCAGCACGGTACGGCTTGGGTTCTGGGTAAGTACGTCGGCCAGCTTCTGGACGGTGTTCATGCCGTTCGGCGTCAGGCGCGCCTGGTCGGTGCCGAACAGCACGTCACCGATCGTGATGATCATGCCGCGCTCGGTTTTCTTGGCCTGCAGGTCGGCCATCTGCGCTTCGAGCTGGGCGAGCCTGGCCTGCGCTTGGCGCGTCTGCGCTTCGGCGTTGGAAGCGGCGCGCTGGGCGTCGTTGGCCTGCGACTGGGCGGCCTGGGCATCCATCCTGGCGCGGTCGGCGTCCATCTTGGCGCGGTTCGCCTCGTTGGTGCGCGCCTCGAGCTGCAGGCGCTCGCGCGCCTGGCCCGAGTTGGCGATGTCGGCCTCGGCCGCCTTCCGGCTGGCGACCTGCTGTGCGATGGCGATCTTCTGCTTGGCCAGGTAGGCCAACTGGTCGATCTTGTCGAGGCTCTGCCGTTTGACGGCGGCGGCATTGGCCTGTTCCAGCGCATCGCTGGCAAGCTTGAATTCGAGCGGCGCATACGTCGACACTTGCGGATCGCTATTGGCTGCGGCGAAGGCGCCCCGCGCCTGGTCGAGCGTCGGCGTCGACGCCGGTATGGTACTGCAGGCGGCCAGCAGCACGGTGCTGGCGAGAATGGCGGTGTTGAACAATTTTGCACTCATGGATATTTCCTTTTTTTTCGCGCCTTTGGGCGCGTCGGAGTTGTTGCTGGTGGTTTGTCGCGCCGGGCTGATTTACCGGTTGCGGTCGACTTCCTCGCGCAGCACGCGCAGTTCGGCGTCGAGCGCGTTGGCGGCGGCGTTTGCCTTGGTCGAGTTGGCCTTGCTCTGGGCCAGCTTGGCGTCGGCCTGGGCCTGGGTCGCGAGGTCGCGCGCCAGCGTGTAATCCTTGGCCGCCAACGCCTCGTTGGCGCGCATCATCTTGGAGCGTGCCGCCATGATTTCCTGGGGGGCAAGCTCGGCGGCGCCGGCACTGACGGCGTTGTCGACTGCATTCCTGGAAACGGCGACGTCAGCGGTGGCCGGTGCTTTTTGCGAAGTGCCGCAGGCTGCCAGGGATAGCAGCGTAGCCGCGCACAGCACTGTCAACAGCCGATTGGTTTTCGTTTCCGTCATCATGTGGACTCTCCGTTAAATAATAAAAAATGTCTTAACAACGTTATATGCTGGTTCTTTGGCAAGATCTGTACGCTGACGCACATAGCCGTTAATCAACACGCCAACACGCGCGCCCGGCAATCCGTGCGCCAGCGTACATTATTCCCATGCGATTTACGCTACGCTGTTGCACTTAGCCTCTTATCATAATAGAAGGACTGCCATGCCCGACACCCCAGCGCACGATGGCGCCCCGCGAACCCGGCGTGGTCCAGGCTCGCGCACCACCAGAATCGTCCTGTGGGCGCTCGGCCTGCTCGTCGCCATCCCCGCCGTCGCCGTCGTCATCTTGCTCAATTATGACTGGAACAAGGCGCGCCCCTGGCTCAACGCCAAAACCAGCGAAGCGATCGGCCGGCCGTTCGCCGTCAACGGCGACCTGTCGCTGCAGTGGGAAAAGCCGGCCGCCACTACCGGCCGCGACGCGACCTGGCGCGACCACATTCCCTGGCCGCACCTGATCGCCAACGACGTCCACGTCGGCAACCCGGCCGGCATGCCGGCGCGCGCCATGGCCAGCGTCGGGCAGCTGTCGTTTTCGCTTAACCCGTTTGCCCTGCTGCAGCACACCATCGCGATCCCGGTGCTGCGCTTCCAGCAGCCAAAGGTCGACCTGCTGCGCAACCTTGATGGCGCCAACAACTGGACCTTCGCGCCAACGGAACAGCCGTCGACGTGGACGCTCGACCTCGAACGGGTGGTGTTGACCAAAGGTGTCGTGCATCTGGCCGATGCCATCGAAAAAGCCGACATCACCGCCGACATCGACACCATCGACGCCGACCCGCGCTACGGCATCGGCTGGAAACTGCGCGGCAGTTATAACGGCGCCGCGGTCACCGGTGGCGGCAAGGCCGGCGCCGTGCTGTCGTTGAAGCAGCAGAGTACGCCGTATCCGATCCAGGCCAGTTTCAATCAGGGCGCCACCCGCATTTCGGCCGAAGGCACCGTCACGCGGCCATCGAAGCTGGCGGCGATCGACCTCAAGCTCAAGCTGGCCGGCGCCAGCATGGCGCGGCTGTACAACCTGACCGGTGTGCTGTTGCCGGAAACGCCGGCCTTCAGCACCGAGGGTCGGCTGACCGGCACGCTCGACGCCAACAACAGCCGCTGGACCTACGACCAGTTCAAAGGCAAGGTCGGCAGCAGCGACATCTCCGGCCGCCTCGAATTCCAGACTGGCAAGCCACGCGGCATGCTGAGCGGAACCGTCGTCTCGCACGTGCTCAATTTCAGCGACCTCGGCCCGCTGGTGGGCGCCGATTCGAACGCCAGCAAGGCCGCGCGCGGCGTCAGCGCGGTGCAACCGGCCGGCAAGGTGCTGCCGGTCGAAACCTTCAACACCGCGCGCTGGAAGACAGTCGATGCCGACGTCAAGTTTTCGGCCGACCGCATCGTGCGCGACAAGCAACTGCCGATCAGCAAACTCAATACCCACCTGGTCATGAAAGCGGGCGTGCTGACACTCAACCCGCTGAACTTCACCATGGCTGGCGGCAACATGGTTTCCAACATAAAGCTCGACGGCAGCGGCCGCGAAGGCAGGGACGCCATCAAGGCCACTGCCAAGGTCACCGCGCGTCACCTGAAAATCAAGGAACTGTTCCCGACGATCGACGAGATGCAAGCTACTGTCGGCGAGATCAATGGCGACGCCCAGCTGTCGTCGACCGGCAATTCGATAGCGACCTTGCTGGCCGGCGCCAACGGCGAACTGAAAACCCTGATCAACCAGGGTTCGGTGAGCAAGATGCTGCTCGAGCAAATGGGCTTGAATATCGGCAATGTCGTACTCACCAAGCTGTTCGGCGACAAGCCGGTGCAACTGAACTGCATGGCCACCGACTTTGCCGTTACCAACGGCCTGATGCGGACACGGACTTTCGTCGTCGACACCGACGAGGCGACCATTACCGCGGACGGCACCATCGACCTCGTCAACGAGCAGCTGAACCTGACCTTGCGGCCGCAAACCAAGTCGTTGCGCATCTTCTCGTTGCGCGCGCCCCTGCACGTCAATGGCCCGTTCAGCAAACCCGACGTCAGCATCGACAAGGGCGTGCTGGCCATGAAGGCAGGCGGCGCGGTCCTGCTGGCCACGGCGGCAGCCCCGTTCGCCGCCCTGCTCCCTTTGATCAACACCGGGCCGGGTGAAAACAGTCCCTGCGGCCAGTTGCTTGCCAACGCGCGCGTCAAGCCGGTGGCGCCGCCGCCGCCGCCGCACGCCAGGCGATGAATCTGTAAGGCTTGCGAGGCTGCTTGCCATCAGAGGTGTCGACTTTACAACACTGTGTGCGTTGCCGAACAGACCTGCCTTAAGGCAAGCTTTATTCTCTGTTCATCGGACAGGCAAATGTGCCGGCCGCGACTTTAATAAAAATAAACCCCTACTAAGGAATCAACATGAAAAACCTGAAAATCGTTTCGACCCTGATCGCCGCTCTGATGCTGTCGACCATCGTCGGCTGCGCATCGACCGCGACGGACAAACGTGAAACTCCTGGCCAGTACATCGACGACACCGCCATTACCGCCAGTGTCAAGGCAGCAATCCTGAATGCACCGACCTTGAAAGTAGCGGAAATCAACGTCGAGACCTACAAAGGCGTTGTGCAGTTAAGCGGTTTCGTCAGCACGGCGGAAAACATTACGACCGCTTCGTCGGTGGCGCGTTCAGCCAAGGGCGTCAAATCGGTCAAGAACGACTTGCGCCTGAAGTAATTTTTTAATCGCATTTCGAAGTTCATTCATTTCAACAGGAGACTGTCCATGAAAACCATCAAACAGATCATCGTTAGCGCGTCGCTGGTCACCGTGGCGCTCGGCTTGGCTGGCTGTGCAGGCATGTCTGGCCAGGACCGCAACACCGCGGTTGGCGCCGGTGTCGGCGCCGTGGCAGGCAGCGTATTGACCGGCGGCAGCGCCGTTGGCACGGTCGGCGGCGCCGCGGTTGGCGGCGTGGTCGGCAACCAGGTCAAGACCACCAAGTAAATTTTCACGCCCGCATGAAAAGACGCCCCGTTCGGCGGGGCGTTTTCTTGTGCGGGCATACCACCGGGGCCGGTGCCGCAAGGGTATGACCATCATCGCCACTGCCACCAATCTTGCCCCAACCCACCAGGAGTTTTACATGCAATCAATCAAACAAATCATCGTCAGCGCTTCCCTCGTCACCACGGCCCTCGGCCTAGCTGGCTGTGCCGGCATGTCGAACCAGGACAAGAACACCGCGGTCGGCGCCGGCATCGGCGCGGTAGCCGGCAGCGTGCTGACCGGCGGCAGCCCGATCGGCGCAGTCGGCGGCGCGGCCGTCGGCGGCGTGATCGGCAACCAGGTCAAGACCACGCGCTAAGCCTTGTCTGCAGGCAGCAAGAAAACGCCCCGCAAGTCGGGGCGTTTCGTGTTGGCACTGTCTGTTCCGGGGTATCGAGGCGGCGGTATTGGTTTAAATGAACGCGGTGGCCTGCGCCGCCTCGCCTGCTTCCTTGACGATCTCGTAACATTTGCAGGAAGCGGCGGCCAGCCCGGCGACATCGAGGATCTCGATATTGCCGCGGCTGTAGATGATCAGCCCCTGCTGCTGCAGCGCGCTGGCCGCCTTGGTCACGCCAACCCGCCGCACCCCGAGCGCGTGGGCGAGAAATTCGTGGGTCAGGTGAAATTTTTCCGATTGCAGGCGATCACGCGTGATCAGCAGCGATCGGGCCAGGCGCGCTTCCAGTACATGGAAACGGCTGCACACGGCAATCTGGATCGCCTGCGCCAGCAAGGTGTCGGTATAGCGGTACAACACCCGCTGCAGCGGCGGATTACGCGCGAACTCGGTGCGAAACTGGAAGCTGTCCATGCGGCTGGCGCTGCCGGCGCGCTGGACCACGGCGCGCACCTGGGCCAACTCATGGCCCAACGCGACGGTGGCGCCGAGCATGCCTTCGCGCCCCACCAGCCCCACTTCAAGCGTCATGCGCCCCTCGGCCACACCGAGCAGCGACACTAGACTATCGTGCGGAAAGTAGATGCAGCGGATCAGGTCGCCAGGCTCGCACAGCACCTCGCCGACGTCGACCCGCACCGGTTCGAGCAGCGGCGCCAGACGCGCAAAGTCGGGTTCCGGAAGTGCGGCCAATAGCAGGTTACCTTGTTTCACGGCAGCCTCCGGGGCTGCCGTGAAATTCGACTTTCCCTCTCGGCTCGGTTGCGTATGTTGAAACATTTTTCTCGTCTGGAAGCAATAATTATCGGGAACCATGTGTTCAATGAAGCGTTATTACATTTGCCAACAATTTGAGTCAGCGTAACGGCAATAAAAGTGAAAGTATGTACGGTGACGCACGGAACGGCATCATGTTTCCAGGGAGAATAAAGTTATCGAACCGGCCTTGCGCCGCGTCCGTTTGGCGCCCGGCATGCCTGGCGAAGAACAAGAACACGACCAAAGGAAGCATCATGAATACGCCGCTCATCCCCAAGGGAAGCACCCATCACCCGATGCTCATCATCGCGGCGATCGCAGTTGTCCTGTTTTGCCTGGTCGGCACCGCCGCCATCATGGGCTGGATCCCGTCTTCGATAGGCGGCAACAATGCCGCCAGCCGCGGCGATTTGACCGAGGCCGACCGCCAGGCCCTGGCCTCGGGGATGGCAACGCCGGCGCCGGCAGCGGCAGCGGCGGGCGATTACGCCCCTGAGCCGCGGCAGGCGCGCAATGACGCAGCGTCAGCACGCCCTGTGCGAAACTACGAGCCCGCGCCGCGCCCGGTCGCGCGCGACCCGGTCGAAGTCGCGGCCGCCGCGCCGGCCAAAAACTGGTGCTCGAATTGCGGCAACGTCGAATCGGTCCGCGAAATCAATACCCGCGCCCAGGGTAGCGGTGTCGGCGCGGCAGGCGGCGCCATCCTCGGCGGCCTGCTCGGCAACCAGATCGGCGGCGGCCACGGCCGCCAGCTTGCCACCGTGGCTGGCGCGGTCGGCGGCGCCGTGGTCGGCAACCAGGTCGAAGGCAACATGAAAGCGACCCAAAGCTACGAGATCCGGGTCCGCCTCGACGACGGCAGCGCGCGCACCTTTCATCAGCAGAATGCACCGGGCTGGCGCCAGGGCGACCGTGTACGCGTGGTCAAGGGTACGCTGCAGTCGGTCCAATAAGGGGACGCCGGCGGGCTCGCCCGCCTGAACAAAAAACAAGGTCATGCGGCTATGTGCGCATGGCGTTCTTTTCTTTAGTGCAATGT
>Ga0326735_1000481_pt1 | contig 9990 bp, 12 predicted proteins | sample 37_GP2_1092_FD_207945 | JGI IMG/M metagenome (GOLD analysis project Ga0326735, IMG submission 207945) | Glacier ice microbial communities from Ngari, Tibet, China - 37_GP2_109.2 | ecosystem: Environmental > Aquatic > Freshwater > Ice > Glacier | place: China: Ngari, Tibet | collected 2018-07-31
CGTCGACGAAATCCACCGCTTCAATCGGGCCCAGCAGGATGGTTTTCTACCGGTGATGGAAGACGGCACGGTGGTGCTGGTCGGCGCCACCACCGAAAACCCGAGCTTCGAGCTCAATGCGGCCCTGTTATCGCGCAGCCAAGTGCTGCGCTTTGAGTCGCTAGGCCTCGAAGACCTCGAAAAACTGGTGCAACGCGCCGAGGAACTGACCGGCGCGACGCTGCCACTTGAAGAGGAAGCGCGCCACACGCTTCTCACCCTCGCCGATGGCGACGGTCGCGCCCTGCTTGGCCTTGTCGAAGAAGTGCTCGCTTCAGCCAAGGAGGGCGAAGTTCTCGATGCGGCAACCATGCTCACCGTCATCCAGCGCCGCGCCCCGATCTATGACAAGGCGCAGGACGGCCACTACAACCTGATCTCCGCCCTGCACAAGACCATCCGCGGTTCTGACCCCGATGCGGCGCTATACTATTTTGCGCGCATGCTCGTAGCCGGCGAAGATCCGCTGTTCCTTGCCCGCCGGCTGATCCGCATGGCCTCCGAAGACATCGGCGAGGCCGACCCACAGGCGCTGCCCCTGGCCGTCGCCGCCCGCGATGCGTTCCAGATGCTGGGATCGCCAGAGGGCGAACTGGCGCTGGCGCAAGTGGTGGTGCACCTGGCGCTCGCGCCCAAATCCAACGCCGTCTACACCGCCTTCAAGGCCGCCATGAGCCTTGCCAAGGAGACCGGCTCGCCGATGCCGCCCATGGTCATCCTCAACGCCCCAACCAAGCTGATGAAGGGTTCGGGCTACGGCGAGGGCTATATCTACGACCACGATCTCCCGGACGCCTTCTCCGGCCAGGAGTATTTCCCCGAAAAACTCGGCCGCCAGAAGTTTTATGAACCGGTAGAGCGTGGCTTCGAACGAGATTTGAAAAAACGCATCGACTATTTCGAGCGCCTTCGCGCGAGCAGGAAGGGCGAGGAATAGTCTCTGCATAATGCGACCCGCAACCACCGGGTTCACCCTCCCCCTTGAGGGGAGGGAGCGAGATAGGACTTTTCCCTTCGCTAAGTCCGTAATCGAGTAGGGAGGGGGTTCTGAGCCATCCAGGAACTCAAAGCTCTTGGATCGCGCGGAACCCCCTCCCTTGATGCTTCTTCACTCAAATCGCTCCACTGGAGCGATTTGTCCCTATGGGCTCGTTCGAAGCCCTCAAGGGGGAGGGTGTCGACTGAAATTTAGAGGCACAAGCATGTATCCCTTCCTTCTCGTCGGCATTGGTGGCGCTCTGGGTTCAATGAGCCGCTATGGTGCTAGTCTTGTCATCTCCCGCATGTGGCCGACCGGCTTCCCACTCGCCACACTGCTGATCAACATCATCGGCTCCACCGCCATGGGCCTGCTTATCGGGCTGCTGCCACGCCTGATGCCCTCCTTGCAGGAGGAAGCACGCTTGCTGGTTGCTGTGGGTATTCTGGGTGGTTTCACCACCTTTTCTGCCTTTTCGCTCGATACAATCGTGCTTATAGAGCGCGGCGAACTGCTGTTGGCTGGCACTTATGTGCTGTTGTCGGTTGTGATTTGCCTCATTGGGCTTTATCTCGGGCTTTTGGTGACCCGAGGCGTGGCATGAGTGGCGTTCAACAGCGGCAGGTGAATGACGACGAAGACGGTATGCGTCTCGATCGTTGGTTCGCCACGCATTTCCCCCAGCTCGGCTTCGGCCGGCTGCAAAAGCTGATCCGCAATGGCGAGGTCAAGGTCGACAAGGCCAAGGTAAAGACCGACAGCCGGGTCTCGGCCGGCCAGACCGTGCGTATTCCCCCGATCGACGATCCCGATTTCGTCAAGCCGGTTCAGCTCGACAATCGCGACGCCGAATTCCTGCGCAGCCTGATCCTCTATGAGGACGAAGACATCTATGTCTTCAACAAGCCGCATGGCCTCGCCGTGCAGGGCGGCAGTGGTCAGACGCGCCATCTCGATGGCATGCTGAAAAGCCTGCCCAACAAGAAGGGCGAACCGCCCCGCTTGGTGCATCGCCTCGACCGCGACACCTCAGGTTGCCTCGTCGTCGCCAAGACCAAGCAGGCCGCCAGCCATTTCGGAAACGTGTTCCGCTCGCGTTCGGCCCGCAAGATCTACTGGGCCATTGTCGCCGGCAATCCGCATCCTCAGCAGGGTGAAATCTCCTGCTTCCTGGCGCGCCAGAGCACCGACGTGGCGAGCAGATGGTTGTCGTGCGCAACGGCGCGCCGAACGCGCAGCATTCGCTGAGCTATTATTCGACCACCGACACAGCCAGCAAACGCTTTGCCTGGGTCACGCTGAAGCCGGTCACCGGCCGCACGCACCAGCTGCGCGTCCATATGGCCCAGCTCGGCACGCCGATCATTGGCGACCCACGCTATTTCAACATCGAGAACTGGCAGGGCGCGCCTGGTCTGGCAGAAGGCTTGCACCTGCATGCCCGCCGCATTGCCATTCCGCTGCGCAACGGCAAGCGCCTCGACATTTCGGCGCCGCTCCCGCCCCATATGCGCGCCAGTTTCGAAACGCTGGGCTTTGATCCCGACCGCTATGATGTGAGCGGCGATCCGGAGGACGGCGTTTGAAACTCGTCGTCTTCGACATGGATGGCACGCTGATCGATACCCAGGCGTTGATATCCGAGCACATGGCAACGACGTTTATCGGTGCCGGGCTCGACGCGCCGACGCCGGAGCAATCGCGCCAGGTGATCGGCCTGTCGCTGCCCATCGCCTTGGCTCGCCTCGCCCATACCGACGATGCCGTGCTGATCGACAAGCTGGTCGAGGATTATCGGGGGCATTACCGCAGCTCGCTGCTGACAGATGGCGACCGCGAAGGGCTTTATCCCGGCGCTGTGGAGGCTTTGAACGCTCTGCGCGGCCTGGACGAGGTCGTGCTGGGCATTGCCACCGGCAAGGGCCTGAACGGCGTGCATCGCATCCTTGCCCTGCATGGCCTGACCAATCACTTCGTCACGCTTCAGACACCCGACCACAATCCGTCCAAGCCGCATCCCGGCATGCTGGAGACGGCGATGCGAGAAACTGGCGCCACTCCAACTGAGACCGTGATGATCGGCGACACGACCTTCGATATCGAAATGGGCGTCGCCGCCGGCTGCCGGACCATCGGCGTCACCTGGGGCTATCACGAGCCGCGCCAACTGATCGCCATCGGCGCCGATACCATGATCGACCGCTACGACCAGCTCGTTGGTGCGGTTGGCAAACTTCTGGACTGAGACATGCGCGACCAGCTCGACGAAATCCAAAAGCACCTCAACGACGGCTATGGCCGAGCCCAGCAGCTTGACAAGGTCGAACTGCCCAAGCGCTTCTACAAGGATGTCGGCGTTTCCCCGGTCGATGGGGGTTTCGTCGTCACCCTCGATGGCCGCCAGACCCGTACGCCGGGCCACAAGCACAAGATCACCGTGCCGTCTGCCGCCATCGCCACCGCCATGGCCGAAGAATGGTCGGCGCAGGGCGAGTTCATCGACGCCACCACCATGCCAATGGTGCGGCTGATCAACTCGGCCGTCGAGAGCGGCGAAGACATGATCCCGGCGTTTCGGGAGGAAGTGCTGAAGTTCGCTGCCGGCGACCTGCTACTCTATCGCGCAGACACGCCGCAAGAACTGGTGGCCAAGCAGGAGGCTGCTTGGGACAAGGCGCTGACGACGCTGGCGCGGCACTTCGGGGTTAGTTTTCAGCCGACGATGGGGATAATCCATCAGGCACAGCCCAAGGCGACGCTGGACCGGTTGGCTGAGTCGCTGGATGCGGAAAATCTACTCACGGTGACAGCACTGGTTTCGATGACTGGCCTGACAGGTTCAGGGCTGCTCTCCATCGGCCTGCTGCACGAATTGTTTTCGCCCGACCAAGTCTGGGACGCGGCGCATGTCGACGAGGATTACCAGATCGGCCATTGGGGCCAGGACGAGGAAGCGGTGCATCGCCGCGCCAAGCGCCGGGCCGAGTTCGACACGGCTGTCGCGGTCGTCGAGGCGCTTCGCCCCTAGTGAGGATTGCGTGACACTTCAGTTACCCAAGCGCTAACGTGCGGGGCTATTTCTTCCAACGGAATCAACACGAAATCGCGCTCGTGTGCAAAGGGGTGCGGCAGGGTCAGGCGGGGGGTTTGCACCTCGACCCGGTCGTAGGCGATGATGTCGATATCGATCAGCCGCGGACCCCAAACCTCATGGCGCACCCGCCCCATATCGAGTTCGATCTGCAGCACAGAGTCGAGCAATTCCAATGGCTTGAGCGCGGTCTCTAACTCGACCGCCATGTTGGCAAAGTCGGGCTGGTCAGTCTTGCCCCAAGCCTTGGTGATAGCCACACTCGACCGTTTGCTGATGTGGATATCTTCATGCGCCTCAATCCGGCGCAAAGCCTCGGCCAGCTGAGCCGCCGGATCGCCCAGATTGGCTCCGAGACTAAGCCAAGCCTTTGAATTCATGAAGTTTTCCGCTGCCGATGCAGCTCGATCCCTGCTTCGCCGCGCACCATGGCAATCGGCGCCTCAGGCTTGCGAATGCGAATAACAATCCAGTTAACGCTTAGAAATGTCTCGAACAATTTCTCGACGATGTTGCCCGCCACGGCCTCCAGCAGCTTCATCCGCTGCGTCTCGAAGGCCGCTTTCACCACATCATAGATGTCGGAGTAGGATATCCCCGTGCTGAGGCGGTCGGTGGCGGCAGGCTCGGAGAGGTCGACGCCCAGTTCGAGGTCGATGAAGAATCGCTGGCCGAGCGTGGCTTCCTCGGCGAAGACGCCGTGATAGCCGTAAAAACCCAAGTCCTTCAGGATGATACGGTCGCCCGTGAATGCTCCGGCCATGCGCTACCCCAGTTCTGCTGGCGGACCATACAGCGTCGCCTGCGCCACGCGAAGGGCATCGCGGTTGGCGCGCACCTCGTGGACGCGAAAGATATGCCCGCCCCCCATGTACCCGAGTACACTAGTCGCAATGGTCCCGGCGAGCCGCTCATCCGGCTGATTTTCCAGCAGCCTGCCAATCATGGATTTACGCGAAGTGCCGACGAGGATCGGGAAACCACCAGGACGCACCGCGGATAGCTGGCGCAACAAATCGTAGTTCTCCTGCAGGGACTTACCAAAACCGAAGCCGGGATCGAGGATGATCCGATCCGGACTTATCCCCGCCTGCTCAGCCAGTGCGATACCGCGGGAAAAATACGCCGCCATGTCATCGAGCAGCGGCACGCCGCGATCACGGTCCTTCTGCCAGTGCATGATGATGACCGGCACGTCATGCAGGGCTGCGACCTCAGACATTTCCGGCGCGCCTTGCAGGCCGTGGACGTCATTGATTATCGATGCGCCGGCCTGAATAGCCTGATCGGCCACCAGCGGCTTGTAGGTATCGATGGAGATTGGCGTGGTGATGCCGGCAGTCACCAGCGCCTGGATTACCGGCATGACCCGATCGAGTTCCTGCTGTACGCCGACCGGTTCGGAGCCGGGGCGGGTACTTTCGCCGCCGATGTCGATGATGTCGACACCCTCCGCGATCATCTGGCGGGCACGGGCAACCGCGGCCTCTACCAGATTGTGCTGGCCGCCGTCGGAAAAGCTGTCGGGAGTGACGTTGAGAATACCCGTGATCAGGGGTGTCTCGCCCAGGATCAGGGGAGGTCGGTTGGGCAGGAGGATGCTGTGAGTGGTGTGCATGGATGAGGTCTACTGCGAAAACGCCGCCCTGTATTGCCTTGGCGTGGTGCCTTTGAGGGATTTGAACTGGCGATTGAAATTGGCCAGCGAGTCATAGCCGACTTCGCCGGCGATCTGGCCGATGGGCAGGCTGCTAGAAGACAGTAGCGCACAGGCGCGACCGATGCGCAGGCGGATCAGATATTGGCTGACGGTCTGGCGGGTGTGACGCAGAAAAGTCCGATGCAGGCCGGAGGGGCTGAGCGCCGCGATGTCGGAAAGTTCAGTAATGGTAATGGGTTGGGCGAAGTGGTTGTGAATATGATTCAGCACACGATCAATGCGGCCGCGATCGGCTGAGGCTGGTGCCAGTTCCGGCGCAGTGGCTGAGAGCGGAATTGCCTCGCGGTCTTTAGCCAGCGTGTTGAGGATGGAAACGAGGCCAAGAAAGCGTTCGACCGGTGGCTGGGTGAACAGGTGCTCCACTGCTGGCCGGATTTCGCCAGCGGCCGCGTCAGAGAACTTCAGCCCGTTGGCGGCGCGGCCAAGCATGGCGGCGACCGGGCGCAGTTCGGTATTGGCGGTAAGGCGCTCGGCCCATTCGGTCAGGAACCACATGACCAGCGCGGTGTGGGGCAGGTTGTCATTAGGTCGATCCAGCGAGTGCCAAGTGTGCGGCAGGTAGGGACCGATCAACACCAGATCGCCGGGCTCATAGCGGCCAATGTGATCGCCGATGAAGCGCTGGCCGCTGGAATTCAGCGTCAGGGTCAACTCGAACTCCGGATGATGGTGCCACTGGAACGGAATGCCGTCATCCAAGCGACGGTTTAGCGTCGCCCAGGAGGCGTCCTCGTCTGCGGTGAGATGTTCCAGATAGGACTTCATGTGGCGTCGGTAGCTCTCATTGCGCCAGAATAGTATCAATATTCGCCAGCCTTGAGCAAGATGCTCATGCCGAACGCGCCTAGTGTCACTCCATCAGCGAGCCCCAAGGGGGACGGCACATGGGAGAGAGACATGCAGGCGACGACCAAGCGAGACAGCCATCCGACGACGCAAGTTGTGACAACCCAGCTCAAGGATATCGTCAAGAAACTGCCGCTGCGGGTGCTGAGCCCGGAGGACTGGGAGCACTGGGTGACCCGGGGCTACGTGATTGTGCGCGGTGCGGTTCCGCCGGAAAATGTCGAGCAGCTCACGGCTTTACTGTGGAAATTTGATGAAAAGAATCCGGCAGACCACAGCACCTGGTACGCGCCGCAGCGCCGCGATCACCTCATGAAAGAGCTCAACGGCACTGGCATGGTGGAAATCTACAACCACCAGTTTTTGTGGGATAATCGGATGGAGCAGCGCATCTATGATGCGTTCGTCGATATCTGGGATATCGAAGAGCTGTGGACCAGCATCGACCGGGCCAACCTCAATGTGCCCAAGAAGCTGCATGGCAATCCGAACGGCTTCATCCACTGGGACAGCGACACCTCGCTCGATCCGCTGCCGATCGGCGTGCAGGGGGTGCTCAGCCTCGTCAAGCAGGACGGCGATGTCGGTGGCTTCCAGTGCATTCCCGAGCTGTTTTATGACTTCGAGAACTGGGTAAAAACCCAGCCAGCCGACCGCGACCCGATGCACCCCGATACCACCGGGCTCAAGATAACCAATATCGAGATGGAGCCGGGCGACCTGATGATCTTCAACACGCTGCTAGCCCATGGCGTGCGGCCCAATCACTCCAAGGACCGGGTCCGCATGGCGCAGTACATCTCGATGTACCCGGCCGACGAAGGCAACGTGGCCGAGCGCACCGAACGCGTGCGGCTATGGCGCGAACTAGACCATCCACAGCGTGATGCCTTTCCGGGCGATCCGCGCGAGTGGGAAAAGAAGCATGCGAAGACGGCGGAGCTGACGGAGTTGGGCGAGAAGTTGCTGGGGTTGAAGGACTGGCATTAAGGGCAGTCAGCTTTAGGCAATTATGGTTCGACGCGGGCGTCCCTCGGATAATCTCCGGGGGACGCCAAGATGGGCGGTGGCCTTCGACGTTCAAGCGGCCTTCTTCACCTTGGCCACCCGTTTGCGCGCTGGCTTGATGGTTGCGGCGCCTGCGGTGGCAATCTCCGCCAATGCCTTGAACCAGTATTGTTGGCCTTGTCCGGACGGCGAGCCATCGGCTTCCCACATTTCATAGGCACGGCGTTTTACCTGGTCTTCCATCGGTAACCTCACGCTGACTGGTACAGTCAGACTGCCCCAACATGGTTGCCGGAGGGTAAACATGTCGATTCTGTCGAGGGGAGACGGCAAGCCCTAAGCCGTCTGCAAATTACCCTCGACAGGCGCCGGTCCCGATCCCTTCGGAAACGTCAGCGCAACCAGCGCCGCCGCAATCCCGATCCCTGCCGAACTCACATACAGCCAGTGATAATCCCCGAACGTATCGAACAGCCAGCCGCCGCCGACCGGGCCGAACGCCATGCCGATGCTGGAGGTCATGACGATACCGCCCAGCACCGTGCCCATTACCCGGGGGCTGAAATACTCGCGCGCCAGCACCGAATACAGCGGCATCACCCCGCCATAGGCCAGCCCCAGCACCGCCGCCAGCATGTAGAACTGGCCCAGTTCGCCGATATAGATGTAGCTGTAGATACCGACGGCCTGCAGAACGAGGCCGCCGACGATCACGCGCTTGACGCCGATCCGGTCGGCCAGCAGACCAAAGATCAGCCGTCCGAACAGTCCCGCCAGTCCCTCAACGCTATAGATGCTGGCCGCCGCGATCGCCGAGGCGCCGCATAGCATGGCATAGCTCACCGTATGGAAGATCGGCCCGGAATGCGCCGCGCAGCATAGAAAAAACACCCCGGCGAGCACGATGAACTTGGGTTGCCGCATCACCGACAAAACGGAGGTGCTCTGTGCCGGAGCCGCCACCACGCCGGCCTGTGGCGCTTCTTCGACCGCCGCCGGTGGGCGTCGCACCAGCAGGCCCGTCGGCAGGATGATCATGGTGGCGACGAGCGCCGTTGTCATCATCGCGTTGCGCCAGCCCATTTGCTCGATCAGCACAGTGGCCAGCGGCGTCATCACCATGGGCGCCACGCCACCGCCCAGCGACACCAACGACACCGCCAGGCTCCGATGCTTGTCGAACCAGCCGAGCACCGTCGCCATCAGCGGCGCAAAGAATGCTCCACCAGACGCGCCGACCAGCCCCCCATAAGCGATCTGGAACACCAGGATGTCATTGGCCCGGCTGGCTATGAACAGGCCCAACCCCAACGTTACCGCCGCGATGAGCACGACCGGCCGCGCACCGACCCGGTCGGTCAGCGTACCCCACAAAAACCCCGCCACACCCATCACGATGAAGCCGATCGTCATGGCGCCGGATATGCCGGCGCGAGTCCACCCGGTGTCCTCGGCCATGGGTTGCAGATAGACCGGCAGGGCGAACATCGCGCCCATTGCCACACAGGTAATCACCGCGCCCGCGGCAACGATGACCCAGCCGTAATTCCGTTCCATTTGACAGATGCCCTCCGCTATCCTGCCCTATAGACGAGGCGGCGCTGCCGAGATCGACATCGCCATGGAATTTTCCTGGCAATAATATGCGCCGGGTTTGCTGGGATGGAAACGGCTGTCAGGCCGCCAGTAGCGATTTCAGTTTTACGTCCGCATCTGCCAGCGACGCTTGCATCGGTCTCGCCTGTTTGGCGATCAGCATTTCGGCCAGCCGGATATCCTTGGCCACGGCGTTACCGACGCCGATGCCGCTGGCGGCCACCAGCCGTCCGTCGGCGCTGATATGGAACAGGATGCTCGCGCCGTTTCCCAGGTCGCGCCTGACTATGCTCGCCCCTTCGTCTGACAGGCCGGCGATCTGCAGGCCCAGCTCATACTGGTCCGACCAGAACCACGGCACGGTGCTGATAGCCTCATTAGCGCCCAGCATGTTGCACGCCGCCAGCGAGCCCTGATCCTGCGCATTGCGCCAGCTTTCGAGCCGCACCCGCCGTCCGCCATAAATCTTCAGCGGAAACGAGCAGCAATCGCCCGCCGCGAATATGTCGGCGTCGCTGGTCGCAAGATGCCGATCCACCGCGATGCCGTTGTCGATCGCCAGCTCGGCTTCCGCCGCCAGCGAAATATTTGGCACCGCGCCGATCCCCACCAGCACGAGATCAGCTTCCACTCGCCGCCCGCTGTTCAGCGCCACCGTCGCCGAGTTTGCGTCGCTGGTAACGCCTGCGATCCCGTCGCCAAATACTAGTT
>Ga0326735_1000482_pt1 | contig 9989 bp, 8 predicted proteins | sample 37_GP2_1092_FD_207945 | JGI IMG/M metagenome (GOLD analysis project Ga0326735, IMG submission 207945) | Glacier ice microbial communities from Ngari, Tibet, China - 37_GP2_109.2 | ecosystem: Environmental > Aquatic > Freshwater > Ice > Glacier | place: China: Ngari, Tibet | collected 2018-07-31
CGCAATTGCCCGACATGCCCGGCACTGGCCAGACTGATGAAGAGCCGCGCCGGGGGGTGGCGCAAGATCCGATTCAATGTTACACGCAAAACCAAATTCCCGGTGCAACACAGGCAACCGGGCGCAATACGCACCAGACCGGGAGCGATTGGATGGCCATCGAGCGCAGAATGGCCGTCGGGTAATCCTTCGAGGATGACGGCGCAAGTGACGCCAGGCACCAGGGCTTGCGCGATCGCCGACTCGCGCAAGCTTGCGCGGGCGCCAATCACCAGCGTGGTCAGGGTCACGCGTTTTTTTTCGCCAGCTTGCCCGGTTCGACGCCCAGCTGTTTCAGCTTGCGGTACAGATGCGTGCGTTCCAGCCCGGTTTTTTCAGCCACCCGCGTCATGCTGCCGCCCTCGCGGCCAAGGTGATGCTCGAAATACATGCGCTCGAACGCATCGCGCGCCTCGCGCAGCGGCAAGTCGAAGGAGAGGTTGAACAAGTGATTGTCGCCATTGGCCGGCCCTGGCGCGCCAAAGCGAACCGGTGCATGCACCAGCGGCGGGTTCGCTATCGCCGCCGCACTGGGGGCGCCATCGTCTTGCGGCTGTGGCGGCGACATCGGACGCGGCGCAGGCGCGCGCGCGTTTTCCTGGCCGCGCGTCAATCCCTGCTGCACCGCTTTCAGCAATTTTTGCAATGAAATCGGCTTTTCCAGGAAATTCAGCGCGCCGATCCGGGTCGCCTCGACTGCAGTGTCGATGGTGGCGTGACCGGACATCATGATGACCGGCATCGTCAGCAAACCATCGCGCTGCCACTCCTTGAGCAGAGTCACACCATCGGTATCGGGCATCCAGATGTCGAGCAAGACCAGATCCGGCGCTCCGCCAGCGCGCGCCTCGCGCGCTTGCTGCGCGTTTTCAGCAACTTGTACCGCATGTCCTTCGTCGCTCAGTATTTCCGAGAGCAACTCGCGGATACCCATTTCATCGTCAACTACCAGAATGTTAGCCATCTGTTTCTGCCTTCCTCATTTCGCCTGTTCCATCAAGCATGTGCTGTGCGCCTTCTTGAGCGGCAATGATTGTCATGCTTGAATTGATCATGTCTCGGTTCGTCTTGCTGCCTGTAATTTTAGCTACGTCAAGTTGACTACCGGGGCTAACTTTAACAGTAAAATCAGCACGGATGCGCCACTTCCTTCGACATGGTTCTGGATATCGATCTTGCCGCCATGCTCATCGATGATTTTCTTTACCATCGGCAATCCCAAGCCGGTGCCGCGCGCCTTCGACGTGACGTAGGGCTCGAATGCGCGCGCCAAGATCTGCGGCGCAAATCCGGGTCCATTGTCGACGATCGCCAGCCGCACTGCGGTTCGCACAAAACCATCCGCGCTTTGATAGTGTATCGCTTCGGTGCTGACATCGATGCGCGGCTGCAAAACATGCTGCTGATGCTGATGCTCGACCAGCGCATCTTGCGCATTTTGCAGCAAGTTGTGTATCACCTGGCGCAACTGGGTCGCGTCCCCCATCACCAGCGGCAAATCCGGCGCCAGCACCGGATGGATGATATCGTCCTTGCCGCCCATGTACAACTGCAAAATTTCCTCGACCAGGTTGTTCAGGTTCAGCGGTTCCAGCAGCGCCGGCGGCGTCCTCGCGTAATCGCGGAAGTCGTCGACCATGCGCTTCATTGCCGCCACCTGTTTGACGATGGTGCTGGTGCCGCGGTTCAACAGTTCGACGTCGGACGGCGCCAGCTTGCCTTCCAGTTTCATTTGCAGGCGTTCGGCCGATAGCTGGATCGGCGTCAGCGGATTCTTGATTTCATGCGCCAGACGCCGCGCCACTTCGCCCCATGCGATCGAGCGCTGCGCCGCGATCACGTCGGAAATATCGTCGAACACCACGATGTAGGCGCCCCCGCTTTCGACCGGCAAGCGCGAGCCGCGCGTCAACAGCGTGATGTCATGGTCGCTGCCGGCGCGACGCGGGATTTCGATCTGGCGTTGCCAGTGCTGGCGCAACCGGTTGCGCCCGGCCGCCGATTGCGCACTCTGGGCTGAAAATGCATTGATGATCTCGCCCGCGAATTCCTGCATGGCGTCGACCTCGACCAGCGCCTGGCCGACGCTAATGCCGTGCTGTAAGATGCGCGCGACCGACTCGTTGGTCGTGACCAGCTTGAAGTCGGCGTCGAGCACCATCACGCCGGCCGACATGTTGGCCAGCACCGATTCCAGGCGGGCTTTCGCGTTTTGCAGTTCGGCGCGGTTGTTTTCGACTGCGCTGCGGGCCTCGAACAATTGGCGCGTCATCGTGTTGAACGATTGCGTCAGCGTGCCCAGCTCATCCTTGGTAGCCACGATCGGGCGCGGCGACAAATCGCCTTCAGCCACCGCGCGGGTTCCTTCGGCCAGCAGCAGCAGCGGCTTGGCCAGGTTGCTCGCAATCAGGAAGGCGCTGGCGATCGCGCCGAAAATGGCCAGCAACAAGGTCAGCGTCAGGGTTTCGATATACATCTTGCGCAAGCCGACCCGCGCCACGAAGCGCTCCTTGTATTCGCTGTAGGCGCTGCGCAGCACTTCCGCATTCGAAGCCAGGTTGGTCGGCACCGATTGCAGCAATTGCAGGAAGCGCGGCGGCGCGCCCATCCGGGCTTCGGGGATCGCGATCAGCACCCGTAGCCGCAAGCTGGTTGCCGCATCCAGCGCAGTCAAGCCATTCCTGCCATCGATGTGCAGCTCGCTGCCGCCTTCCGGCGCCGCATAACCGGGTCCGGTTTGCGCTTGCACCAGCATCGCGGCGGTCGGCAGGTCGAGCGTCAGGCTGGCGCCGGGATGCGCCGCCACGCCATCGATCAGGCTGCCGTCAAGACCGACCAGCGTCGCGCTTTGCAGCCCGCTTTCCGTTTCCAGCAAGCGCGCCAGGAGGGCTTGCGACTCGCGCGGGGGCTGGTCGGCCAGTTGCTGCACCGCCTTGCGGGCGTGCCCGTTCAATTCGACCAGCGCGGCGTCGAGGCCAGCGCGCCCCAGATTCAAGCCCGATTCGAGCGCGGCCTCGACCCGCACGTTGAACCACGATTCGATCGAGTGCGATACGAACTGGACCGATACCAGAAAAATCACCAGCCCCGGCAAGATGCCGATCGCGGCAAACAGCAGCACCAGCCGCGCCATCAGCCTGGAACCAAATTTGCCGCGCTTGTAGCGCACGTAGAGGCGCGTCAGCGAGACGCCGACCAGCAGCAGCAACGATACCGCGACGGCGGCGTTCAATCCCAGCAGCCACGAATAGTAACGGTCGAAAAAGCCCGAGTTGTCGGAAGCGGTGGCCAGCAGGAACAACAAGATGCTGACCACGCCGCCACCCACCACCAACAGATACCGCAGCGCGCGCGTCACTCAGCACACGCAGCAAATAACGTGAACATTTTTTTTGGCTCTGGCGGGTGCCCTGCTGCATTGTTCATTTATGTGCCCTTACTCTGCCTTGTACAAAAAAGTTTTCTTGTTCGACGACAAGCGCCAGTCGCTGTTGTTGAAGGCGTTGACCTGCATCGGCTTCGGCAAATAGTCGCGATCCATCCCCATCAGCAGCGTGACGTTATAGAATTCGCCCGTTTTCAATGCGGTGCGCGGCGCGATCAGCCAACGGCTCGGGCGCCGGATCAAAAACAGCGCATCTTCGAGCGTGGAAAAGGATTGCTGCACGCTGCCGATGATCGCCACATGGTACTGGCGCGTCAGCACATTGTAGGAAATGCGGCTGGTTTGCTTGGCCGTGATGGCTTTCTCGTCGAACCAGTACCAGCGCGGCCGCGTCAGTTCGATCTGGGTCGTGAAATACAATTGCACGCCATGCTGGATCGCATCTTCCAGGCCATGGTTCAGATCGAATCCATACGAGGCCGCCAACCGATACCCCTCGTCGGCCAGTTCGATGTGGGCATGGGTGATCTCGACGGCCTCGGCGGCGCGCGCCTGCGGCAACGCGCAAGCGAACATCAGCCACAAAGCAAGGATGCGCAGTTGTATCGACATCAGGGCGCCAGCGCGCTCACGCTGCATTCTTTTGAAACAGCGCGTAAAACAAGCCATCGTGATCTGCGCCATGCTCACCGTCTTCGCCCTCCACCGCAGCGCCGGTCGGCAGCAGTTGGCCGGGGGCTTTCATGCGCGTCGCATGATTGCGCATCGCAAAGGCCGCCGCCTGCGCCTCGGACTCTTGCGGCCACAACGAACAAGTCACGAACAGAAATTTTCCGCCCGGGGCCAGCATTTTCCACAGGTTATCGAGAATCCGGGCGGACAGCGCCGCCAGTTGCAGCGCATCGCCCTTGCGCCGCAGCCAGCGGATATCCGGGTGCCGCCGCACGATGCCCGACGCGGTGCACGGCACGTCGGCCAGGATGCGATCAAACGGCACGCCATCCCACCAGTCGCTTGCCAACGCGTCAAACGCCTTGACATCTGCGCGCAAACCCAGCCGCTCCAGGTTTTCAACGATCCGCGGCAAGCGCTTGGGGTCGGCGTCGATCGCGCTCAAGTCGATATTGGCCGTTTCCAGCAAGTGGCAAGTCTTGCCGCCCGGCGCGGCGCATGCATCGAGCACGCGCATGCCGTCCTGCACGTCGAGCAGCGGCGCGGCCAGTTGCGCGCCGGCATCCTGGACCGACACCAGGCCTTGTTCGAAACCGGGAATCAACGCCACGCCGATCGGTTTTTCCAAACGCACGGCCAGCGGCCCGACCTGGGTCGCTGCGATGCCGGCCTCGGCCAGCAACGTCAGGTAACCCGCTACGCTGCCTTTGCGCAAGTTCACGCGCAGCGTCAGCGGCGGCGACAAATTGCCCGCCGTTAATATTTGCTGCCATTGCTGCGGATACGCGGCGCGCGTGGAGTCTATCCACCACTGCGGATAATTCCACTGCGCCACCGCTTGTTGCAGCGCGCCTTGCATCAGCGACACGCGCTCGCGCAGGAAGCGGCGCAGCACGGCGTTGACCATGCCCTTCGCATGGGCCAGGTCGGGATGCGCGCTGGCGCACGCGACAGCCTGGTCGACGACCGTGAATTCCTCGTACGGCAGCGCATCTTCCGTGACGGCCATCAGGCTCAGCGCGCAAGCGAGCAAGCCGGCCAGCATCGGCGGCTCGGGCGCCTTGGACGTCATCAAACCGATCAGCGCTTCACTGCGCCCGAGCTGGCGCATGGTGCGATAGGCGATGTCCTGGATCGCGCCGCGCGCTTGCTGCGGCGCGCCGCTTTGCGCAAACACGATCGCCAGCGCCTGCGGCAGCGCCGTGCCGCTGCGCACCTGGGCCACTGCGTTGGCCGCGCCCAGCAGGCAAAACGCCAGCGAATCGGGCTTCAGGTCGGCCTTGAAACCCGGTTGCAGCACAGGTTTCAGGTCGGGATGGTAGCTGGGCCGGGGCCGCGGCTGGGGCGCGGTGGCCGGCTTCAATACGGGTGTCAATGTGAGCGTTGGGCGCTTGTTCATGTCGGCTATCTTGGTGTGCTTGTGCGAGCAATTGCGATCGCACAGTTTAAAAGGTCGATTGTAGCGGCTGCGGACGCGTCTGGATGGCGCGGTTGCGGCGATCCGACAAATTCATTCACAAAAAGAACAGTAACTTGGCTAGTGACAATTTTAGACGTGCAGAACGTCGGATGCCGCGCCAAGACGCTTGCTGGCGCTTGCAAACCAGTATAATTGCCGCTGTTTGGCCGGCGTCTGGCGCCGGCTGTTTTAGCCCTTAGACGTTTATCTGGCGCGGCATTGCCGCCACATCGCTCATGCTTGCGCAACAAAAACAAGAGATTATCGCCCTGTTCCAGGCTGCCCTGACGCCACTGCTGGCCGGCGCCACGCCCCCCCCCTGCGTCGTGCTGGAACGCCCGCGTGACGCGACTCACGGCGACATTGCCTGCAATGTCGCGATGCAACTGGCCAAGCAGCTGAAAATAAATCCGCGCGAACTGGCGCAAGCCATCGTTGCCGGCGTGCTGGCCCAGCCGTCAGCCTGGGGCTTGATCGAGTCGGCCGACATCGCAGGCCCAGGCTTCATCAATTTGCGCATCGCAGCACACGCCAAGCAAGCGGTCGTGAGCACGATCTTGCAGCAGACCGATGCGTTCGGCAAAAGCGAGGCCGGCGCCGGCCGCCCGGTGATCATCGAATTCGTATCGGCCAACCCGACCGGCCCGCTGCACGTCGGCCACGGCCGCCAGGGTGCGCTGGGCGACGCGATGGCGGCGCTGTTCGACGCCCAGGGTTACCAGGTCACGCGCGAATTTTATTACAACGACGCCGGCATGCAAATCCAGACGCTGGCCAATTCGGTGCAGGCGAGAGCCAAAGGCATCAAGCCGGGCGAGCCGGGCTGGCCCGAGTCGGCCTACAACGGCGACTACATCGATGACATCGCTCAGGACTTCCTGGCCGGCAAGACGGTGTGCGCCAGCAATGGCGCGCCGGTCACCGCCAGCGGGGATGTCGCCGACATCGATACCATCCGCGCCTTTGCGGTGACGTATCTGCGCAACGAACAGGACATCGACTTGCAGGCATTCGGCGTCAAGTTCGACAACTATTACCTTGAATCGTCGCTGTACGCCGACGGCAAGGTCGGCGCGGCCGTCGCCGCACTGATCAAGGCTGGCAAGACTTACGAACAGGATGGCGCGCTGTGGCTGCGCAGCACCGAATACGGCGATGACAAGGACCGCGTGATGCGCAAGTCCGACGGCACTTTCACGTATTTCGTGCCGGATGTCGCCTACCACATCGTCAAATGGCAGCGCGGCTTCACCCAGGCCATCAACATCCAGGGCAGCGACCACCACGGTACGATGGCGCGCGTGCGCGCCGGCTTGCAGGCGGTCGACCTGGGCATCGCCAACGGTTATCCGGATTACGTGCTGCACAAGATGGTAACCGTGATGAAAGATGGCGCGGAAGTCAAAATCTCGAAGCGCGCCGGCTCCTATGTCACCGTGCGCGACCTGATCGACTGGTCGGGCGGCGGCGACATCACCCGGGGCCGCGACGCGGTGCGCTTCTTTTTGATCTCGCGCAAGGCCGATACCGAGTTCGTGTTCGACGTCGACGTCGCGCTGACCAACTCGGATGAAAATCCGGTCTATTACGTGCAATATGCGCACGCCCGGATTTGCTCGGTGCTGGCGCAATGGGGCGGCGACCAGGATAGCCTGCGCGACGTCGATCTGGCGCCTTTGACGGCGCCGCGCGAAGCGACGCTGCTGGCGACGCTGGCGCACTATCCGGAAGCTTTGATGCGCGCGCTGGCGGAACTGGGGCCGCACCAGATCGCCTTCTATCTGCGCGACCTGGCCGGCGAACTGCACGGCTACTACAATGCCGAACGCGTGCTGGTCGACGATACGGCCACGAAAATGGCGCGCCTGGCGCTGATGCTGGCGACGCGCCAGGTCTTGCGCAACGGCCTGGCATTGATCGGCGTCTCGGCGCCAAACAAAATGTAACAGCGAAGGTTAAAGCGCATGATGAATTTACCTATCCCGCTGCGCGCACCCCGGCGCCAGCAAGGAAATACCCTGATCGGCTTGATCATCGGCCTGGTGGTCGGCTTGATCATCGCCGTCATTGTCGCGCTGGCGATCACGAAAGGTGGTACGCCGTTTACCGACAAGATGGGCAAGGCCGGCAGGACCAGCGAACCGACGGCCAGTCAGGTGACCGATCCGAACCAGCCGATGTATGGCAAGGTGGTCAAGCCGCCTGCTGTGGAAATCCCGCCACCGCCGCAACAACTTCCACAGCCGCCGTCGCAGGATCCATTGCAGCAATTGCTGACCAATCTGCAGCCCGATCCAACGCCGCCGAAGCCGGCGGCCAAGCCGGTCGCGGCGACGCCCAAGGCGGATCCCGGCGACGACAAGTATGTCTATTATTTGCAAGCCGGCGCGTTTCGCAACATGGAAGAGGCGGAAAACACGCGCGCCAGGCTGGCGCTGATGGGCTTCGAAGCAGCCGTGACCGACCGCAACACCGATAATGGCGTGCTGCACCGGGTGCGTCTTGGCCCGTTCGGCGGACTCGATGCGATGAACCGGGTGCGCACCAAGATGACTGAAAACGGCGTCGACGTGGCTGTCGTACGCAATCAAAAACCAAACAGGGAGTGATGATGCTGAAAAAAATATTGATGACGCTGGCGTTGTGCGGCGTGGCGCTCTGCGCCTCGGCAGAGCCAAAAAACGGCGTCGACTACAAAACGCTGCCGACGGCCCAGAACACGGAGTCAGGCAAGAAGATCGAAGTCACCGAATTCTTCGCCTATTCCTGTCCGCATTGCAACGCATTCCAGCCCGCCTTGTCCACATGGGCCAAGGCGCAGGGCGCCAACATCGTGTTCAAGCGAATCCATGTCGGAAACGGCCCGAGCATGCTGCCGCAGCAGCGCCTGCACTTTGCGCTGGAAGCGCTGGGACTGCAAGATCAACTCGACGGCAAGGTTTTTCACGCGATGCATGTCGATCGCCTGCGCCTCAACACCGATGAACTGGTCTTCGATTTCATCGCAAAACAGGGCGTGGATCGCAAGCAATTCGTCGATGCCTACAACTCGTTCGGCGTCGCGGCCAGGGTCAGGCGCGCCAATGCGATGATGGAAGCCTATCAGGTCGACTCATGGCCGATGATTGCCATCGACGGTCGCTTCATGACGGCGCCGTCGCTCGTCAACAGCAGCCCCAAGCCGGCCAGCAACGAAGCCGAACTGCATGCCCGGGTGCTGGCGGTGATGAGTTATCTGGTGCAGACGGCTCAAGCGGAAAAAAAATAACCATGAACGCGCAAGCCGCTTTGTCGGGCGGCGCGATCCATGCATGCTGCGCAGCGCCATTGAAAGTCGACATCGAAGTGGTGGCCGAAACCGGCTCCACCAACGCCGATCTGCTGGCGCGGCTCGACCTTATGGACGGCCCTACCCTGTTGATCGCCGAGCGCCAAAGCGCAGGGCGCGGACGCGCAGGACGCAGCTGGTTGTCGGCGCCGGGCGCCAGCCTGACCTTTTCGCTGGCCTGGAAATTCCACGGACCATTGCACAATCTGCTCGGTTTGCCGCTCGCGGTCGGCGTCGCGCTGGCCGAGAGCATGGGCGAGCTCGGCCTGCCGGTGACGCTGAAATGGCCCAACGATGTGCAGCGCGATGGCGCCAAGCTGGCCGGGATATTGATCGAAACCCGCAGCATTCAGAACGCGGATGGGAACCGGGATCAGACCTGCTGGGCCGTAATCGGCATCGGCATCAACCTGTTGCTGCCCGATGCGCTCGAAGCCCGGATCGACCGCCCGGCCGCCTGTGCGCCGTGGCTGGCGCAAATGGATCCGAATCGCTTGATGGCCGCGCTGCTGACCCATCTGACAAGCGTGCTGACGCAATTCGACGCTGCCGGCTTTGCTGCATTTCATCGGCGCTGGAACGCACTGCACGCCCATCACGGGCAGCATGTATTGATCATCGACCGCGGCCAGGTCGTGCACGAAGGCTGCTGCAGCGGCGTCGACCAGCTTGGCCGGCTGCTGCTCGACACCGCAGGCACACGGCTGGAAATCGTCTCCGGCGACGTCTCGCTGCGGGTCAAATGATCGACGCCGGCAATACCAGCATCAGGTTGACGCCATGCTGCTGCTAATTGACGCCGGCAATACCAGCATCAAGTGGGCGCTGGTCGAGGATGGCGCGGCGCCAGGCGTCTGGGCCGCCTCGGGCGCGCTGGCGCATGACGATCTGGCACCAGGCGCCTGGGCCGGTCACTCGATCAGCGCCGCCCTGATCTCCAACGTCGCCGGTGCTGCGCTGCGCGCGCGCCTTGCGTTGGCGCTACCAGGCGGCCTGCAGCAAGCCAGCTGGTTCGCCTCGCTGCCGCAACTGGCCGGCTTGAAGAATGGCTACCGCAATCCGGGTCAACTCGGCTGCGACCGCTTCGCCGCCGCGATCGGCGCCCG
>Ga0326735_1000483_pt1 | contig 9986 bp, 9 predicted proteins | sample 37_GP2_1092_FD_207945 | JGI IMG/M metagenome (GOLD analysis project Ga0326735, IMG submission 207945) | Glacier ice microbial communities from Ngari, Tibet, China - 37_GP2_109.2 | ecosystem: Environmental > Aquatic > Freshwater > Ice > Glacier | place: China: Ngari, Tibet | collected 2018-07-31
GCAAGTGCATGTGTCGGCGCCGACCTGTCTGCGCCGAGTCAAGCAGTTGACGCAGGCCGGCGTCATCGAAAAGCAGGTCGCGATCGTGGCGCCGCAATTGGTCGGCGCGCGCCTGACGGCGATCATCGAGATCACGCTCGACGTGCAGGCGGCCGAGCGCATGGCGCAATTCGAGCAGCATGTCTCGTTGGACGCGGCCATACTGCAATGCTACCGCGTGACGCCGGGGCCGGATTTCGTGCTGATCGCGCAAGTGGCCGACATGCCCGAATACCATGCGCTGGCGCACCGCCTGTTCGCGGCGCAGACTAACGTGCGCAACGTGAAGTGCTATTTTTCCACGCTGCGCAGCAAGTTCGAGACCAGAATCCAGCTGTAATTTGTGCTTGACACCCGTGCGCTATTTTTCTGGCTGCTTTGTTATTTTGACCGGCCGCTTCCAGCCGTCGATCGTGGTTTGCTTCGAGCGCGACAGCGTCAGCTTGCCGGCCGGCGCATCCTTCGACAAGGTGGTGCCCGCGGCCAGCGTCGCGCCCTTGCCGACAGTAACCGGCGCGATCAACTGGCTGTCGCTGCCGATGAAGGCGTCGTCCTCGATCACAGTGCGGTACTTGTTGACGCCGTCGTAATTGCAGGTGATCGTGCCGGCGCCGATGTTGACGCGTTCGCCGATCGTCGCATCGCCGATATAGGCCAGGTGATTGGCCTTGCTGTGCGCCGCGATCCGGCTGTTCTTGATTTCGACGAAATTGCCGATGTGGACATCGTTGGCCAGTACGGCGCCCGGGCGCAGGCGCGCATACGGTCCGATCATCGAGCCGGCGCCCACGACGGCTTGTTCGATATGGCAAAACGGCTTGATGATGGCGCCGGCGGCGATGCTGGCATCGATCAATATATTGTGCGGGCCGACCGTTACGCCGTCGCTCAGTTCGACGCGGCCCTCGAACACGCAGCCGACGTCGATTGTGACGTCGCGCCCGCAAATGAGTTCACCGCGCACGTCGATGCGGGCCGGGTCCAGCAGCGTCACGCCTTGTTCCAGCAGCGCTTTAGCGATATTGCCCTGGTGTATCCGTTCCAGCTGCGCCAGCTGGACCTTGCTGTTGACGCCAGCCACTTCCCACTCTGCTTCCGGCTGGGCCGATACCACCGCCACGCCATCAAGCACCGCTTGCGCGACGATATCGGTCAAGTAGTACTCGCGCTGTGCATTGTCGTTTGACAACGCGGCCAGCCATTTTTTGAGATGCGCGGTGGGCGCGACGATGATCCCGCTGTTGATTTCTTTGATCTGGCGCTGTGCACAGCTGGCATCCTTTTCTTCGACGATGGCGACAACATGGCCATCGGCGCGCACGATGCGGCCTAGGCCGAACGGATTATCCTGCAGCACCGTCAGGATGCCGAGCTTGACGCTGCCGGCCGCGTCCAGCAGTCGCTTGAGCGACGCTATTGTTGTCAACGGAACATCGCCATACAGGATCAGCGTCGGCACATCATCGTCAAGCAATGGCAGCGCCTGCATCACCGCATGGCCGGTGCCCAGCTGCGGTTGCTGCAGCGCGGCGGCGATTTTTTCAGCAGGTTCGGCATTCTCTTTATCTAGACGATCGAGCAATTCGAGCACCGCTGCGCCGCCATGTCCGTAAATCACGCATAATTTCGTTGGCGACAGGCAGCGCGCGGTCGCGATCACGTGCGCCAGCAGCGGCTTGCCGGCCAATGGATGCAACACTTTCGGCAGCGCGGATTGCATGCGCTTTCCCATGCCTGCGGCGAGAATCACAATATTCATGGTCAGCACTCTTTTAAAAGTTGAAATTATGCCAAAGTTTAACATGCAAGACTCTACCGTCCGGCCCATGGCCCGGCCTTCAGCGCGAACTTGGCTGCTAGCGCTGCTCGCGCTGGTCGTGATGCTTGCCGGCTGCAGTTCGATCCGGCTCAGCTACAACCATGGCGATACGCTGCTGTACTGGTGGCTCAATGGCTATGTCGATCTGGAATCGGGGCAAAAGGAGGGCGTCAGGGAAGACATCGGTGATTTGTTCACGTGGCACCGCAAGACGCAGCTGAAAGATTACGTGCATTTGCTGGAAACAGGCCAGCGCCAGTTGCAGGGCAATTTGACCCAGGCCGACTTGCTGGCCAATTACGACGCCGTCAAAGCCAGCACCGAATTGCTGCTGCTCAAGGCGACGCCCGACCTGGCCGACCTGGCGCGTGCACTGCAGCCGGGCCAGATATCGAGCATGGAAAAGAAGTTTGCATCGAATAATGACGCTTACCGTAAAAAATTCCTGAGCGGCAATGCAGAGAAGCGCCAGACCGTGCGCTACAAGAAATCGATGGAGCAATTTGAAACGTGGTTCGGATCATTCAGCCGGGAGCAGGAAGCGGCCATCCGCAAGGCGTCCGATGCCAGGCCGCTCGACAATCAACTGTGGCTGGACGAACGCATGCTGCGCCAGAAGAACATCATCGCCTTGCTGCGCAAGGTGCAGCGCGAAAAGCCGGACAAGGAAGCCACCGAGGCGTTGATCCGGCAGTTGGTCAAGGAAGGATTTGCGCGCCTCGAGCAATCCGAACACAAGGCATTTTTCGACGCCTCCAACGCCGCCACGACGCAGATGGTGATCAAAGTGATCGCGATGGCGACGCCGGCCCAGAAAACCCATGCCCACAAGCGGATGCAGGGCTGGATCGATGACTTCAACAGCCTGGCCGGCGAAGCGCACTGACGGGTATCGTTTTGGCGGCCGCTTCTGCCGCAGCCCCCCCATGGTATAGTGGCCGCCACAAAAATTCAGACAGCGCCATGCAAAAGAAGATCGCAAAAATCCCGGTTCACCATCCGCCGCATTCGAACGCGGTGCGCATCATCGGCGGCGTCTGGAAGCGCACCGCGTTGCCGGTGTTGAAGGCCGCCGGCCTGCGCCCGACCCCGGACCGGGTGCGGGAAACCGTGTTCAACTGGATAAACCATCTGCGCGACGGCGTCTGGGCCGACGCAGTCTGCCTCGATCTGTTCGCCGGCAGCGGCGCGCTCGGTTTCGAAGCGGCCAGCCGCGGCGCGTTGTCCGTGACGATGGTCGATGCGCACACGCCGGTCATCTTGCAGTTGGAAGAAGTCAAGGCAAGGCTGAAGGCGCAGCAAGTGCAACTGATCCGCGGCGACGCGCTGGCCACCGCGCAAACGCTGGCGGCGCGCGGCCAGCGTTTCGATCTGATCTTCCTCGATCCTCCGTACCAGCAGGATTGGCTGATGCGCGCGCTGCCGTTGGCTGCGGCATTGCTGAGCGAAGGCGGCCTGGTGTATGCCGAATCGGGCCAACCCTTGACGTTCGAAGGTCCGGCTGAGGAAAAGCCCGAGTGGATGATGCCGTGGCAAGTGCTGCGCTTTGACAAGGCGGGCACCGTATTCTTTCATTTACTAAGTTACAACAAAGAAAACAAGCCGCACAGCACGATTTGAACTGACCTGGAATCTGCGGGCCAAGGCCGGTCCGGGGAGAGCGCCTGATTTTCAGGCATAATGCGCGTTCTTATTGGTGCATCTGCAGGAGCCGCAATGGTTGTCGCTGTTTATCCGGGAACATTCGATCCGCTCACGCGCGGCCATGAAGATTTGGTGCGGCGCGCGTCCGGCCTGTTCGGCACCTTGATCGTCGGGGTCGCCGACAGCAAGAACAAGAAGCCGTTTTTCTCGCTCGACGAGCGCCTCGTGATCGCCAATGAAGTGCTGGGCCATTATCCGAACGTCAAGGTCGAGAGTTTTTCCGGCTTGCTGAAAGACTTCGTGCGCAAGCACGACGCCCGCGTCATCATGCGCGGCTTGCGCGCCGTGTCCGACTTCGAATTCGAATTCCAGATGGCAGGCATGAACCGCTATCTGCTGCCGGATGTCGAAACCCTGTTCCTGACCCCGTCCGACCAGTACCAGTTCATCTCCGGCACCATCGTGCGCGAGATCGCAATGCTGGGCGGCGACGTCTCCAAGTTTGTTTTTCCATCGGTGAACCGTTGGCTGCAAAAGAAAATTGCAGCGATGGCCGACACAGAGTAAAGGCGAGTCCAGCCATGGCATTATTGATCACCGACGACTGCATCAACTGCGACGTGTGCGAGCCCGAGTGCCCGAACGATGCGATCTCGATGGGGGCCGAAATCTACGAAATCGATCCGAACAAATGCACCGAATGCGTCGGCCATTTCAACGAACCGCAATGCCAGCAAGTGTGCCCGGTCAGCTGCATCCCGTTCAACCTCGAATGGCGCGAAACCGAAGCCGAACTGCGCGCCAAATACGAGCGCCTGCAAGCCCAGGCTTGATCAGGCCAGTCGGGTTCGCCGAGATCAGCGCGCCAGCGCGCGCAAATCGGCGGCCTGGCTTGAAGCCGAACCATCCATCGAACTCAACATCCGGTTCAGGATCATCGCATCCTTCATCTGGCGCTGCGCCAGACGCTGTTCCTTGCTCAACCTTGGCTTCACCAGCAACACCAGCGCGCGCGCGATACCCAGCAACAGCGGCTTGAACAAGACCAGCAACGCGACGCTGAAAGTCATGCCAAGCACGCTTTGTACGGCGCCCAGAATGGAAACGTCCAGGACTGGCGCGAGCGCAGCCTGGACGGTTGAGATGATGAAAGACATAAAATTCCGATACGAACTATTATTGACGCCACTATAGTGCGGTGCAACATATAAATCCACTTGCATTTACTGATAACAATTATATGATTGATCAATGAATGCGCCTGTGATCCGCTCGCGCGACGCATCAGTCATGTTGGTGCATTTTGCTGCAATGCAGCATAATATCCGTTATTATTCATTCATATCAACTTCAACCCTGGATTGCCATGAGTTTCCTGACGCTGGATCTGAATTTGTTGCGCGTCTTCGACGCCGTGATGACCGAGCAAAATCTGACCCGCGCCGCCGGCCATCTGGCGATGACGCAACCGGCCGTGTCGAATGCGATCAAGCGTTTGCGCGAAAGTCTGGGCGATGACTTGTTGATCCGCACCGCTTATGGGGTGAAGCCGACGCCGCGTGCGGAAGCCTTGTGGCCCGCCGTGCGCGCGGCGCTGGCGGGACTGGAAGCGGCCGTCACGCCGCAGCGTTTCGATGCGGCCAGCACGCAAGCGACGTTCAGGATGGCGATGGCCGACGCCACCGCAGCGTTCTGGCTGCCGTCGCTGGTGCGTTCGATCGAAAGCGAAGCGCCCGGCATCAGCGTGCGCATGGTGCCGTTGACGACGCGCGAACCGCGCCCGATGTTGCTGCGCGGCGACATCGAACTGGCGGTCGGCTTTTTTCCCGGCGTGGCGGCGCAATTGTCGAGCGAAACCAGTTCGCCGATCCACCATGAACGTCTGTACTCGGGACATTATGTCTGCGTGATGCGGCGCGATCATCCGCTGGCCGGGTTCGATCTGACGCTCGACAATTACTGCTCGGCCAACCATTTGCTGGTCAGCTTTTCAGGCCGCGCGCATGGCCTGGTGGATGAAGCGCTGGCCACGATGCACCGCGAGCGCCGCATCTTGCTGACCGTGAATCAATTTTTTACGGCCGGTCGCGTGGTGGCAAACTCGGACTTGATCACGGTATTGCCGCGCCACTTGATCGCCTCGACCGGCATGGGCGATGCGCTGCGGTACAAGGAATTGCCGTTCGCGCTGCCGGCCGTGCATCTGGACATGCTGTGGCATGAACGCGATGCACGCAGCCCGGCCCATCAATGGCTGCGCAGCCACCTGCGGGGCATGGATACGGTGGCGCTACGCAATGCGACCGGCAACACGATCCGGCCGACTACTGACTAGCCCACGCTTGAGCAGGCTTGCGGCTGCCTCAGGCCTGGCCGCTGGAGCGGTAGCCGACGCGGAATCCGCCCCAGTGCTTGCCATCGACGTAGATCGGGGCCGACAGGTCGTGCATCACTTCGCCGGTATCGCGTTTGTAGGTTTGCAACAGGAATGGCTTGGTGTTGGAACCACAGCGCGCGCCGGTGCGGTCGTCGAACAAGCGTTTGGTCCGGTTGTTGACGATATCGACCGCATAATCGCCGGTCAAAGGCTGGCAGAATTTCTTGTTATGGGTAGGAAAATAGCCGTGGTCATCGACCGCGCCGACGTAGGCCAGTTGCGGCATTTCCAGCAGCAGCTTTTCCTGCAGATCCGGCAGCACGCGGTCGGTAAACGCATCGAACTTGGTCTTGAATTTGGGTGGATTGGTGGCCGGTATCGGCTTGTATTGGCGATCGAACAAGGCTTCGCGGCCGATCCGGCCGCTGGCGATCGCTTCCGAAAATAGTTTGCCAACTTCCAGAGCGGCATTCTGGGCTGCCAGCCGGATCGCATCGTGCGGGGTCTCGACACCGGAATCGGCAAGCGCAGCGGCGATCGCTTCGGCCCGTTCGGCCAGCGCCATCGCCGAACCCGCCGCACGCGGCAGCTCCGAATCGGTCGACAACATGCTGTCGCGAATTTGCGTGATGGCTTCGGCGATCAGGCGGGTGGTGTCGACGTGTTCACGCGAGGCGCGCGCGATTTGTCCGATTTCATCTTCGGAGACGCCGGCGCCGCGTTCGATGTTACGCAGGAATTCGTGCACGGTTTCGACATTCCCGGCCGCTTCGGCCACCACGCTGGCCAACGACATCATGCCATCGGCTGCCTTTTCAGCCTGCTCGTTGATTTCCCTGATCATCAGGCTGATCTCGTCGCTCGCTTCCTTGGTGCGGTGTGCCAGCTGCCGCACTTCACCGGCGACGACGGCAAAGCCGCGCCCGTGCTCGCCGGCGCGCGCCGCCTCGATCGCGGCATTCAGCGCCAGCAAATTGGTGCGCGCCGAGATTTCCGAAATGGCTTGCGTGAAACCTTCGATGCGGTGCGATTTTTCCTGCAAGCTGGTCATCACGGCCGAGGCCGATTGCGCCGCGTTCCTGGCGCTGCTGATGCGTTGCAAGCCCTGATCGACTTCGGCGCTGCCGGCCACGCTTTCGATGCGAACCTGGACTGCCACTTTCAACGCGCGTTCCGCGTTGACCGCGATTTGTTCGGTGGTGCGCGAATTTTGTTCGGAACTGGCGACGATGTCGCTGGCGATCTTCACATCCTGCTCGATCTTCTTCTTGACCGAATCGACGAAATACGAAGTTTCCGCAGCACCGATCATGATCGCATCGATTGCCTTGCCGACCGTGCCGGCGAATTCATGGATGGCGCCGTCACCCCGTTGGCGCCCGGCCAGCAGCGCGATCAGCGCGCCGCCGATTGCCGCCAGCGCGCCATGAAGCAATGGATCGAGAGTGTCTTTCAGCGCCAGCACCGCCAGCTGCGTCAAGCCTGCGGCCAGCGCCGCAGCCACCAGCATCAATAATAAAAATCGCACCATGCTGTGCTTAAAAACGTTCATCAGACTTCCTTTTAGGACTAGCGAATCAGGCTTGCGAATCAAGCCTCGGCATTCGCATCCGGCGCATCCGATGCGGCTGCAATGACAAGGCAAGTTTGCACTGTACAACAATTCGCCGCCCCCTCAGGCGGTATTTATGATCGGTCACTTAATCGGCAATTTGCTGGTATTTTTTACCTCTTCCATCACCGCATACGTATGGGTTTCGCGCACCCCTTTTTGCAGCAGCGTGCGTCCCAGAAATTCGCGGTAAGCGGCCATGTCCTTGACGCGCGCCTTGACCAGATAATCGAAGCCGCCCGCCACCATGTGGCATTCGAGCACTTCGGGGATGGTTTGAACGCTTTGCTTGAACGCATCGAATACTTCCGGCGAAGTCCGGTCCAGCACTACCTCGATGAATACCAGCAAAGAAACATCAAGCAATTGCGGATTGAGCTGGGCCGTGTAGCCCATGATGTAACCCAGCTCATGCAGTTTGCGCACCCGTTCCAGGCAGGCGGCCGGCGACAAATTGACGCGCGTTGCCAACTCAACGTTGCTGATGCGGCCATCGCATTGCAATTCCATCAGTATTTTTTTGCCAATTTTATCCAGCATGCCGAATATCCCCTAATAAATTTTATTTGGTAAAATTGTCTCATTAAATACAATATATTGATAGTGTGCATTATTTCCAGAATTAATCCATAAGAATTCACTCTACAATCGAATATCCGCGCACCAAGCTTGATGCGTCGCCTGCCACTTTTGAAGAGATTCCCATGCCTGTCGATACTGCATCAGCTGCACTTCCTTTTTCTGCATTCGAAGCCGAGATCTTGCGCGACAGGGCGCCTTTGCGCGTTGCCATCACCAGGGCTTGCCGGCGTCCGGAAACCGAGGCCGTGGCGTGGCTGCTGGCGCAAGTGGCGCCCGATGACAGCGATGTCGAGACCCGGGCGCTGGCGCGCAAGCTGGTGACGGCGGTGCGCACGCAGCGCAGCAGCGCGTCCAGTGTGGAAGCCTTGATGCACGAATTTTCATTATCGTCCGACGAAGGCGTGGCGCTGATGTGCCTGGCCGAAGCGTTGCTGCGGATACCGGACAGCCAGACCGCCGATCGCCTGATCGCCGACAAGATCGGCAAGGGCGACTGGCGCAAGCATCTGGGCGGATCGCCATCGCTGTTCGTCAACGCCGCCACCTGGGGCTTGCTGATCACCGGAAAAATGGTCGGGGCCAAAGAGGCGGGGACCGAAAAAAGTCTCGCTTCAGCCTTGTCGAAATTGATCACGAAGGGCGGCGAACCGTTGATCCGCAAGGGCGTCGATCTGGCGATGCGCATGCTGGGCAACCAATTCGTGACCGGGCAGACCATCCTTGAAGCGCTGAAGAACAGCCGCGACAAGGAGGCGCGCGGCTACCGCTATTCATACGACATGCTGGGCGAGGCGGCGCTGACCGAACAGGACGCCACCGATTATTGCGCCGCCTATACCGATGCGATCCATGCGATAGGGCGCGCCTCGAACGGGCGCGGCATCAAGCAAGGCCCCGGCATTTCGATCAAGCTGTCGGCACTGCATCCGCGCTACTTGCGCGCCCAGCATGCACGCGTGATGCAGCAATTGCTGCCCCGCATCAAGGGCCTGGCGCTGCTGGCCAAACAATACGACATCGGCTTGAACATCGACGCAGAGGAAAGCGAGCGCCTTGAATTGTCGCTCGATCTGATCGAAGCGCTGGCCTTCGATACCGACCTGGCCGGCTTCGAGGGCATCGGTTTCGTGGTCCAGGCTTACCAGAAGCGCGCACCGCTGGTGCTCGATTTTCTGGTCGACCTGGCCCAGCGCAGCAAACGAAAACTGATGGTGCGCCTGGTCAAGGGCGCTTACTGGGACGCCGAAATCAAGCGCGCCCAGGTCGACGGCATGGCCGACTATCCAGTTTATACGCGCAAGATCCACACCGACGTGTCGTTCCTGGTTTGCGCCCGCAAACTGCTGGCACAAACCGCGTTCATCTACCCGCAGTTCGCGACCCACAATGCGCATACCTTGTCCCAGGTGCATGCGTGGGCCAAACGCGATGGCGTCAGCGATTATGAATTCCAGTGTCTGCACGGCATGGGCGAAACCCTGTACGACCAGGTGGTCGGCCCGGACCAGCTGAACCAGCCATGCCGCATCTACGCGCCGGTCGGCTCGCACCGGACGCTGCTGGCTTATCTGGTGCGCCGCCTGCTCGAAAACGGCGCCAATTCATCGTTCGTGAACCAGATCGTCGACCCAAAGATCGCCATCGATACGCTGCTGACGGACCCGTTTGCGGCGGCGCGCGAGAAGAAAGGCGCGCCCCATGCGGCGATTTGCTTGCCGAGCGCCCTGTTTGGCGCCGAGCGCGTCAATTCGGCCGGCATCGATTTGAACGATGAAGATGTGTTGTGCGCATTATCAGGCGCGCTGGTGTCGGCTAATGCGCGCAACTGGCAGGCGGCGCCGCTGATCGCGCAATTCATCGATGCTGCGCGGGACGCTCAATTGCCTGTTCCGGCAGCGCGCACCGTGCACCCT
>Ga0326735_1000484_pt1 | contig 9984 bp, 10 predicted proteins | sample 37_GP2_1092_FD_207945 | JGI IMG/M metagenome (GOLD analysis project Ga0326735, IMG submission 207945) | Glacier ice microbial communities from Ngari, Tibet, China - 37_GP2_109.2 | ecosystem: Environmental > Aquatic > Freshwater > Ice > Glacier | place: China: Ngari, Tibet | collected 2018-07-31
CGTCAGCGGCGCGTTGATTTCAGCCAGCGCCACCACGGCGGAGGACAGGACCGCTGCGTCGTTGGTGCCGGCGATGGTGACGGTGATGACTTTCGTGGTGCCGTCGGCTGCGGCCACGGTGAAGCTGTCGGTGTAATTGGTGCCGCCCACGAATTGATTCTGGGCGTTGTTCATGGTGTAGGTCCACACGCCGGCCGCGTTGATGCCAAAGCTGCCGTAGCCGTTGCTGCCGGCCACGCCGGCCTGCGCCGTGAATGCCGCTGAGCTGTCCAAGTTGGTGGCGCTCAGGGTGCCGCCGGTGCTCTGCGCGACGTTGGTCTCGGTCAGGCTGGCGGTTCTGGTGCCGGTGATCACCGCCGCGGTGCTGGTGCCGTTGATTTCTACGGTCGCCCTGGCCCAGCTGATCGTCCCGTCACCGAGCCGGATCGCGTAGGTGAAGGTGTCCGTCCCGATTTGGCCCGCTCCAAGAGACTGGAAGCTGGCCGTGCTGGCAGTGGTCATGGTGTACGAAACTTTGCCGTCTGCAGTGATTCTGATTTCGGCGCCACGTGCGCTGTACTGCACCGCCCCAATCGCGTCTTGTACCGTTAAATCTGTAGGCCTGATACCCCCTGCACTGATGCCATCATCGAGCGACCAGAGCGACTTGGCTACGCCACCGCGGTCGTTGGCCATCACATCCAGAATTACGGAGCGAGAATTTTCGGTAAAGCCCTTCAACGCCGTAGTTGACAGGTCATCCATCGCCTGTGGCGTGTAGGCGAATGAAGTGATGATTCCCGTGTTTATTGCAGCCATGATTCTCTTTCAAATTGTAGGTGTACAGTTTTTAAAACACTTAACTTACAAGTGGACTCACCTCTAGCCTGTGTTGGCAATCAAGCGAGCCAAATGACGGCGGCAGCGAGAGCGACGAATGAAGCGAGTCTTACCGCGAGTTTGTCGTAGCGTGTTGCGATCCGACGGAATTGTTTGATCCGACAGAAGAGGCGTTCCACCAGGTTTCGGCTCTGGTAGAGATGTTTATCGTAAGCGCCCTGAATCAAGCGATTGCTCTTTGGCAGGATGATCGCTTCAATGCCGTTGGCGGCAAGGTGCGCAAGGAGACGCATCGCAATCGTAGGCCTTGTCGGCGCTGAGGGAGCCTGGTTTCAGGTCCAACAGTAACGACAAGGCTTGCGGACAGTCACAGTCACCGGCTTCACCGCCCGTCAGATGGAACTGGGCGAGTGACCCCAAACCTTCTACCAAAGCATGGATTTTGGTGCTCAGTCCACCTCGCGAACGCCCGAGCCCTTGGCTGCCCTTTTTTTGGGTGCGCCTGCGGCATGCTGATGGGCACGCACAATGGTGCTGTCAATGAAGATCTCTTCAAAGTCCGCATCTTACGCCAGTCGAACAAATACCCAATGCCAGATACCACGCCGCAACCAGCGGGCGAAGCGTTGATAGACACTGTTCCAAGGTCCCAACTGGAGTGGTAAATCTCGCCACGGACTACCGGTGCGGGCGATCAACAAGACACATTCCACAAACAATCGATTGTTGGCCGCCGTGCGGCCCGGATCAGTCACATTGCCCGGCTACAGCGCGGCTATCCGTTCAAACTGATCATCTCGCAACCATTCTCGTACCATCCGAACCCCGCCCAAAGAGAATGTTATGACCATATATCAAGCGCCGTGAACAGCCCCTGAGTAACCCGTTGAGAGTGAACAACTTATTTCACCCAATAACCCAATTGCATTCGCTGAGACTGATTGTCAACACACCCTAGCTCTTTCTCTTATTTTTTACCGTCTACGAGGAAATCAGTCAGACGGTAAATATTTTTAGATGACTTTCCTAGCTTTCATTGCCGTCAGGATTACCGACAAAAAGTTCCGTTTTTCGTCAATAGACGCCGATATATTTCTCGATATGAACTATTATAAATCAATAAGTTAAGTTATTTTTCCGATAGTCCGAAAAAGCTGCCGAAAGACCTAAAATTATTCCCACTCGATCGTCGCTGGTGGCTTACCCGAAATGTCATACACCACGCGATTAATCCCGCGCACTTCATTGATGATGCGGTTCGATACCTTGCCCAGCAATTCATGCGGCAAATGCGCCCATTGCGCGGTCATGAAGTCCAGCGTCTGCACGGCGCGCAGGGCGACGACGTATTCATAGGTCCTGCCATCGCCCATCACGCCAACTGATTTCACCGGCAGGAACACAGCGAACGCCTGACTCGTCAGGTCGTACCATGAGCGGCCTTCGGCATCCAGCGTGCTGCGCAATTCGTCAATGAAGATCGCATCCGCACGGCGCAGCAGGTCGGCAAATTCCTTCTTCACTTCACCGAGGATACGCACGCCCAAGCCGGGGCCGGGGAATGGATGGCGATACACCATCGAATGCGGCAGGCCGAGCGCCACGCCCAGCGCACGCACTTCATCCTTGAACAATTCCCGCAGCGGTTCGAGCAATTTCAGGTTCAGCGTTTCAGGCAGGCCGCCAACGTTGTGATGACTCTTGATCGTATGGCCCTTCTTGCCCTTGCCGGCGCTTTCGATCACGTCTGGATAAATCGTGCCTTGCGCCAGCCATTTTGCATTCACCAGCTTGTCCGCTTCGACCTGGAAGACTTCAACGAATTCGCGGCCGATGATCTTGCGCTTGAGCTCGGGGTCAGTGACGCCAGCCAGGTGATGCATGAACTGCTCGACTGCATCGACGCGGATGACTTTCACGCCGAGATTACTGGCGAACATGTCCATCACCATCTGGCCTTCGTTCAAGCGCAGCAGGCCGTGGTCGACGAATACGCAGGTCAACCTGTCGCCGATGGCGCGGTGAATCAGCGCGGCGGCTACGCTGCTATCGACGCCGCCGGAGAGACCCAGGATTACTTCATCATCGCCGACCTGCGTCCGAATAGAGGCGACTGCTTCCTCGATGTAGTCGGGCATGTTCCAGTCTGACTTGCAGCCGCAGATGTCGTGCACGAAGCGGCTCAGGATTGCCGTGCCCTGCACCGTGTGCGTAACTTCCGGATGGAATTGCACCGCGTAGAAGCGACGCTCCTCGTCGGCCATGGCCGCGATCGGGCAGTTCTCGGTCGAGGCCATCAGCTTGAAGCCGGGCGGCATGTCCATCACCTTGTCGCCGTGACTCATCCAGACCTTCAACATGCCGTGCCCCTCGTGCGTCACGAAGTCGTTGATGTCGGTGAAAAGCGCGGTGTGTCCGCGCGCGCGCACTTCGGCGTAGCCGAACTCGCGCACCGCCCCGTTCTCGACCCTGCCGCCCAGCTGCTCGGCCATGGTTTGCATGCCGTAGCAAATACCGAACACCGGCACGCCCAGCTCGAACACGGCTTGCGGCGCTCGTGGTGTATCGCCTTCGGTGACCGAATTCGGACCGCCGGACAGGATCACGCCGGCCGCGCCGTAACTGCGCACGAACTCGTCGCTGACGTCATATGGAAAGACTTCCGAAAACACGCCGGCATCGCGCACGCGGCGGGCGATCAGCTGGGTAACCTGGGAACCGAAATCGAGGATGAGAATTTTTGAGTGCATGGCGTGAGTGAGAAGTGAAGCGAAAGGCCTCCCCGGACAGGGAGGCCATGAACAGCTAACGGTGCAAGGCCTTAATCAGCGCGGTAATTCGGCGCTTCCTTGGTGATCTGCACATCATGCACATGCGACTCGCGCATGCCGGCCGAGGTGATCTCGACGAACTCGGCGCGTTCGCGCAATTCATCGATCGTCCCGCAGCCGCAGTAACCCATCGAAGAGCGCACGCCGCCGACCAATTGATAAATGATCGCCAACACGCTGCCCTTGTACGGCACGCGACCCTCGATGCCTTCCGGGACGAATTTGTCGGTATTGTTCGACGATTCCTGGAAATAGCGATCGGCCGAACCATCCGCCATCGCGCCCAGGCTGCCCATGCCGCGATACGATTTGTAGCTGCGGCCCTGGAACAGGATCACCTCGCCCGGCGCTTCTTCAGTGCCGGCGAACATGCTGCCCATCATGACGCTCGATGCGCCGGCCGCCAGCGCCTTGGAGATATCGCCCGAGAAGCGAATGCCGCCGTCGGCGATACAAGGAATCCCCGTGCCTTTTAATGCCTGGGCCACGTTCGAGATCGCCGTAATCTGCGGCACGCCCACGCCGGCCACGATGCGCGTGGTGCAGATCGAGCCGGGGCCGATGCCAACCTTGACGCCATCCGCGCCGTATTCAACGAGTGCCTTGGCCGCCGCTGCCGTGGCGATATTGCCGCCGATGACGTCGACATGCGGATAATTTGTCTTGATCCAGCGCACCCGCTCCAGTACGCCGAGCGAATGACCATGGGCGGTATCGACGATGATCACGTCGACGCCGGCCTTCACCAGCAAATCGATGCGCTCGTCATTCTCCGGGCCTACGCCGACCGCCGCGCCGACCAACAATTTGCCGTGCTCGTCCTTCGAAGCATTCGGATGCGAAGTCGATTTCTGGATGTCCTTGACCGTGATCAGGCCACGCAATTCGAACGAATCGTTGACGACCATGACGCGCTCGAGACGGTGTTTGTTCATCAGGCGCTTGGCTTCGGACAGCTCGGCGCCATCCTTCACGTAGACCAGTTTTTCGCGCGGGGTCATCTTGGCGCGCACTTCGGCGTCCAGCTCTTCTTCGAAGCGCAGGTCGCGATTGGTAATGATACCCAGCAGCTGCCGGCCATCGACGACCGGAAAGCCACTGATGCCGTGCTGCTCGGACAAGGCAATCACGTCGCGGATGCGCATGGTCGGCGGAATCGTGATCGGATCGCGCACCACGCCGGATTCGAAGCGCTTGACCTTGGCGACTTCGCGCGCCTGCTCTTTTGCAGTGAGATTCTTGTGCACGATACCAATGCCGCCCTCTTGTGCCATGGCGATCGCGAGGCGGGCTTCCGTGACGGTATCCATGGCTGCGGAGAGCAGCGGGATGTTCAATGAGATGTTGCGGGTCAGGCGGGTTTTAAGGGAAGTGTCCCGCGGCAGGATGTCTGAATAGGCCGGGACTAGCAGCACATCGTCGAAGGTGAGTGCTTTCTGGAGCAGACGCATAGTATTTCCTATAGGCGCAAAGCCGCATTATACAGAACTGCGCGGCCCGGACGCAGGCGACTTTCCTGTGCGGCATTTGGCGCAGCATCCTGACTGGTCGGAGCAGTCCGCGCATGCAATTAAAGTGAGAGCCGCACACGAAAACCGTATTCAAGGAGCAAAAACCACGAATCATTTGACAGCACGCGGCGCCCGTGGCGAAATCAATCAATTCCCGCCGCCATTCCGCCTCAGAAAGCCATCATGAAACTACCCCACGCACGGCCCGCCATCGCGCTAATCCTCGGCCTGGCCTTCAGCGCAGGCGCCTGGGCGCAATATGTCTGGATAGACGCGAACAACGTGCGCCATTATTCGGACCGCCCGCCTCCGTCCGACGTACCGCAAAAACGCATTCTGAAGGCGCCGCCGTCTGCGGCCGCGCTCCAGGCTGCCGACGCTCCCGCAAGCGACAAACAGTCTGTCGCGCCCAAGGTTCCGGCAGTGCCCACGCTCGCCGAAAAGAACGTCGAATTCCAGAAACGCCGGACCGAGGCTGCTGAAAAAGAAAAGAAAGATGCGGAAACAGCGCGCAGCGCCAGTGAACGCAAAACGATTTGCGAACGCGCGCGCAGCAATGCGCTCGCACTGGAATCAGGAGAGCGCCTGACGCGCGCGGACGCGAACGGCCAGCGGGCGGACCTGACCGACGCACAGCGCGCGCAGGAGCTGGCCGAAGTACGCAAGATCAATACGGAATGTAAATGAGGGAGCCGGCCGTACGCCGCGCGATCAACCGCGGCTCAGGCTACCGAATTGCGAGTCGAAGCGCGCTTGCGCCGGGCTTCTTTCGGATCAGCGATGAGCGGCCGATATACTTCTATCCTGTCCAGCGCGCGCACTAAAGTCTCCATTGTGCTGAGCTTGCCGTAAATGCCGACCCGCGCAGACTCCAGGTCGATACCCGGCGCCTGTTCCAGTAACCCGCTGCGCAGGATCGCTTCACGCACGGTAGTCCCGGCCGGCACGCTGAACGGGATCAGCCACTGCCGATCCGGCAGCGCAAACGACACGATCACATCGATCGCCGCTTCAGCCATACACGACCTCGGCCCGCTTGCAAAACGAATCCACGAAACTGTTCGCGATGATGCTGAACACCGGCCCGATGATCGAATCCAGCACCCGGCTTGAAAATTCGTAATCCAGCTCAAAATCTATTTTGCAGGCATCGGCGCGCAGCGGCGTGAAGGTCCAGGTGCCAAGGAGCTTCTTGAACGGCCCTTCGACCAGCGCCATTTTCATTGAAGTCGGGCGCGTATTGATGTTCTCGGTAGTGAACGACTGTTTGACGCCGTGATAATTGATCATCAGCGTCGCGACCAGCCGATCGGCCTCGCGCTGCTTCACATTGACGCCGCCGCACCACGGCAGAAACAGGGGATAATCTTCGACCTTCTCTACCAGGGCAAACATTTGCTCGGCGCTGTAACCGAGCAGGACTGACTTGTGCACTATGGCCATTGGACTGTTTTGGTAGAATCGCAAAAGTGGAATTTTAACCGACGAACGAAGTAACGGACCTGATGAGCATTATTGATAACAGAAAAGCCTTCCATGACTACTTCATCGAGGAGCGTTTCGAAGCCGGCATCGTGCTCGAGGGATGGGAAGCGAAAGCCATACGCGCCGGCCGCGCCCAGCTGAAGGAAGCCTACGTGATTTCCAAGGGCAGCGAGATCTTCCTGTTCGGCTCGCACATCAGCGCCCTGCCCGAGGCTTCGACGCACGTCGTGGCCGATCCGGTACGCACACGCAAGCTACTGTTGCACGCCGAAGAAATCGCCAAGCTGATGGAGAAGGTCGATCGTTCGGGCTATACGATGGTGCCGCTTAACCTGCATTACCTGAAGGGGCGTATCAAATGCGAGATCGGCCTGGCCAAGGGCAAGAAGCAGCATGACAAACGCGATACCGAAAAGGCGCGCGACTGGCAGAGGGAGCAGCAGAGCATCATGAAGCAGAACCGGCGCTAGGCGTTACCTCTGCTGCGACTTCACCACCTGCATCGCCCCCGCGATCAAGCCGCTGATATCGCTCATGTTGGCCGGCACGATGATGGAATTGTTTACCTTCGCCAGCTGCGCGAAGGCCGCCACGTACTGCTCCGCCACTTTCAAATTCACCGCGTCCGCACCGCCCGGCTCACGTATTGCCGCCGCTATCTGACGCAAGGCAGCAGCGTTGGCTTCGGCCAGTGCCACAATGGCGGTCGCCTGCCCTTCAGCGCGATTAATTGAAGCTTGTTTTTCACCTTCCGACTTGGCGATCAGCGCTTCGCGTTCGCCTGTCGCGATATTGATCTGCTCCTGCTTGCGCCCTTCTGATGCTGCGATCAGCGCGCGCTTCTCACGCTCGGCTGTGATCTGGGCCTGCATTGCATGCAGGATTTCCTTGGGCGGGGTCAAATCCTTGATCTCGTAGCGCAGCACCTTCACGCCCCAGTTCGCGGCCGATTCATCGATCGCATTCACGATGGTCGTGTTGATGTGGTCGCGTTCTTCAAAGGTCTTGTCCAGCTCCATCTTGCCGATCACCGAGCGCAGCGTGGTCTGCGCCAGCTGCGTGATCGCGGCGATGTAATTCGATGAACCGTAGGAGGCGCGCATCGGATCGGTGACCTGAAAGTAGAGAATACCGTCCACCTGCAGCTGGGTATTGTCGCGCGTGATGCAGACCTGCGGCGGCACGTCGAGCGGGATTTCCTTGAGGATGTGCTTGTAGGCGATGCGGTCCACGAACGGCACCACGATGTTCAGGCCGGGGCCCAGCGTCGCATGGTATTTGCCGAGTCGTTCAACAACCCACGCATGCTGCTGCGGCACGACCTTGATGGTCTTGATGATGAAGACGATGGCCACGACGAAGATGACGATGGCGATATTGCCGAAGCTGATGCCCATGATTTTCCTTTTTCAGAGATCGATGACGATGTTGTAGTGCTACGCGACCCGTCTCAGGGACGATTGACGATCAGGCGACTGCCGCGCACTTCCGCGATGGAATACACGCCCGGCACGGCGCTCGCGCCCGGCGCGAGTTCAACGTCCCACATGGCGCCGCGATACATGACGCGCGCCACGCCTTCGGGACTCCATTGATTGACGGTGACGGTCTCGCCGATATCGAGATTGATGTTACGGTCGCGTGCCGCATCGGGATTGCTGGATTTACCGAGCTTGCTGCGGCGCAGGATGAAGGTAGTGACCAAACCGACCGCTGCGGCGGTGATCAGCTGCGGACCGATCGGCACTCCGAACCATGCCGCGATGCCACCGGCGCCGCAGCCTATCGCCAGCATCAGCAGATAAAACGTCCCGGTGAATATTTCGAGGATGATCAACACGCCTGCCAGCACAAACCAGTTCGCCCACTCAGCCATGACCGCTCCTATGATATTTCCTATTTACAAGTAACGTTGTACACCTGACGGACAACCGCCGCCTAGCGGAAGAAGTATGCAGTACAAAACAAAACCCCCGGAACCACGAGGGCTGCGAGGGTCAACTGCTACCAACAACATTGGTATTATTTATTGTTGTTAAGTCTGGAACGAAGCCAGTCTAGTCTAAAAACGACACGCGCTTGCCGCTAAACGCGGGCTGTTGCCCCAATCCAACATCAATAAATACCACTGTCCTTATCGACCAAATGCGCGTAAGCGGCTCGCGTTATCGCCACGTATTGCCGCGCACTTATTTAACCGCGGCCAGCTTCTGCCAGGTATCAATCACGGAATCCGGATTCAGCGAAATCGAGCCTATGCCTTCCTTCATCAGCCATTCTGCAAAGTCCGGATGGTCGGATGGGCCCTGCCCGCAAATGCCGACATACTTGCCGTGCTTGCGGCAGGCCGCGATGGCCATCCTCAGCAGCGCCATTACGGCCGGATCGCGCTCGTCGAAGTCGGCGGCCAGCAGCGGCATGCCGGAATCCCGGTCAAGCCCTAGCGTCAGCTGCGTCAGGTCGTTCGAGCCAATCGAGAAACCATCGAAGTGCTCCAGGAACTGTTCGGCCAGGATTGCGTTGGAAGGCACCTCGCACATCATGATCAAGCGCAGGCCGTTCTCGCCACGCTTCAAGCCATTCCGCGCCAGCAGCTTGATGACCTTCTCGGCCTGTCCCAAAGTACGTACAAAAGGCACCATGATCTCGACGTTGATCAGGCCCATGTCATTGCGCACGCGCTTCATGGCCAGGCATTCCATCTCGAATGATTCCGCAAAATCCTCGGCCAGGTAACGCGCTGCGCCACGAAAGCCGAGCATTGGGTTTTCTTCGTCGGGCTCGTAGCGCGAACCGCCGATCAGCTTCTTGTATTCGTTCGACTTGAAGTCGGACAGGCGCACGATCACCGGTTTCGGCCAGAAGGCCGCCGCAATAGTGGCAATGCCTTCGGCCAGCTTGTCGATGTAAAACGCCTTCGGCGATGCATGCCCGCGCGCGACGGATTCGACGGCCTTCTTCAGGTCCGGATCGATGTTCGGATATTCGAGAATGGCTTTCGGATGCACGCCGATATTGTTATTGATGATGAATTCGAGGCGCGCAAGGCCAACGCCGCCGTTAGGAATCGACTGAAAATCAAAGGCCATCTGCGGATTACCGACGTTCATGGTGATCTTCACCGGAATATCGGGCAGGCTGCCGCGCATGACTTCGGTAATTTCCGTCTCGAGCAGGCCATCGTAGATCTTGCCTTCATCACCTTCGGCGCACGACACGGTCACCAGCGTGCCGTCCTTCAGCAAATGCGTCGCATCACCGCAGCCGACCACTGCCGGCACGCCCAGCTCACGCGCAATGATGGCCGCATGGCAGGTACGCCCGCCGCGATTCGTGAC
>Ga0326735_1000485_pt1 | contig 9973 bp, 8 predicted proteins | sample 37_GP2_1092_FD_207945 | JGI IMG/M metagenome (GOLD analysis project Ga0326735, IMG submission 207945) | Glacier ice microbial communities from Ngari, Tibet, China - 37_GP2_109.2 | ecosystem: Environmental > Aquatic > Freshwater > Ice > Glacier | place: China: Ngari, Tibet | collected 2018-07-31
CATCGAAGTGCTGCGCGGGCCGTTTTCTGCCATCTACGGCAATCACTCGGGCGGCGTCATCCAGCTGTTTACGCGCGACGGCCGGGGCCGCCCGACGCTTGAGCTGAATCAGTCGGGCGGCAGCGACGGCGTGCGCAAGACAGACATGAATGTCCACGGAGCGAGCGGCGGCGTCGGCTACGTGATCGACGCGTCGAGCTTTAAAACCGATGGCTATCGCGCGCACAGCGCCGCCACCCGCGACCAGGGCTTCGTCAAGCTGACCATGGCCCCGGCACCGGGTGGCAAGCTGACGCTGGTGGCCAATTCACTGCAGCAGGGCGGTACCCAGGACCCGCTGGGCGTGATTTGGGCGACCTACCGGCGCGATCCGCGCGCCGGCGAAATCGACACGAATGACACGGCGACACCGAAGCGCACGTTCGCCGAGCGCTATGACACGCGCAAGAACATCCGCCACCAGCAAATCGGCGTCGCTTACGACCAATCTTTCGGCGACGACCGCCTGCACGTGATGGTCTACGGCGGCAACCGCCAGGTGACCCAGTTCCAGGCGTTTTCGAAAGCGTTCCAGGCACCAGCCACGCACTCAGGCGGCGTGGTCGACTTCGACCGCGATTTTTCCGGCACCGACATCAACTGGACGCTCGTGCGCGCGCTCGGCGCCGGCAAGCTGAGCACCACCCTTGGCGTTGACTATGGCCGTTCGACTGACCAGCGCAAGGGGTTTGAAAATTTTGTCGGCACCCAGTTCGGCGTGCGGGGCGCATTGCGACGCGACGAGCAAGACACCTTGTCGAGCCTCGACCCGTATGTGCAGGCGGAGTGGCAGGCCGGCCCATGGGTGGTGAGCGGCGGGGTACGCCATACGCGCATGAAGGTGGCAGTGGCCGACCGCTTCCTTGCCAACGGCAACGACAGCGGCGGCGTCGACTATCGTCACACCACCCCGGTGCTCGCTCTGCTCTACAAAATAAATCCGGTGTTGAATGTGTACGCCAGCGCGGCGCGCGGCTTCGAGGCGCCGACGTTAAATGAGCTGTTTTATTCCGGCGCCGGCGGCGGTTTCAATTTCGGGCTGCGGGCGGCCGAGAGCGCCCACGTCGAAACCGGCGTCAAGGCCATTATCGGCGCCAGCACCCGCATCAACGCCGCGCTGTTCCAGGTAAAAACGAGCGACGAAATCGTCGTCGACAGTTCGGGCGGCGGTCGCACCAGCTACAGGAACGCCAGCAAGACGCTGCGCCAGGGCGGTGAACTGTCGCTCGACACGACGCTTGGCGCCGGTTTCAGCAGCCGCGTGGCGCTCACCGCGCTGCGCGCCGTGTATGACCAGGGCTTCGGCGCCGTACTGCCCGGCAGCCGCTTGCCGGGCGTGCCGAATGCAAACATGTTCGCCGAGCTGGCGTGGAAGGATGCATCCGGGCACTTCGGCGCGGCGCTGGAAACCATCGCCAGCAGCAAGGTCTACGCCGAAGACGCCAACAGCGAGGTCCCGGCGCCCGGCTATGGCCTGCTCAACGCGCGCGTCAATGCGCGCCAGGAGTCGGGCGCCTGGCGCTTCAAGCAGTTCGTGCGGGTCAACAACCTGCTGGAGCGCCAATATGTCGGTTCGCTGATCGTCGGCGACGCCAACAAGCGCTATTACGAAGCGGCGCCCGGGCGCAACTGGATGGCCGGCGCCAGCGTGGCGTACACGTTCTAGCCTCATTCGCCCGGAGAGCGAGGCGCTGGCCTGGTTGGCGCGGCCCACGAATGAGGGTCAATGCGTGGGTGGCGCAGTATTTTCGGCCAGTGCAGGTGTCCGATGGTCAAACGCCACAACTGGTCGCCATCGTGCGTTGGCGTCGGCTGTCTGCGTCAGGTCACTGGGCCGGTGCGAACAGCGTCGAGCTCAATGCCGCCGTGACCGGCGCAACGGCGCAACCGAGCAACTAAAACCACGGTTCGCCATACGAGGGCGCGTCTTCGACGATGTCGACACCCTTCAGCCAGCGCTTGATTTGCTTGACGTCGCCGAACACCTGCAGATCCGCTTCGATGTCCCTGACGTTGGCCCGCATCTCCTTGATGTCCGCGCGCAAACCGCGCATCATGGCCGTTGGCGTGCGTCGGCGTCCAGGCTCCCACCCCATGTCGAGCATGACCGCGCTTTCCAGCGCATGAATTTCAAAACCGATCTCGCGCACCTGGTCGCCCAAAATGCGGTTGTACTGCTTGATCCGGTCGTCGTCCAGGCTGTCCAGTCCGGTCTGATCGATCTGATCGACTTCGAGTTGCAGCTCCAGCAAGCCAAGCAGGTCATTGGCCGCATATGCGACGTTAGCGCGCTGCATCAGCGCAGTCTTGCGACCATGCTCGCCAGGATCGGTTTCGCGGTCCGGGTGCAAGGCACTGGCAAGTTTGCGGAAAATGTCGCGCACCGATTGCTTGAGCTTGGCCTCCTCCGCCTGATGGCGCGCCTCGCGCGCGCTCAGTCTGGCCGGCTTGGCCGCGGCATCCGGGCGCGCCTGCCCGGCCCGTTCCGCATCCTCGTCGGCGCGCGTCCATTTTTTTCTGCATCGTCTCGAAGAAGGCGGCCGGCGAACCAATGTCCGCGTCCTCGTCGAGTTCGACGCCGGTCAAATTGGCCACCAGCTTGCGCATCATCGCATTCTCCTGGTCCATCTCCAGATCGAAGTCGCCACCGCTATGCGTGTTGTAAATCGCCTTGACGTCGTTGTCGTTCTCGTCGCACCCCATCAGATCGAGCGCCGTCGAGCAAATCAGCTCGACCAGCTTGTGCTTGTCTCTCTTGCCCATCGTCTTGTCGTAATACGCCCGATCGAGCGCCAACAACATCTGCTTGCGATGCACGTCGAAACGCTGTGCCAGCGGCCGGTACTCGCTGTCGGCCAGCGCATGAATCTTCGGCAGCTCCGAGCGCCACAGCGCCAGTTTGACGCGTTCGGCCTCGAGCTTCTGAACCAGTGTATTGAATTGCTTGCGCACGCGAGACTGCGGCCCTGTTGCTGCGGGCGCGGCGATGCGAATGGCTAGTGGCTGGAATGTGTCATGGGCGCTAAAAGAGGATGTGGCGATGGGGCGAGGCCATCATTATAAATGGCCCAGCGCCGCCGCCACACATCGATCGACCGGCCTTTGCACCGGCGCTCCAGCGTGCACCTTCAGCGCGGTCGCATCCCATCGACTACGGACATTGCCGCCCGGGCGGCGCGCATACGTCCATGCTTTTACAGGTAAGCGACTCAGGGCGTGACCAGTTGCACGCCATGCTTGGCGAACAGGGCTTTCAGTTCGCCGCTGGCGGCCATCTGGTTGATCGCCGCCTGAAGTTTTTGCGCCAGTTCGATGTCGTCCTTGCGCACCGCCATGCCGATCGCCCAGCCGGAACGCGGCAGGCGCTGGAACGACACATCGTGCAAAGGGAAGCCGGCGTCGCCCCTCATCACCGATTCGATTTCCGAGCGGTTCGCCAGCACCGCATCGAGTTCGCCCGCCTTCAACGCCTCTACCGCCGCGATCGCGGTGGGGAAGATGCGCACGTTGTCGCGGAACTTGCCGTTCCCCTCGCCCAGCATCACCATGGCGGCGATCGAGACCTTCTCGACGCCGATTTTTTTCCCTGCCAGCGCATCTAAGCCGTCGAACTCCGGCACCGACTTCGCGCTGCGCACCAGGCGCACCGTTTCGACGTGATACGGCGCGAAGATCTGCACCTGCTCGTTGGCGGCCATCAGGCGGTTGTCGACCGGGACATGCAGCATCACGTCGGCCGGCCCGTAGCCGAGATAATGGCCTTTCCAGACCATGTTGCGCAGGTCGTCGTCCATCGCCTCGCCGGCGGCAAACGGCAGCGGCGTCAGTTTGAGCGCGAGCTTGGCTGACAGCGCCGCAGCGAGGTCGACGTCGATGCCGGCGCCCTTGTCCGAAAACGGCGCGAAGTCGTTGTAGAACGCCACTTTCAGGTGGCCGGACTGCTCGATTTTTTTCCAGTCGGCGCGTGCATGGGTTGGCGCCAGCAGGGCCGCCAGCCCCAGGCAGGCAATCGAAAACGTCATCGCCAGGCAGGCCGGGCGCAATAGGGTTGGTCGCAATGGGGTTGGTCGCATGTGGCGCCACCTTTCGATAGAGATTGAGGACGGCGCGGGACTTAGTTTTCGCGCCGCGATTCCAGGTACGTCTTGATCGACCACATCGCTTCCTGGTTGAACACGCCTTCGAACGGCGGCATGTAGACCGCGCCGTTGCGCACTTTACCGGTACGCACCGTTGTCAGGTAATAGTTGTCCATTTCCTTGAAGCAGGCGGCCTTCTTGGTGTCGTTCTTGAGGCCGACGCAGTCCCTGTCGATCTGGCGCAAGTCCGGCGCCATGCCGCCGGAAATCGCCTCGATGCCGTGGCAGCGCGCGCAGTTCTGGTTGTACGCCGAGGCGCCGATCTTGAGCGCGAGCTGGTTGGCCTTGAACGGGTTTTCGTCGCGCCACTTGTCGCCAAGCGCGGGCAAGCCGGCGGTGTCGACTCCCTGCGGGGTCACGTCACCGTGGGCGGCGGCGTACAGCGACGTCAAGGCGGCGGCGGCGAGGGCGGCGGCGACGGCGAACTTGCGGGGCGAATAGGGCATGGTGTTGTCTCCTGCTGATTTTGGTGAATGAATACCGGGCAAAGGGATACCGGGTGGATCGCTACAAGGACTTGATGATCAGATAAAAGCAATTTTCATGCCAAGCCCAGCGCCCGGGAATGCCGGCTTTCTGTCCCAAACTGGGACAACTGTGTCATTGCAATCAGCTTGACAGCGGTGCGCGGAACAGCGGCGTTGCCGGATACAGTTGTTCGAGCGTGTGCGCGGCAATCGCGGTGACGACGTCGCCAAGCGGGGCGCCCGCTTTCGCGCCGTCCGGGTCGGCCCGCACTTGCTGCCAGGCCTGCTTGATGGCGTCGGCATGGATCGCCACTGCGCGCTCGACTTCGTCCTGCCAGAAGGCCGGCGCCTCGCTGTCGACGAAGTTGCCGCGGCCGCGGCCGAAATGGGCAACCGCCAGGTAGCGCAGGATGCCGGCTACCAGCAGCGAGCGCAGGAACGCGTCGGCAAACTGCACCGTCGGCTGAGTGCGGTCAAGGCTGGCATTGAACCCCCACGCAGCGCCAGCGAAGGTCAGCGCGCCGACCACGCCGCCGATCAGGGCGCCGCCGCCAAGCGTCAGTCCGCCCGCTGCCAGGTCGGCCGACAAGCCGGTCGCGGCGCCCGACACGACGGCGCCGATCAGCCCGGCCTGGGCCTTGTCGAGCGGCGCGCGGATGGCAAAATTCTGCCGCACGCGCGCGTTGATCTTGCCCGCTTCGCTGGCGTCGAGCTGGTGCAGCGCCAGCAAGCGCGCGGTGGTGGCGCCAATCTGGCTGTCGAGGCGCTCGATCAGCCTGGCCATGGCTTGCTCCTGGCGCCGTTCGGCGCGTCCGCCCGAGCCGAGGCCGACCGCGTTCATCGCCGAGCGCAGCATCGACTTCTGTTCGTCGCCGAGCGCTTCGCTGTCGCGCGCGGCAGCGATCAGCTGCTGCGTGGTAAGCGCCATGGCCTGGCGAAAGCGCGCAGCGTTGTTGGTTTCCCAGATTGCAAACAGGCGGGCGTAGCCTTCCTGGCTGGACGCATCGAGCAGCTTGCCGACCGCTTCGTAAAAGACGCGCTCGTGCACCCAGCAGCGTGCAAAGGCGTCGAGCGCGAGCACATCGCGCACGATCGGGTAGTCGGCCAGATGCTGCTGCCACAGCCCCTGTTCGGCCAGTTCCTGCGGCGCCGGCCGCGGCGGCCCGACCTGGTTGAGCAAAACCACCACCGGTTTGCCAAGCCATTCGAGGATCTTCATTTCGGCCGGCAGGTAACCGGCATCGCGCGGGTGCTCGGACGAATTGACCAGGTACAGCACGACGTCGGCGGTGTCGCGGGCGGTGCGCAGCGCATTCTGGCTGAGCCAGAACGTGCGGTCGCGGTAGCGGTCGACGACCTCGCGCAGGAACCAGCCGATCGGATTGCCGGCTTTGGCGAGGCGGCGCAGCAGGCGCACCGAGTCGCCAAAGCCGGGCGTATCCCACAGCTGCAGCGAGTCGCCTTCGGGCGTGACGAGCAGGGTATGGGATTCGGCAAAAACGGTGACGTGGGCGGCGTCGCGCACTTCGCCGACGTCGATGCCGACAAGGGTGCGCGCCAGCGTGGTCTTGCCGTTGTTGGTGTGCGAAATGAGCGCCAGCTGGACATGCACTGCGGGCGAATTCATGCCGCCCCCTGCTCGAGCGGGCGCGCTTGCGGTTCGAGCAGGTTGACGATCGTGGCGGTGACGCGATGGTGGGCGCAAAATGCCTGCCACAGCGCGATCCGCTCGTCGACGCGGCTGCGCCCGCCCGCTTGCGTGGCAAGCCGTTCGGCCAGCGACGATTCGTCGATCAGCACGGCGACATTGCGCGGCGCGGCGCGCAGCAGGTGCGCCAGAAAAGCGCCGTGGTTTTCGTTCTCGGGGGTGGCGGCAAGATTGAACAGCACGGCGGTGAGGCTGATCGCGGGGTCGATCAGCGCCGCTCCGCCGAGGGCGTCAACCGGCTCGTCGCCGTAGCTGCTGGACGGGCGCAGCATCACCCGCGCCTGCTCGCCAAGCAGCATGGCGGCGACACTTGCCAGGCCGCGGTCGCGCGCCTCGTCGAGCGTGAAGCTGTACGGCAGCACGCGCAGCACGCCCGGAGGGCCGCCCATTTTTCCACGCAGCTGGCGGAAATACGGCTGCTCGAGGTCAAGCGGGAAGTTGGCCGCGATGCGGCGCGCGCGCCAGTGCGCAACTGCGCCCAGAACCAGCCGCGGCACCACCACCAGCAGCAGCAGCGTCGCCGCGTACAGCAGCACCCAGCGCTCGCCGCCGGCCGCCGATGGCGCTTCGGTGACGTCCCGGGTAAATCGCAGCGCCTCGATATCGGCCACCGAAAACCCCGGCAGCTGGATCAGCCAGGCGACCGGGGCGAACAGCACCGACAGCACCGCATGCACTTGCGCGGCGTCGAGAAACGTGCTTTCCCAGCCGGCCACGTACTGGCTGAAAAAACCACGCGCCACCAGCGACAGCACCGCGCCGAGCGCGAACAGCGCTGCCGCCAGGTGCAGGGTGCGCGACAGGCGCAGCTGCGTCAGCTTGCCGCACAGGCGCGTCCAGTCGGCCAAAAATTCGACCAGCGCGGCAGTCAGTGTCGCCGGCAGCTTGCGCGGCAAGGCGGCGCGGCCGGCGGCCAGGCGACTGAATGGGTAAAAGGGATAAACAAGGCCGCGGCCAAAGCCGGGGCCGGCCTTGGCCTCGGCCTCGGCCGCCGGCATCAACAGCCTTGCGATCAGCCATGCGAGCATCAACAGGTAGACCAGCAGGTTCCAGCCGATGATCGCCAGCAGCGGCGCCGACAGCAGGTCGACGCGGTGCGGGTCGCTGATCCGATCGACGCCGGCGCCGACCAGCAGCGCGAGCAGCGGAAGGCCGGCCGCCAGCCACTTTCCGCCGGCGCCGCGGCGAACAAAGGCGCGCAAGGCGGGCGTGCGCTCGGCGAGGCGCTTGAGGATCTGTTCGGAGCGCTGCTGCAGGAAGTGGTCGGGGGTCACCGCCGACTTGCTGGCGGACGCCTGCCACTCGGCCAGTTCCCTGGCGCTGCGGCTGGCGTACATGCGGTCGTCGTCGCTGAGGATCTCGTGCTTGCGGTCCACGGTTTCGATCGCGCGCACCAGCACGACGTCTCTTGCCACTTGTTCGTTCATGCCGGCCCCGGTTTGTGTGTGTGCATGCTTATTTAGGACGACAATATTGAAGTGCCAATTGTGCCGCAGTTTGGCCGCGCACGGTTGGGCGGCGCGAAACCGGCGCCGGCCAGGATGCCGGTGCTTGCCGCAAGTGGTTGGTCGCAAGACTTATAATGCCGTGTGCGCCCCCAAGCCATCTTGAACCAAAGGATTCGATGCAGCAGTTTTTTCGCGACCCATGCCAGCGTGCAATCGTCATTGTCAGCGTGCTGCTCGTGCTGGCCGTTGCCAGCCTTGGCTTGTCCGGCATGACCGGCTCGGTCGCGCTGTCGCTGCCGGAGCTGCACGGCGCGTTGCGCGCGCTGGTGCACGGCGGCGCCGATTCGATGGCCGCGACGCTGCTTGAATTGCGCCTGTCGCGCGCGATGGTGGCCTTCGTCACTGGCGCAGCGCTGTCGCTGGCCGGTGTCATGATGCAGGCGCTGCTGCGCAATCCCCTCGCCGATCCGTATATGCTGGGGATTTCGGCCGGCGCATCGGTCGGCGCCCTGGTCGCGCTGCTGTCGATGGGCGCGTTGTGGATGGTCGACGCCGCCGCGTTCGGCGGTGCGGTAGCGGTGTCGATGATGCTGTATGTATTGGCGCGACACGACATTGCCGGCGGCGCGGCGGCTGCCGGTGGCGCCTCCGTGCTGCTGCTGACGGGCGTGATCCTGTCCTCGGCCTGCATGGCGCTGGTAACGCTGATGCTGTCGATCGCGCCCGAGAGCCGCTTGCGCGGCATGGTGTTCTGGATGATCGGCGACCTTGCCGGCGCCCCGCTGCGGGTGTTGCCGTGGCTGGTATTGGTCGGCGCGATGGTGTTCGCGCTGCGCAGCGCGCGCGCCTTCAACGTACTGGCGCTGCACGCGGAAAGCGCAGCGACGCTGGGCGTGTCCGTCGGCGCGCTGCGCAAAGCGCTGTTCTTCTGTTCGGGCGTACTGACCGCCAGCGCGGTGACCAGCGCCGGCAGCATCGGCTTCGTCGGCCTGATCGTGCCGCACGCCTGCCGCTTCGCCTTCGGCGCCGATCACCGCCTGCTCGTTCCCGTCGCCACGCTTGCCGGTGGCACCTTCCTGGTGCTCGCCGATATCCTCGCGCGCACGCTGCTGGCGCCACAGCAGTTGCCGGTCGGCGTCGTCACCGCCCTGATCGGCGCGCCGTTCTTTCTCTACCAGCTGCACCAGTTGCGCCGGGCATGATCAGCACCCGCGCCCTTGGCCTGAAAATTGGCCAGCGTACCCTCGTCGAGCGTCTCGACTGGACGGTGAATGGCGGCGAATGCTGGTGCATCATCGGCCGCAATGGCGCCGGCAAAACCACGCTGCTGCGTACCCTGGCCGGCATGCGCGAAGCCGATGCCGGCAGCGTCGCCATTGGTGGCCAGCCGCTGGCCGACTGGCCGCTGGCCGACTGGCCGCTGGCGCAACTGGCGCGCTTGCGGGCGTATTTGCCGCAAGCGCGCAGCGACGCGTTTTCGTATCGCGTGCTCGAGACGGTGCTGGCGGCGCGCCATCCGTACCACGCCCAGCGTTACTGGGAGAACAGCGACGATCACGCCATCGCCATGGCTGCGCTGGCGTCGATGGAAGTGGCGCACCTGGCCCGGCGCGACGTGCGCAGTTTGTCCGGCGGCGAACGCCAGCGCGTGGCGATTGCGGCGATGCTGGCCCAGGATACGCCGTTGCTGCTGCTCGACGAACCGGCCAACGCGCTCGACCTGGCGCACCAGGTCAGCCTGATGCGGCTGATCGCCAGGCTGTGCCGCGAGCAGGGCAAGGCGGCGGTGACGATCGGCCACGACTTGAACCTGGCGCAGGCGTGCAGCCACGCCCTGCTGCTGATGGGCGACGGCACGTGGCAGGCCGGGCCCATCGACGACGTCATGACGGCGCCGGCGCTGAGCCGCTACCTGGGGCATCCGATCGAGATCGTCGTCCATGGCGGGCGCCGCATTTTCGTGCCGGTGCACGGCGACGGCTGACCGACGGATGCATATTACTGTAACAAGCCGCTTTCACTAATTTTACTAATCAAAACCGCCGGACGAAAAAAAACCCCCGCATCTCTGCGGGGGTTTTTTCCTTATAACTAGCCTGACGATGACCTACTTTCACACTGGTTGCAGCACTATCATCGGCGTAAAATCGTTTCACGGTCCTGTTCGGGATG
>Ga0326735_1000486_pt1 | contig 9971 bp, 6 predicted proteins | sample 37_GP2_1092_FD_207945 | JGI IMG/M metagenome (GOLD analysis project Ga0326735, IMG submission 207945) | Glacier ice microbial communities from Ngari, Tibet, China - 37_GP2_109.2 | ecosystem: Environmental > Aquatic > Freshwater > Ice > Glacier | place: China: Ngari, Tibet | collected 2018-07-31
CTGTTGCTTCCGACATCAAGGAGCGATGCATGAAAACCTCGTGTAAATTCACGGCGCGCACAGCGTTTTGACAAGTGGCCAATTCCCCCAGCGCGCGGCAGGCCAGATGCATCGATCCTGCACGTGATCGCCCAGACTTGTCAAGCGAGCACTGAAAGCTGCATCGGCGGCGCCGAATCCGGCTATGATCTGATTGGTATGATACCCCCTGCCTACATGATTTGAACCAGAAAGGAAGCCATGATCGAGCTCTACTCAGCGGCCACGCCGAACGGCCACAAGGTCTCCATCGCGCTCGAGGAACTGGCGCTGCCCTATACGCTGCACACGTTCGAGTTGCAGCACAACACGCAAAAAGAGCCATGGTTCCTGGCCATCAATCCGAACGGGCGCATCCCGGCCATCGTCGACCGCGCCGAAGACAATTTCGCCGTATTCGAGTCGGGCGCCATCCTGATTTATCTGGCCGAGAAGACCGGACGGCTGATGCCGGCCGATTTCAAAGGCCGCTCGCTGGTGCTGCAATGGCTGATGTTCCAGATGGGCGGAATCGGCCCGATGATGGGACAGGCGAACGTGTTCTACCGTTATTTTCCGGAAAAAATCCAGCCGGCGATCGACCGCTACCAGGGCGAGAGCCGGCGCCTGTTCCGCGTGCTCGACGCCCGCTTGCAGGACAACGAATACCTGGCCGGCGACTATTCCATCGCCGACATCGCCAACTGGGCATGGGTGCGCACCCACAAATGGTCGGGCGTTTCGCTCGACGACCTGCCGCACCTGCAGCGCTGGGTCGAGGCGATCCGCCAGCGCCCGCAAGTGCAGCAAGGCTTGCTGGCGCCGCAGTCGCAGCGCGACCTGAGCGTTGAAGCCGCCGACGCATTTTCGATTGCCGCCCGCAACATGCTCGAAACCGGCCAATCGCGGGATGTCTGAAATTGGTCTGGAACTTGCCTGATTTTTCCCGATCCTGACCCTGGAGACTGCATGAAACTGTACACCAGCACCTTTGCGCCCAACCCGCGCCGCGTTTCCTTGTTCATCGCCGAAAAAGGCGTCAAGGACATCGACACCGTGATGATCGACCTGGCAGCTGGCGAGCACCGCAGTGCGTCGTTCCTCGCCATCAATCCGCTCGCCCGCGTGCCGGCGCTTGAACTCGACGACGGCCGCGTGCTGTGCGAAACGCGGGCGATCTGCACCTGGCTCGAAGGGGTCTATCCGCAGCCGAACCTGATGGGCGAAGGCTTCGAGGAGCGCGCCTTCATCGAAATGGCCGACCGGCGCGTCGAGTTTCACCTGTTCGCCGGCATCGCCAACTGCGTGCGCCATACCCATCCCGGGCTGGCCAATCTCGAGCAGCCGCAGTTTCCCGAGTTCGGTGCTTCGCAGGGCGAAAAAATGCGCGAGGCGGCGCGCTGGCTCGACGGCGAACTGGCGAAGCACCCCTACGTGGCAGGGAGCCGCTTCACGGTGGCCGACATCACGGCGTTCTGCGCGCTCGAATTTGCCCGCGGGCTGATGAAATTCCGCCCGGAAGCGGAAGGGATGACGCATCTGCAGCAGTGGCGCGACCGCATCGCCGCGCGACCAACGGCGGCCAGGCCGCAAGCATGATGGGAGCGCCGCCCTTCGGCTGCCATTGTTGGCAAGGGCAGGGCGGCGCACCGATGTTGTATTTACACAACTTCACCCGACGCAATGGTGCGCCGCAAAAAAATTTATGTGTCTTGGTTATAGTCAACAGTTGAGTTTCGGTAAGAAATCCTCTACGATGGAGTCTTTTTCACATCATTTTTCATCGTAAACCGTTGATATTGAGCAAGGATTCATAGATGCTTGAGCTTGGTCAACTGACAAAACTGCTCGATACCAAGACCGAGGAGGCATGGAGCGCCGGCTTGTTCGATGTTGCCCGTTCGCTCGGTTTCGACTCGGTGCTGTACGGCGCGGTTGCTTCCAAACACGCGAGCCTGGAAACATCGTTTCTTCGAAGCAATTATTCGCCAGAATGGCGCCAAAAGTACGATTCCAATAAACTGTATTATGTCGATCCGACGGTCAGCCATTGCCTCAGCAGTGCGTTGCCGATCGTCTGGGAGCGCGAGCTGTTCACCGCGCAGGACCAGGGCGGGCTATACGAGGAGGCGAGCCAACATGGCATTCGTTCCGGCATTACTTTTCCGATCCACGGCAGTAACGGCGAACTGGGCCTGCTCAGCTTTGCCAGCGACATGTCGCCTGGGAAGCAATTCAAAGACAGCCTGATGCACAACATGGCCGACCTGTCGCTGGTACGCGATTACGCCTTCGAGTCGTCGCTCAAGTTCATGCATGCGCGCAAGGCGGCAGAGCCGGTGCTGCACCTGACCAGGCGCGAACTCGAGGTACTCAAATGGGTGATGGCCGGCAAATCGTCGTGGGAAATCTCCCGCATTACCGACTGCGCCGAGGCCACCGTCAATTTTCATATCGGCAATATCCGGCAGAAATTTGGCGTCAATACCCGTCAGCAAGCCTTGGTCAAGGCAATTGCCCTTGGCATCATCACGCCAGAAGATCCCCATCGCTGAGTTTGCCGCTGACGTACAGTTTGACCAGCAGCGCCACCGGCGGCGGCACGCCCAAGCCAGTTTCGAACCGGCTGCCGCTTGACTGCGTGACACCGAAGCGGGCCCAGAACGTCGCCTGGCTTTCGCGCTTGCTGATGCGTAACTGGCGCAAGCCGGCCTGGCCCGAGGCGCGCATCGGCACGTTGCATGCGTCGTTTGCCGCGTACGACTCCGCTTCGCTCTCCACTACCTTCTCGAGTTTGTAGTCCTGGTCCATTTCAGTTCCCTCGCTAGGCAAAGAAACAGTATTCCACCTCCATGCTTGCTTTTGAGCTAGTACTTCTGATAGTTATGCAATTGCCATATTTGAACCAATCTGCATGCATGTTGCATAACGTTTGGCATAAAGCGAGATATCAGAATGGCACTGCACTTCCAGATTGCGTCACGCAAGGATTTCAAGTCGGTCGACCTGTCGGAAATGCACAAGCTGCGCGCGAGAGTGTTCAAGGACCGGCTTGGTTGGGAAGTGCCGGTACTGAGCGGGATGGAAATCGATGGCTACGACGCCCTCGATCCCTACTACATGATGATCCGCGAGCAAGGCTCTTGCGCGCTGCGCGGTTGCTGGCGCCTGCTGCCGACCGAAGGCCCGTACATGCTCAAGGATTCGTTCGCCGCACTGCTGCACGGTGACGAGGCGCCCAGCCATCCGCGCATCTGGGAGCTGAGCCGGTTTGCGATCCGCACCGACGCCGATTCGCGCTTCGGTTTTTCGGCTGTGACGATGGCGTCGTTCGGCGAGATGATCCATTACGGCCGCAGCAACGGCATCGATCGCTTCGTGACCGTCACCACCACCGGCTTCGAGCGGCTGCTGCGGCGCGCCGGCGTCGTCACCACCCGGCTTGGCGCGCCGGAGCAGATCGGCATCGAGAAGGCGGTCGCGCTGTACGTCGAAGTCGAAGCGACCTACCTGGCGATCTACCAGCAACGGCTGGCGTGCTGAGCGAGTGGATACCTGGCGGCCGATGTTGCAAGGCTTGCAAAAATGCTACAGGAATAATGTACTTACGCGTCATTGATAGTATGCTTGAAGCAGGCTGGTGCGCACCGCCTTGCATGCCCGACGCGCCATTCTTCCAGGGACAGCTACAACGATGACGCAAGCGACTGAGCGCAGCATGCGCAACACGGTAACGGGCAATGGCCCGGCGCGCCTGCTGTTCTGGGGGGCGGGCCTGGCGTTGTCGCTGCTGGTGGCGGCCGTGCTGTACGCGCTGGCGCTGCGCACGGTCGAAGACGGTGCGCGCCAGCGCTTCGACAGCATCGCGCGCGGTGCCCAGCCGGCCGTGGTGGCCTGTCTGGACCGCTACAGCAACCTGGTGCGCGGCCTGACGGCGCTGTTCGGCGCGGCCGACGGGCCCGTCACGCGCAAGCAGTTTCACCGCTACGTCGAGGCGCTTGATGTGGCGCGCAATTTCCCGGCGATCGACATGGTCTCGTTTGCCGTCGCGCTCGACGCGGGGCACGATCATGCAGCGCGCGACGCCTTCGTCAAAGCGGTGCGCGATGACCGCAGCCTGAAGCCAGCCGGCTATCCCGGTTTCGCCATCACTCCCCCCGGCCGCCGCGCGCACCAGGAAGTGCTGGTTTTCATCGAGCCGCTGGCGCCGCCTGCTGACAAGGTCGGCGCCAACACCGGCGGCGATGTCGGCGCCAGGTTCGGCGTCGACATCGCCGCCAATCCGGCCGTCGCGCGCGCGCTCGAACGCGCGCGCGACGGCGGCGGGTTGAACGCTTCCGACGTGCCGGTGATGGTGTCCACGCCGCACCCCCACCTCGGCCTGCACATGCGGCTGCCGGTCTACCGCAACGGCGCCCGGGTCGACAGCGTCGGCGCGCGCCGCGCCGCCTATCTCGGCTCGGTCGGCGTCGGCTTTGGCGTGCCGGCGCTGGTGCAGGGGGTGATCAGGCAGCTCGCCGTGCCGGGCCTCGCGCTGGCGCTGCATGCTGGCCCAGGCGGCCCGAGCGATCCGAACGGCACGAGCGATACGGGCAACGGCAAGCTGGTGATCGAAAACGCCGAGCGCCTGCGCGTGGATGCGGGCGCGGTATTCGAGGCGCTGGTGCCGATCGACTTCCACGGCAGCCGGTGGGAAGCGCGCTTCTCGATGCGCCAGGCCGACATGTACAATCGTTTCGACCAGGTGTTTCCCCTTGTCGCGCTGGCGACCGGGCTGGTCGGCAGCATGCTGATGTATGCGTTTTTCTTCACCTCGTACTGGTCGCGCCGCACCGCGGTTGAGCAGCGCGTATTGCTCGACACGGTGCTCGACAACGTCGACGCCCACGTCTACATGCTCAACCGCGAGCGCCGCTATACCTATATCAATGCGCGCACCGCCGAAGCGATGGGGTGCGCGCGGCGCGACGTGATCGGCAAGCTTGATCGCGACGTGCTGCCGCCCGCCACTGCCGACGCCTACTGGGAGCAGGACCGCCAGGTGTTTGAACATGGCGCCCACCAGGCCGGCCAGTTCGAGTTCGTCCAGCACGACGGCGAGGTGCGCCAGTTCTGGACGGTGAAGGTGCCGGTGGTGCGCGACGGCCAGGTCAGCGCCGTGATCGGCCTGTCGACCGACGTCACCGAGTTGCACAACCTGAAGGCGCAGGCCGACGCCGCCAGCCTCGCCAAGAGCAACTTCCTGTCGAACATGAGCCATGAGATCCGCACGCCGATGAACAGCATCATCGGCATGTCGCACCTGGCGCTGAAGTCGGCGACCAGCCCGAAACAGCGCGACTACCTTGAGAAAATCCACCACTCCGGCCAGCACCTGCTGGGAATCATCGACGATATCCTGGATTTTTCAAAGATCGAGGCCGGTAAACTCGACCTTGAACTGCTTGACTTCTCGCTTGACAAGCTGATGCAAAATATTGCCCACCAACTGGGCGACGCCGCCAGCGGGCGCGGCCTGTCGCTCGAATTCGACATCGATGCGAACCTCGAACACCAGGTGCGCGGCGATCCGCTGCGCCTCGAGCAGGTGCTGCTCAACTTCACCGCCAACGCCATCAAGTTTTCCAAGGACGGCGTGGTGCGCATCCGCGCGCGCGGGCTGCAGCAGTGCGACAGCGGCACGCTGGTGCGCTTCGAGGTGGCCGACAGCGGCATCGGCATGACGCCGGCCGAAGTGGGCGCATTGTTCAAGGCGTTCCGCCAGGGCGACCCGTCGACGACGCGCAGATACGGCGGCACCGGGCTGGGACTGGCGATCAGCAAGCAGCTGGCCGAGCTTATGGGAGGCAGCGTCGGGGTCGACAGCGCCCCGGGCGCGGGCAGCACGTTCTGGTTTACGGCAAGGCTCGCCAAAAGCGTCAGCTTTTTGCGGGCGGAACCGGAGCCGGTGCCGCAGCAGGTGCTCGACCAGATCGCCGGCGTCTGCATCCTGCTGGTCGAGGACAATGTCTTCAACCAGCAGGTCGGCCGCGAGCTGCTTGAAGACGCCGGCGCCGCCGTGGCGGTTGCCAACAACGGCAGGGAAGCAATCGCCCTGATGCTCCGGCGCCGCTTCGATTGCGTGCTGATGGACTTGCAGATGCCGGTCATGGACGGCTTCGAAACGACGCGCGTGATCCGCTCCGACCCGCGCCTGCGCGACGCGGTGCTCATCGCGCTGACCGCCAACGCCGGACGCGACGACCAGGCGTGCGCGCTCGCTTGCGGAATGGACGAATTCGTCACCAAGCCAGTCTCGCCGAACCTGCTGTTCGAAGTGATCGCGCGCGCACTCGGCACGCGCACGCCGGCCGCGCCAGCGCCGGCGCCGGCCGGCATGCTCGACCTGGCCGCGCCGGCGCCGGCCGGCATGCTCGACATGGCAGCGCTGGCGCTCAGCTTCGGCGCCAATCGCGACAAGATGCGCAAGTACGCGTTCATGTTCCTCGACTCGGCGCAGGAGGGACTGGCGGACGTCGCCGACGCGTTCGCGCGCGGCGACCTCGCGCGCGCAGCCGACCTCGGACAGCGGATGAAGGTGTCCGCGCGCTCGGTCGGCGCCGTCGACTTCGCCCAGCTGTGCCAGGAACTGGCGCAGATCCCCGGCAACGCAGTTGCCGACGCCGCGTATCGCTCCCATCTTCTTGCGCGCATGACGTTGCTGCGCGAGCTGCTGGCCACGCACATGGCGGTCGAACTGGCGGAGCTGGCGGTCGGCTAAAGAGTGCTGAATCCGGCACCATGGTGGCCGACGCCGCCACCCTACCGCCGGGCGCCCAAAGATAGTATGCTGTAGCGCTGCCGGCAGCGCCTTTATTTGCGCCTTTGTTTGAACCTACACGGACCCACGCAACACCATGGCTTCTCCCGTCACTCCCGGACTGCTGATCTTGCACGGCAACCAGCTCGAGCAATTGCGCGCCGCGCTGTTCGACTGGCTGCGCAATCATCCGCTGGCGCCGCTCGAATCGGAAACCGTGCTGGTGCAGTCGAACGGGGTCGCCGAATGGCTGAAGATTTCGCTCGCCGAGGACGTTGGCGTGTGCGCGGCGACCCGGGTGGCGCTGCCGGCGCGCTTTCTGTGGGAAGCCTACCGCGCCATGCTGGGGCGCGAGCAGGTGCCGCAGCGCTCGCCCTACGACAAGGCGCCGCTGACCTGGCGCCTGATGCGATTGCTGCCGGTGCTGTTGAGCGACGAGGTGTTTGCGCCGCTGCGCCACTTCCTCGGCGACGGCGACCCGGAACGGCGCCTGCAGCTGGCCGAACGGATCGCCGACCTGTTCGACCAGTACCAGGTGTACCGCGCCAACTGGCTCGATGACTGGGCCGGCGGGCGCAACGTGCTGCGCTGCGCCCGCGGCGAGCAAACGCCGCTGCCAGCCGACCAGTTGTGGCAGGCGGCGCTGTGGCGCGCGGTCGGCGCCAGCCTGCCCGAGGCGGAGCTGCTGAGCGGACGCGCCACCATCCACAACGCGTTCGTGCGCGCCATCGAGCAAGGTGCGACGCCCGTGTCGAAGCTGCCGCGCCGGGTCGTCCTGTTCGGCATTTCGGCGCTGCCGCACCAGACCCTGGAGGCGATTGCCGCGCTGTCGCGCCACTGCCAGGTGCTGCTGGCGGTGCCCAATCCCTGCCAGTTCTACTGGGGCGACATCATCGAAGGGCACGAGCTGCTCAAGGCGCGCCGGCGGCGCCAGCTGGCGCGCGGCGGCGTCGACCGTTCGAAGGTGGCGATCGAGGACATGCATGCCCACAGCCATCCGCTGCTGGCGGGCTGGGGCCGGCAGGGACGCGACTTCGTGCGCATGCTCGACGAATTCGACAGCGAATCGCAAGGCCGCTTCGGCAACCTGCGCGTCGACCTGTTCAGCGAAGGCGAGGGCGACACCCTGCTTGGCCAGATGCAGGCGGCGGTGCGCGACCTGCTGCCGCTGGGCGAACATCCGCACATCGCGCCGGCCCCTGCCGACCGCTCGATCGAATTTCACATCGCCCACAGCGTGCAGCGCGAAGTCGAAGTGCTGCACGACCAGCTGCTGTCGTGGTTCGCTCGCGCAGCTTGCCAAGCCACGCCATCCTTGCGCCCGCGCGACGTCGTGGTGATGGTGCCCGACATCGACACCTTCACGGCGGCCATCCATGCGGTGTTCGACCAGCACAAGAAAAGCGACCCGCGCTTCATTCCGTTCGAGATCGGCGACGTCCGCGACCGCAGCGTCAAGCCGCTGCTGGTCGCGCTCGAATGGCTGCTGCGATTGCCGCAGCAGCGCTGCCGCCAGAGCGAGGTGCGCGACCTGCTCGACGTGCCGGCGCTGGCCGCGCGCTTCGGCCTGGTCGACGAAGACCTGCCGATGCTGGGCCAGTGGATCGAGGGCGCGGCGGTGCGCTGGGGCCTGGACCAGCAGCACCGCAACGGCCTCGGACTTGGCTCGGCGGGCGAACAGAACGCCTGGATTTTCGGCGTGCGGCGCATGCTGCTCGGTTACGCCAGCGGCGCTGGCGCCAGTTTTCAGAACATCGAACCGTATGCCGAAGTGGGGGGGCTCGACGCCGCGCTGGCCGGCTCGCTCGCCCAGCTGATCGACACCTTGCTGGCGTGGCGCGCCAGCCTGAGCGTCGAGCGCACGCCGGCCGAATGGGCCGTGCAGGCGCGCGCGCTGCTGGCGGCTTTTTTCGACCCCGCGGACGAAGCCGATCGCCTCACCGTCGGCCAGCTCGACGACGCACTGCAAGCCTGGCTGGAAACTTGCAACAGCGCCGAATTTGCCGAAGCGGTGCCGCTGGCGGTGCTGCGCGAAGCCTGGCTCGGCGCGCTCGACGAGCCGACTCTCACCCACCAGTTCGTCTCCGGTGGCGTGACGTTCTGCAGCCTGATGCCGATGCGGGCGGTGCCGTTTCGCGTCGTCTGCCTGCTGGGGATGAACGACGGCGACTTCCCGCGCCAGGCGCACCAGGCCGATTTCGACCTGCTGACCTTGCCCGGCATGGCGCGCCCGGGCGACCGCTCGCGCCGCGATGACGACCGTTACCTGATGCTCGAGGCGGTGCTGTCGGCGCGCGAGAAGCTGTACGTCAGCTGGGTCGGGCGCAACGTGCGCGACAACAGCGAGCAGCCCGCTTCGGTGCTGGTGTCGCAGCTGCGCGATTACCTGGTGGCCGGCTGGGACCTCGACCTGAAAACCATGACCACCGAGCACCCGCTGCAGCCGTTCAGCCGCCGCTATTTCGAACAGGACGGGCTGGTGACGTATGCCGGCGAGTGGCGCGTCGCGCACGCCGGCGCGCCGGCGCTGGACGACAGCGTGCTGCCGCCGTTCGAGCTAGAAGACGGTTTCCGCCTGAAGCTGGGCGAACTGGCGAATTTTTTGCGCCAGCCGGCGCGCTATTTTTTCCGCCGCCGGCTCGGCGTCTGGTTCACTGACGCGGCGGCGCTGGGCCAGGACGAGGAGCCGTTTTCGTTCAATGCGCTTGAGCGCTACATGCTCGAAGACAGCCTGCTCGAGGACAGCCCGATTGACGGCAGCGGCGCCGGCGACGCGCACGGCGACGTGCGCGCCAGCTTGAGCGCGCGCGCCGCCAGGCTGGGGCGCGAAGGCGTGCTGCCGATCGGTCTGATCGGGCGCGAATGGCAACAGCAGCTGGTCGACGCCCTGGTGCCGGTGCGCACCGCATGGCTGACCGTGGGGGCGCGCTTTCCGACCCCGGCGCAAAAGCTGCCGATCAGCTTGCATTTCGAAGGCATCGAGCTCGACGACTGGATCGACAAGCTGCGCACCAACTGCGATGCCACCGCGTCGCTGGTGCAGATCTCGTCGAAGGTGCTGGACAAGAAAGGCGGGCCGCGCGGCGACAAGCTGATCGGCCCGTGGGTGCGCCAGCTGGCCGCCGCCGCGTGCGGCCACCAGGTCACCGGCATC
>Ga0326735_1000487_pt1 | contig 9964 bp, 11 predicted proteins | sample 37_GP2_1092_FD_207945 | JGI IMG/M metagenome (GOLD analysis project Ga0326735, IMG submission 207945) | Glacier ice microbial communities from Ngari, Tibet, China - 37_GP2_109.2 | ecosystem: Environmental > Aquatic > Freshwater > Ice > Glacier | place: China: Ngari, Tibet | collected 2018-07-31
CCTCGGGATTGAGCGCCAGTTCATGGCCCTTGCGGCTGGCGTAACTGGTGAACCAGCAAAAGCCCTCCTGGTTCACTTCCTTGATCAGCACGATGCGCGATGATGGCTTGCCATCGTCGCCGACAGTGGCCAGGCTCATTGCATTCGGTTCGGGGATTTCTGCGATGCGCGCTTCCTCTAACCATTTGGCGAACTGCGCTATGGGATCGGCCAGCACATCGTGCTCGTCCAGGCTTTCGCGGCTATATTCCCTGCGCAGATCGGCGAGCGACATGGTTTTCCTCTACTCTATTTTTTCCCGCGACTTGCGCCAGGCGATCGGCACGCCGACCGCGATCAGTGCGCCCATGGCCCAGAATACCGGAAATAAACCAAGGGTGGCGCCAGCTGCGCCAAACGCCAGCGGCAACACGACCTGCGAGGCATTGCCGATGGTGATGCGCACGCCGACTGCTTCACCGGCGCGGCCAGGCGGCGCATTTTGGTGCAGCAACGACAGCACATTCGGCTGTGAAGCGCCGAGCGCCAGCCCGAGCGCGACCGTCACCAGCAGCAGCGAAAGCGTGGTGGTCATGAACGGAAACACCAGGTAACAGAGGGTCGAGAAGCCCAGCGAGGCGGTCAGGATCTGCCACTCGCTGAAATGGCGCGCGATCCACTGCATGCCCAACCGCACGGTGAAGGTCGCGGCTGAAAACGCGCCGAGGATCAGGCCGATCGATGACGCGGACAGACCCATGCGCGTGCCGTGGATCGGCATCACGAACATGAACAGGTCCCAGGCCGAAGCCAGGCAGATGCCGACCACGTACACGCGCAGCAGTTCGCGGTTACGCAGCAATTCGAGGATGCTGCCTTTTTGGCTACTATCCTTGACTGGCTCGATGTGTTGCGTGTGCAGTCCGCTGAGCTTCTTCGACATCTGCATGACCATGGATACCAGCACAAAGCCGGTCAGCACCGCAAATGAAATGCCGTGCCGCGCATGATCGATCAGGTAACCTGCGACGACAGGTCCAACGAAACTCGAGGCCGAATAGCCCATGCCCAGCCAGCTGAAATGCTTGGCCCTGGTCGCGGCCGTGCTGAACGCGCCGACGGCATGCTGGACCGGAATGTGAACCGCCAGAAAACCCGAGCCGATCAACAGCACCGAAAAATACAGCACCGGCAATCCGTCTACCAGGCTCGGAATCACGCATCCGGTAGCCATCACGATCGTACCGATGCGTATCGGTCGTTGCATGCCGACGCGGTCGACCCAACGGCCGATCGGCACGGCAAAGATCATCGGAAACAAGGCAAACAGGGCGATCAGGATACCGATCGTGAAGGTCGACGCGTGCAGCGACAGTGCATACAGCGAGGTGGTGATGCGCGCGCCGACCAGCGCGACATGGGCCACGAGGGATGCCAGGACCAGCTGCAGCATGGGAGAAATTGGTCGCACTAGCAACAAACCAGGTTAGAGGAGCATCAATTGCGGATTTCTCTTGCAAGCTCGTCGAAGACGTCGTTGAAGAAAATTCCTGCACTTTCATGGAAGAAATCCATTGTAGAGGAAAACTTCTGTGGTTGCCCTCCGTTAAAATACCGAAATGAACCCAATACCCCTGCAATCCGCCATTCCGCTCGCCGTTTCAGGCGCGCCCCAAATCGATTTCGCGCGCCGCTTTGGTGGCGTTGGCCGCCTGTATGGCGAGGCGGCGCTGACGCGCTTCCAGGCGGCGCACGTATGCGTGATCGGCGTCGGCGGCGTCGGTTCGTGGATCGTCGAGGCGCTGGCGCGCAGCGCGATCGGCCATCTCACGCTGATCGATCTGGATAACCTGGCTGAGTCGAATATCAATCGGCAAATCCATGCCTTGACCGATACGCTCGGCATGGCCAAGGTGAGCGCGCTGCACCAGCGCATCCTGCAGATCAATCCGTTTTGCCGGGTCACCGAAATTGAAGATTTCATCACGGTCGAGAATGTCGCGCAGCTGGTCGGCGCCGGCCACTTTGATTACGTGATCGATGCGATCGATGATGTGCGCGCCAAGACTGCATTGATTGCGCACTGCCGCAGCAGCGGCATTCCGCTGGTGACGATAGGCGGCGCCGGCGGCCAGATCGATCCGACCAAAATCGAGATCCGCGATCTGTGCCGCACCGAGCAGGAACCGCTGCTGGCCAAGGTGCGCAAACGCCTGCGCGCGCTGCACGGCTTTCCGCGCGGGACCAAGAACAAATTTAATATCGATGCGGTGTTTTCGACCGAGCATTTGCGCCAGCCCGAGGGTGCGGAAGCGTGTGAGATCGGTGACGATCAGGGCACCCGTGAAGAAGGATCGGCGCTTGGCGTGGCGCTGCCCGGGACGCCCGTCACTGCAACGCCCGCCACTGCAATGCCCTCCATAGCCATGCCCTCCGTAGCCGCGCCCTCCGTAGCGACGTCCGGCGTAGCCACGCCCGGCGTCACCGGCCTTAACTGCGCCGGCTTTGGCTCCGCCATGGTGGTCACCGCCAGCTTCGGCCTGGTCGCAGCCGGGCATGTCCTGAACAAGCTGGCGCTGCAAGCGACGAAGGCCGCGCTGGCCGAGGCGAGCGTGGCCAGCGAGCCTGCATCATGACTTTCCGTACACCTCGTTCAGCTGCTGGGTAACCCGCACAAAGGTAGTTCGCTTGGTCAGTTCCTTGAGCTTGTGCGCGCCGACGTAAGTGCAAGCCGAGCGCACGCCGCCCAGTATTTCTTCAACCGTGCCGGTCACCGGCCCGCGGTAGGGCACCAGCACTTCCTTGCCCTCGGCTGCCCGATAGCGCGCCACGCCCCCGGCATATTTTTCCATCGCCGCACGGCTGCTCATGCCATAGAACCCCTGGTATTTCTGGCCGTCGCGCTCGATCACCTCGCCGGCGCATTCGTCGTGGCCCGACAGCATCCCGCCCAGCATGATGAAGTCAGCGCCCGCGCCAAACGCCTTGGCCAGATCGCCTGGCACGACGCAGCCGCCGTCGGCGCAGATCTGCCCGCCCAGGCCATGCGCCGCGTCTGCGCATTCGATCACGGCCGATAGCTGCGGATAGCCGACGCCGGTCATCTTGCGCGTGGTGCACACCGAGCCCGGGCCGATGCCGACCTTGACGATGTCAGCGCCGGCCAGGATCAGTTCTTCGGTGATATCGCCTGTAACCACGTTGCCGGCCATGATAGTGATCTGCGGATGCGCCGCGCGCACGGTCTTGACGAAATTGATGAAGCCTTCGGTATAGCCATTCGCGACGTCGATGCAGACGTAGTCGATCGCGTCTGCCGCGCGTGCCATGACCGCCGTGAATTTATCGAAATCCGACTTACCTATGCCCATCGAGTAAAACACTGCGGGCGACTTACCCGGCGCCTGTTTCCGGGCGTTGAAAAATTCCACCAGTGCGTCTTCCTGATAATGCTTGTGCAAGGCTGCGGAGAGCTGCAAGGCGCCCAGCGCGTCGGCCATTTCAAAGGTGCCTGTGCTATCCATGTTGGCTGCGATGATGGGAATGCCGCGATATTTTTTGCGCGAATTGTGGAAGATGAATTCACGGCTGATGTCGACGTCCGAGCGCGAGGTGAGGGTGGAGCGTTTGGGGCGGATCAGGACGTCCTTGAAATCCAGTTTGACTGATTCTTCGATGTGCATGATGGCCTCGGATTGGAAGGCGCGAAAGTGCCCGCCTCTTCGTGGCGAGCATACCGCCGTCTTTCATCGCCGGCAATCCCGGCGGCCGGCGTACCGGCGGCCGGCGTACCGGCGGCCGGCGTCCCTGCGACCGGCGCTCCGGTGGTCAGCGCTCTGGCACCAGCGCTCCGGTGGTCAGCGCTCTGGCGACCAGCGCTCTGGCACCAGCGCTGCGGCGACCGGCGGGTCTGCTTAACCGCCGAAGTAAATATTGGCGGGATCGTTGTAGGGATTGCCGGGTGAAACGGTGCCCGATGCGCCAGATCCACTCGTGCCGCTGGCGCCGCTGCTGTCGCCCATGCCCATGCCCGAGCAGGCGCTCAGGCTGGCGATGACCAGAATTATTGCAATGCTTTTCATGTGAATTCTCCTTCAGTCAGGATTCGATGCTGTCCGCGCTGCGGTGCAGCGTCCATTCACTATATGCGGCGGCATCACGGGCATCCAGCCGCTCGGGGAGTAAGCATTGTGGAATTGATGCGCATCAATCTACGTACTAATACCGGCTGCGCTTCGCAAAAGCGGCAGAACGATATTGATGAAACCTGCTCAGTAATGTCCCGTACGGCATGTGCCTCGGAAATATGATGGTCCGGTTTGAAGAATTGGCGTATCCGCAGCCTCACGCGCCCGAGCCCTGGAAAAATGCACTGCCGCGCGGTCAGGACTGCACCCCGAGAAGCATAGGCTTTTAAACCATCGTCCTACCGGCTGAGCGGAGCAAGGTCAGGCGGCTTCGCGCCCGCAACACGGCGAAGCTGGAAAGCCTGGATGAGGCCGGGGGGATCCAGGACAGTGGAGGTGGTGATTACCGAAACGATGAACACCGAATGCAGCACCTGATTGAAATCCAGTGAATTAAAGCCGCGCCGCATACCCAGCCAGCCGAAATTTGGATCAAAGATTCCGCGCGGCGTCGTGATCTTGCCGTTTTCCGTATTGAATTCAACGACTATCGCATGTCCGCCGCGCTGCGACTTGGTAAGCACCAGAAAAGAGGCAGGTTTTCGACCGGTGCACCGGCAGATGTTCCGATCAGTGTCCGGTTCATCGCTGCGAACAAATGCCCGCCTATTGCAGGTTCTTCGGTATCTTCGTCCCTGCCTGACCTGGCCCGTAAATATTGCGAATGCTCATCCATTCTAGGAATCGAAAAAACTGACTTCACTCCGCTGGCGGTCTGCACCTGAACTTCAGAACTCTTCTGGGGGTACAGCATGTCGACCGGAAGCGCTGGCGTTTCTGGCGAATTTTGTGATATGACGCTCATCCGGGCCTTCATACGCGGTCTGTTCCGATCGATTTCGAAATGGCCGACCTGCGCCAGGATTGAGCACTTGTCGACCATGGGACCGGATTTTTTTTCTGGATTAAAGCGTGGCAGTGGACCTGCATCGGGAAGACTGATGTCCTCCAAAAATTGATAATCCTGGGATGGATAGGCGCAGAAATGCTGGCGTGAATAGAATGTGTTGAGCGGGGGTTGATTGGCCTTTCTGAATGCCACGACTGCATCCTGGAGCGCGACAAACTTCTTTGAGTTTTCGCGAAAGCTGGCGAAGCTCTGCCGCACCCCGTAACCCATACAACGGTAGCGCATGAAGGCGCTAGAAAGCGCCAGGCAGATACCGTTACCGGCACCGGCACCGGGCACGGCACTTTGGCTGAATATAAAGTGCGGGTCCACATAAGTGCCTGGGTGCGGCAGGATGAGCGGGCCCTTCCCTTGCAGCATATCAAAGGTCGGGGTTTGCCTCTTGTGAATGCTCATCAGCGATTCATTCGGGTGGAGTGCATGCGCGCGCCGGTATTCTTCATCGCTGGCTTGCAGGGTCTTCGCATAGTCGATTGCGAAGTCATCCACGACTTGCAGATGCTGCGATTTGAATTTCGGATGGGGTGGCGGCACCGGCAGGGCACCGGATCGCGGACCGAAGCGCGGACTGCTTGATGATGACAATGAAGAAGCAGGCGACAAGGGCCGCGCAATGCCAGCTGGCGGCGTGGCAGGCTGAGGCTGAGGGAGATTGCCTGTCCTAAAATCGTCCGCGGTCGGAGGAGGCGATGCATCGCCGAAACCGTTTTTCTTCGTTATCCGTTCAGCCTCACGGCGATGGACATTGGGAGTTCCATTGCGGATCGTTTTTGCTCGCGGTATTTATTTGCCGCGCGCTTCGTCTTATTAAACCGGTATTCGTTGTCGCCAGATTGCTACGTTTGCGCTTTAAATTTTTGTTTTACCTCGAAGTTTTTCAATTCTGGTATTTCATTTCCAAATACCGGCCCTCAGAATGAACTCGCACATAGACGGAGGCGGAGATGGAAAAAGAAGACGCTATAGCGGTGATGAGTCATTTGGCAGGGAAACTGGAAGACGTCCTGGCGATTGAAGATGTCGTTTCTGCATTTGCTGAATTCCTCGTGCATATTCGCACCAGTGTTTCAGAGGAGGACTTTGCTTTCCTGGCCACTATTGGCGCCATGATTTATTCCAAAGGCTGGCGCGAGTATGATTCCTGCGTCGAAGCCGATCGGTTGATTGAGCGATTGCGCGCCTGATTGTTGCTTGCTCCTGCTCGAATAAATTCCCTTGCCGCAATTCGTGTCGCCGATAAGTTCGGAATGATGCGATTTTGTGCGCCTAATTAATTCCCGGGCATTTCCGACTAAGTCTGGCCCGGGCGGCCCGTGTCGCATTCATATGAAGACGGCATTGATGTGCTGGCTTAGTTATCAAAGTGGCATTATTCTTGCGTCATGAACTGTTATACCGACAATTCATTTCCCGGAGCCTGCCATGTCTTTCCTTGCCGCTGTTGCCCAACGTCTTAGCTTCAAGTCCCTTACTATTTCTTGTCGTGCCCGCCGTACCTCCCGGCATGCAGCGCTGCTGCTGGCCGGGCTGTTCATCGCTTATTTCTCGATCGCCGCACCGGCCCCGGCGCCAGCCAAGGCAACGGCCAGCGGCGACAGCGCTTCCATTCCACAAATTGTCATTATCGGCAAACGCATGACGCCGGAACAAAAACGTCTGTCGCTCGAAGCCGAGCAGCGCGTTGAAGAAGCCTCCGCCGAGTCGCGTGTGCAGGCGCAGGTAGTGCGCAAGCGGTAGAATCCGCTTTCATTCTTTCAGATCGGGAAAAACCATGACACTACCCCTGCACACCGCCTCCGTCGCCGTCTTCCGGCAAATGCTCGGCGGCCTGAATGACGTGCTCGCCAAAGCTGCAACCCACGCGGCAGACCAGAACTTCGAGCCGACGGTGCTGCTGCAGACGCGCCTCTTTCCGAACATGTTCCCGCTGGTTCGCCAGGTACAAATTGCCTGCGACTTCGCGCGCAGCGTATCAGCCCGACTGTCCGGCCAGGCGGTGCCGGCCAATGACGACAAGGAAGCCAGCATCGAGGAATTGCAGGCGCTGATTGCCCGGACGTTAGGATTCCTGAACAGTGTCACGCCGGAGCAGTTGAGCGGCGGCGAGGAGCGCAGCATTGTCCTGCGTCCCGGCACGCCAAAGGAAAAAACCATGAGTGGACAGGCCTACCTGTTGAATTACGGTCTGCCGCAGTTCTTCTTTCATGTGACGACCGCTTATGCCCTGCTGCGTCATAACGGTGTGGCAGTGGGCAAGCGCGATTTCATGGGCGCGTATTGATTTTCGGGCTGGCCCGGTAAGGTCCCGAGCCGGCGCGGATTCAATCCATCAGTTCACTTTCAACAGCTCGACATCGAATATCAGGGGCGCATTCGGCGGAATTACACCGCCGCCTGCGCCCTTGCTGCCATAGGCCATCGCAGCCGGAATGATCAACGTGCGTTTGCCGCCGACCTTCATGCCTGCCACGCCTTCATCCCAGCCCTTGATCACGCGCCCGCCACCGAGTGGAAAGCTGAACGGCGATTTGCCGACCGAGCTGTCGAACTGTTTGCCGTGTAAATCGACGGCGGCCGGATCGACCAGCCAGCCGGTGTAATTGACTACCACTGTGCGGCCGGCGACGGCTTCGGCTCCGGCGCCGGTGACTGTGTCGCGCTTGATCAGGGTTTGCACGGGGTGGGTTAACGGCGCTGTGGCGGCCGACGCAGCGACGCCCGCGGCATCAGCCGCAAATGCCAGCGGAGAAATGGCTGTCGCCAGCAGCAGCGCCGCAAAGGTTTTACGCATCATGGAGTTCACTCTTTCATCAGGGGTTTTGGTCGCTGCATCTTAAGCTAATTCTGCGCGCGTCGTCTGCGCCGGGCCAAGGCGCGGCGGCAGGGTTTTCTGTATGGCAGTTGAGGAATCCGCGATAATGACGGCCTGCCGCAGGGCGGGCGCGCCACACCGGCGAACCCGCCCGGGCCTTGCCCGCATCCTGGAGACTAATCGATGGCAAAACTGTATTTCCGGTATTCGGCAATGAATGCGGGCAAGTCCACCGCCCTGATCCAGGTGGCGCATAACTACGAAGAAAATCACAAGACTGTGCGCCTCTACACTGCGCGCGTGGACGACCGTTATGGCCTTGGCCACGTTACGTCGCGCCTTGGCCCACAGCGCGATGCGCTACCCTTCGACGCCGACCTCGACTTCCTCGATGACCACCGCGACAGGGCGCCGGTGGCCTGCATCCTGATCGACGAAGCCCAGTTCCTGACGACCGCACAGGTGCAGCAGCTGCATCAATTGGCCCAGAGCGGCGGCGTGCCCATCATCTGTTATGGCCTGCGCTCGGATTTCAAGGGCGAGCCGTTTCCCGGCTCGGCTTATTTGTTGACACTGGCCGAAGAAATCGAGGAATTGAAGACCATCTGCAGCTGCGGCAAGAAGGCCACCATGAACATGCGGGTGGATGCCAACGGCGCGATGGTGATCGACGGCGCGCAGGTGGAAATCGGCGGCAATGACCGTTATCGGCAGGTCTGCGGTCGCTGCTTCTACCGCATACGCGACGCGCTGCCGGGCTGATGGCATGGAGCGGCCGCGCCTCGCTGCGGCACAGGAATGTCGCCTGATGTCTATCGGTGCGGGTACTGGCGAGGGTGGCGGTGCAGAGGCCAGGCGTGGTGATCGGCTGCCGGGTGGTTTCGATGACCGGCAGCGTGTTTGACGGATCGATAAATTTCCGGAGCCGGTGCCGGACTAAATACCCACTCACAAAATACCCTGAGTGGGTACTTGGAGTTAGTGTTCTGCTGTCAGGTCTTGTTACCGTGATTTGATCGAAGATCAATCCATACCGGGAATCGATCGAACGAAGCCAGAAATATCCGCCCGCCTCAGCTTCGCTTTGTGGCTGCGCGAGTGGCCGACAGCCGCGCATACAGGCGCGTCAACAGCACCGCCGCCACGGTCAGTCCGATCACCAGCGAAATCCAGAAACCCTGCGCCTCCATCGGCCGCGCCGGCGACCAGGGGAACCATTGCGGCGCCAATCCCAGCACCAGCCCGAGCGGAATCGCGATCAGCCAGAAGGCGATCATGTGGATCACCATCGGCGTGCGCGTGACCTTGTAGCCGCGCAGCGCGCTCGAGGCGGCGACCTGGGTCGAGTCGGACATTTGAAACAGCGCGGCGAACAGCAGTAGCTCGGCGGTCAGCGCCTGCACTGCAGGGTCGCTGGTGTAAGCGGCGGCGATCTGATGGCGGAACAGGCAGATGAACAGCGCCGACAGCAATGCAAAGCAGAGCGAGACGCCGATGCCGACCCAGCCGACGAAGCGTGCACGCACGGGATCGCCTTCGCCGAGCGCCTGGCCAACGCGCGCGATCAGCGCAATACCGAGGCCCATCGGCACCATGAACACGACCGACGCAAAATTTAGCGCAATCTGGTGCGCCGCCGTGGGCACCACGCCGAAGCGTGCCACCAGCAGGCCGACCGAGGCGAAGGCGCTGACCTCGGCGAAGTAAGTGACGCCGATCGGCAGTCCCATCTTCAGCATCGAGCGAATTTCCGGCCAGTGCGGCCATTCCCAGTGTGTGAACGGCGCCGTGGCGCGGTAGGCGGGCGCGATGTAGATCCACACGATCATCGCGACCAGCATCAGCCACAGGCCGATCGCCGTCGATACCGCGCAGCCGACTGCGCCCAGCTGGGGCAGTCCGGCATACCCGTAAATCAGCAGCCAGTTTCCAACGATATTAAAGGCCAGTCCGGCCAGCGAGATCAGCATGATCGGCTTGGTTTGATTGATACTCGCGCTATATCCCTGCAGACCGCGAAACATCGCCAGCGCCGGCAAGCCAAAGCTGATTGCATGCACGAACTGCGTGGCTTTG
>Ga0326735_1000488_pt1 | contig 9960 bp, 5 predicted proteins | sample 37_GP2_1092_FD_207945 | JGI IMG/M metagenome (GOLD analysis project Ga0326735, IMG submission 207945) | Glacier ice microbial communities from Ngari, Tibet, China - 37_GP2_109.2 | ecosystem: Environmental > Aquatic > Freshwater > Ice > Glacier | place: China: Ngari, Tibet | collected 2018-07-31
CTGCAAGTCAAATTCGTAAGAACAAAGGCGTTAAGGGCGGCTTTCAAACAAGAGGTATTATTGAAGCATTATGGAAACCACCTGAAACAAGCGATGTAAAAGCTGAAGACAAACAACTTAGTTCAACCGAACAGTCAATTGTTGATGGTATCGAAAACAAATCTCGCTACCCAGGCTATGAAACATTAATTCGTGTCGTAGCTTCATCAAACACAGCCGGCCGTTCACAGGCCCTTATGAATAATGTAGTGTCGGCTTTTTCATTGTTCGACTCACCAACAAATAATGGTTTCAAGTTTGCCGTTGCTAAGAATATGGAAGAATTCGTTACAGCTTATATTTTCCGTTTCTTCCCGCAAGGCGTAAACCAGAACATCTTGAATACTGTCGAGTTAGCGACCGTGTTCCACCTACCCGACCAAAACAGTATTCCAACTTCACAGGTCCAGCGCCAAGCCACGAAGCAGGTTGATGGACCTACCGAACTTATGGACGAAGGTTTCTTGCTTGGGTACAACGAGTTCCGTGGTGTTAAGAAAGAAATTCGTCTTGGCCCAAAGGATCGACGTCGTCATACGTACATTATTGGACAGACCGGTACAGGTAAGTCGAAGCTTCTTGAGAACTTAGCGTACCAAGACATGATGGACGGCCGTGGCTTCGCCTTCATCGACCCGCACGGTGACTCAGTTGAGGAGCTTTTGGGAATGGTACCAAAAGAACGCGTCGAAGACGTGGTGTACTTCAGCCCAGGTGACATGGAAATGCCAATTGGTTTGAACTTATTTGAATTCGACAACCAAGACCAACGCGACTTCTTGATTCAAGAAACGATCGCTATGCTATATAAGTTATATGACCCAGGGCACACCGGTATTATTGGCCCTCGTTTCGAGTCGTGGTTCCGTAATGCCGCCCTTACGGTTATGGCCGACCCGGCCGGTTCATCTTTCTTAGATGTTCAACAAGTATTTATCGACCAAGCATTTGCTGATGAAAAGATTAAACACCTAACGTCGCCAATTGTTCTGGATTTCTGGAATAAAGAAATGGCCCAAACAAGCGAATCTGCTAAGGGTGAAATGCTTGGTTGGTTTGCCAGTAAGTTCGGCGCCTTTTTAGCTAACGACATGATGCGTAACATTATTGGCCAAACCAAGAGTGGCTTTAACTTGCGCGAAATTATGGATGGCAAGAAAATCCTTTTGGTGAACCTTTCAAAGGGTAAAGTAGGGGAGTTGAACTCGCAGCTGCTTGGTATGATTTTTGTGATGAAATTTAATGCCGCAGCTATGGGCCGTGCCGACATCCCTGAGAATGAACGTGAAGACTTTAGCCTTTATGTAGATGAGTTCCAAAACTTTGCCACTGAAAGCTTTGCAACCATTCTTTCTGAGGCTCGAAAGTACCGCTTAAGCCTTATTTTGGCAAACCAGTTTATGACCCAGTTAACTGACCAGATTCGCGAAGCGATTCTCGGTAACATAGGTACTGTTATTAGTGGCCGTATTGGTATTACTGACGCCGAGATTCTCGTAAAGAAGTTCTCACCAACCTTTGACGCCGAAGACCTTACCCGTATGCCAAACTACCAAACAATTGCATCAGTAATGATCCACGACGTGCCGTCGGCTGCATTTAGTATGTCGCTGTTGCCACCACTCGGCCAGCCAAATCCACAGCTAAAAGATGCACTAAAGAAATTATCAGCCACGAAGTTCGGTCAGCCCCGAGCTCAAGTTGAAAAAGACTTCTTTGCACGTATGGGTGCCGGTGATGCTGCTAAGAAAGCAAAAATGGAGGCTTTAAAGAAAGCACAAGAACAACGCATGGCAGCCTTCCAGAGCGGCAATAATGCTCAAACAGGTTCTGGAATGACTCCAGGTGTTCCAAGCGCTCCAGGGGCCTTAAATAGCCAACCAGTGGGTGCTCCAAAGCCAGCCGCTGCACCATCATTCCTTGACGACTGGATAGCGAAGCGCCAAGAAATTGCAAATGCCCCAATAGCGCAACCTGTACCACAGTATGCGCCTATGCCAGTGCCAGCTCAGCCGGCACCAGCTGCGCCAGTGTCAGCCCCAACACTTCAACCCCCTAAAGATAACAACATGCACATTAACCGTTCTCAACAACAACCTATGCAGCCAATACGCCAACAGCAGCAGCCAACTAAAAAGCCGGTCCAACAGGTTAAACCTACTGAACCGACTCAACCTGTCGCGCCTGGTATTGCTACTGAACCTGAAAAGCTTCATGTTCGTGATATGGCTGCGAATTCTGGTGATGATGGCGTCTCCATCAAGCTACGATAGTTAACTAAGCTTTTTTGCCGGTGATCATAACCCGGAAGAAGTCATACAGCACACCGAACACCCATCCTACGATGAAGGCACCGATGGTTTCGAAACCAGATAGTACGTAGCCGTAGTGCTTAGCTGTAAGGTACACAGCTAATACTGCAAAGAAGGCAACCACGGCACCAGCTAAGACAGCGTTAGGCCGTGCGATGGTTCCACCTACAACTTCACTGGCCTTCTCGACTGCAGGGTTGTGGATGAGCTTACTGAAACCACGTTGCACAGGGGGGAGCTCTTCTTGAAGCTTCTTCATGTGACGGTCGTAACTTACTTTTCTCTCTTTTTTGCTGACCACACCGTGGCGGCGAGTGCTGGCAGCGCCAGATTCTTTCTTTTTCTTCTCAGCACTGCCTTTTTCGACACTGATAGCTTCTTTAAGGGCTTCAATTTTAGCCTTCTCGACAGCTTGTTCGCCGTTTTCAACCTTGGCCTTTTCAGCACCTCGTTCGAGGGCTGACTCTACTTTAGAGTAGGCTTCTAATTGCTCTGGAGACAATTCCTTTTTCTCTGGTGAATTCTCGGGTGACTGGGGCAGTTGTTCGCTCATTAAATGGTTCCTCCGTTAAGGTCGCGACGAATCAAGCGAACCTCTGTTGATAGTTGTTTTGAACGGAAGTAGAAGAATGTGGCAATCGACAGAACAATTCCGGCGAAGATCATATTTTCAGTTGGTCCGGTTTTTGGTAGTTCTGGGACAATTTGTTCGATAACTTTAGGGGCAGGGCAGTTGACGTCAATGATGACATCAGTACCAAAGACGTTTTCAATACGACAGTCGTATGAACTTGGGTCGCTTCGGCCAGCTGGGGTAGCTGGAATTTCTGCCAAGATTTGGATAGTGAAGGTACGAATTTCTTTTGCACCAGCCGCTAGGTTGACTGAAGGCCAAGCGAGTGTGCGAGTTGAAGCTTTATATGTACCACCACCGTTATCGGTAAGCTTTGAATACTCAAGGGTGTCGCCAATCATATCTTCGAAAGTAACCACCTTAGGTGAGCCACCTTTATTCTCGGCGGTCAGCGTAAAGACAATTTGGTCTTTTGTATTTGCTGTTTCCGAGCTGGCATCAATATTACCTTGTGATATATTTTGAGCTGTTTTTGATAGCACAATGTGTGGAGGCGGGAGTGTACAGCCAACCGGAACCGTGACGGTACTGTCGGTAAAGCTGTTAACTAACTTACAATCTTCTTTAGTTGTTTCAAGGCTGCTATTCATTTGTACAGTGAAGCTTTTAGTTACCGTTGCGCCTGCAGCCACTGGTACGCTTTTCCATGAAAGCACTTTTGTTGCAGTGTTTAAGGTACCGCCACCGGTATCGACAAGTTTAGAAAAGTTTAATGTATCGGCGATATTGTCGTTAAAATCAATACTTGTAGTTGTTTCGCCTGAGTTCGTTGCTGTTAACTTGAAAGTAAGTTTGTCGTTTACCTTTGCAGTTGTTTTAGTAGCGTCAATATTTCCCTGAGTAGTGTTAACTGATGATTTCTTGTACGTCAATTTAGCCGCAGTGGGAGGTGTAGGTGGCGGTGCTGGTGCTGGTGGTGCGCTAGGGTAAATATCGGTCACAAGGTTACCGCACACTTGCATAATAGCAAACCAACCGATTTTGTTTGAGTACCCAACATATCCATAAATCTCACTATTTACAGGATTATTCATCTTGAGAGGTCGCCCGTAAAGAGTAGTAACCTGTGCACCAGCGCTATTAGTAATTGGGACGGCTGTGGCGCCGGCGCGGTTCTCATAACCCCAGGTTATTTTATTATTAACGGTAAAGTGGGTAAACTGCGCTGTTACAATTTCATTACGAGAGATACCAAAGTAGTCCATAGTATCTTTTAAGTTTCGTTCGTTGCGGTCGTAGGGGCCGACGAAGGTATTGAGCGAACGAGACGAGCCAAACCCGAGGCCGCCTGGAATCATATCATTTGCATTAGCTGCATTCGCTGCCTGTGGTGCTTGAAAAACAACCAAGCTTTGTACGACCAAAGCGAGAGCAACGAAAACAAGGCCGAGACGGCGAGTTGTTTGCTCTTTTTTAAGGCGTTTTGCATAAAAACTGAGCTGACCGACTAGGGCAGGACTAAATGAAAGTTGTGAGACTATTTTTTTGAACATATTTTTTATTTTTTTGTGTTATTAGTGAACCTCTTGCTTTAAAGATTAGCATAAGAAATATGTTCAGCGCAAGAACCTTGAGTGAATAAGTTTTTTTCTGTATAATAGGTGCATATAGCACGGCCGGTGGGCGGACGACGATTATAATTGATAGTCCTACATTTATAGGGGAGAAGGTATTTAAAGTGGCTCAAAAAATAGACAAAACATACGATGGCTCTCAAATTCAAGTTCTTGAGGGTCTAGAACCAGTTCGTAAGCGTCCAGGTATGTACATTGGTAGCACCGGTTTCGACGGTGTTCATCACCTTATTAAAGAAATTGCCGATAACTCTATCGACGAAGCGATTGCTGGCTATGCCACAAAAGTTGAAGTTGTTATTCTTGCTGACGGCGGTATGCGCATTAGCGATAACGGCCGCGGTATTCCTGTCGATAAACACCCGAAAACGGGCCTTTCTACGTTGGAAACCGTTTTAACCGTTCTGCACGCCGGTGGTAAATTCGGCGGCGGTGGTTATAAGGTATCATCTGGTCTTCACGGTGTAGGTTCGAGTGTTGTAAATGCACTCTCTACTCTTATGATTGCTGAAGTGGTTCAGAATAACCAGTTATACCGTATCGAGTTCGAACGCGGTGGCACAAAGGTTCCATTCAAGAAAGTTGGTAAAGTTGACCGTCAAAACGGTACAACCATTACTTTCTATCCAGACGAAACTATCTTTAAAGAAACCGTTACTTTTGATTACAAATGGGTTGTCGACTATCTTCGTCACCAAGCCTACCTTACAAAGGGCGTATACGTATCTGTTGCAGATGAACGCACCGGCGACCGCCAAGCTTTCTACTTTGAAGGTGGTATCCAAAGTTACGTAAAACACCTCAATATTGGTAAAGATGTTGTCACCGATAGTATATTTTATGTTGAAAAACTGGTTGAAGACACAATGGTTGAAGTTGCGATTCAATATAACGAAACGTACGTCGAGCTAGTAAAGCCATTCGCCAACAACGTCTTGACCCCAGACGGCGGTACTCACTTAATTGGTTTCCGCGCAGCCATGACTCGTACAATTAACGAATATGCTCGTAAGGCTAGTCTTCTAAAAGAAAAAGAAGAAAACCTAAGTGGTGATGATGTCCGCGAAGGCTTAACTGCCATTATTTTGGTAAAAATGCCCGATCCTCAATTCGAAGGTCAAACTAAAAACAAACTAGGTAACCCTGAGGTTCGTCGTTACGTTGAACAAGTCATGAACGAGTATTTCTCGTATTACCTCGATGAAAACCCAGCCGTTGCTAAAAAGATTGTCGGTAAGGCACTTCTTGCAGCCCGTGCTCGTAAAGCAGCCCGTGCCGCGCGCGATAACGTTATCCGCAAAGGCGCTTTGGACGGCATGAGCCTTCCGGGCAAGTTGTCTGATTGTTCAAGCAAAGACCCTACCGAGTCTGAAATCTACATCGTAGAGGGTGACTCTGCGGGTGGTTCAGCAAAAACCGGCCGAGATAGCCGTACGCAAGCAATTTTACCACTCCGTGGTAAGGTGCTAAACGTCGAACGTGCTCGCCTTGACCGTATGCTTGGTAATAATGAAATTGTCAGTATGATTAAAGCCTTTGGTGTTGGTATTGGTGACCAATTCGACATTAGTGGCCTTCGTTATCACCGAATTGTCATCATGACCGACGCCGATGTCGACGGTAGCCACATCTCGACATTGCTTTTGACCTTCTTGTTCCGTTATATGCGTGAAGTGATTGACGGGGGGCATGTGTATCTTGCCAAGCCGCCACTGTTCTTGCTTCGCCAGGGTACAAAAAAGACATACGCCTACAGTGACGAAGAGCGTGATGAGCTCATTCAAACTATGATCTCTGATCGCCGCGAAAAGGGTATTAATATCGACCCAGAAGCTGAAATCAACAAACAAGCTGGTATTACCTTGATGCAACGCTACAAGGGTCTTGGTGAAATGGACGCCGAGCAGCTATGGGAAACAACTATGAATCCTGAAAACCGTGTACTTATTCAAGTAAACGTACAGGATGCCGAAAAAAGCGACGCTATATTTACAAAGTTAATGGGTGATCAAGTTGATCTTCGTAAGAGCTTTATTCAAAGCCGCGCGAAATCACTTAATATTGCCGACTTGGATGTTTAATTATGAATGATGAACCAATAAACCCTATCGAACCGACTGAAGATAACGCCTTTGTCGATGGTAACAACCAGATTCTAGAAGATGCTGAAATTGTTGAAGTGCCACAAACGCACTCTCGCACTGTTGAAAAACTAACGGTTGAAAACGTCATGGAAGACAGCTTCCTTAAGTATTCAATGAGCGTGATTGTCGACCGCGCCTTACCTGACGTCCGTGATGGTATGAAACCTGTACACCGTCGTATTCTTTACTCAATGGGTGAACAAAACCTCCGTCCAGGCGGTCGTTTCCTAAAGAGCGCGCGTATTGTTGGTGACGTAATGGGTAAGTATCACCCTCATGGTGACTCATCTATCTACATGGCCATGGTTCGTTTAGCTCAAGATTGGGTTATGCGTTACCCGCTTGTAAATGGGCAAGGTAACTATGGTTCGATGGACGGAGATCCACCAGCTGCAAGCCGTTATACAGAAGCTCGTTTGGGCCGTGCTGGTAACGAGTTGCTTGATGACCTGGACAAAGATACGGTTGAATTCCGTGATAATTACGATGGTAGCGAGCAAGAGCCAACTGTTCTTCCGGCTCGTCTTCCAAACTTGCTGTTGAATGGGCAAGTCGGTATTGCTGTGGGTATGGCAACCAGCATTCCGCCACACAATATGGGTGAATTGATTGACGCAACAATCCATCTTATCGACAACCCAGACGCAGTTGTCGACGACCTTCTAAAGTTCGTTAAAGGTCCCGATTTCCCAACCGGAGCAATCGTATATGGTGGCGCTCCAATGCGACAAGCCTACCAAACTGGTAGGGGAAGTGTTGTAATTCGTGCAGTTACTAACATCGAAGAAACCAAAAAAGGCCGTAGTCAAATCATCATTACAGAGATGCCATATGGTGTAAATAAAGCAACGCTTATTGAGAAAATTGCCGAACTCCACAAAGATAAGAAAATTATCATTAGCGACCTTCGCGACGAAAGTGCTCGTGGAAAAGTACGTGTTGTTATTGAACTTCGCAAAGATTCTTATCCAAAGAAGGTTCTTAACCAGTTGTTTAAGATGACCGCTATGCAAACAGCCTTCCACTACAACATGTTGGCGCTTATTAATGGTATTCAGCCACGCATTTTGAGCTTGCTCGAAATCTTGCAAGAATTCATTAAGCACCGCCAAGTAGTAATTCGTCGCCGCACCGAGTTTGAACTCAAGGCAGCAAAAGCTCGTGCGCACATTTTAGAGGGTTACAAAATCGCCCTGGACCACATTGATGAAGTAATTAAGCTCATTCGTGCCAGTAAAACCAGCGAAGAAGCCCAACTTGGCTTGATTGCTACGTTTGGATTGAGTGAAATTCAGGCTCAAGCTATTCTTGCCATGCAACTTCGCCGTCTTACCGGCCTAGAGCGCGACAAAATCGAGCAAGAACTTGCTGAGCTTCTTAAGCTGATTGCTAAACTCGAGCAAATCCTTGGTGATGAGCAAGAAATTCTTCGTATCATTAAAGAAGAATTGCTTGAATCAAAGGAAAAGTTTGGCGACGACCGTCGTTCTCAAATTATTCCTCACGAAATGGGCAAGTTTAGCGATGAAGAACTCATCCCCGAAGAAGAGTCTGTTGTTCTGCTAACAACAGAGAACTATATTAAGCGGACACTTGTGAGTGAATACCGTCGCCAACACCGTGGTGGTAAGGGTAAACGGGGCATGACTACCAAAGAAGAAGATGTTATCGACCAGCTAATCCCGGCTAACACGCACGACTGGTTGTTCTTCTTTACAAACAAGGGCCGTGTATTCCGCCTTAAGGCTTATGAAGTACCAGCGGCAAGCTTAGCGGCTAAGGGTGTTGCTGCAGTTAACCTGTTGTCGTTGCAACCTGAAGAGAAAATTACATCAATAATCAAGCATGAAAAAGATGCGAGTGAAGATGGCTACCTGTTTATGGCAACTATCAAAGGTACTGTTAAGAAAACACCCCTTAAAGACTACTCGAACATTCGTACAAATGGCTTAATTGCCATTAAGCTCGATGATGGCGATGAACTTCGTTGGATCAAGCGCACTTCTGGTAAGGATGATGTTATTATCTCAACATCCGCTGGGCAAGCTATCCGATTTGCGGAAACTGACGCCCGTCCTATGGGCCGTGCCGCTCGCGGTGTACGCGGGGTTCGCCTCCGTCCAAACGATAAGGTAGTAGGTATGGATATTGTTGCCGAGAATGAAGGCAAGTTGCTTGTTATTAGCGAAAATGGCTACGGAAAAGTAACCAAGGCAGCCCAATTCCCATCTCACAAGCGTGGTGGTGTTGGTATTAAAGCAGCTATCGTAACAGCTAAGACTGGTCCAATTGTTGCTGTACGTTCACTTGAAATCGATACAGAAGAAATCCTTCTTATCTCTAACAGGGGTCAGGCGATCCGTGTTGGGCTAAAGGACATTCCTGTTATTGGCCGTACAACTCAAGGTGTTCGCATTATGCGCCTCAGCGAAGGTGACATCCTTTCATCATACGGTTTCGTACCAAAGCAACCTGAAGAGCTTGAAGAAGAAGTAGCAGCCGAAGAAACGAAAGAAGCGTAGGCTATGGAAACACTGTCACCATATATCATCGCAGGAATACTAGGGTGGCTTGTGTCGCAAACGGCAAAGTATGCGATTGCGAGTGTACGGGGGCGCGGTCTCGCACCGTATCGCCAACTGTACCTATCGGGTCGCATGCCAAGCGCCCACAGCGCAACCGTGGTGGCAGTGCTGGTCGTTATTGGCTACATAGACGGCGTACACTCGGGCCTGTTCGGTTTAGCGCTCGTATTCTCATCAGTAGTCATCTATGACGCTATGATGGTACGTCGCGCATCTGGTGAGCAAGGTGTAGCACTGACTGCCTTGCTTATGGAGCAAAAGAGTAAAGTGCCTTTACCGAGGGTAGCGATGGGGCACACCCCACTAGAGGTAGCGGTAGGAATATTGCTTGGTGTACTGGTGGGTATTGGCGTGTGTTTTTTGACGGTTTTATAAAATTCTACTTTTCCCCCTATTAAGGTGTTGACTAAGTAAGAAACTTCACATATAATTAGCCAAGTCGTAACGGCGTCGAAAGCTTGAAAAAGCCCAACATGCCTAAACTCAACGTGGAGTTGAAAAGACAAATGAACTTTGACAATTTAGTAGTGCAAATTTTTGTAATTATCTATTTATAGATAATTACTATCATCGTCAATTAATTTATGTAGAGTCTAGATGTTTGAAAATAGAACATTTTTATGGAGAGTTTGATCCTGGCTCAGGATGAATGCTGGCGGCGCGCCTAACACA
>Ga0326735_1000489_pt1 | contig 9953 bp, 2 predicted proteins | sample 37_GP2_1092_FD_207945 | JGI IMG/M metagenome (GOLD analysis project Ga0326735, IMG submission 207945) | Glacier ice microbial communities from Ngari, Tibet, China - 37_GP2_109.2 | ecosystem: Environmental > Aquatic > Freshwater > Ice > Glacier | place: China: Ngari, Tibet | collected 2018-07-31
ATCCGAGATGCTACAAGTGGCCAATGGCCTGTTCGCCGTCGCCATGGAAGATAAGTTCAATGACCTGCTCAATCAACAGGATCAATTCAAGCTGATGGTCAGTGAACAGGAAAAGACGCTGGATATCGCCAACAAGTTGCTGGGATCAACCAACTTCCTGGCTCCGATCGTTATTTTCGGGGAAAATCCACAACAATTCTATGAACGTTCAGTGCATTCCGGTAACATTGGGGTATTGAGCTTTGATGCACTGTCATCCTACGTTGACAACGCATTGACCCTGCCAAACATCATGCAAACTTTAGGAAAGTAATTATATGCCAGTATCTAATCCAAATATGTTCAATGACCTGGGCACCAACTGGGGAATGATGGACACAGGGGCGGCTGCACTTCCTCAACTAAATTCCATCAACATGACACAACCAAGCGGTAATACCTGGGGGGGTATGTTGGGCACGCAGAATGCTGACGGCACCACAACCCAAGGCTGGGGTGGTATGGCACTCGGTGCGGCGCAAAGCATCGGCAACATCTTCATGGGCATGAAGCAGTACGGCATGGCCAAAGACCAGCTGGCCCAGAGCAAGAAGCAGTTCGATCTGAACTTTGGTGCCCAGAAGAAGACGACCAATGCGGCGCTTGAAGACCGCCAGGCTGCACGGGTGGCAAGCAATCCTGGTGCATACCAGTCGGTGGGCGAGTACATGAAAAAGAACGGGATCTAATATGGCAGGCCCAATTACCTGGCAGAACGTAAACCAAGGTGATGCCAGCACTGCATGGCGTGCCATGGATTCCGCACAGAAGAGCTTCAACGGCTCCTTTGATGGATTGACTAACATCCTCAAAAGCCGTGAGTCGGTTGATGCCAGCAACGTGGTGGTACAAGGGAAGAACAACACCAACTCCTACCTGAACCAGGTCGCTGAACTGGGTAAGACCCCGGAGATGCTACAGAAGGCCATCACTGATGGTTCGCTGGATAAGCTACGTGCCAGCTTTGGTCCGAACATCGACCATAATGCAACCCGCGGCGCAGCTGAAACGATGCTGAATGATCGGTACGCCCAAGCCAAGGCAGGTATTGAATACGGCAACATGAGTGCTGACGCTCGTGATGCACAAGTACGTGATCAGATTTCTGGCTTGACGGCTCAAGGTAAGACCGGTGAAGCACAGGCACTGCTGGATAACCACCAGAACATGCGCAACAAGGCTGACCTGTACAAAGGCTTCGACGCACGTACACAAGAAGAACTGTTACGTAGTAGAGCCGGTGTAGCCCACGATCAATCGGTCAAGCAGTTTGGTTACAACCGGGAAAATCAGCTGCACGGTCAAAAAATTGCTGACGGTCAGCTGAATGTATCTCAAGGCCAATTGGGTGTGGCTCGACAGAATGCAAGCATCAATGCAGCAGGTGTCGACATTCAGCGTGATGAGATGAAAATGCGCCAGCAAGATCGTCTTAACGACAACGAGATAAAAGCTGTTGAAGGCTTGAGCAAGGCCGACTCCAACACTGCCGGCAGTGAAGCAGGGTCTGCCGCCTTGTTCAAAGACATCGAATCGACGTTCAAAGGAGATCCTAACGGTGCTTCCAATGCACGGGCAGCAATGGCTGAAGTCCTTGACAAGTACCCAGGTATCTCCACCGGAGCTGCCCGACTGGCGGTGCTGTCTCAAGATGGTAGCCGGTACCTTAAAAACGATTCTTGGGTACGCAACAACACAGTGGAACGTGCCGGCGTATTCCAAGGTACACCGGAAGAAACGCTGCGTGCACTGTCAGCAGATAGCCGACGCACTGCCGCAAGGGATCTGTACGATCGGGCACATAAAGCGGCAGTCAATGGTCCATACGGTGCTGGTGAAAATGCCACCCGTAAAGGGACCGATCGACTTGCAGCAGCTGCGGCCGAAGCCAAGGCTAAAGCGACTACTACTCCGGCAGCAACTGCACCACCTGTCACAGCTATGGCATCTGAAACGGCAAACACTATGGCGTTGAAGGGGCTTGAGCCGGCCATTACACAAACTGTAAAAGCAATTCAAGCAGCCGATGCAGCAGGTGACGTGAAAGAAGTCCAGCGCCTCTCTGCAATCATGGCCGAGCAGAATCAAGCACGAGCACGCGCAATGGGCTTGAAATAACCCAATGTCCTGGTAAGTAATAGGGGGTCAAGGCAACTTGACCCCCAGCAACTTGTATATAATGCAGGCATCCAATACAAATTTAGGAACACCATGAGCGATCCGCTGATCAACGCCGGCTACAACCCAAAACTGAGTGAAGACCGGATCAGTCAAAAGCTTGCGGTGCTCCATGCAGCTTCAGTTGCAAAGACCGCTCAGTTGGAAGCGGACCATCAAAATGCGTTAGCCTTGCGTGCTGCCGGTGGTGGGCGTCTGGATAAGCAAGCAGATATCCTGCACACCGTTGGTGATGTGGCCGTCAAAATCGGCCAAGGTGTGGTGGGTGTAGGTCAAGCAGCGGTAGGTGTAGGTAGTCTGGCTACTGGTGGCCTCCTTGGTGAAGGTATGAAGGCCATCGGCTACAAGCCGGACTCACTGAAAGCCACAATGGAATCGTACCTGAGCGATTCCCAGAAAGCCTCGGAAGCAAAAGTCGCACAAGCTCAAGGCTTCGTCGACACATTGAAGACGGCGTTGACCAATCCACGTTCGATCCTCGGCAGTGTGGCTGAATCTACGCCAGGCATGCTGGCAGGTATGGGTGCAGCTGGCGCCGCAGCACGGGGTATCGGTGCAAGGGCCGCAACTACGGCTACCGAAGGTATGGTAGGTGAAGCCGCAGTGATCAAAGCAGTCGGCGAGAAGGCAGCACAGGAAGCAATCCAGGCCGCCAGTACCCGCTTAATGCTCACCGGTGCCAGTGTTGAAGGTGGCCAGACTACCGGTCAGATCGTTGATCAAGCCCAGAGCGCAGGTAAAGAGTACAGCGACTATGCACTACCGGCACTGGCCGCAGGTGTAAGTACCGCTGCAATCAGTATGGCCTCCAACAAGCTCTTTGGTGACGCAGCAACCGATATCGCTACCGGTACCAAAACGCTCAAGGGTAGTTTGGCCGTCAAGGTGGCCAAGGAAGCCCTGTCGGAAGGCGTTGTAGAAGAGATGCCTCAGTCGGCACAGGAACAGATCTTTACCAATATCGCCATGGGCGAGCAAGACATCACGAAAGGTGTGGGTAACGCTGCGGCCATGGGCCTGGTCACCGGTGCCGCTATGGGTGTGGGGATGGGTTCCCTACACAAGAGCGACAACAGCAAAGCGGTCGTCGAAGCCAAGCGTCAAAACACTGTCGAGAAGCAGAAGGTCTTTAATGACGCTGCCACGAGTAACGACATCAGTGCCTTCATCAGCGACCCGAAGAGCAAGACATACGACCTGTCGCGTGGCATGGGTGCGTTGCTTGGTCACGCCATGAAGGCGGATACGGCACCGGAGGTCAAGGAAGCCAACCTGAAGCAAGCAGGTGAGCTACTGTCCAAGCTGGAAGAAGAGCACGCCAAGGTTAAAGGGGCAGTCGATGAGGCCACCCCTGACCAATGGAAGACCATGCTTGTCACGGCTAACAAGACACTCAATGCCACTGACAAGTCCAATACCGTGGCTTATGCTAAAGCACTTGATCATCGTGATGGTATTGTCGAGTACCTGGAAGAACTGAACCTACCAGACACAGTCAAGCAGCTGGAACAGAACAAGCTGGTATTGTCCAAGCTTGATCGCCAGCTCAACTCCGCCCGTGCCTACATGGATGGTATGGTCAACACCAACCATGCGCCAGTGACGCCAGAAGACGTCACCAAGCTGGTAGCTACGGTGGACTCCGATACTGTAGACACCAAATCGGTCGATCAACTGATCAATCTGTCGATGATTCAACCCGACTCGATGACCAGTGATCAAGCATTGCAGCTCGCTGACAACACGTCGAACACGCTTACTGACGAGCAGCGCACTCATCTGCGTACCTTCAGTGCAGCTCGACTGGCACAGAACGACGTATCGGATACCTCCAAGGTGTCTAACGAAGTCATGTTTGGCTCGGAATCGAACGTGGGTATCGCCCAGTACCGTACCCGAATCGCCGCGGCAATCGCTTCTGGCAACCAGGCTGGGGCCACACGCTCGCTAGAGCAGCTGAGTGCCTTCACCACAGGGCACACCCAGAAGGTACGTCTGGCATTGAAGGCTCTCGCTGACGCCCGTGCCACAGGCGGTGAGCAGCAACTGGTCAAAACAAAAACCGGTGGTTGGGAATTGCAGCCGGCCGGTAGCCTGTCGAAATCCGAGCTCACGAAAAACGGTGGACTGATCATCCACGCCAATTCGGATAAGGGCGGCCTGATCGCTGACATGCAAAAAGAAATGGCGGCCCTGAAAACGGTGACCGCTGAAATGAAGTCAGCCACATCCCTGAAATTTAAAGTACAATCCAGTTCTCCCGAAAAACAAGTAGTTCCTCCCGGTAAATCTAATAGCCCCAAGAATGAGGAGGACACCGCACGTCCATCCGTACCGGATGAACCCCTCACCGCTGAACCTTCCCAACCTGTTAAGAAGGTAGAACCTAAACAAGCAGCTGCTGAAACAGCGAAGACGGCAGCAGCCGAGCAACCAGCAGCGGTGAGCGAAGCGAACCCTGTGCCAGTTGCAGAGGCTGTGCCGGCTGAAGCGGAAGTCATCACCAAAGAGAAGACCACCACGTTGAGCGTGTTCGATACCAAGCACGACACGGCTGTGGCATACACCAAACAAAATCTGGTCGGCACCCAGTTCATTCAAACTGCTGGTAACGAAGACACCGGTACCCAACGTCCTTTGGCCAAGACGATCGACTTCATGTCTGCTTTGAAAAGCAAAACGGTCAAGGTATCCGATTACGTCCAGCAGAAAGCTGACTTCACCGACGAACAGCGTGCTGTGATTCGGGATTTCAGAAATTTGGCTACTACGTGGAACGACACCATCACCAGCAACCTGGTGCGTGGTAATGAAGGCTACGGCTTTGAAGACTTGATCCAATTCCTGCTCAAGGACACGGATGGTAAGCTGGATCTCGATGAGAACGTAAAGACGGCAATCAGCTATGCAGCTTACAGCTGGATCGCCGAAAACGCAGCACGTCCGATCGAGAACGACAACGGTGAAATCAATCTGATCCTGAACCGCAATGAAGACGCACTGGTAAGCCCAGCCGAATACAAAGCACTGTCGCACATCGGTACCCGTCAGAACGTGGTACTGAACTCACTCGGCCAGCGTATTGTTGCATCCCTTGGCTTGAAGTCCTTGGCTTCGGCTCCGCGAGACATGCAATCCAAACTGGAAGCATCGCTGGGCGCCCATGCCATGAAACTGCTGCTTGATCAGGGTATCCTGGTACGCACCACGATTACCGGTCCAGAGATGGCAGCGCTGACAAACAGCAAGGACACAAAGCTGGCTGCCAAGTTCTATTTTCTAAGCCTGGCCCGCAAGGACAATGCGCTCAACGAAAAAGCGGAAGCCATCTACCAAAAGAGCAAGAGCACGCAAGGTATTCTCGACAAGCTGTTCGGTGTGGAGGCAGCGCTCAAAGAGCCAAGCCAGACACCAATCAAGGGCACGCAGAAGACCACCCGCAATACCAGCCAAGGCATCCCTGCCGAGCTGAAGGAACAAGTCGCGGCCGACGACGCCATGCCGAGCAAGGTGCGTGACGATATGTACAATCTGGCTGGTCAGATGGATCCGGACATCCTGCTACAGATCGCGGGTAAAGAAGATAGTGGCGCAGCTGTACACAAGAGCCGTCGCATGTCCACCGACGCCAAGAACAATGGCCTGATGCGTGAGCTCGACCGCTTCATGAGCTATGTTGGCCAAACAGGTTCGGACGTGCTGATGCACTTCGAGCACAGCGTCTGGATGCAGCAGCGTATTGGTATCGCCACCAATATGATCAACCCGCAAGCGAGCAAAATCCACCGTCACATGCTATACCGGGCCGGATGGGAAACGACGATCGACACGAACAATGTTGATGAGATGAATAACTTCCGCTTGCGCGTGGCCGAAGGCTTGGGCGTCAAGACAGACAAGAAGAACAAGGAAAAATCGCTCGCCGAATATGTCGAAAAACGAGCCTCCATTGAAATCAATGGTGCCGTAAACGTCCTGGTCAAGTCGCTGGAAGGTCCGGAAAACGGCAAGCTCTCCGACAACGATCAGGCCATCCTGCTTGCCGGCGTTAAAGCTGGAGGTGAAAACATGCACTCGCTGTCAGCTCTCATGGCTTTAGCTCAGTACAAGCTGGCAGTAAAGAACAAGCAGACCAGTTTCACCAGTCAGATGATGGCCGAGGTGGATGGTGTGACCAATGGTCCGATGCTGTCGCATCTGCTGCTTGGTGCTGCCAACTCCGTCAAAGAAATGTTCGCCATGCTTAACCGTGGCGGCTTCTTTGAACAAGGTAATGCCCACACCGAGTACAACAACTGGCGCGACGCCGACGGCAACTTCGACCTGTACGAGAACACTGCCTTGCACATGACGCAAGCGATCAACGCGGCCAAGCCCAATCCAACCTTGTTGGCTTCGCTGTATGCGTTTACCGGTGTGCTGGCAGACAGCAAGGGCGTAGTCCAGAAAGCAGGCCGCAACATCATCAAGACGCCACTGACTGCGATGGTATTTGGTTCGTCGGTGAGTAACGCTGTGGATTCGATGGCTGACAATTTCGTGGAGAGTATCTACGGCGCCATTGAAGACGGTGACATGGATAAGGCAACCATCCTGTCGCACCTGACCACGCTGGGTATTCATCTGCCGTCCAACACCGATCTGATGGAATATGAGTTCTCGGTACAGCAGGTCAAGAACCTGAAAAGCGTATTTGCCGAGACACTGGGCAAGGCCGTTGAGTCCACCATGGAAGCCGACTTTGCGGTGTTCATCGCTCAGCGCGATGAATTCAACAAAACAGCCCAGTTGAACTTCGACGTCTACAACGCCGTGTACACCGGCATGCGCGAAACCAAGATGGCTGAACTCGTGGCAGCTGGTTTGGTAGCAGTGAACCCGACCACCAAGGAACCGCTGCATGACCTGACCAATGCCCAGGAAAAGGAACTGCGTAAGGCAGTCGAAGCATTGGCACCGATCATGCACAGCCCGATGTCGAAGCAATCGGACGATCTGAAATCAGGTCTGCTGGTGGCCAAGTCCGCCCGCAAGCTGAGCACGAAAGCTCAGTATCAAAACACGGTCAAGTTTGGTACGCCATTTGCCGATGGTAGTAAGAGCACATCCGTGCACGGTTATGAAGTCACACCGACCGGTCCTGGTGTAGCTATGATCCCGGTCAGTATGCACTCGGCCGATGCTGCTGTTACCACCCGATCGAACATGGATGGCGCGGCACAGAACAACCACGATGCACAAGGTAACGGCGTAGGCCAGATCGTGGAGACAGCACGCAAGATGAATGAAGCGACCTGGAACACCATGCTTAACTATTCGCCGGCTGCCGAGATCACGGCTGCTTTGCTGCGCACAGTGCAAGGGTTGGATTCCATGATAAAGGCCGGTACTGTTCCGGACGTGGTCATTACCAAACTGGCTTCAGTGCTGGTCGACTTCGCGGAAAAACATGGCGTAGCTGCCGAAGGTGCGCTGTACCTGCAAGCCGAACTGGCTCAGGGTATGGCCCACCGTGCAGACAGCATGAAGCTCGACACGATGGCTACTTTGCAAGCGGTGAATCAATATGCGATGGAGGGTGGCGCCTACGCTGTCACGTCCGGCAACCGGGCATCTGCGGCGTCGCTTCGCTCCGCACTTGCGCCCTCCTTGCCGGCCGATGCCAGCTTGGCTCTCACCTCGGTGTCAGACAAACTCGATGCTGCGATCAAAACCGAACTGGCCAAGCGTGAAGAGAACGCACCAGCCAAGCCAGCAAAGAAAGTAGCTGCACCGGTGGTAGCCAAGTCTAAAGCATTGAAGGATGTATTCAACGGTAAAGCCACGGCACCGATCTCCGAGGTGATTGCCGGCCTGCGTGCTTATCTTCCTGAAGGTCCACAGAACAGCTTTAGTCAGAAGCTGCTGTCGGTAATTGAAAAGACCGTGCTCAAAGACGTCACGGTGCGCCTGGTGACGTCGGAAACCAATCCCAAGGATTTGCTCAAGCCTCTGCGTAAAAACGCTCTGGGGGCGTATGTGAGCCTCACTGATGGCCGTCACGAGATTAACTTGCGTGAAAATACGTTGTCGCCGGAAGTCATGCTGCATGAATTAACCCACGCCGCATTGGCCCGCATCATCGCCAATCCAACCGAAGAGGCTAAGCCTCTGGTGGCCGAGCTGGGTACCTTGCTGGACGAAGCACGCAAGGTGGCTGAGCAGAACAAGACCAAAACCAAGTACGCCGAAGCATTGAAGGATGTGCAGGAGATGGTTGCATGGGGTATGACTGACGCCAACTTCCAGAACGATATCCTGAACCGGGTCAGCATGACCTCTATCACCGCAGGTAATCCCCTGGTCAGTGGTATGAAGAAGTTCATCGACAACCTGGTGGGCTTGCTGTTCGGTCGTGCCAATACCAGCATGAGCACCGGTATGACTGTGCTGATCAGTAATGTGTCTGGCCTGTTCAACGCAGCTGCGCAAAACAATGCAGCAGTCAATGCGGGTTTCACTACCATCAACCAGTCGATGGCAGTGAACGGTATCCGTAACCTGTCGACGATCGATATTTACTCTGCACTGGAGCAGAACAACAATGGCGCCACGGTGTCGGCTGCGCACAGCACCCATCTGCAAGGTCTGCTGAACACCATCGTCAAGTCGATCCATGGTCCGTTCGGTTCGTTCAAAGCTGCCTTGATGGAGCAGACCGCACAGGATCCGGTGGATGTGTTTACCGAGGCACTGGCTACGGGTGTGGCACCATTTGCCTCCGAGACTTTGGGTGCCGGCTTCGCCTTCACCGAGCAGGAAGCGTTTGTTCTGGAACAGGTAGAAGCGTCTATGCGCTCCGCTTTGCAAAGCAATGACGGTGTGATGACGATCGCCTACAAGGAGCTCACCAAGTTGTACAGCGAAGTGCGTGCCAAGCTGACCGCGCAATCGTTCCACCAGGGTGACTGGGCCACGGCAAACCAGACGCAGAAAGATGAGGCCAAAGCCCTCTACGATTTCGTCTTCGCCATCAAGCAGGATGCTACTGGCAAGTCCGACTACATGAGCCGCTTCGCTGCACTGGGGCTGGTACATGCTGGCTTTCGTGATCTGATGGGCTTTCATACTTCGACTGCCGCAACGCCAACGACCATGAGCTTTAACGAGCGTTTGAACCGGGTCTTTAATACGGTCATGAGCTGGCTTGCCGGCCGCTTGACGGATACCTTCCGTGGTCAGCGTGCGGATCACAAACTTAACTCGTTGGTGCAGCAGATCATTGGCATTGAAGCCAAGAAGATCAACAAGATCGAGCATCAAAATGCCACGTTGAACGCCATCAGCAATACGGCCGAAGACATGAGCGCTGCGGTGCGGACCAAGGTGGAGAAGTTTGGCAAACTCCCCTTCTTTCAGAACAGTGGTAACAACTTCGTCAAGCTGGCAGGTAACACGTTGTCGGCCGTTGCTGGTGACCGAGTGGACGCCATCATGGAAGGCTATCAAAAGCTGCGCGACAAGACGATGACCGGTCAGCTTGGTGTAGCAGCAGCACTGGTCAATGAGGTTCGTGGTGCCACCGAATCGACCCAGATTTACCAGTACCTGCTGCGTGGTACCAAGCTCCTGGAAGGCAAGCGCAAGGACGCCATCACCCACATTTCGCAAGCGGTGACGGACAGCTTTGCCAATGCAGGTGAAGATTTGAAAGAGCAACACAACAAGGCACTGACCGCGGTGGTACTGCGTGGTGA